>JAEEGG010018674.1_pt1 | contig 14070 bp, 12 predicted proteins | sample 9134161 | NCBI WGS metagenome assembly JAEEGG01 (sample SAMN16246543, study PRJNA631951) | gut metagenome | biome: gut microbiome; feature: rumen; material: CR-attached | host: Bos | place: Iran: Karaj | collected 2018-10 | reverse complement strand
GCAGAAAAGGATCCGCTTCGGCTGGTTCGATGTGATCGACAATCAGGAAGTCGCCACCCAACTGCTGGCTACCGTCGAACAGTGGGGACGCGAAAACGGCCTCGACACCATCGCCGGCCCCTCCCGCTTTTCCAACATGCAGCGACAAGCTATGCTGGTGGATGGCTTTCAACACACCGCTTCTATCGAAGCCGATTACAATTTCGAATACTATCCGCGTTTTGTGGCGAACCTTGGTTTCGAAAAAGAGGTGGACTATATCCAATATAAGGTGAAGGTGAAAGAAGTGCCCGAAGCCATCGAGCGGCTGGCCACCGTCATCAGCCATAAAAGCAAAGTGAAAGTCCGCCAATATTCCTCCAAAGTGAAACTTAAAATGATAGGCGAGGAGTTCTTCCGCGTACTGAACGAAAGCTACCAGAATATTTTTAACTTTATTCCTTTAACAGACAAGGAGATACGCTGGGTGGTGGATGGCAATTTCGGTATTGCGCTGCCTAACCTTGTCTCGGTGCTGGAAGATGAAACAGGAAAGCTGGTCGGCATCTCGTTCTGCCTCCCCTCGCTCAGCCGCGCCTTCCAAAAAGCCAATGGACACCTGTTTCCTTTCGGCTGGATGCATGTCGTTCACGACCTGCACCACAACAAAAACGTGGATATGTATCTTACTGGCGTTCTCCCCGAATATGCCAATAGCGGCGTGCACATTCTCTACCATAAACAACTCAATGAGGCCTTCCTCCATAATGGCTACGAATATGCTTTCACCTCTCAACAGTTAGAAGATAATCCTGCGAACCATATCTGGACAAAATATTATGAATCAGAGCCTTTCTGTAGAAGAAGGTGCTATAAAAAAGAGATTTTACCCCCCGGCAATCATGAGTGAGAAGGGTTATGCAGTGGTAACAGGCGCCTCCCGCGGGCTCGGCAAAGCCTTCGCTGAAGAGCTGGCAAAATGCGGTTTTAATCTGGTTTTGATCAGCACCAATGACCAAATTTTAGCACAGTGTCAATCCATTAAAAATCAGTATCACGTTGATTGTCAGTATATCATTGCCGATTTAACCAACCATGATAGTCTGCTGAAGGTCGCTGAAGAGTTGAACGAAAAGTATGAGGTTTTCTTTTTAGTCAATAATGCCGGATTGGGCGGCTCACAGAGGTTTGCGGAAGCCGATATCGCCTATTATGAGAAGATACTCGATTTGAATGTGAGGGCCACGGCGGTGTTGACGAAATTATTGATAAATAATTTGTTGAGACAGAAGAAGAGCTATGTTCTCAATGTTGCCAGCATGGCGGCTCTGTCTCCCATCGGCTATAAATTGGCTTATCCTGCCAGCAAAGCCTTCGTTTATAGTTTTTCGCTCTCGTTGAGGGAGGAATTCCGGAGTACACCCCTCTCTGTTTCAGTGGTTTGTCCGGGTGCGATGGCGACAAGTCCCTCCATCACGGCGCGCATCGAACAACAAGGTTTCTTCGGCAGGCTCACCCTTGTCGCTCCCGAGAAGGTAGCGCGGAAGGCCGTGCGCCAAACCCTCAAAGGGAGAAAGGAGATCCTCGTCAATCCGCTGAGTGTCATTTTCTCTAAACTCACCCCCAACGATATCAAAACGCCGCTGCTCACCCGCATCGTGCGGAGAGAAACCGAAAAGCATTGAACTATCCTCTGATGGGCTTCATCGTCACCTGCACTTGTTGCTCCAGCAGCTCCTCCCCCCACAACAGTTTTACCCGTACCGGCAGCGCAAACAACGGCATTCCTGCCACCAAATCCCACAAGGACGTCCCATAGAGCCGGGCGGCATCTTTTTCCGTGGTGAAAAGTGCAGTTTTTGGGGTAGAAGATGCTAATTTTTGGCAGAGTTTAACGATTTCTTTTTCACAAAACCGATGATGGTCGCTAAATGTAATGCTTTTTACATCAGTATATTGTGAGGTTAAATGGCGAATGAGCGTTTCGGGATGAGCAATTCCGGTAAAGAGAAGGATGTGACTTTTGGCATCCAGCTCCATCTGGCGGGCAGATTCCGTCAAGGGAAGGGGAGAATCGTGCTGCAAGGTACTGAAATAGCAGTGCTGGTGCGGCTGCAAGTGTAGTCTGTTTCGGATACTTTCTGCTTCTTTTATGCTCAAGGTGGGGGGACACTTGGTCACGATGATGCTGTCGGCCTCTTTCGCCGCACAACTGAACTCTCGCAAGTTGCCCGCCGGCAGGGGGAAGTCGGCAGGGTAGGGGGCGGCGTATTCGGTGAGCAGCAACTGCAGGTGGGCTTTCACCGCAAGGTGTTGGTAGGCATCGTCCAGCAGAATCACCTCCGGCGGGGGGGCTTCCTGTAGCAGGCGTTCAATGCCCTCTTTGCGCGATTCGCAAACCGCCACTTTCACCTCCGGATACTTCTGGTGCATCTGCATCGGCTCGTCACCAATCAATTCCGCTGTACTGGACGAATCTGCCAAAATATAGCCACTGCTCTTCCTTTTATACCCTCTGCTCAAGGTCGCAACTCGGAAAGAATCTTGCAGCGTCCTGATCAGATATTCGGTGTGCGGCGTTTTTCCGGTACCGCCTACCGCGAGGTTGCCGATGCTAATAATTGGCACATTTGTAGGGGTGAACCGCTGTTTCTTTTTATTGTATAACTTTCTGCGTAATAAGGCTATAGCACCATAAATGGCGCCGATAGGGGAGAGCAATATCAGTCGCAGTGTTTTCAAATCAGAACTGGTTAATCCAATCGGCCACCTCATACGAGGAGATGAGGTTCATGCACTTGAAATGTTTGTGGGGACATTTGTTGAATCCGAGTTTGGAGCAGGGCCGGCATTTCAGATAGGGGATTTCAAAAATCCGGCATTCGGGCGCTCCGGGAGCAGTATAGGGGTACATGCCTAATTCGGGTACAGTGTTGCCCCACAGCGAGGTGATGGGCTTGTGTAAGGCAGCGGCAATGTGCATCAGCCCCGTGTCGCCGGTCAGCACACAGTCGCTCTGCTCGATGATGGAAGCGGAGGTGTTGAGGTTGTACTCCCCGCAGAGATTCAGCGCCTTACCGTTCATCTGCCCGGCGATTTCATCCCCTAAGGCACGATCCTGCTTGTCACCCAACAGCACCATCGGCTTGAACAGCAGATTGCCAATCTCTATGATTTTGGTCACGGGAATCTTCTTGGTGGCGTGTTTCGCACCGATGGCCACGGCAATGTAGCCGTCTTCAAAACCCGCCGGCAGATCCTGCACGTCAAATCGGTCGCTCTCGGGAATGAAATAGTCTAACCCTTTCCCGTCGTTAACCACTCCAAGGCGCTCTACTGCAGTAAAATACCGGTCCACAATGTGAACGGCGGGCAGGAAGTTGATTTTCGTGCGCACATAAAACGCCTTCTTGATGTTGCATTTCGGAAACGAGCTGTGCGGACAATGCAACTGACGGGCAATCTTCCTCGAACGATGACTTTTCTGCAAATCTACCACAAAGTCAAACTGTTCATTTTTAAGTGATTCCAACAAAGTGGAACTTCCCTTCTCATAGAGGTGAACTTGGTCGATATACGGATTGTTGTTCACCAAAATCTCATTCCCCTTTCTCACTAAAAAATGTACAGATACACCCGGAATCTGCTGCTTTATGGCACGGACTACCGGTGTGGTGAGCACAATGTCTCCAATAGAACTGAATCGGATAATGAGGATTTTTTGGGGCGACGGAGGTTGTTGATCGTTCATATTACCAATCGTTTTCTTCAATAGGAATGATGTTCCCGCCAATTTTAGTCTTGACAGGATTGGCATAGATGTTGAGCAGATAATTCTCCATTTTTTCTGCACTAACATCTTCAATGATAGATTGTTTGTGGATATATTGCAGGAACTCTTCTTTCTGTTTTTCAGTGTAATACTCTGCAAATTTGTTGCATTGTTCAAGGCAGTCGTAGGCAATGTAGTTGGTGGCATACAGGTGGTAGTTAGAGTAGATTTGTTGGTCAATGATCCGCGCTACAGCCGTCAGCTTGTCGTTTTTGCGCATGCTGCGGTCAATTTGGGCAATTTCATCGTTGATGGGCTGCCCGATGACCAAGTGGACTTCCCCTTTGAATCCGAAAATACCCTGGCAGATGCTGTTGAAGTCCTCTCCCGGTTTCTTGACATACTTTTCTTTCTCAGAAAGGGCCAGCTCTCTGGCTTTCAGTTGGTCACAGGGTTCATATTCGTAGGAAACGGTAAGCGGAGTGAGGTTCATCTCCTGCAGAATATCCAATACGTCACGATTTTCGTCATAATAGGCCAGCATCTTGAGCAGCCCCTGCTGCGTAAGGTCGATACCGTTTTTGGTTCTGCCGTTCCGTTGCGCAATCCATACCGACTCCTTCTCCACCGTCATGCCCTGATGGATGTACTCCGACAGCTCTTTTGAGTTGAGCAGCTTTTCGCGCAGTGAAGCCCCACTCCTTTTTACCAGAAACATCTTGTTGGCCTTGGCAATCGTGAGGAAAAGAGGTTCGGGCACAAGGTTGTCACCGATGGCAATCTTCGATGAGTTGACTTTGTTTTGAAAGAAATAAAGCTGCAAGTAGGCCGAATCCATGATGATATCACGGTGATTGGCAATGTATAGGTAGGATTGTTTAGGGTCGATGTTTTCCAGTCCGCTGAAAACCACTTTCGTGGTGGTGCGATCAGAAAAATTCTTCAAAAACTGTCCCAATGCCCCTTTCTGAAAGTCGTACAACGTTTTGAAACTCTGTTTTTTAAGGTCTTCTACGGAAAGTCCGAAACCATATTGATGGATGACACGAACCACTCGCTCGTCGCTGAAAATTTCTTGGATGGCAGCGGGAAGTTCCTGCTGATTGAAATGTCGGATGGAATCGAACTTATCGGTCATACTATGCTCCCTAATTTCGGGTGCAAAGATACAACTTTTTTTATTTAATCGTAGCCCTAAAATTCGTTTGAAGAAATGGTGTCGGTGTTGATTTCAAAAATGCGGGTGATGCGCTCTCTTCTCACGGGCTTTTGGGTGGGTTTTGGCTTCTTCGATACCGTGTCGGATGAGGGCATTCCCTCTGACGTGGCCTCAGCTTTCGGTGTTGCACCACCATTGTGGTTGATGGTCTGAGTGGAAGTGCTTTCTGTCTGCATTTCCTTCACCTCTTCTGCAACGAGTTGGTCGGCTTCAAGCAGACTGTCCTGCCCCATAACAATTTCTGTATCAGGTTTGTCCTGCGAAGGCGTTGTGGACTGCTGCAGCTCATCGCCCGACAATCTCACCGCCACATAAACGCCGCCCGCTACCACTATTACGGCCGCCCCAATAAGCAGGCCGTGCTTGAGCGCAAAACCGCTCTTCCACCCCGCTTTTTGGGTGAAACTCTGCCAGTTTTTAGCAGAATATGAGTACTCTTTGGAGTTGACTTTTTCTTTGATAAGTTGGTCGAAATCAGACATTTTAGTGGTTTCTTTCGGTGATGAGTTCTTTTAATTTATTGCGGGCAAAATTGAGATGCCAATGTGAGGTTCCTTCTTTCATGTTGAGCATTTTGGCGATTTCAGCGTGGGGGTACTCTTCGAAGACGTACAGGTTGAACACGTTTCTGGAAGTAGGGGGCAGCTGCTGGATGAGTTCGAGGAGTTCGTCAGTGCCGATTTTCGCTAGCGCTTCGTTTTCGGTCGGCGAGGGTTGGAAGTTCTCGGGCAGTTCGTCGAGGGAGGTCGAGGGAGTGAGTGTCTTGTATTTGCGTTGGTAGTCGATGGCAGTGTTGATGATGACTTTCTTAAACCAGGCGTCGAAAGACCCGCTTTCCTCATATTTCCCAATCTGTGTGAAGACCTTCAGAAACCCTTCATTCAACATGTCTTCCGCCTCTTCTCTGTCCTTGGCATATCGCATGCAGATGGACATCGCCGTGCCAAAAAACAGTTTGAAAAACTGGTGCTGTGCCCTTCTTTTCCCGGCTTTGCATCCAGCAATCACTGCTTTGAGCTGGTCTTCTGTGGAGTGTTTCGACATGATTTAAAACGGAAGTTATCTTGAAAGTCTTGGGTGGTGATGATGATTTTTTATAAATTTTCTCTAAAGTCGCGTTTCAAAGGTATCTTAAGATCTTGCAGGACAGATGCTTTCACGTTGAGGGTGAAGCTGAAACCTCGTCTGTAGCCGAAGGGAATCCAGTTGAACCGCATCTCCCAGCAGTGCAGGTCGCGGTAGATGTCAATGGAGGTGTAGGAGAATTTTTTCTGCTGAAAGTCGTAGCCGGTGGTGAAGCCCACTTTCCATTTTTTGGTAACGTTGAAGTCCCCGCTGATGTTCAACGTCTGAACAATTCTGCCCGTATGAGCCTTCAGCGCATCTTCTTCCGTTATGTTGTATAGCGAGTAAAAAGTCGGGTTCATGTAGTGGTAAATATTGTCTTTGACAGTATAAGCGAAGGTGTAGCTGAGTGTGATGGACCATGGGTTGTTGAAGTCGGGCCGTTTGGAAGGCATTCCCAGCGTGTTTTCGGTGAAAAGCTGCTCCTGTTCAGGGGCTTCCTCTTCTTTTTTCTTCTCCTTTTTCCCTTTGAAGTAGTCGTTGTTGATGGTCCAGTTCAAGCTGAGGCTGAGGTCGGAGTTGGAGAATCGCATCAGACGATGGTTCTCTTTCCATTCTGTGCGGTTGATGCGGATACCCCGTTCGTTGTAGCAGTAAGGGTCGAAAGCTACGCTGAAGGTGATATAAAGCTGCTTGAACAGGGTGGTACGCCCCGAAATGGTGAGCGGCGACCACCGCAACGAGTCAGCAGCGAAGTTGTAGTAGCATCCAACCGTCAGATTATCAAGCAACACGACTTTTTTCATCCCGGTAATGGTGTCCTTGCGCGAACGAACCTTCATCTCCACATTGTTGGCGATGTTGAGGCTTGCGATGGCCGATGTGTGGTTGCTCACCCCACCAAATAATGAGTTGGAAAAGTAGGAATAGGATACATACTCTCCCGTCAACGGATCGAAATATTTGCCAAAGGTGTTGCCACTTAGGTTAGGCGAGTAGGTGAAACTTAAAACGGGCGACATTACATGTCGCAACGCAGGGCCTTTCTCCTTTTTCGACTGGTACAAGAAATAGATTTTGGTGGTGAGGGAGGTGGACACGCTGATGTCGTGCAGCGCGTAGAAATTGCGCTCCATCACTCGGTTGACATAATAGGTGGACACATCCTCTTGTACAATGGAATCGAACTGCTGGATTTCACGCTGGAGGTACCATTTCTCTGTGAAGTTGATGGTGGTGTTCCAGTTGATGAGCTTCGCAATTTTGATAGGGATAGTGATGGGAATGGAGTGCCGCATGCCCAATTGCAATTTCTCCCACGTTTCAGGTCTTAATATCAGTGAGTCCTGTGTGTTGAGCTGGTTGGTGAACTGTGAAGTCCATTTCATCGAAATGTTGTCATACCATTTCAATTTCGACTTGTTTTTCTTGCGGAAAGGGTAGAACTGGTTGACCGACATGCTCACATCGGGGAGGGCGAGGTTCACCTGACCGGTTTTGGTGCTTTGGGTATAAGAGGCGGTCATATCCACAAAAAACACTCCTTTGGCACTGGTTGAGAGGTTGAGTTTGGAGGTGTATTGGTTGGAAAGATAGTCTTCTACACTGGAGAGGTTGTATTTGTTGAAAGTGCTGCTCACAATATCAACATGAGCCGAAAATCGGGTGGTGGGGTGTGACTTGGCATCCTGTTTGTGTTGCCAGAAAATTTTGAAGTCGTTGGTTCTGTATCGGGAGTTGTCGAGCTTCTCGCCAAAGTAGTTTTGGGCAAAACTGAGGTTGATGTTGCCAGCGCACTTGTATCGCACCACGTAGTTGGAGCGCAGTTTCACCGCCCAGCTGCCGTTGGTGTAGATGTCACCGGCCAGCACCAGGTCGATGTTGTCGCTAATGCCGAAATAGTAGCCGAAATTCTCCAAATAGAATCCACGGTTGGAAGTCTCGCCAATGGTGGGCATGAGGATGCCGGAGCGCCGCCCTTTTTTGATGGGGAAGTAGCCGAATGGGATGGCGATGAAGGTCGGCACACCGCCGAAACTCAAGTAGGCCGGCCCCGTCACTATCTTGTCGTCAGGAATCACTTTCGCCTTGGTGAAGGCAATCTCGAAATGCGGATGGTCCAACTCGCAAGTGGTGTATTTGCCCCTGCGGATGAACGAGGTGTTGTCATCCAACTTCTTGATTTTTTCACCATGAATATAACCCTCCCCTTCCACCGTGATGACATGACTGATGATGCCCTTGGTGGTCTGAAAGTTATATTTGATTTCATGGGCCTTGAAAAAGGTCTCCCCCTGCTTGAAGGTAGGATAGCCGTGCATGTTGCCCGCCGAATCGGCTATGCCAGTGGCATACAATTCCTGGTCTTCAAAACCCATCTGAATGAAGTCGGCCCGCAACTCGATGTCGTCATAGTACACCACAGCATTCCCAAAAAGGTAGGTAACGCGGTTTTTCAGATCCACTACGATGGAGTCTTGCGCCTCGTAAGTGACTCTTTTTTCGATGGCATCGCGTGAAATTTTCTTATAAACGGTGTCGGAATCGCGCAAAACAGCCGAGTCTGAAGGCTCGGAAAATGCGAGACTGTCAGTGTCAACCAGTACACTCAAAGTGCTGTCAGACGGCTCAGAAAGGGTTTCCTGTGCGGATAAAAGACAGGGTAAAACACTGACAATCATTGCGATAAAAAACCGCAATATAAATAACAATCGACCGTTGATTATTAATGGCATCAGTGACTTTCCGAGTTGTATTTTTATAATATCTTTGTAACTTTGAAAAAAGCACCAAAATTACACAAATTTTGCCCATTATGAACAAAAAAATTTGCTTTTTATTATTCATGACTCTCTCTTTTTGTATCTCCCCTGCTTTTCCTCAGGCTAAAAACGAGATCAAAAAGATTGTGATTGATGCCGGACATGGTGGAACAGACCCTGGTGCGTTGGGTGCCAAAAGCAAAGAAAAGGATATTACCCTTGCACTGGCTCTTGAAATTGGAAAAAGAATTAAGGAAAAATGTTCCGATGTGGAAGTTTTATATACCAGAACCACAGATGTTTACCCCACAGTAAAGGGCAGGGCCACTTTTGCCAACAACAAACATGCCGACCTCTTCATCTCTATCCATTGCAATGCCGCTGAAAATAAGACCGCCAGAGGTGTTGAAACGTGGGTGATGGGACTTGGCGTTTCAGACCATAGCTTCGAGGTGGCCCGCCGCGAAAATGCCTCCATCTTGCTCGAAGACGACTACAAGTCCTCCTATGGTGATTTTGACCCCAACTCCCCCGAGTCGTACGTCATCCTCTCAATGTTCGCCAACGCCTACCTCGACCGCTCTACCAAATTCGCCGCCAAGGTGCAGCGCAACCTGGTGTCGGTCACTTCCTTCCCCGATCGAAAGGTGCAGCAGGGCTCCTTCTGGGTACTCCACTCCGTTGCCATGCCCAGCATTCTCATCGAGTTCGGCTTCATCTCCAACCCCACCGAAGAGGCCCAGCTGATGGATGCCGCTATGCAACTCAAGATGGCAGAGGCCGTCGCCAGCGCCTTCCAAGAATATAAGAACGAGATAGAAGGCAAGACACAAGCTGTCACCGAAAACAAAGACAAGGATAAGGACAACAAAAATACTGAGAAAGACCAGAATAAAGCGGGAGATAAGGATAAAGCAGATGATGGAAAGAAAAAGAATGAGTCGGCTTCACCGGCTGGCAATACCGCCGCGACATCCACTAACAGCGACCCCAAACTCGCCGACAACAACAGCGGCATCCGCTTCAAGGTGCAACTCTTCGCCACACCCGACAAGATTGCCGTCACCGACACCCGTTTCTCAGGCCTCGAACAGGTGGACTGCTATTTCGAAAATTCGATGTGGAAATATACCTCCGGCAATGCCACCACCTACGCGGCGGCACAGGAACTGCTGAAAGCCGCTAAAGCCAAGTTCCCCGACGCCTTCATCATCAGTTTCCAAGACGGCAAGAAAATCCCCGTTTCTGAGGCTCGCAAATTGGCGCAATAGTTTTTTTTGAAAAATACATCGCCGTATTACAATTTTAAGTATCTTTGCAACTCAAAAAACTGAAGTTATGGAAGAAAAACAACCCGTAAGATATTCCGATGAGGAATTGGCAGAGTTCAAAGCTTTGATAGAAAAGAAGTTAAAGGAAGCCCGCGAGGGTCTTGAGGTTTATATGGAGGCCTGCAATAACGCTGGCAACGATACCATGGACACCTCCCCGACCTTCAAAGTGCTCGAAGAAGGCAGCCAGGTGCTGGCCAAGGAAGAAAACGCCCAGCAGGCCGCCCGCCTCTTCAAGTACATCAAGAACCTGGAGGCCGCCCTCATGCGCATCGAGAACAAAACGTACGGCATCTGCCGCGTCACCGGCAAACTCATCCCCAAGGAACGACTGCTTAGCGTGCCCCATGCCACCATGTGTATCGAAGCCAAACTGGACTCTAAAAAATAGTCTCTGTCGTGAAGAAAAGTTGGAAACTCGCAATCACCACCATTGCGATCGTTGTTGTGTGCGTGCTGCTTGACCAGCTGCTGAAACTATGGGTGGTACGCAATATGCAATTGGGCGAATTGCGCCCCCTCCTCGGAGAATGGTTCAACTTGCATTATGTGCAGAACAAAGGCATGGCCTTCGGCGTGAGCTGGGGCGATAATTTTGGCAAATTGGCCCTCTCGCTCCTCCGTATCGGTGTGGTCGGCTACCTGATTTATTATCTTTGGAAAAAAATCAAGACCAACACCATCGGCATCTGGCCCGTCATTACCCTTTCGCTGATTGTGGCCGGCGCTATCGGCAATATCATCGACTCGGCCTTCTACGGCATGGCACTCGGTGTTGGCGACCCGCGCTTCATGTACGGCAGCGTGGTCGATATGATCTATGTCAGGCTGTTTATGCTCCCCGAATGGTTCCCCGGCTTCGGCGGCGAGTACTTCTTCCCCGCCATCTTCAACTTCGCCGATGCATGCGTTACGGTGGGCATCTTCGCCATGATCATCTTCTATAAGCAGTTCTTTAAGGACGAAAAGAAGAAAGAAGAACCCGCTTCCGAAGAAGCAACTTCTGAAACTTCACAGCCCGCTGACGAAACTCCTCAGCAGAACTAAGCATTATTCTTCAATAAAAGAGGTGATTTTCCGTGAATCACGGGTGACAAAAGCTCCCGGATAGTTACCGATGACTTTCATCAGCACCCCGTATGCGGCATGGCGGGTCGTGAAATTCCCAATTTTTACCTTGTGGTTGGGCTCTGAAAACACCGTATAGGCCTCGGCATGGATGTCATTGCTAGTCAGAAAAGCATTGAGGCTTTTCACCACCTCCTGCGCCTTGCTGCCCGATTCCTCTCCCGACAACGCCACCACCTGAATCACATACACGTCCACTTTCCCCACACGACGGCAGGTCTCTTTGTACTTCTGCTCCGTCAACGAAACACTCTCTTCCACATCGTATTGCACCGACTGTCCGAAAAGCAACACCGGCACAAGGCAAATCCATAGAATGATAGCTTTCTTCATGGTTGAAAAGGGGTTCTATTTGGAAGCGTTCCCGTGTTTTTTGTTGTAGGCCGCGATTCCTTGATCAAGGAACTGCTTGTACTTCTCCACATCCAGTTCGTAATGGGTGGGACCCGCCAACACCGAACCGTCTTCATCGAGAATGAAGTAGCAGGGCTGGGAGTTCTCGCGGTAAACCTTCTGACTGATATACATGTTCTTTTTCCCCAACAAAGTAATCTCTTTGCCTTTGTCATCCGTGATACGGTCTTCGGGAAGCAGCTCAATGTTCTTGTCATCCACGTACATGGCCAGCATGATGAAATCGGTGGAGAACTTGGCGCGGATTTCTTCGTCACGCCACACCTTCGACTCCACTTGGCGGCAGTTGGTGCATCCGTGTCCCGTAAAGTCAATGAAGATGGGTTTATGCACCTTCTGGGCCACTCGCAGGGCTTGGTCGTAGTCGAAGTAGCCCTTCAGCCCGTGCGGCAGATGCAGCTTGTCAGCATAGTGGGGTTCCTCCATCTTCTCGTTGTTCTCCAACTCGATGATGGCAAACTTGGCCTCCTCGCGCACCACTTTGTGCAGGTCGAAATCGTGCGTCTCCACGGGCGGCAGCCATCCGGAAATAGCGTTGAGGGGCGCGCCAAACATGCCAGGAATCATATACACCACAAAGGTGAAGACGAAGATGGCGGTGGTGAACCGTACCCAGCTCTTTTGTACCGGCATCTCCTGGTCGGCGGGGAAGCGGATCTTGCCCAACAGGTAAAGTCCTAACAGTGAGAACAGCACAATCCAGAATGCCAAATAGATTTCACGGTCTAAAATGCCCCAGTGGTAGGTCTGATCAGGCACGTTGATGAATTTCAATGCAAAGGCCAACTCGATGAAGGCTAAAATCACCTTCAGCGTGTTCATCCACCCGCCTGACTTCGGGGTTTTCTTCAACAAACCCGGAAATAAGGCGAAAAGAGTGAAGGGCACTGCAATACCCAACGAGAAGCCCAACATGCCGATAATGGGCTTGAAAAACGAGCCACCGGCCGCGTTCAAGGCCACGGCACCGGCAATCGGCAGCGTGCAGGAGAAAGAGACCAACACTAATGTCAGCGCCATGAAAAACACCCCGATAATGCCGCCCTTGTTCTCGCTCTTCGCCGATTTGTTCACCCACTTGCTCGGCAGCGTAATCTCAAAATATCCTAGCATCGAGATGGCAAAGATGATGAAGATGATGGCGAAGATGATGTTGAGCACCCAGCCGGTCCCCAACTCGTTGGCCATGCCCGGACCAAAGATGGCAGAAAAGACAATGCCGATGACCACAAAAATCAATACGATGGAAAGCCCATAGATGAGGGCGAGGCCCTTTCCCTTACCACCCTGCTTTGTGAAGTACGACACCGTCATGGGTATCATCGGAAATACGCAGGGCATCAGCAAGCCAATAAAGCCCGAAAGCAGCGAAGCAAGGAAGAATAACCAAAGGGGCTGCTCTTCCTCAGCTTTCTCCTCCACTTGTACCTTATAGGCAGTGGCCTTCTTCTGCTGGCTTACCTCCTTTTCCGCATTGTTGAGCGTTTTCTCATTCTTTTTCTCCACCTCCTCTTCTGTCATTACCGTTCCCTCCATCTGTGTCACTTTCCCTTTGAAGGGCTGTATGGTGAACTTGAAGTTCTCCTCTATCAGCTGGCACTGTGTGGAGCAGGTCTGCCCTTTGATGGTACCGGTAATGGTAAATGCCTTGGTGGTGTCGTTTATCGTAATCTTTTGAGTAAAAGTCGCTTTGTTATAAAAACAGTAGTAGGTTGTCCCCATTGTTTCATCCACACCCGTTTTGGGAGTGGGCTCCTGCGTTTTGCCTTTCAGCTTGTATTTGGGTGACGGGTCAAACTCTATCGTGGTGGGAATTTCAAAACCGTCGCCGTGCTTGATAGCAAACAGGTGCCAGTCTTTGGCAATGGTCGCTGTGAATTTCAGCGTGGCCTCTGTGGCGGATGTCTGGGTGACCGTGTATTTCCATGTGACAGGCTTGTCGCTATTTTGGGCGAAAGCTGTAAAAAAGCCTGCAAGGCAGAGGATGAGGGCGAGAAGGTGTTTTTTCATTTTATTTTTGATGAAATGATTCTTGATTAAGTTGGCAAAAATACACATTTTTTTCCAATGAGAGGGTGGATTACAGCCGTCCATCTATCATCTCTTTGGGCAGGATGCCTTTCACATCATACACCACGCCGTTTTCGCAGCGCAGGAACTGCCGGATGTCGAGTTGGCGGAACTGCTGATGGGCGACTGCAAGGATGACGGTGTCGAACTGTTTTTCCAGCGTTTTCGTATCGCCGCTGGTGATTTCGATACTGTACTCTCTGCGGGACTTTTCAGCGTCAGCCCACGGGTCGTAAATGGTAATGTTGGGGGTGTATTCCGTCAGGGTGGAGTAGATATCTACTACGCGGGTGTTACGGATGTCGGGACAGTTTTCCTTGAAGGTGAATC
>JAEEGG010018670.1_pt1 | contig 14074 bp, 13 predicted proteins | sample 9134161 | NCBI WGS metagenome assembly JAEEGG01 (sample SAMN16246543, study PRJNA631951) | gut metagenome | biome: gut microbiome; feature: rumen; material: CR-attached | host: Bos | place: Iran: Karaj | collected 2018-10 | reverse complement strand
TTATTTTGTCACGTTCGTTCAACACGCGCTCCGTTTTCTTACATTCTTACAATCTTACATGAGGTACTCCACAGGTGCAAATGGTATGTTAATGGTAATATATATTATAATATATATTACCATTAAACTATCTCTCCTTCATTTTCGACCACCCTGTGTAAGAATGTAAGATTGTAAGATTTTGAAAGAACAAAAAAGTGAACTTTTCTTTGGTTCTTTGCTCACTTATTCGTATCTTTTCGCCTTGCGAGAAGATTCTCACACCTAAAGGTATGTGTGTGTTGTCACGCAATTTCTACAAATTTGGTCATTATGGTCACGATGGTCATTTGTCAAAATCGAAAACACATTGTCAAAAATAGGCACTATAATATATAGATTTTAATTTATATTATATAGTGAGCAAATGACCGAGTTCGAAATCGATTTTGACCATTTTGACCTTGACCACTTTGACCACGAAAGATCGAGTAGGCGAGTAAGGCGCATTCGTTGAAAGAATCGGGGCGTTCATTGAAAATATTTGGTGAACGTCCCGATAATTGTTACCTTTGCAACATCATTATAATAACTAGGCGATATGAAAAAGATTTTATTGTTATTGACAATGCTGGTAGGGATGCTGACGGTGCAGGCCGAAGATTACACCTACCTGACCTTTGAGACGACGGACGGGGCGAAGGCTTCGGTATCCGTTGCTTCGGACGTTACGCTGACCATCAGCGGTACTACTCTGACGGTGGGCTCGCAGTCGTTCACGCTGACGAACCTGAGCAAGATGTACTTCTCGACAACGGATGAGACTGGGACGACAGGTATCGAGGAAATCACCAGTGCTACTCTCGACGAAGCCACCGACACCTACGACCTGCAGGGCCATAAGGTGAGCAAGGACCAGATGCGCCGTGGCGTGTATATCGTGAAGACAAATAGTAGGACTTATAAAATGGTGGTAAGATGAGAAGGTTGGTATTATCTATGATAGCCCTCGTGCTGACGATAGCAGCAGGGGCGCAGACGCTGAACGTCAAGGTGGGCAGCGTGACCTATCAGTTCCCTGCCTCGCAGACGGGCGAGATGACCTACGCCAATGGTGAGACGGTTACCATCATGGGCAAGACGTTTACGCTGGCCGACATCACAGCGATGACGGTGGACAACAGCAAGGTCAGCGACGGTACGATTGGCGTCAGTTACGACGGTTCGACGGCATCGGTAACGGTGGCAGGTAATGTGGCGCAGTACGTCACGCCGACCGTCAGCGGGGCGCACGTGTCGATAGCCCAGAGCGACGACCAGGCCGAGGAAATCACCTACACGCTGAGCGGCACATCGACCGACGGCGAGTTCTATATGTCGGGCTCGTACAAGGCCACGATAGAGCTGAACGGCCTGACGCTGACCAACGCGACACCAGTATATAGCGGTGCTGCCGTACACATTCAGAACGGCAAGCGTATCAAGGTAAAGATTGTTACAGGAACGACCAACACGCTCAGCGACGCTTCGACGGGTTCGCAGAAGGGCTGCCTTTACATCAAGGGCCATGCCGAGTTTGCGCAGAAGGGTACGCTGAACGTCGTTGGCAACGTGAAGCACGGCATCAAGACGGGTGAGTACTTCACCATCAAGAACGCTACCATCAACGTGACTTCGGCTGCAGGTGACGGCATCAGTTGCGCCGAATACTTCCTCATGGAGAGCGGCACGATTAACATCAGTGGCACGCAGGACGACGGCATCCAGTGTGACATTGACGGCGACGCCTCGACAGGCGAGACCACCGACCACGAGGACGAGGACTCAGGAAATATCTACATCAGTGGCGGAACGATTAATATCACCGTGACTGCCGATGCTGCCAAGGGCATCAAGGGCGAGGGCGATATGAAGATCAGTGGTGGCGACATCACCGTGAAGACTACAGGTGGTGGCGTATGGGACAGCACGAAGGTGAAGACCAAGGCCTCTGCTTGTCTGGGTGCTGACGGCAACATCACCATCAGCGGTGGTACGCTGAACCTGACGAGCACGGGTGCTGGCGGCAAGGGTATCAACGGCGACGGCACGTTTACCGCTACAGGCGGTACCATCATCATCAAGACCAGCGGCAATGCCGTCGTGGCATCGTCGAACGGCACGCTATCTACCGTAAACAGTTCGCAACAGCTCGACAAATACGACAGCGACTACAAGTCGTCGCCCAAGGGTATCAAGATTGACGGAGCTATCACGATTAGCGACAATGCCGCCATCTTTGTCACCACGAAGGGTGCAGGCGGCGAGGGTGTCGAGAGCAAGACAAGCATCGACATTACAGGCGGATGGGTGACCGTGAACGCCTCGGACGACGCCATCAACGCCTCGTATAACGACGACACGAAGAGTCTGAGCAATGCCGGTGACATGACCATCAGTGGTGGTTACGTCTATGCGTGCTCCACCGGCAACGACGGCATCGACGCCAATGGCAACGTATATATTAAAGGTGGCGTGCTCTATGCCATCGGTACTTCGACGCCCGAGGTGGCCATCGACGCCAACAGCGAGGAACAGAAGAAGCTCTACGTCACTGGCGGTACCATCATTGCCCTCGGTGGACTGGAGAACGGTGCACAGCTCACGCAGTCGTGCTATCAGGCCTCGTCGTGGAGCAAGAACACGTGGTATGCGATGACCGTAGACAGCGAGACCTTTGTCTTTAAGACCCCATCCAGTGGCGGCAATACAATGGTAGTCAGTGGTGCCTCACAACCCACGCTGAAGAGTGGCGTCACCGTCAGCGGTGGCACTAGCATCTTCGACGGCGTAGCCTATACCGGTGCCACATTTACCGGTGGTTCTAACGTCACCCTCTCGTCCTATACAGGCGGTGGCGGATTCCCCGGTGGCGGTCCTGGCGGTGGCTGGCATTGATGAACAAAGAAAATCATAAATCCCAAGGCATTTCCATCATGCTTTGGGATTTTTAACGTTAAAACACGCCAAATATTCGTTTTTGTGCATGAAAGTGTGTACCTTTGTAGCCAATTTGAGTAAGGACCGACATGAAGAAATTAGTAGAACTATATAAGGAATGGAGTGGGGCGGAACCTCAGCAGGTGGAGAGGCTGACTGCCGGGGGCAGCAACCGTGAATACTACCGGATGACGTCGCAGACAGGCGAGACGGTGGTGGGGTGCATAGGTACCAGTCGCGACGAGAATCATGCTTTCGTGTATCTGGCACAACACTTTACAAAGCGGAAACTGCCTGTGCCGGAGATTTTGGCCGTGAGTCAGGACGAGTTGCGCTACATCCAGACGGACTTGGGTTCGGTGTCGCTGTTTGACGCCATTCGTGGCGGTCGCGAGGCTGGCGGACGTTACACGCTGAAGGAGCAGGAGCTGTTGCGGAGAACTATCCGCGAACTGCCGAACATCCAGTTGCGCGGCTTTCGTGAACTGGACTTTTCGAACTGCTATCCCCAGCCTGCCTTCGACACCGATTCGGTGTTGTTTGACCTGAACTATTTCAAGTATTGTTTCCTAAAGGCTACCGAGCTGGACTTCCATGAGCTGAAGCTGGAGGCCGACTTCCGGCTGTTGGCGAAGGACCTGACAACGGCCGACGACGAGCCGTGTTTCCTGTATCGCGACTTCCAGGCCCGCAACGTGATGCTCGACGCAGAGGGTAATCCCTATTTCATTGATTTCCAAGGCGGTAGAAAGGGCCCGTACTATTACGACCTAGCATCATTCCTGTGGCAGGCATCAGCGAAATATCCCTATAAGGTGCGTCGCGAAATGGTGTATGAATACTATAATGCGCTGAAGCAATATACGGAGGTGCCGTCGCCCCACCATTTTGTGGACCGGCTGTCGCTGTTTGTGCTGTTCCGCCAGTTGCAGGTGTTGGGAGCCTACGGATTTCGTGGCTATTTCGAGCGCAAGCGCCACTTCATAGAGTCGATACCGCCCGCCATCCAGAACATGAAGGAACTGCTGGGCGAGAGGAACTTCCCGTATCCGTATCTGATTGATATCCTGCAGCAACTGACAGAACTGCCGAAATTCCAGCAGGTGCAGGCGATGGCAGCGCGTGCCGACGGATATAAGACGACGGACAAGAACCCCTACAAGCCCCATCCGCAGGACGGTCCGGCAACATTCTCGAAATACGACGCACAGGGTCCGCTGGTGGTCCGCGTGTTTAGTTTCTCGTATGGCAACGGCATTCCCGAGGACGAGAGTGGCAATGGTGGCGGTTATGTGTTCGACTGCCGTTCTACGCACAATCCGGGACGTTATGAGCCGTATAAGCAGCTGACGGGACTGGACGAGCCTGTCATCCGATTTCTGGAGGATGACGGAGAGATACTGACATTCCTGGACAGCGTGTATAAACTGGCTGACGCCCACGTGAGGCGCTATATCCAGCGTGGCTTTACGTCGCTGATGTTCTCGTTTGGCTGTACGGGCGGTCAGCACCGCTCGGTATATAGCGCGCAGCATCTGGCCGAGCACATCCACGAGAAGTTCGGCATTGAGGTGCGTATCTGCCACCGCGAGCAGAATATTACGCAGGTGCTGAAATGACTTGAGAATTGTCATAGATTAAATTTTTGCAGGGTTGGCAGAAAAAACTGGGCATTCGTTTTGCGGTTTGCCATAGTTTTTGTAATTTTGCAGGCCTAAAAGAGCATTTTTGTAATATAAAAAGGTAAAAAGAACGTATGGGTGGCTTTTTTGGCACTATCGCAAAACAGGATTGCGTAAACGATTTGTTTTACGGAACAGACTATAACTCGCACTTAGGTACAAAACGCGCCGGACTGGTGACATTCGACGAGAAGAGTGGTTTCCACCGTTCTATCCACTCGTTGGAACGTGACTATTTCCGTTCGCGCTTCGAGGACGAGCTCGACTCGTTTAAGGGCCATCAGGGCATAGGCGTCATCAGCGACACCGACCCTCAGCCCATCATCGTCAATTCCCATCTGGGACGCTACGCAGTGGTGACGGTGGCCAAGATCAACAACCAGCGCGAGATAGCCGAAGAACTGCTGAAACAGCGTATGCACCTGAGCGAGATGTCGGCCAACAACATCAATCAGACGGAACTGGTGGCGCTGCTCATCAACATGGGCGACACGTTTGAAGAGGGTATCAACAAGGTGTACCAGAAGATTGAGGGTTCGTGTTCGATGCTCATTCTGACGGAGGACGGCATCATTGCTGCACGCGACTTCCTGGGACGTACGCCCATCGTAATAGGACAGAAGCAGGTGCACCGGCTGACGCCTATCGGAACAGACGAATTTCTGCAGGCCTACGCCGTTTCGAGCGAGACGACGAGTTTTCCGAACTTGGATTATAAGGTTGTTCGTGACTTGGGTCCTGGCGAGATTGTCCGTCTGAGAGCTGACGGTATCCAAGTGTTGCAGAAGCCTTTTACGCGTTGTCAGATTTGCTCGTTCCTGTGGGTTTACTACGGTTTCCCCGCCAGCGACTACGAGGGCATCAATACGGAGTATGTGCGCGAGAAGAACGGCAGGCTGATGGGTGAGAAAGACCACGACTGCGAGCCGGATTTGGTGTGCGGCATTCCCGATTCGGGTGTGGGTATGGCCTTGGGCTATTCGCACGGCAAGCAGGTGCCCTACAAGCGTGCTGTGCTGAAATATACGCCCACATGGCCGCGTTCGTTTACCCCTGGCAACCAGAACCGTCGCGACTTGGTGGCGAAGATGAAACTGATTCCCAATCCGGCCATTCTGAAGGACCAGCGTATCGTGTTCTGCGACGACTCTATTGTGCGTGGCACGCAGCTGAGGGATAATGTCCGTACGTTCTTCGACAATGGTGCCAAGGAGGTGCATGTGCGCATTTCGTGCCCACCGTTGGTCTATGGCTGTCCGTTCATTGGATTCACGTCGTCGAAGAGCGATATGGAGCTCATCACGCGTCGTATCATCAAGGATTTCGAGGGCGACGACAAGAAGAACCTCGACAAGTATGCCAAGACGGGTACGCCCGAATACCAGCGAATGGTCGGCGAGATAGCGCGTCGTTTGGGACTGACGAGTGTGAAGTTTGCCACCATCGAAGACCTGATAGCATCGATTGGACTGCCGAAAGAGCGCGTCTGCACACACTGTTTCGATGGCAGTTCGTACTGTCACGAGCGTCGCGGCGAGGAGTGGTTTACGTGATATTGAACATTGACCGTTGATGCGTATATTAAGTTAAAAAAAAATAATGTTCAACGTTCAATGTTCAATGTTCAATGTAAAATTCGTACCTTTGCAGTCTAAATTTTTATAGAAGCGTGAAAATAAAGCAAGTGCTGAGCGCCCTTGAAAAGTTCGCGCCTCTGCCCTTGCAGGAAAGCTGGGACAATGCTGGCCTGCAATTGGGACTGACGGAGGCGGAGGTTTCAGGGGCATTATTGTGTCTGGACGTCAACGAAAAAATTGTCGACGAGGCGATAGCGAAGGGGTGTAACCTCATCGTGAGTCACCATCCGTTGCTGTTTCGTGGCCTGAAGCAGATCAGCGGTGCCGACTACGTGCAGCGCTGTGTCATCAAGGCCATCAAGCACGACGTGGTCATCGTATCGATGCATACCAATATGGATAATGCGTTGGACGGGGTGAACTGGAAGATAGCCGAACGGCTGGGACTGGAGGGTTGTAAGTTCTTCGCTCAGAAGTCGGTAGACGATTTGGAAGCAGGCAGTGGTGTAGTAGGGGACTTGCCCTCGGAAATGGGTGCACGGACGTTTGTAGAGTTGGTGAAAAACCAGTTTCATGTCGAGTGTGCCATGTGTAACGAACTGCTGGAGCGTCCCATTCGTAAGGTGGCCATCTGTGGCGGTGCTGGCGACTTCCTGTTGCCTGAGGCTATGGGTGAGGGTGCTGACGCCTTCATCACAGGCGAGATGCACTATCACCAGTATTTCGGCCACGAGCAGCAGATTCAGATTTGCGTCATTGGCCATTACCAGAGTGAGCAGTTTACGGCAGAAATCTTCCGTGACATCATTCAGCGCGAGTGCCCGGGCGTTCGTACGGAAATAGCAGAAACAAATACAAATCCTATTAATTATATTTAGATTATGGCAAAGAAAGACCCAATGGACATGCCGGTTGAAGAGCGTCTGAAGACCCTCTTTCAGCTGCAGACCACGCTCTCTGGAATCGACGAGAAGCGTGCATTGAGAGGCGAACTGCCTCTGGAAGTACAGGACCTTGAAGATGAAATCGAGGGACTCACTACGCGTATGGACAAGATCAATGCCGATATTGCTGAATTTGAGCAGGCAGTGACCCTGAAGAAGGGCGAGATTGAGACCGCTAAGGCCAGCGTGGAGCGTTACAAGGCTCAGCTGAACGATGTGAAGAACAATCGTGAGTACGACACGCTGTCGAAGGAGATTGAGTATCAGACGTTGGAGATTGAGCTCTGCAACAAAAAGATCAAGGAGGCCGCTGCCCGCATAGAGGAGAAGAAGCAGGAACTGGCTCAGAATCAGGAGATTATTGACGACCGTCGTCAGGACCTGGATATCAAGAAGGGTGAGCTCGACGAGATTATGGAAGAGACCCGTGCCGAGGAGGAGAAACTGAAGGCTAAGGTGAAGGATCTGGAGGCGAAGATAGAGCCGCGTCTGCTCACGTCGTTCAAGCGTATCCGTAAGAATGCCCGTAACGGTCTGGGAATCGTTTATGTGCAGCGTGATGCCTGTGGTGGTTGCTTCAATAAGATTCCGCCCCAGCGCCAGCTTGATATCAAGATGCACAAGAAGGTCATTGTGTGTGAGTACTGTGGCCGTATTCTCATCGATCCGGAACTGGCTGGTGTCAAGATTGACAAGGTTACAGGTCAGGAGGAGAAGAAGACCCGCAAGCGCTCAATCCGCCGTACGGTGAAGAAGGCAGACCCTGAGATTGATGCTCCTGAAGTACCAGAGGCAGAGGATTAATGGTTGTTGGTTAACGGTTAATGGTTAGCGCTTCGTAGTCTGGAATATCGTTCAGAAAGCGGTACGTCTGACTTTCGTAGTCCATTTTGCAGCAATAGTGCTGTATGCCGTTTGACACGACCAGATAGTCCACGTGGAGTAGCAGATTATAGACTGATATCTGATTGAACACCCGCTGTGTCACTGACACGGTGGGTGCTTTGTATTCTATAATCATCTGAGGCTTGGCCTCCTTATTATATAATATAGAGTCGCAACGCAATGTCTTTTCGCCGCATTTCAAGGCTATTTCGTTGCCCAGGAGACCTTTAGGGAAGCCCTTGTGCTCTACCAGCCAGTGGGTGAAATGTTGACGCACCCACTCCTCGGGAGTCAGCGCCACATAACGCTTGCGCAGAAAGTCGAATATTTCGGGCTTTTCGCGCGTTCCACGCACTTTGACGTCGTATGTTGGCAGGTTTAGTTCGTTCATTTCGACTGCAAATATACAAATAAGTGGGCAAAAAAGCAAAATTTCATGCGTATAATTCGTGTAATTCGCGGTTTTTTAGTACTTTTGCAGCATGGCTCAAGCAGCAATGACATACGACAGCGTGATGAGCGAGTTGAAGGCTCGCCAATTTAAGCCCGTCTATTATCTGATGGGCGACGAGCCGTATTATATAGATAAAATCAGCGACTGGATAGCCGAAAACGTGCTACAACCTGAGGAAAGAGACTTCAACCAGACCGTTTTATTCGGTTCTGACGTCAATGCTTCGCAGGTGGCTGACGCTGCACGGCGCTATCCGATGATGGCCCAGTATCAGGTGGTTATCGTCAAAGAGGCCCAGAATATCAAGAATACGGAGGCACTGGAGAAGTACCTGAAACAGCCTATGGCGTCGACAATCTTGGTGATGTGCCATAAAAACGGCAAGATTGACGGGCGAAAACAGGCGTATGTGAAGGCTATTCGCGATGCTGGCGTGCTGTTTGAGAGTGCAAAACTCAAGGAACGTGACCTTCCACCCTTTATCGAAGGCTATCTGAAAGCCAAAGGAGCATCGATTGATGCGAAATCTACCCAACTTATTGCTGATTCCATAGGTTCTGACCTTACGCGTCTGACCAGCGAGCTCGATAAAGTGCTGCTCAGCCTGCCTGAGGATAACAAACGCGTCACTCCGCAGGTCGTTGAGGACCAGATAGGGGTGAGTAAGGACTTTAATGGTTTTGAGTTGCGCGACGCCATTGTCAACCGCAATGTGTACAAAGCAAACCTGATTATCAAATATTTTGACGAAAATCCGAAGGCTGGAAGCATCTATGCTTTTCTCCCGTTGCTCTTTTCTTACTTCCAAAATCTGATGATCGCCCATTATTGCCCCCAAAAGAACAGTCAGGAGGCATTGGCAGAGTGGTTGGAATTGCGAAATCCTTGGGCTGCACGTGAGTATGTCACAGGCATGAAAAACTACTCTGCCATGAAGGTGCTACAGATTATTGGTAAACTACGTGAAATGGATGCTAAAAGTAAGGGCCTGGACAACCCAAATACGGGTCCTGGAGACCTCATGAAAGAGTTAATTTTCTTTATACTTCACTAAAAATGACCCTGTTTTGGGGCCATTTTTTTCTAGAATATCTTTTTCTTCAGACATGATTTTTTGGCCTCAAATGCCGATTCCCACTGGTGTTTTCCCACAAAAAAAGCCCTCATATTTCGCGAATTTTCTGCTTTTCGCCCATTGGTTCAGAATTCGCTCTAAATGAAAAATTTCGCCCATTCTTGACCTTGAGAATTTGCATTTAATAAATTTTAGTATTTTGATTTGTTGATTCGGAAAGCCAAACGATTACAAAAGTCTGATGACATTTACAAATTAAGTCCTAAATATGGTAATTTGCAAAACCAAATCAAAATATTAAATTCAAATACACAAACTTGAATTTTGTGATTCGGAATTCAATATTTATTTTTATACACTGCATATATCGCGCTTATAACTTAGTATAAATCAATGAATTAACCAAAAAGTTGTAAGTAAAGCATGAAAATTACACCACTTTGCAACTTTGAACATCTGCATATAAACCTATTTATGATATTTATGCTGTAATTATCTATTTTATAATCAGTTATTTATGATTTAGACGTTAAATAAAAGATTTGTAACGATTTATGCTTGTAAATTTGACTTTGTAATTCTAAACATTTTTCAGTATTATTTATACTTTAGAATTTAGAATTTAAAACTAAAAACCCAAAGTTAAGAAATGCAAATTCTCTTTAGATTTCTTGCACAATTCAAAAAATTGTTTTACCTTTGTAAACTGAAAGAAAAACAGGCTTTTTGCCCCTATTTTAGACTCAAATGGAAACAAAAGACAGAATTCGCCTCATTATGGAGGACCAACACATGACCCAACAAGTGTTCGCAGATTTCCTCCAACAGTCCCCTGCTACCCTTAGCAGTATTTTCAATGGACGTACACGTCCTACCCTAAACATCATTGATTCCATCAAAACGAAAATTCCTGATATTAGTATCGAGTGGTTACTTTATGGTGTTGGAGAGATGTACCTCACCCACCCTGAAGGCTCCGATCAGGGTCTCTCGGAGGGTCAAATTCAGGGTCAGGAACAGATGATCAATTTCGACTCCCCTGCTCCTGGTGTTTCCCGGATGACGCAAAATTCGGTTTCAACGACACCTTATTCGCAGAGTGTAAAAAGTACACACCCCGAAATTGTACGTGAAGAAACCAAAATAGTTGACAAAACGCCTCGAAAAGTTACTGAAATCCGCGTTTATTACGACGATCAGACTTACGAGACGTTTGTTCCGGCCAAAAAATAACTTTACCCTAATATATTTGGGCTTTCGATTATTTTTTTGTACCTTTGGCCCCCGTTATGAAGAAATATATCCTTGACTTAACGGTAAACAGCGTAGAACGGCTGAGTGAAAAACATGTCCTGATGAGAGTGACGGACGTGGAACCACTGCCTGAAATGCTGCCAGGACAGTTTGTAGAGCTACGCGTGGACGGTTCGCCTGCAACGTTTCTGCGTCGCCCTATCTCTATTAATTTTGTAGACAGAACGAAAAACGAGCTTTGGCTGATGGTTGCCATGATTGGAGAAGGTACCCGTCAGTTGGGACGCCTTCAGGCTGGCGATAAGTTGAACTGCGTATTGCCTCTGGGTAATGGTTTTAGCATTCAAAGCGGGGAAACCGCTTTGCACAGAGTGTTGCTCGTTGGTGGCGGCGTAGGCGTGGCTCCATTGCTTTATTTGGGCGCTGAGCTCAAGCAGCAAGGCGCTGAGGTAACCTTTTTGTTGGGTGGTCGCAGTGCGAAAGACGTACTGGAGTTAGAGTTTTTTAATAAGTACGGGCGCGTGTGTGTAACGACAGAGGACGGCACGATGGGTGAACAGGGTTTTGTGACCAACCATAGTGTGCTTGCCGAGTTGTTCGACAAGATATTCACCTGCGGTCCAACGCCGATGATGAAGGCTGTGGCGCGTTATGCAAAGGAAAAGGACATCGAGTGTGAGGCCTCGCTGGAGAACATGATGGCTTGCGGATTGGGTGCCTGTCTGTGTTGCGTTGAGAAGACGACAGAGGGTAACCTGTGTGTGTGCAAGGAAGGACCGGTATTTAACACAAAACGTTTGTTATGGCAGATTTAAGAGTCAATATAGGTGCGCTGGCACTGAAGAATCCAGTGATGACGGCCAGTGGTACATTTGGCTATGGCCTTGAGTTTGAGGACTTTATAGACCTTGGTGGTTTGGGTGGCATCATCGTGAAAGGTACTACGCTGAAACCTCGTGAGGGTAATGACTATCCGCGTATGGCAGAGACTGCCAGTGGTATGCTGAACTGCGTGGGACTGCAGAACAAGGGCGTGGAATACTTCTGTGAGCATATCTATCCGCAGATTAAGGATATCGATACGAATATGATAGTCAACGTCAGCGGTTCGTCGCCTGAGGATTATGCGGAATGTGCCGCACGTATTGATGCATTGGAAAATATCCCAGCCATTGAACTGAATATCTCGTGTCCAAACGTAAAAGACGGCGGTATGGCCTTTGGCGTGACGTGTCAGGGAGCTTCGAGCGTGGTCAAGGCCGTACGTCAGGCCTATCATAAGACGCTGATAGTCAAGCTGTCACCCAATGTGACGGATATTGCTGAGATTGCCCGTGCCGTAGAGGCTGAGGGTGCTGACAGCGTGTCGCTCATCAATACGCTGATGGGTATGGCTATCGACATAGAACGACGCAAAAAGGTACTGTCAATAGGCACTGGCGGTCTGTCTGGCCCTGCTGTGAAGCCCGTTGCCCAGCGTATGGTGTATCAGGTGGCAAAGGCCGTGAAAATACCTGTGGTGGGCTTGGGAGGCATCTCAACAGCGAAGGATGCGTTGGAGTTTCTGATGGCTGGTGCTACGGCCATTGAGATTGGTACGGCCAACTTCCTAGATCCTGCGGTAACCATCAAGGTGAGGGATGGTATCAACGATTGGCTTGACGAACATGGATGTAAGGATGTTCATGAGATTATCGGATGCTTGGAGTGACGACATAACAATCAGTAATTCTATCAAAAAAACATAATTTAAGGGCGGCCAAATTTGGTCGCCCTTAACCAACACAAAAACTAAACTAGACTTAACTAATGCTTGTCGCGATTTTCACAAACCACTGATAGCTGTGTGCAAAGATAGTATAAAAGTTTTAAATCACAATAACTTTTGCGTTTTTTTTGCATTTTTATCCCAAAAAATTATATTTTCGTCGTTTTTTGCAACAAAAATTGGTCTAAAATGACCATTGCAGCCATTGATTCGATTACAGGAACAGCTCTTGGAAGGACACAAGGATCGTGGCGTCCGCGAGCCTTCAGGATGGTTTCTTTTCCATTACAATCTACTGTCGGTTGTTCACGAAGCAGGGTGGCAACAGGTTTGAATGCCACACGAAAATAGATATCCTGTCCATTGGAGATGCCTCCTTGAATACCACCGCTATGGTTGGTCCTGGTGGTCACAATACTATCCTGACCAACTGTAAAGATGTCGTTTTGCTCAGAACCACGCTGGGTGACACCTGCAAAGCCCTCGCCATATTCAAAGCCTTTGACAGCATTGATGCTCAACATGGCAGCGCCCAGCTGAGCATGCAGTTTGCCGAATTCTGGCGACCCCAGACCTGCTGGACAGCCTTGAATGACACCTGTAATGACACCGCCAATAGTATCGCCGTCAGCCTTTACTTCTTCAATGAGACGAATCATTTGCTCAGCCTTTGCGGCATCAGGACAACGGACAATGTTGCTTTCTATCTGATTCAGGTCGTATTTCCGATAGTCGTTTTCGAGTGCAATATCGCCTACTTGTGAGGTATAAGCCCATATGCGGATGCCCAACTGCCTCAGTGCGAGTTTGGCTAATGCCCCTGCCACACAGCGGCTGATGGTGATGCGTGCCGAAGAACGTCCTCCGCCACGATGGTCGCGCGTACCATATTTAATAGAGTAGGTATAATCTGCGTGCGATGGACGGTAGAGGTTACGCATATTGTTGTAATCGTCAGAATGCTGATTGGTGTTCCTGACGATGAAGCCAATAGGACAACCTGTGGACTTACCTTCGAATACACCACTGAGCAGTTCTATCTGGTCCTGTTCCTGGCGGCTGGTGGTAATATGGCTCTGTCCTGGACGGCGGCGGGCTAGTTCCTGTTGGATGAAGTCAATGTCAATAGGGATGCCTGCGGGCATTCCGTCGACAACGCCGCCAATGGCCTCACCATGACTTTCGCCAAAGGTCGTCAGCCTGAATATCTGTCCGAAGGTGTTCATAATCTCTTACATCTTACTTCTTACCTCTCACTTCTTACTTCTCACTTCTTACTTCTCACCTCTTACCTCTCACCTCTTAATGGCAATGGCCGCAGCCACAGCCTTCTTCGTGGTGGTGCTCGTGATGGCAGTCACTGTCGCAATTTCCGTCACAATCGTGACAGCCACAGCCGCAACCACCACTCATATGAGCCACAAAGTGCTCAATTTCCTTGGCTGTAGCCTCGCGGTTTTCGACAATGGTACCCTTG
>JAEEGG010018667.1_pt1 | contig 14075 bp, 8 predicted proteins | sample 9134161 | NCBI WGS metagenome assembly JAEEGG01 (sample SAMN16246543, study PRJNA631951) | gut metagenome | biome: gut microbiome; feature: rumen; material: CR-attached | host: Bos | place: Iran: Karaj | collected 2018-10 | reverse complement strand
CTCTCCCACTACAAATGTTAGTACGACGGAACTAAATACAGGAAATGCCGAACATCCATATTACAAATTGTACTGGACAGTGCGAAACACTGAATTGTGTACCGATGTGGACAGTATAAGGGTTATGTTTGTAAGTGCTCCAACGGCAAGTTTTAACATGAATATTGGCGATACTGTAGCCTGCGGAAACACCTTTGAGCATCTGCAGGCGGAAGATTTGGAAGACTCATTCAGAGGATACTGGTACGAAGCAAATTCCTCGACACAGTTTGGCGATGACAACTCATTATTCACAAGTGCTTCGACTACAGCAATCGTTGAAGACTATGGTCGACACGACTTCTACTGGATTGTGTACAATGAACTGGTGGACAATCCCAATTCATGCAGAGATACGGCTGGTCCGTGGACAGTAAATTTCCTCCAACCGCCTACGGCACATATAACAGAAAACGAATTTGTTTTCTGCGGCAATTCGGGACAGCTTACGGCCGACTACGACAGCATATACGGAGGTATGTGGGTGTCTGATGCGTCATCACTAGTAAGTTTCGACAATGCCTCCTCTCCCACCACAACTGTAAGCACTACGGAACTAAATACCGGCAATACCGAACATCCCTATTACATGTTGTATTGGACAGTGCAAAATACCGAATTCTGCGCAAATACTGATAGCGCAAGGGTGATTTTCAAAAGAAAGCCATCGAGCGAGTTCTCTGTAATTCCCCCCAAGTGCTTCGGCGAATCAGCAATCATAATAGCCGCAGAAGATTCGCTTCCTTTGTACAACTGGGATTTTGACAATGGTCTCACCACCAGCATAACTGCAAATGCGGCTTCTGGATATTATAAGGCACTTATATTCTGGGACAACCAAGAGCAAAGCCACACGGTCGTTCTTTCAACAACCGATTCGTATGGTTGTCATTCCGACATTACACAAATAACAATCGATGAACCCTACCGTCCCGAATATAGCTACATAATATATGGCGACACCTGTGCCATGGGCAAAGGTGGCATCGAGCTAACAGATGAAACGGGATACTACACGTTCTTCTGGCTTGACAATTCTGAAAACAGCGCCAATGCTACGGGCTACGATCATGAAACAGGTGTCATTACCGACTCGCATGTTTACAATCTTCCTGCCGGCACATATACCTACCATACCCAGTATCAGACATTCAACAGCGATTACACACAAAGCTACCAGCAATATTTCCACGACATCAACTGCCACAGTTACCCCGAAATAGAAATAAGCGTCATTGGCAAGATAATGGCTGGAATTGCATTGTCGGAGGACATCGACATTGGCAGTATAGCAACGCCCAATGCCGATGTAGTTTTCGTCAACACCACCGATTACGATAGCATCTACAATACAATCTGCGACTGGAACTTTGGCGATGGCTCGACAGCATCGACCTGTGACGAACTTGTAGAACACACTTATTTAGAACCATGCAGGTATTTCCCCTATTTGGTTGTGCAGAACAGGGATTTGCCCGAATGTCGTGATACGGCTTTCTTCGAGCTTGCTGTGAATAAGAGAATAGACACTGTAGTGAATACCTCATATTTTGAATACGAATGGCATACATATTATGTTAGCGGAGAATACTTGATTAACATGCATTCGGACAATGGTTGTACATACATATTGATTTTAAACATCACTCTTCCTAATGATGTTGCTGAATACGAAAAGTATGGAATCGACATATATCCAAATCCAACAGAAAACTTTCTTAGAATAATATCACAGATGAAAATGTCTGCTGTCGAAATTATTTCAGCTACAGGTCAGTTGGTTATGTCATCGGAAACCAACGACAGCTATGTAGATTTTGATGTCAGCAGTCTTAATGATGGAGTCTACTTCGTAAGGATTTACGGTGAAGACAACGTGGCTCCTATTGTACAAAAGTTTATTAAGGAATAAAAGGCTATTGGTTATGTACAGGAATGTTAATCTAAGGTTACCGTTAATATATTTCGTGTTTGTGGCACTTGCTTTTTCGTTTGCATCATGTCATCACGAACCTATTGTGCTTAATCCTTCGGTTACGCTCAATATTGAGCTGCTAAAAACCAAAACAAAGGAAGTTTCAAGCAAAAGTGCAGTCGTTACGTTTGATGCGTCGGTAAAAATCGTTTATGAAACAGACACGACCGAATATGTTTGCACATTCGTCGAAAAAGAAGATGACATATACATTCTTGACTACACTCGTAGCAATATTATGCATGTCGCATTAAGAAAAGCTTTTCATGTGGAAGTTTCAGCCAATTATGACGGCGAGGTGCTATTCGGAAAGTCTGGCGAACTTATAGCAGAAAACGAAAATGAAGCCATTATTGTGGTCATAGAACTTGGGGCAAATGGTTATGATTATGTGGATTTGGGCCTTCCAAGTCGCATGTTATGGGCAACCTGCAACTTGGGTGCAAATAGTCCCGAAGAATATGGAAACTACTATGCCTGGGCAGAAACAGAAACAAAGAACACATACGTTATTGGTAATTACAACTACAATAGTGGCATAGAGACAATTGATGCATCACACGATGCGGCGACAATAAACATGGGCGGAAACTGGCACATACCGACTTTAGATGACTTCGAGGAACTTATAACCAATTGTACTTGGACATGGACGAGCATGAATGAGGTTGACGGATGCCTTCTTACGGGTCCAAACGGCAACAGCATGTTTCTGCCTGCCGCCGGTGGTATGGGAGGCGAAGAGGTACACAACGACAAGACATGCGGTATATATTGGCTAAATTCAATATTTCCAAACGACACCGAATATGCATGGGGAATTTTGTCGGATGCTGATACAATAAAAAGGACAAGCTACTGTAGGTATTACGGACAAACAATACGTCCAGCTTGTAATAGGAATAGACAATGATGGAATAATCTATTTATTGTTCAGGCGTGGTACAGAACATATTTGCAATTGACAGCCAAATCGTCAATCGTACTTCTTAAATCGTAAATCCCCTTAGGGTTCTACCATAAAGTTCAGCGAAAAATTGGAATTCGGATTCAGCTGCATTTCATTGATGGTTTCGTTGTCGCAGAAATTATCAACGGAAATTTCCTTGCGTTCGTAAATTGGAATTACGGCATCGTAGATGCGTTCAATTATTCTGTCCTTATTATCAACAGAATATGTAATTTTTTGCGGAAGCCAGCCACTACCACCAACCTGAATATAATTGTCGAAACGAATCAAATGCAACATTCCATCGTTTCGAGTGCGTTGAACCATTTGTGGCAAAAGTGTTTCTGAATCAAACCATATCTGGTTGCTATCTTTTGTGTCGTCATTATAGTTCGAAATTCCAACTATGTATGACTTCTTTTCTGTTTCCGGATCCTGATATGTGCAAAATTCCGAAGTGTTTACAATTCCTGATCGGTCAAGTCTGGCAATGGCGTCGTCGGCTTTCATGCCGTACAAATCCAGCACAACAAGTACAAAGTCGTTGATTCCCGGATTGGCAGAAACCATTTCCCCATTCTTGAAGGCATAAATCGTATCATTGTTATAAATGTATCCGTCATCGTTAACAAGGTCGGTCTTGATGATATGCTGTGACGGCCTTACATATTCGGCACTGCATGTACTACGCTTTTCCGCATTGTCATCAGTAAACTTTACGACAGAAATCATGTATCTAATGTTTGAGAACCAGTTGGTCTCGTACCGCTTGCTGATAGCGGAAAACAATGATTTCGTTGACCTTATGTTTGAACATGATGAAGCTGACAAAAGGAAAAATATTCCAATCGTCAGCAAAACAAATGTCCTATTTCTAAACAAAATCTTCATCAGTTCGTTACTATAACGAAACTTCTTTGATATTATTGTCCTACAAAATCTCTCCGTTAAGAATTACAGTATCAATCAGATCGGTGCAATATGCGTACGGCATAAATTCTATCGACGGGATTTCCTTTGTAATAAATACATTAGCCTTCTTTCCAACTGTAATACTTCCTGCTATGTCGCTCACACCCATTGCGTATGCGGAATTGAGCGTTGATGCTATTATAGCCTCTTCGGGAAGCATCTTGTAGTTGACGCAAGCAAGCGACATCATGAACTTCATGTTTCCTGCTGGCGAAGAGCCAGGATTGTAGTCGGAAGCAATTGCAACAGGCAGACCTGCCTCTATCATCTTGCGTGCAGGTGCGTATGGCATATTCAGGAAAAATGCAGCACCAGGAAGGATTGTCGGCATGGTCTCGCTATCCTTCAGCACAGCAATCTCATCATCGCCAGTATATTCTATATGGTCAACCGAAAGAGCGTTGTACTTCACTCCTACCTGTATGCCACCCGACTTTGCCATTTCGTTGGCATGGATTTTTGGTCGCATACCATATTTAATTCCAGCCATAAGAATGCGTTCTGTCTGTTCGGTGGTAAAGAATCCCTTGTCGCAGAACACATCCACAAAGTCAGCCAAGTCTTCGGCAGCCACAAGTGGAAGCATTTCGTTAATAATCTTGTCGACATATCCATCAGGATCTTCCTTGTACTCCAATGGAGTTGCGTGAGCGCCAAGGAAAGTCGAGCGAACAATCAGCGGAGTTGTTTCCCTTATGCGCTTGATTACGCGCAACATCTTGAGCTCGCTCTCGGTGTCAAGTCCATAGCCACTCTTAATTTCCACAGCACCAGTGCCGAACGAAATAATTTCGTTGATGCGTTCCATTGCCTGAGCATAAAGTTCGTCCTCGCTTGTATTTCTAAGGCGTTCGGCAGAATTCAGGATTCCCCCGCCCCTTTTTGCTATTTGTTCGTAGCTGAGACCTCTGATTTTGTCGCTGTATTCGATTTCGCGGCTGCCTGCATATACTAGATGTGTATGCGAATCGCAGAAAGATGGAAATACCATTTTGCCTGTTGCGTCTATTTCCATACTCTTTTCATCATCGCAGTCCCAATCGGGATTCAGGTCCGACATCTTGCCATACGAGTGTATTTTGTCATCTTCAATTATAAGGTATGCATCCTTTATAGTCTGCAATTTCGACATTTCCTCTCCCTTTGCAAGCAGACGACCGCTTTCGTCTACATTGACTAATTCCTTTATGTTGCTTATTAAAGTTTTCATTTAAATTATATATATTATTTATCTAATAATCAATTCATCTATCATATCTGCACCAATTGTTTTATTAATTCTTGCAACAAGTTGGTTACGTATTAACATCATTTCGTTTCGGATAATCGAGGACTTTACCTTTACGTACATTTTTCTGCGGTCGAAAGAAATTTCCTCGGTAGCTTTAGCCACGTATTCACCTGATATTTCGCTCCATAGCGATTTAATCTTGTGCTTGCGGTAATTTTCTGCCAGTACTGGATTAGAGTTCAGCACCGCAGTCAACAACGAGCCAATTTGTTCGTGACCTTGCCTATCCATTTAACATTTTTTTAAGAACTGCAAAGATACAACTTATTGCATTCCTACCAAAACAAAAAATTGTTTCCACGGAAAATTAAAAGACGAATATTTCTTTGCAGGTATTACAATATTAATTACCTTCGCAATTTAAAAATTGAATTTGAGTTTTAAATAAACAGATGCTATTGAAGGGCATGCATAATGTTTTAAAGCCACTGACAATCAGTTGTGTACAAGAAAAGTTTTTCTTGCATATCCCTACATGCATCATAACGTTGAAAATTTATCTCTTCAGCCGTATTTTGCGGTTGACATCATTAATTTAATACACACTTAATTATTCTATTTATGGACGAATTATTAAACACCGAGAACTCTATTGAGAACTCTATCGAGAATGAAAACACTGAAACACAGGTTGTTTCGGAAGTTGAACAGGTAGCACTGGATGCTGAGCCAAAATTTGAAGAACCGGTTGCAGAACCAGTAGCCGATGTGCCACAGGAAGTCGTGCTTGAGCAAGAACCCGCAGTTGAAGCTCAGCCCGAAGTAAAGGAACCTGAAGTTACCGAAGCCGACTTTGCTGGTCTTAACAAGGAGGAAATCCTTGAGAAAATCCGCTACTATGTACACGATTCCGAAAAGGAAGACTGCAAGAAGGAAATTGACATTCTCCGCAAACTGTATTATGAAAGGCAACGCGAAGACCACGAAAACATCAAGCGTGAACTGCGCGAAAAGGCTGGCGAAGGCGTTGAAATAGAGATGCCTAAGGATCCTACAGAAGACTACTTCAAGGAACTTATGGAAGACTATCGCAAGCAACGCGAAGAACGCATGCGTCGTCAAGAAGAATTAAAGGAAAAGAATTACGAGAAAAAACTCGCTATAATAGAGAAAATTAAACAGTTGGGAAGCAGCGAATCTGTTTCACAATCGTACAACGATTTCAAAAACCTGCAGAAGGAATGGATGGAAATAGGTCAAGTTCCCGCAGAAAAGAACAAGGAACTTTGGGAAAACTACCAGATGCATGTTTCCAACTACTACAATCTGCTGAAAATCAACCGTGAACTTCGCGAACTTGATTACAAGAAGAACCTTGAGCAGAAAATTGCACTTTGCGAAAGAATGGAAGAACTTCTGCTTGAACCCAATGCACTGACAGCTTTCCGCAAGTCGACCGAACTGTTCAACGAATGGAAGGAAATTGGACCAGTTCCAAACGACAAGCGCGAGGAAATATGGGACAGATTCAACGAGGTTCGCACCAAGATATACAACAATTTCCACGAGCATAACGAGAAGCAGAAAGCCGAACGCGAACAGAACTACGAACAGAAAGTGCTTCTCTGTGAAAGAATCGAGGCTATGGTTGCCGATGATGCTTTGCCTACATCGGGCAAGGATTGGCTTGTGGCATCACAGAAAGTTCTTGAGCTTCAGGCATTGTGGAAGACAATAGGCATGGTTCCAACCGCAGTAAATAATGAAATTTACGAAAGATTCAGATCGTCGTGCAATAAGTTCTTCGACATGAAGAAGGAATACTTCGACAGGATGAACAGCGATTTGGAAGAAAACCTTCGCAAAAAGACCGAACTTTGCGTTACAGCCGAGTCGCTTCAAGACAGTACCGACTGGAAGAAGACAACCGAAATGTTCTACGACTTGCAGAAGAAATGGAAAGAAATAGGTCCTGCACCTAAGAAGCATTCCGACCAGATCTGGGGCCGCTTCCGTGCTGCCTGCAACAAGTTCTTCGATGCTAAGAGCCAGTTCTATTCAAACATCGAGGCCGAACATCAGATGAACCTGGAAAAGAAAGAAAATCTTATTTCCGAGGTAAAAGCTTATGTTCCTGTTGAAGACCAGACTCAGAATATTGAGAAAATCAAAGAGTTCAGAACCCGCTGGAATGAAATTGGCTATGTTGCAACATCAGAAAAGGATCGTCTGTACAACGAGTTCAAGGAAGCTATAAACAAGATTTTTGCTACAATTAACCTCAACCGCAACGACATTGAAATTTCGAACTTTACATCGCAAGTTGAAATGATGAAGGAGGCTGGCGAAACTACGGCTTTGCAAAAGGAAAGAGCAGCAATAGTGCACAAGATTCAGGATTTGACTGTTGAGATTGCACAGATTGAAAACAATCTTGGATTCTTCTCAAGTGGTTCAGATTCTATTGTTCAGGAATTCAACAAAAAGATTCAAAAAATTAAAAACGAAATTTCAGTATTGAAAGAAAAGAAAAAAGCAATTGATATAGCAGAGAGGGAACTTAAAGGTACAAACAATGAATAAGTTGTTTTCATTTTTCATAACTTTGGTTGCATTCCTTGCGAGTGCAACCATGCTTTTTTCTCAAACAGGTACACTGAAAGGTTTTGTGCTTGACAAGGAAACTGGTGAGCCTTGCATGTTTGCAAACGTTTCGATACCTACTGAGAAAATAACACTTGGGGCTTCAACAGATGTCAACGGATATTTTTCGATTCCAAAAATTCCAGTTGGCACACATACAATAACCATTACATACTTGGGATACACCGACCTGACGGAAGAATTTACAATAGCGAAGGAAGGTCAACTTGTTTCGAAGAACTTTATGATGTCGAAGTCGGCGGTAATACTTCAGGAAACTGTCGTGTCGGCAGAGCGAGAGGAGCAAAAGACTCAGGTAAGAGCTTCTATAATAAAGGTTTCGCCAACGCAAATTAAGCAGTTGCCATCTGTCGGCGGCGAACCCGACATCGCACAATTCCTGCAGGTGCTTCCAGGTGTAACTTTTACAGGTGACCAAGGTGGACAACTCTATATCAGAGGTGGCTCGAACATACAGAATCTGGTGCTGCTCGACGGTATGACAATCTACAACCCCTTCCACTCTATCGGTTTGTTCTCTGTTTTCGACTCCGACATAATCAGGAATGCCGATGTTTATACTGGAGGATTCAATGCAGAATACGGAGGACGTTCATCTTCGGTTATGGACATTACCATGAAGGACGGCAACGCAAAGAAATTTGGAGGTAAGTTTTCCGCAAGTACCTTTGGTGCAAAGTTAATGCTCGAAGGACCAATTGTCAAGTTCAAGGAAGGAAAGACTAGTCTTTCGTACATAGTGTCTGCCAAGACTTCGTATCTGGAACAGTCATCCAAATATATATATAGGTATATAAACGATGGCAAAGGTCTACCCTTCAACTTTACTGACATCTACGGAAAACTATCGCTTGCAGCACCAGGTGGAAGCCGTGTCAATGTGTTCGGTTTCAACTTCAACGACAATGTTAGCTATCAGGGACTAAGCGACCTGCATTGGCGCACATACGGCGTTGGTGCCAATGTAGTTGTTGTGCCACCAAGCTCATCAATGATGATTAAGGCACATGCCTCCTACTCCAATTATGCTATTTCAATGCAGGCGTTGGAAAACTTCCCGAGTTCAAGTTCAATCGATGGTTTCAATGTCGGTTTGGACTTCATATATCACATGGGAAAGAACGACTTCACATGGGGACTTGAAATGCTTGGTTTTGCAACCAACTACGACTACTTCAACTCTGTTGGCCGCGAATTGACACAGGTAGAATACAGTACCGAACTTGCAGCCTTTGCAAAGTACAAATGGAATCTGGGGAGTGTCGTAATAGAACCTGGATTTAGACTACACTACTATGCATCAATGGGTTCTGTTTCTCCAGAACCTCGTCTCGGCATAAAATACAATGTAGTAGAAAGGTTCAGGCTTAAACTTGCAGGAGGCTTGTATTCGCAGAACCTTGTCGCAGCAAATAGCGACCGCGATGTTGTTAACCTATTTTACGGTTTCCTCAGCGGTAACCTGCCAAGCATGCCCGACACCTACAAGGGCGACATTCTGAAAACCAAGCTTCAAAAATCGGAGCATATAATATTTGGTTTCGAATGGGACATCATCAACTCGCTGAACCTGAATGTAGAAGGCTATCTTAAAAACTTCGACCAGATTACGACAATCAACAGAAATAAGATTTACGATGATAACTCGACAAATGCATCTCGTCCCGACTATCAGAAGAAAGACTTCCTTGTTGAATCGGGATACGCATACGGCGTTGACTTCCTGCTAAAGTACGACACAGAAAAATGGTACATCTGGGCTGTGTATTCGCTCGGCTGGGTTCGCAGAAACGACGGAGTTGCAAAGTATTCTCCCAACTACGACCGGCGTCACAATGTAAACCTTGTCGTTACATATAGGTTCGGAAAGAACAACTCATGGAATGCAAGTGCAAGATGGAACTACGGTTCTGGATTCCCGTTCACGCTGACATCTTCATTGTACGAAAATGTTGACTTCACTGGCGGAATAAATTCCCAGTACTGGACCAACAACGGAACGCTTGGAGTTGCATACGCCGAACTCAACACAGGAAGACTCCCCGATTACCATCGTCTTGATTTGACGATAAATAAGGTATTCTCCTTTGAGCATAACATGAAGTTGGAAATCAACCTCGGTGTAACCAATGTATATAACAGAGCAAATATATTTTATTTTGACAGACTCGAGTATAACCGTGTAGACCAATTGCCGATTATGCCGAGCTTAGGATTGAACTTTACATTTTAAAATATTATGGCAACAGAAACAAAATACATCTTCGTAACTGGCGGCGTTGCTTCGTCGCTCGGAAAGGGAATAATCTCAGCTTCGCTGGCAAAGTTGCTTCAGGCAAGAAATTATTCGGTTACAATTCAAAAGCTTGACCCGTACATCAATGTCGATCCAGGCACTTTGAATCCTTTTGAACATGGTGAGTGCTTCGTCACCGATGACGGTGCAGAAACCGACCTCGACCTCGGACACTACGAGCGTTTCCTGAATGTTCGCATGTCGCAGGCCAACAATGTTACAACTGGCAGAATATATAAGACCGTCATCGAGAAAGAACGTCGTGGTGACTATCTTGGCAAGACGGTGCAAATTATTCCGCACATCACCGATGAAATCAAACGAAGGATTAAAATCTTGGGAACAACAGGCAATTACGACTTTGTAATTACAGAAATTGGAGGAACAGTGGGCGATATAGAGTCATTGTCGTACATAGAAGCTGTACGCCAGTTAAAGTGGGAGCTCAAAAATCGTTGTGTCAGCATCCATCTGACATTAGTCCCCTATCTGGCAGCCTGCGGAGAACTTAAGACTAAGCCAACACAACACTCGGTGAAGGCATTGCAAGAAGCTGGCGTTCAGCCCGATGTTCTTGTTCTTAGAACCGAACATAAACTTCGTCCAGACATCAAGGCAAAGGTGGCTAACTTCTGTAATGTTCAACCAGGAGCAGTAATAGAATCACGGGATTGCAGTACGATATATGAAGTTCCGCTTGAAATGCAGAAGGAAGGTCTTGATGAGATTGTTCTCACGCAACTCGGTATTGAACTAGGCCCTCGTCCCGAACTTATTCCATGGCGCTCGTTCCTCGATAAGTACAAAAATCCAAAGCATCATGTAAAAATTGCTCTTGTTGGTAAATATGTAGAATTAAAAGATGCGTATAAATCTATAAATGAATCATTTATCCACGCAGGAGCAGCAAATGAAGCCGATGTGAATGTTACTTATGTTAATGCAGAATCGGTAACCAAGGAAAATTGTGAATCGCTGTTCGATGGAATCGACGGAATGCTTGTGGCTCCAGGCTTTGGAAACCGTGGCATCGAAGGTAAGATTGAAGCCGTACGATATGCTAGGGAAAACGACATTCCATTCCTTGGAATATGTCTCGGAATGCAATGCGCTGTTATTGAGTTCGCTCGCAATGTGCTCGGACTTGAGGATGCCAACTCGCTTGAAATGGACGAAAAATGTGCTAATCCTGTAATCAACCTTATGGAAGAGCAGAAACTTGTTACCGAAAAGGGTGGCACGATGCGACTTGGTGCATATCCGTGCTTGCTGACAAAAGATTCGAAGGCTTATGAAGCATACGGAAGTGCAGAAATAGAAGAACGGCATCGCCATCGCTACGAGTTCAACAGCTCGTACAAAGAGATGTTTGAGTCGGCTGGAATGGTTGCTACCGGTATTAATCCGCAGACAAACCTTGTGGAAATCGTTGAAATTCCGAAAAATAAGTGGTTTGTCGGTGTACAATTCCATCCTGAATACAAGAGCACTGTAATAAATCCTCACCCGTTATTTGTAAGTTTTGTAAAAGCAACTATTGATAATAAGAAGTAATATATGGATAAAAACACAATCATTGGGCTTGTAATCATAAGCGTACTGCTGATTGGCTATATGTTCCTCTCTCGCCCAAGCAAGGAGGAAATTGCTGAGCGTCAACGCATACAGGATTCCATAGCCCATGAACAAATGGTAAAGGAAGAAGAAGCCAAAGTGGCTGCCGAGCTGCTGAAAGCCGAAGCCGAAAAAGCAGAGCAGGAAGCAGCTGAAATGGCAGATTCTTTGAGCCCAGAACAATTGGATTCAATTAAAAATGTAAAGCTACGCAACGATTATGGAATTTTTGCAAAATCGGTAACTGGAGAAAATAACTATACAGTTGTCGAGAACAACAAAATGATAATCAAGTTTCTGAACAAAGGTGGCAAAATCTATTCAGTAGAACTGAAAGACTATAAGACTTTCAATCAGGAACCTCTTGTGCTGTTTGAAAACGACGAAAATTCCACCTTTGGAATAGTGCTGACGGTAAATGGAAAGCCGTTGGTAACAAACAACATGTATTTCGAGCCAATGCTTGCAGGCGGAAAAACTCCTGCTACCGATACAATCAAGGTCGGCAACGAGGATTTGAATTTCGTCATGCGTCTGACTGCCGATGCTGGCAAATACATTGAATATAACTACACTATTCATCCGGATGACTACATGCTTGACTTCAACCTGAATATTGTTGGTTTGAAGGACGAAATCAAGGACAACACAAGCACAAAGATGCAGTGGTACGTAGATGTGTTTGCACTCGAAAGAGGTCGCGACTGGGAATCCAACAACACGACTGTGTTTATGCGCATGTCGGACGAGGAAATTGAAAACCTCAACGAAATGAAGGATGCCGACAGCTACGAGACCAAGGGAAGCGCACAGTGGATCGCATACAAGCAGCAGTTCTTCTCCTCTATCCTGATTTCCAAGGATAATTCGTTTGGCGATCCAAAGATCTCGCTGGTAAAACTTGACGAAAAAGAACATCCAAAGACATTGAAGACTTTTAAGTCGGACGTTTTCCTTGAAATTCCTGACGAACAAAAAATTTCAAAAGAATTTAGCTTCTATTTCGGACCAAACAAGTACTCGTTGCTGAAGGAATACACCGACAAGGATGGCAACGACATGGACATGGAAAAGGTCATTCCGCTGGGCTGGGGAATTTTCGGCTGGGTTAACAAGTACGCCATCATCCCGATGTTCAACCTGTTAGGTCGTGGAATTGCAAACTACGGTATCATCATTCTGCTTATGACAATCATAATCAAGATTGTGCTTTTCCCGTTGACCTACAAGTCGTACATGTCGACTGCAAAGATGCGCGTACTAAAGCCACAGCTTGATGAAATTGCAGCAAAGTATCCGAAAGGCAAGGAAATGGAACGTCAGCAGGCACAGATGAGCCTCTACCAGAAGGCGGGCGTAAGTCCGATGGGTGGTTGTCTGCCGTTGTTGTTACAGTTCCCGATACTTATTGCAATGTTCCGCTTCTTCCCTGCCTCAATCGAATTGCGCCAGCAGCCATTCCTTTGGGCATCAGACCTTTCGTCATACGATGCAATATTGGAGTGGAGCACAAACATTCCAATCATTTCTTCGCTTTATGGTAACCACGTCAGTTTGTTTGCACTGCTTATGGCAATATCGATGTTTGTACAGCAGAAGATGACAAGCAGCCAGAATCCAAGCAACTCTATGCCTGGCATGAAGGTTATGATGTGGATGATGCCAATACTTATGTTGTTGTGGTTCAACAAGTACTCGTCATGTTTGAGCTACTACTACCTGTTGGCCAACCTGTTCAGCATTTTGCAGACTTGGATTATCCAGCGATTCGTAGTAAAAGAGGACAAACTTCTTGCACAGATGGAAGCCAACAAGAACAAGCCGAAGAAGAAATCGAAGTGGATGCAGCGTCTCGAAGAAGCCTCAAAAAGACAGCAGGAAGAATTGAGAAAGCAACAGAAAAGAAAATAAATGACACGTGAGTAAGTGAAAAAGGCATTGGCGCAAGTCGGTGCCTTTTTTGTTTAGCAACGCTACAATCTTCAAACCTTCAAATCTTCAAACGGCGAAGCCATTGAAACCTAGAAACGCGAAGCACAGAAACGGCTTTAGCCATTCAAACAGCGCAGCGAGAAACGGCGAAGCATAGAAACGGCGTCATCCATAGAAACATGAAACATTCAAACAGCGCCAGCGAGAAACGCGAAGCACAGAAACGGCGTGTTCATTTTCCAAATAAATCGTCAATTGTTACAACTTTCTGGAAAATGCCACTGTACTCGTTGTATGTTAAGCCTTCTGTCGTTACTAGCACATTGTGGACAACCGTTTTCCTCGGCAACTTTTCCGACAAGATATTCTGCCGATGAACCAATTTCGCATAATACGGTTTGTT
>JAEEGG010018661.1_pt1 | contig 14078 bp, 13 predicted proteins | sample 9134161 | NCBI WGS metagenome assembly JAEEGG01 (sample SAMN16246543, study PRJNA631951) | gut metagenome | biome: gut microbiome; feature: rumen; material: CR-attached | host: Bos | place: Iran: Karaj | collected 2018-10 | reverse complement strand
CATTAAAGAAGTTATGCCTACCCTGCTCAAATACATGAACTGGATTGATGCTAACTTTAAAAAAGACAATGGTCTTTATGCAGTTCCAGCAGTTGCAAGCGGTATGACAAACTCTCCACGCAAGGATGCAGTTTATCCTGTAGACTTCAATGCATGTATGGCAATCAACGCATCTTATATGTCGGCACTTGGCGATATTCTTAATGATAAGGATTTGAGCTTCCAGTACCGCAAGATGTATTTCTCTATAAAAACAAGAATTAACTCACTTATGTGGGATAGTGATACAAACTTCTACTACGATTTGGACAAAGGTCAGAACCGCCTTAAGACAAAAACTATCGCAGGCTTCTGGCCAATGCTTGCAGAAATCCCAAATGCAGACAAGGCAGAAGAGCTTGTAAATCATTTGAATGATCCTGATTCTTTTGGTACAGATCATCCATTCCCATCTTTAAGTGCAGATGACCCTAATTTCCGCGAAGATGGAAGCGGCTACTGTGGAAGTGTATTCCCAGCCTTTAACTTCATGGTAATCAAAGGCCTTGAAAAATACGGTAAATATGAGCTTGCACGCGAATGTGCAATCCGGCACTTGTACTATGTACTCGACGGACTCATGCCAAATGATTCAAAGCAGGCCGGAGATCTTTGGGAAGCATATCTTCCTACAAAAGAAGGAAAAGCTGTTCTTAAAGGAAAGCCAAACTTCCCACGCAAACGCTACATTCTTACAGCAGGACTTTCAACAATCGCACTGATGATTGAAAACATAATCGGTCTTTCTATAAGCCTTCCACGCAAGACTGTAGACTGGATTATTCCAAACCTGGAAATCATGGGTATAGAAAAGCTTTCTCTTAAACGAAACCTCATCACAATTTTGAGCAACAAGAGTGACCGTGGTTGGGGCATTCAGATGGAAAGCGAAAAGCTCTACTACTTTACTATCAATATCCTGGACCAGAAGAAAAAGACTTTGCCTATTCCGTCTGGCAAATGCTCTATGCTTATAGACAAGCTGTAATAGCAGGAGATTTTTATGGCGACCCCTGAATCTGTCATTGAAATCGGTTCAACTGGGGTACGTCTCCTGGTTGCCGAATTTACACAGGAACGAAAACAAAATATCCTCGACCGTTCAGAAGTTCCTCTTTCTATTGGTAAAGACACAATTACAACAGGACAGATTTCTCAGGAAACACAGGGCCTTTTAGTGCAAACCCTCTTGCGTTATAAAGAACAACTTGCGGGCTGGGGAATTACTCCTGCCGAAACTACCTGCTTTGCAACAAGCACCTTCCGCGACGCCAGAAACAGCGACCCTGTTATGGACCGTATCCGAGTTCAGACAGGCTTTAGAATTCAAATTGTAGATGGCGTAGAAGAAAACAAGCTCATGTATCTTGCTGTAACCGAAGCTATAAAAGATCAGCCTATTGATTTTAAAACAGAAGACACAATGATTCTTGTTGTTGGCGGATCTACCACCGAAATGATGATGATCAGCAAAGGCAAGATGGCTGGTGTTCACTCTTTGCGTCTTGGTACTGTGCGAATTGAACAGCAGATGAAAAATCTGACAACCTCTTATGATGATATTCAGCGCTACATAGAAGAATCTATAAATAACACAAAGGGTTCTCTCGAAAGTGAAATTGACCTTTCAAAAGTAAAGCAGTTTATTGCAGTTGGTCAAGATTTAACTATGACCGCCCTGCTCATTGGAAAACCAGTTTCTACTTTTTTATGGTCTATTGACCGCGATGCGTTTGACGCCTTTGTTCAGGATGTTCAGGAATATTCTGTTGATGAATGTGTTGCACGCTTTAAGATTCCTTATGCAGAAGCAGAAACCCTGCAGACAAGTCTTTTAATTTACAACCTGTTTATTCATCTTACAAAGGTTCAGACAATTATTGTTCCGGAAACTAATATTCGTAACGGTATTTTGCTGAGCCAGATTTCTACACAGAACGAAGAGCTCCAGAAGGAATTTGATATGCAGATTACTGCCTCTGCCAGAAACCTTTTGCGTAAATATCACGGCGACGAAAGCCATGCAGAATGTGTGCGAATGATTGCAACAAAGATTTATGATGCTCTCCAGAATGAAATTGCTCTTGATGCACATGCCCGCACTTTGCTTGAGACAGCTGCTATTCTTCACGACATTGGGGCCTTTATCCGCTACGACAATCACAATATTCATTCAAGCTACATAATCCGTAATTCCGAGATCTTTGGACTTTCGCGCAAAGATAATACAATTGTTTCGGAAATTGCAAAATATCATAAGGGTACTTCGGTTCCTCAAGACGAAGACAGCTTTTTGATGCTGCCTCGTACAGACCGAATGACTATTTTAAAACTCACGGCAATTCTTAGAATCTCTGATGCCATGGACCGCGGACACATTCAGAAGTTCAACGACTTTAATATAAAGTTCCAGGACAATACGATGTACCTGCAGACAAAAAGATCAAAGAATACAGTTTTGGAAAAAATTGCCATGAGCGAAAAATGCGGTTTATTCGAAAGCGTATTTGGTTATAAGGTGATTTTGTTATGAGCGAAAATAAATTTTTTAACCGGGAGCTTTCCTGGCTCGAATTCAACGCACGCGTCTTAAAACAGGCACTGCGCAAGGAGCTTCCTTTACTGGAACGCCTGCAGTTTTTATCTATTGTTTCTTCCAACTTTGATGAGTTTTTTCAGGTACGCGTTGCCGCAACAAAACGAATGCTTGAGTCTGCACCTGATACTGCAGATGCTTCGGGGCTCACTCCAAAAATGGTTTTATCCAGCATAAGTGCGCGAGCCCACCAGATAATCCGCCAGCAGCAGGAATGCCTTATGAACGATATACTTCCCGCTCTTGCAAAAGAAGGCATGGTTTATGTTCCGCCTGCACAATACACACCTCAGCAGACAGACTATCTTCAAAAACTTTTCCGCACAGAGATTTTTCCTTTGCTCACACCGCTGCGCACAGATACAGAAGCTTTTCCTCATATAAAAAATCTCGATTTATATGCAGGCTTTCTGCTCAAACCAATTTCTGGAATCCGTAATGCCTCTGAGCTTTTTAAAGGTGATGATGATCAGCCTCGAATTGCTTTTGTAGAAATACCTGGCGGAATAAACAGACTGTACTGGCTTCCTACAGATAAAAAGGTTCGTGAATTTGCTATGCTGGAAGACATCATTACCTTCTGCGGACGTCAGCTTTTCCCAGGTTTTGAAGTTGACCAGACTCTTGTATTTAAGGTTGCCAGAGACGCAGACTTTGCTGTAGACGAAGATGCGGGTTCAAACTTTATTCACGCAATGGAAGATGTTTTAATCCAGCGAAAATCTTCCTTCCCGGTTCAGTTGCAGTGTAATGTAAGCTCTACTGTAATCCGTGACTTCCTTAAAGAAAAGCTTGAGCTTACAGATGATGATATATATCAGACAGACGGCATGGTAGATATTGGCGGTCTTATGGAGCTGCGCGAAGCAGACGAAACAGGCAAACTCAGTTTTGAACCATGGGAACATTTTTACCCTGCAGACCTTCCGGAGGATGAACCGTACTGGGATACCCTCAAGCTGCATGATAAAATTCTTCACGTGCCTTATGAATCTTACGACCCGGTTGTAAAATTCCTTTCTGATGCTGCAGACGATGATAACGTTCTTGCAATAAAAATGACCTTGTACCGAACAGGTCGCAACTCCCCTATTATTGATGCTTTGGAAAGAGCAGCCCAGCGTGGTAAACAGGTTGTTGTACTTGTTGAACTTAAAGCACGCTTTGATGAAGAGCGTAATATTGCCTGGGCCAACGAGCTTGAACAGGCAGGCGTTACTGTAATTTACGGGCTTGTGAACCTTAAAGTTCATGCAAAAGTTTTAATGGTAATCCGCCGCGAGTCTGATACAATCCGCCGTTATGTTCACCTTGCAACAGGAAACTACAACACAAAAACCGCAAAGCTTTATTCGGATATTTCTCTGTTTACAGCAAATCAGGAAATTGCAAATGATGTTTCCTTGTTCTTTAATCTTGTAACGGGATATTCAACTTTGCAGAAAATGAAGCATCTTGGAATGGCACCGGTAACACTTAAGGATCGTATTCTTTCTATGATTCAGCGCGAAATTGAACGAAGCACACCTGAACAGCCGGGACTGATTATTGCAAAAATGAACAGCCTTACACACGAGGATGTAATTGCAGCTTTGTATAGAGCAAGTCAGGCAGGCGTAAAGGTTATGCTAAATATCCGCGGAATCTGTATGCTTGTTCCGGGAGTAAAAGGCCTTAGTGAAAACATCACAGTTGTTTCTATTGTAGACCGCTACCTTGAACACGCACGCATCTTCTATTTTCAGAATGCGGGAACACCGGAGCTTTACTGTTCAAGTGCCGACTGGATGAGCCGAAACCTTGACCGTCGTATTGAACTCATGTTCCCTATTCTTGATAAGACTGCCTTCCGCCAGGTTAAATCATGGCTCGATATGTATTTTGAAGACAACACAAATGCCGAAATGCTTTTACCAAACGGAAGCTGGGAACCAATTGATGCAAAACGTTCAGCACATGTACGGGCTCAGGAAATGCTCTACAAGCATTATAAATATCAGAACGAAACAAATGAAAAAGCTCGTAAAAATACACAGGAATTTGAAGTAAGAAGGAAGTAATTATGTTAATTCTAAGTATCATCATTTATACACTTTTTGGCTGTATGTTTCTCTGGTTTATCATCTCTGGTGTTCAAAAAATAAAATCTATCCGCGCAGAACAGGAATCGACTGCTGAACTTAGAAACGAAAAAGCACAGGAAGACGAAGAAGCTGCCGAAGAAACTACTCAAGAAAATACCGAAAGCAATTCTTAAAAACATCTTGCCTTTTTTGTAATATCGTTTAAACTAGTAATAATTCTGTTTTTCAGAATAATCTAACTTAAAAGAGGTTTACTATGAAAAAACTCTTAATTCTTGTAGGCTCTATTTTATTATTGACTACAAAACTTTTTGCTGCAGATCCTGCAGTTGGATTATGGAAAAGTATTGATGACAAAACTGGTAAAGTTACTGCAATCTGGAAGGTTTATGAACAGGGCGGAAAGCTCTTTGGAACAATTGCAGCAACAACAGATTCTCCACAGGACATTATCGCAAGTGCCTGTAAAGAATCATACAAAAATTTCCCTGTATCTGGGGCTGTTAACAAAATGAAGACTGTTGGAACTCCTTGGATTTTCAACATGGAAAAAGAATCAGAAGGAAACTGGAAGGATGGAAACATCATCGATCCAAGTAACGGAAAAATGTACGGCTGTGTAATCAAATATCTTAAAGCCGGCGAAAAGAATAAGAAATATACTGCAACCGGCCCTACTCTTGCAATGGCTGGAACTGTAGGTCCTATTCAGGTTTTCCAGTACTGGGTTCCTGCAACTGAAGCTGATATCAAAGAAGCTCAGGCTAAGAATCCTCCAAAGAACTAATAAAAAAATCGCCAAAGGAGCTGGGTTATGAAATCAAAAGCAAAACTTTTATTAATTATGATTTTATCTTTTCTTATGTTGGAAGCTGCTGTATTTGCTACCGAACAAAATGATGTTCCTCGAAAATACAGACTTACAGCTTACACAAAGGCAGTAGAAAAAGAGCTTGGCCATAAGGTAGAAGATTTTGAAAAAAGCATCATCGATGTTACATATTCTTATTATGGAAATGCCTGCCAGAACAACTGGGATAAGGAATCATGGAAAGAAGCTGTTGCAAAAGCAGTAGAACTTTGCCGTAATAAAATTGCAGTTGCTGCTGCTAAAGCTGGTGAATTTGGCGAAAAACTTTTAAAGGCTTTAATTCAAACTACAAAAGAAGCCGGTAATTCAATTTCGGACTGGCTTGATCAAAAATCACAAGAATACGACAAACAGTCCGAAAAAGATAAAAAGAAGAACGACAAGAAAAAAGACGACAACAACAAGAAGAGCCAAAAAAAGAAAAGCGACAATAGTTCAGATAAAGTTTTTATTTAATTGAAATTATAAAGCCAGAAGCTCAGAAAGGTAGAAAAGAATTGCTATTTTCGTAAATTGTTAAGCGTGTAGACAACCTGCGAAAGTTTATTTCTCCTTTGATTTCAGATATGCCGTGTAATCAACTTCGGCTGGTGATGCATTTGAAACACGAACAAGATATTTTCCACTTGCCGGCATGCCCTTTTTCATAATAACTTTATCGTAACAAACCTCTCCGGGGAAATCTCCTTTAACCTTTATTGTGCCTGTAAAGGTTCCGTTCTGCATCATATTTGAACGCGTAAGAATTTCACCGTCAAAAATCCAGCCTGCTTCATCGCAATAATTTGTATAGCGCAGTGTTACTTCTGCACCCGCACCTTTGATTTTTACACCATAAAAAAGTGTTCCCGAAATATTTCCATTTACAGTTTCTGTTCCAATTTTTTCGAGCGAGCCGGATTTATTCATATATGTAAGCTTTGTCTGAGTATCATTGAGTTTTTTGAAAAATGTAAACGCATAGTCATCGGCAGAAGATGTAGAGCCCTGGGCTATCAACCCTTGTGTAAGAAAAAACGTGACAAATAATAATCCGAACAGACGCCTGAACAAATGCTTCATATTATAAGATTAAATGATAAATGCTCTGTTGTAAATGAAAAAAATCAATAATTTCTTTACTATTATTCCATTAATTACTAAACTGTAAGTATATATAATATTGAATACAGGGCCTCAAAGCCCTTACAAAGGAGTTTAGAAAAAAATGAAAAAACTTATTACAGCTATTCTGCTTTTTTCTACAGCATTGACACTTTCATTTGCTGCACCAAAAAAGGGCAAGGAAAAAGAACAATCAAACGGAATTAAGCTTGATCCAAAAAAGAAATACGCCATTGAAGGAGTTGAACTTGGAAGCGATAACTGGCCTCAGGTAACTCTTTCAAACAAGGGCGAAATTATATGGAATCCAAAACAAGGTGATTTCCAGCAGATTGGATGGGAACTCAGAGGAACAGATTTGAGTAAATATGCAGGTATTCGCGTTGAGTTAGCAGCAGGCCAGAATTTTGAAGAGCCACATGTATGGCTTGAAAATCCTGCAAGTACAGGCGACTGGGGCTTTAACTTTGCAAAAGATGGAGTTTGCTATGCCCTTTTCAATGGACAGAACAAAGGCTGGGGCGACATGAAAAACCCGGACGTTACACAGGGCTTTTTAATTAAAATTGGCGGCAACTTAAAACAATTCAAAAAGACTGTAATTAAATCTATTGAATTGATAAAAAAAGAAGATGTTCGCGACGCATCAAATCTTACAATTCTGGATGTACCATTTGGAACTTCAGTATGGCAGTCTCACATTCTTGGTAATGAAGTTATCTGGGCAAACGGAGATGGCGGTGGAGATGCCGGTTGGGATTTAAGCGGTATTGATCTTTCTGAATATGACAGAGTTCGTGTCGAACTTGAAAGCAACACCTGCCAGAACATTGGTTTAAGACTTTGCGACAGCACTCATAATAACTGGCATGGATTTAACACACAGGTTGAACCAAATGTTTTTGATGTGTACTTATCTGGACAGGGTGCTTCCTGGGTATCAGACAACGGAACTGATTTTGATAAGACTCAGGGATTAAAAATTATCATCCAGTCTTGGGACAGAACAAAAGAAGAAAAAACTCTGGTAAAGAGCGTTCAGCTTTTGAAAGGTGAAAGAACTGTAAATGAAGCTGTTATGATTGGCGACAAAATGCTTGGTTCTTCAGGATGGAGTACAAAAACATATGAGAACGGTCTTATAGAATGGGTATGGAATGGCAAAGAGCACTATCCATGTGCCGGCTGGTATGTTAAAGACATTGATTTTTCTGAATATACAAAAATCCGTGTTGAGTTTGAACCGGAAGCTTCAACACTCCCTCTTCGTCTTGACCTTTATCAGGAAAAAAATGATAGTGGTGTTGAATTCGATGCTATTTCAAATTCTTTTATTGAAGCAAACCTTGACGGTTCATATTTTGACGGTAAATGGGAAAACAAAGGAAAATGGGATCCTTCTAAAAAAATTGACCAGATCTGGATTCGTTATTGCGACCTTTCAACAGACGGACAAAAATCAATTGTAAAATCTGTTACACTGATTAATGAAGAAATAAAAGCTCCACAAGCAGACGAGCTCATGTTAAAAGGATCTAAACTTGGCACACGAAAAGACAATGCAATAGTTGATGAAAACTCTGTAATCAACTGGAAGAAAGCAAACTACGCACAGTGCGGCTGGCAGTTTGATAAGCTGGAAGGTGAAATTCTTGAAGTTAAGGTTTCTTCAACAGACTGTCCATTGCGCTTAAGAATTCGTGATCGTGCAAGCCAGAATGAAGCAAGCTGGGATGATGACGGTTCTGGACTCTTCCGTATTAATCTTAAAACAAAAAAGAAAATTAATGAAAACGGAAAAGAAAGTGCCCCGGAATGGCAGAAATCATCTAAAGCATTCCTTTATGAAGCTGGTGGAGATATTGTTATTGAACCAATAAACGGAGTTTCCAAAGACGGAAAACAGAGTGTTGTTGAATACATTAAGGTTGAATAAACAATAAATAAAAGCAGGAGCTTGCAAAATGAAATCAATTGTAATTTATAACAGCAAAACCGGATTCACAAAAAAATATGCAGAATGGATTAGCGAAGCTGCAGGTTGTGAATGTGTAGAATTAAAAAAGGCTGGCAAAGTTAAGCTTGCAGAATATGATTCTATTGTATTTGGCGGATGGTGTATGGCTGGTGGACTTTCAAAGCTGCCATGGTTCAAAAAACAAATCCCTGCCCTTTCTGCTGCCGGAAAAAAGCTGATTGTATTTATGGTTGGTGCAAGCCCTGCAGAAAGCAAAGAGGCGCAGGACTCGCTCAGAAGAAACTTTACCGATGATGAATGGAATAAGGTTAAAGCCTTCTACTGCCCGGGCGGTCTTGATTACGACAAGATAAAAGGATTTTCAAAAATGGCAATCAAAATGCTGTTGAAAATTCTTTCATGTAAGAAAGACCCGACCGAAGCAGACAAACAGACTCTGGCAATGCTTTCAAAATCTTATGACATCAGCGATAAAAAATATATTGAAGCAATTGTGAATGAAATAAAATAGTAAAGTTGCCTACAGCTTTATTATTGCAGAATCATCAATATCAGGAACGTTTGTAAAACCGGTAGAGCTCATTATAAAACGAAGCTCGTCGGTTACGTTCCTGATAAATTTTTTAACACCACTTACACCTTCTTTTTCGAGCCCCGGAAGCATTGAACGTCCAACTGCAGCTGCATCTGCTCCAAGTGCAAGTGCCTTATAAACATCTGCACCGCTTGCAATTCCGCAGTCTACAAAAATCTGAACATTTCGTCCGGCAAGAGCTTTTTTAATTTGAGGCAAAATCATCATTGGAGGAAGAGCATAAGGAACTCGTCCGTGATGATGACTAACGATGATTGCACGGGCACCAACGTCTGCACACTTTACCGCATCTTCCACACTCAAAACTCCTTTTACAACAAAGGGAAGCTTTGAAGACGAAATATAAGAAGCAAGCATATCCTGAGTCTGAGCTGCCATTTCTTCGCCTACGCAAATATCATAACCGGTCATTCCAAAAATGTGGTCAATATCCATTCCAATTCCAAAGGCGCCGTTATCTTCTGCAAATTTAAATTGATCGCGAACCTTTGCGTTGTCTGCATAAGGTTTTACAATACGAACAGTTTTTGCACCGGTAGCAAGGATTTTTTTGAACTGGTCATTTTCCATCATGCCTACAAAATTCAAAATATTGCTTTCTTTTGCGGCAAGAGAATATTCTTCAAGGCCTGTAAGCTCGCGGCCATCATAATTTTTAAGATGAGAAAAAGCGGGAGTAAGCACAGGGCTGTCAAAGGTTTCGCCCAAAAGTGTGGTAGTTGTATTTGCAAGTACTGAGTCAATCAGCCTTTCCTGGATTAAAATTGAATCCATATAGCGGGCAGTAATTTCATTTGCATCAGAGAGTCTTGTATAAGCCATTTAATTCCTCCTTTAAATATCCCATGAATTTTATATATTGTTCATCTGTGTTTAAGTGCTCAAGAATTACAGGCATATCAGAGTCAATCTGGTTCATTTTTTCTACATAATGTCTGAGCGGAAACTCACCTTCTCCAGGACCACATTCTTCAAGACGGATTGTGTACTGCTCTGCCAGATGGACATCTTTAATATGACAGCTGCGGATTTTGTTTCCAAGAAGCTGGGCACACTCATCCACAAACTCTTCTGCATTAAAATATCTGTCCGCAGAATTAATCATATTAATAATATCCATATGGATTGCAAATCTGTCTCGGTCAACAGCTTCGAGCAGGCGGAGGTATTCACGCGGGCCTGTAGGAATCATCCACGGCATTGGCTCGAGAGTGAAGTATGTGTTTTTAACATTTGCACGGTCTATAATTTCCTGAACCATTGCAATAGTTTTTTTCCAGGCCTCGTCTGTAAAGTTTGCCTTGTAGCCGCCATCCCAGCGGGGACCAAAAGCACCGGCAACATTTACTGCACAGCGGGCTCCAAGAAAATCTGCAAGTCGCAGCTGATTTACACAATAGTCCATGTTTGCTTTACGTTCATCCGGATCACTGGCCAGCGCATTTCTCCAGATTCCAACCTCTGCAATTGTGAGCCCTGCTTTTTCTGCAGCTTCCTTATAAGCAATGATTTTCTTTTCATCATCATTGCAGTTAAGCGGAAAATTTACTGTTGCACACCCAAGTTTTACCTGATTTGCAGCCCATTCTTCCGGTGAATTATGATTTAGAGGGGATGATGTTCCAAGTCTCATTAATATCCAATCTCCTTAAATACTTTATCAAGCAATTCTGCATTTTTAATTGAAAACTCCGGCGTAACAAAAGGCTTTTCGTTTCCCAAAATACACTGATTCAACTGCTCAAGCTCAAGTGCATAGTTATGAGGAACAGAAATCTTGCGTTCAATTACTTTATTATCGCTCCAGCCGTTTTCTACAATTTTATACGAAACCTCGCCTTCCTGGTTGTATTCAACATCAGAGCGGATTGAACCTTTTGTTCCGTGAATATAAAGTCTGTCAAAGCGTGAGTTTGTATTATGTCCAAGAATCATTCCAATATTAAAGCTTGCACGTACTCCATTTTTAAAACGAAGGATTGCTGCTGTATTAACATCAACTGCCTGGTCAGAAAACTCTGCAACTGCTTTTACAAAATCCGGCTCCGAATCAATCAGAGACAAAATCATTGTTGAACAGTAGCAGCCAAGGTCATAAAGCGCACCACCACCAAGCTCTTTATGAAGACGGAAGTCCTCTTCGTAACCCTGAGTTATAAATGCAGATTCAATATAATCAACATCGCCAATCACACCGCTGGCAATATCATCTTGTAAACTTTGAACATAAGGACTGTGCAGGTAGGCATAGGCCTCCATCAAATAAACGCCATTCTCTTTTGCACACTCATACATTTCGCGGGCTTCATCAGCATTAAGGGCAAGTGGCTTTTCACAAAGCACATGCTTTCCGCTTTTAAGTGCAGCCTTTACCCATGGCAAATGAAGATTATTTGGAAGCGAAATGTAAACAGCCTGAACTTCCTTGTCTGCAAGGAGCTCTTCGTAGCTGCCGTAGGCCTTTTCAAAGCCATATTCTTCCTTAAAAGCGTGGGCCTTTTCAGAACTACGCCCCGCAATTGCATAAAGCTGGCAATGTTCTGCCTTTTTCATACCCGGAATTGTAGCATATCTGGCAATATTTGCAGTTCCTAATATACCCCATTTGATTTTATCCATTTTTTTCACCTCTATCCTATCTTGTAAAGTTTGTCCAAACATGTTCTTCTGTTTCTGGAAGGCCAAAAGTTTCTTTTCCAAGCGCAATGCTCTTCATCATAAAAACCATGTTACGGGCAAGAACACGCATTACCTGGCAGCCTTCATCATCAACCTGCGCCTCTCCCGGTTCCCAACCATAAATATTATTCCAGTACTGGCTAGAAGCAACTGGCATGTTAGAAAGCGTAAAAAACTTGTTCAATTCATCAAAAGTTGCAGTACAGCCGGAACGTCTTGCACTTACAACACTTGTTCCAACCTTAAGGCTCTTATCAAACGATGTGCTGTAAAAAAGTCTCTGCAAAGCAGACATCAGCGTTCCATTTGCAGAACCATAATAAACAGGAGATCCAATAACAAGTCCGTCTGCCTGTTCAAACTTTACGGCAAGCTCATTTACAATATCATCAAAAGCGCATTTTTTGTTTTTGCGACAGGTTTCGCAGGCAATACAGCCTCTTATATCCATTCGACCAAGCAAAATATTTTCGTATTCAACACCATTCTGCTCAAAAATCTTTTCCATTTCGCTGAATGCTAAAGCAATGTTTCCGTTCTTTCTTGGGCTTCCGTTAAGCATTAAAACTTTTAATTTCTTTTCCATGTGGACGCTCCTTTAATTAAAGTGTTACAGTAAGCTTTTCGTTATCTGTAAGCTTTGCAGCAGCTTCTTTTCCATCTGCACCAAGTTTATATTCTCCCTTAAAGGCCTCAACTTCTGCACAGCCGTTTGCATCTGTTGTAACAGTATAATCTGTCCACCACTCCTCTTTAACAAGCTTTTTGAGCATATGGTAAGAAGGCTTGAGGGAATTGTCGCTTCTAATAAAACCACTTGGAGCTTTGAGCCATGCACCATCGTGGAAATCCCAGGTTGTAATTGCCTGCACAAGCGGATGAGAGAACAAAATCCTGTACATTTCTTCAATTTCGCGTGCCTGTCTTTCTTCGCCTTCAGGAGTACTTGGCCATTCATCAACCTGCCAGTCATTAAGGTCTACAATATGAGCCGGCATGATGTCTCCGGAAATCAAAGTATTTTCTGTAAAATGAATTGGCAATCCAAAATGCTCATAGCGTGCCAGAACTTCTTCCAGCTTTTCGCGACCCCAATAACCCTGATGCTGATGAGACTGAATACCAATTGCGCTGATTGGAACACCAGCATTCAAACATCCGTCAATCAGGATTTCGTAATTTGTAGAAGTATTGAAATCATTAATAAGCAGTGTTGCTCCAGGATTATCGGCATGAGCGCGATCAAAAACTTCTTTTACAAGCTTTACGCGTCCCTTCTCCTGGCACAAGCGGGTAATGGCATTATCGTACTTGTCAAAAATCGGCATGATTACAACTTCATTTATAACATCCCACATGTCAATTACACCTTTAAAGCCTTTAACCTCCCGGTCAATTCGTTCAAGCTGTTTTTGCATGATTGTCTTGTTGTCATATTTTAAAAGCCAGTTTGCACATGCTGTATGCCAGCACAAAGGATGACCTTTTACAGTAACATTTTTGCTTTTGAGATACTGCGCGGTTTTCATTAAAGTTTCTGTGTTAGGCTTGCCTTCTTCTGTTTCAAACTGACCCCAATAAAATGGCAGAGTTCCGTAATTAAAAACATCCAGCCAGCTTTCTGTCATCTGTTTATGAAAATCATCACCATTCAAAACATAAGGAATAAAATCAAAAGCACCACAACCAAAAAGAAACTCATGCTTTGTCTGCTGGATTTTTACCTGTTTGTTTGCCAGAGGCTTTCCCTGAGCATCAACAAACTGAATCTGTTTTTTTACTTTTCTGTGTGAAATGTCCATTTAAGGTCTCCTGAGTATATTTGTTTCTTATAATATCATTCTACTTTACTCTAAAAGATTTACTTGTATAAAAATGATTGATTGTTGTAAAAAAATCATAGCATACCGTTGTTAAATACTGAAAATCTCTGTTTATACTGCATATAACCAAAAAATTTGTTTAAAAACTTAGTAAATAGGTGTAAAATTGATATTTAGCAAATAGAGGATAGGCGTATGAGTGATTATTCTAAGGAATCTGTTTCTAACTTATTTTATGAACTTGTAGATGCTATTATTATTGTTGATGCTAAAAACGACAACTATCATGCGATTAAAAAGACAGGACTA
>JAEEGG010018660.1_pt1 | contig 14078 bp, 13 predicted proteins | sample 9134161 | NCBI WGS metagenome assembly JAEEGG01 (sample SAMN16246543, study PRJNA631951) | gut metagenome | biome: gut microbiome; feature: rumen; material: CR-attached | host: Bos | place: Iran: Karaj | collected 2018-10 | reverse complement strand
CGCAGGCAAAAACATTCGAACTGTACACCTGCACTAAAAGCTATATCAATATAAACCTGTATGAGAAGATCGGTTACCGAATATACAAGGAAGAGCAGGGGAACAGAGATCTGTCATTTGCATATATGAGAAAAACTATTGGCTAGATTGACAACTTCCAGTTTATCTCCCTGCCTTCCCCTTCACCCGACGGTAGTAAGAACCCCTCAGTTTTACTACCATTTGACTACCATTGACGGCATTGACTTGCCGCATTTTGCCGTATTTTGCTTTTTTCATGACAGAGTCACAGATTATTAACAACTTTTTCTGCCCGGCAAATCGCGGCAAAACGGGGCAGAATACGGCATTTCAGGAGGCTGATCGCATTTGACAAAGATACTTTTTGTGTGCCACGGCAAGCCGAGATGGCAAACAAACATTTTCAGGTAAAACGCGGCATATCACGGCAAATCTTTGCAAGATAAAAACCTTGTTACTACCATTCTACTACCGTTTTACTACCTCTTTTTTTCGGTTCCAAAACATACTGTCCATAATGCGGTTAATCGCGGTAAATCGCGGCATTTCATGCCTATGATACAAAAAAATGTTTGTTTGCTATCCGGGTATGTGCAGGGTTTGCGTGATGGAAAACAGTTAAGATGAACAGAAAAGAGTTTCTTTGCTATCCGGATATGTGCAGAGTATGCTTGGCGGAAAGCTGATAGAGATGAGCAGAAAAGTGTTTCTTTGCTGTCTGGTTATGTGCAGCGGTGTTACCTCATAGCCTCGGGCAAGAAAATGATTTCAAATTGTTCTTGCATTGTGGCCTCCACTTGCTTACAATAATGAAATGAGATGGCAGCAACGTCAGCTTGAGGCTGGTCGAAAGACCCTGGTCCACCGAACGGCGGGGGAATCCCCCGTCATTTATTATTGCCCAGAGCGGTGAGGAAGCTTTTTTGGCAGAAAAAGATCCTCATCTGCTTCAATTATCATATTCCCCTGTAACCTTTTTTCTCTTCCTGCGTCCTTTTAACAGGATTATTCAGAAAGATGTGAAGCCGGCCTTATGAAATCAGATGTAATAGATCAACTGTTTTCTCAGTATTATAACGAGGCGCTGCTGTATACAATCTCTTTGTGCCGAAATCGAACCGTTGCCGAGGACATCGTATCCAACGCGTTTTTCAAGGCGCTGACGCTTTCTGAGGACTCGATTCGGGACTTCAAGCCATGGTTGCTGACCGTCTGCCGAAATGAGTTCATCAGCATATGCCGGAAAAACAGCAGGTTTACCGGGGAGGAAATACCCGAAGATCTGGCAGACGACCAGGAGGAAGTAATAGAGGGCATTATTCGCAAGGAAGAATACCGTTCCTTATACAGGGCAATCGGCCTGCTGCCTGATACACAGAAGGAAGTCGTAACCCTTTTTTATTTTTCCAGGCTCTCGATCAAAAGCATTTCGGAAATCACGGGAAAAAGCGAAACAAACGTTAAGGTTCTGCTCTGCAGGGCTCGTGACAAACTCAGGAGTATCATGGAGGAAGACAAATGAATTTTGAAGAAGCTTATCAGAAACTGCGAGAAGGAACAGCAACGGATGAGGAAGCCGCCTTTGTTGCACGTGAGCTCGAAAACGTCCGAAAAATCAGCGCGATTCTGGATAATCCCGCAATGTTCTCTCCGGAGATAGGACAGGCAGAAAAAGAGACTGTCCAGAGGGCAAGAAAAGCTTTTAATAAGAAAACCCTTGTGCGCACGATTATCGTCGTCTTATGCAGTTTGCTTGCAATTGCCGCAATCGTCTGCGCAATCCTATTTATTCCTTCAAATATCTCTGCCTCCGGCAAGCTGAAAATGACAAAGGAGCAGGCCGTTGAAGCCGCGTATTCCTGTCTTGTCGAACAGGTCGGAGCGGAACGGGCCAATACATTCTTTGTTGATTACGCCCATCGCCATCTTCGGTATACAGGCAGTATTTTTGACGCTATTTATGTGTATAAAATTGAGTTTGAGGACGCCTTTGGCAGTGAGTATGAGATCGAGGTGAACGGGAACTCGGGGTATACTGTAATTCGCGATATTGATCTGAGATAAGGAAGTTATGTCTGGAAGAGCGCTCACAAACCGCTCTTCCATTTTTTATGTGTAACCTTTTTCGTGCTCATGCGTCATCTGTATGAAAACGATAAATGAAAAGGAGATTGAACCATGAACACTAATACTTGCATTACGAAAGAGCAGGCTTTGAGCATCGCTCTTCGGAACGTCGGAATTGAGAACAGCGAATATCACTGTCTGAGCAACAATTATGATAGCGGTTTCTACCGGATCATAGTATGGACGCCCTATCTGAAATACGAGATCTATGTCGATGCCGGGGAGGGAGAGGTCGCAGGGATCGACACTGTGCCGGTACTGTATCCGGAAACACTCTGCTTCTGCGGCAGTGATGAAGACAGTCTGACAGACGCTGCCTGACAGCTGGTCAAAAAAAAGCTTTTTGTCAGGAGAAAGTACATGAATAAATTCAGAAAATGCGTTCTGCTTGTCATCATACTTGCTGTGATGTTTTCCGGTTGTGCACTCGGCGGAGAGAAAATGATAGGAAAAGATGCTGCACTGCAAGCGGCATTGACAGATGCTGGATTGACGGCGGATCAGGCTGTGGACATTGACATCGAATTGGAACGGGACCTTCGTTCCGCCTGGTATGAGATAGATTTCGAATGCGGCAGAACGGAATATGAGTATAAAGTCAATGCATACAGCGGAGAGATCCTCTCTGCAAGAACGGATTAATAGGAAAAACGAACTGGGGCACCGGGTTCCTATAGCGAACCCGGTGCCGTTTTTTTAGTGGAAAAATCCGTGGTGATGGTGTATAATAAACTACTTAATTTTACGGGTGTGACGGGAAGTTCAGGCAGGTTAGGATTTGTGGAGGTTCACCATGTGGCTTTTGTTTGGAGCTATCGCAATTGTTACGGCAATCCTCAATATCGCCTGGACAGCACATGGTAAAGATCCGCGATGGTTTCGGTTTTCCAGTCTGTCATTTACCGCTCTGACGCTTTGCGCGTTTTACAGTCAGAGCGCACAATGGGTTTCGCATGAAGATTGGTCAGCGCTGATGGATGTTGTTCCGACAATGTCAAGATGGCTCTGGGTGTGCGCGATTGCATCCATTCTGATTAATAGTGTGACCTTGTTTGGAAAATCCTCTCGCTGATCTCCGTTTTCCCCTTCACCCGACGGTAGTACGAACCCCTCTGTTTTACTACCATTTGACTACCATTGACGGCATTGACTTGCCGCATTTTGCCGTATTTTGCCGTTTCCGTGACAGAGTCACAGATTATTAACAACTTTTTCTGCCCGGCAACTCGCGGTAAAACGGGGCAGAATACGGCTTTTCAGGAGGCTGATCGCATTTGACAAAGATACTTTTTGTGTGCCACGGCAATATTTGCCGGAGTCCGGCGGCGGAGTTCCTTTTTCGGGAGCTCCTGCGCCGCTGCGGGCTGGAGGGGGAATACGAGATCGCCTCCGCAGCCACCAGCGGCGAGGAGATCGGGAACCCCGTCTACCCGCCCATGCGCCGGGTCCTGGCCGCCCACGGGCTGAGCTGCGCGGGGAAGACCGCCCGCCGTCTGCGCCGCGGCGATTATGAAACCTACGACCTGCTCTTCGGCATGGATGAGGAAAACCTCTGGGATATGCGGCGGCTCTTCGGAGGCGACCCCGCGGGCAAGCTCCACAGTCTGCCGGACTATGCCGGGCTCTCCGGTGACGAGATCGCCGATCCCTGGTACACCCGGGATTTTGAGCTGGCCTATGAGGAGATTGCGCTGGCCTGCGAGGGGCTGCTGTACCGGCTCGCCGGCGTGGTCACCGTCGATTTCCGTCTCTGCCCGGACATCCCCTCCCTGTATCGGGAGCTGCGGGAGCGGTTGCAGTGGGAAGACTGGTACGGCGAAAACCTGGACGCCCTCTACGACGTGCTGACCGGACTGCCCCATCGGGGCGACCGCTTTCTGCTGCACATGCCCAACGAGGACGCGCCCAAGGAGGCCCGGATCTACGCCGGGCGGATCCGCAGGGTGTTTCAGGACGCGGGCGTGCTGGCCGGAGAGGCGTGAGCCGCCCCGCTCTCAAACGGCAAAAGGACTGTAAAGCCAACGCTTCACAGTCCTTTTGCTTTCTTTTTTGCCCGCTTATTCCCCGTCTTCCAGGGAAAACACCTTCCGCGCGATATCGCTGACCTTCTGCTCCAGATCCGCCGGCGGATCCTCGCCCCGATCCTCCGGCTTCGCGGGATAATTCCGCCCTTGCTCCGCCGCGGAGAGCGTCTCCGCGTCCGGATACAGGCCGCAGAGGAAGTCCTGCCACTCGGCGTTCAGCGCGTCGATGCTGGCCATGTGGAGCTGCTTCATGCGGTTGAAGGCGCCCTCCACCCTCTGGACGGCGTATTCCTGCTGCCGATTGCTGTCGGCAAGCATCTGCTCGCTCTTGTGCCGGGCCTCCGCCAGCATCGCGGCGCTGCGCCGCTCGGCGTCCCTGGTCATGGTTTCCGCCCGGGCCTTGCCTCGCTCCACAATGTCGCAATAGACGCTCTGGGCGGAGAGCAGCGCGTCTCCCAGCTCTACCCGTCGATCCTGCAGCGCGGCAAGCTGCTGCCGCAGCGTCTCGTTCTCCGCGTTCAGCTCCTCCGCCTGCCGGGCGAGCTGCTGCCCCAGCGCCTCGTTTTCCGCGTTCAACTCCTCCGCCTGCTGGGCGAGCTGCCGCCGCAGAAGGGAATTCTCCGCGTTCAGCTCCTCCGCCTGCCGACGGATGTCTTCAAAGACCGCCTGCACCTTTTTGGCATTGTAGTATTTCTTTTTCACCACGTCGATATAGATCGAGTCGAAGTATTCCGCGTTCAGCGCCATAGGGCTCTTCCCTCCCGGCTGTTATTCTTATATATTATAGCAGATTGCCGGGAGCGAATCAATCGTCGGACACAAGTTTTTCCCCTTGCGGAAAAGCAGGGCATGTGATATGTTGAGAGTCGAATTCGAGCGAGAGGCGACATACATGACGAAGCGGCTTTCCCACAAGTCCATATTCGCCTGGTCCCTGCTGCCGACGGTGATCGCCCTGGCCTGGCCCACCATGCTGGAGCAGCTTCTCCACACGGCGGTGCAGTACATCGACACCGCCATGGTGGGCTCCCTGGGCACCAACGCCACCGCCGCCGTGGGCTCCACCACCACGGTGGCCTGGCTGGTGGGCAGCAGCACCTCCGCCTTCGGCGTGGGCTTTCTGGCCTATATCTCCCAGGCCTTCGGCGCGGGCGACGGCGAGCGGGCCCGGCGGGCGGCGGCCCAGTCGGTGCTGGCGGTGCTGGTCATCGGACTGCTGTTCACCGGGCTGACCCTTGGTCTCAGCCCCCTGGTCCCGGTCTGGATGCAGGTGGACGAGAGCATCCGGGAGCTGGCGGCCCGCTATTTTTTCATCCTCTATCTGCCTATGCTGCCCCGTACGGCCTCCGTCATCTTCGGCACGGTGCTGCGCGCCGCCGGGGACAGCCGCACGCCCATGCGGGTAGGGCTGGTCGTGAACCTGCTCAATGTGGTCGGGAACTTTCTGCTGATCTACCCCAGCCGGACGCTGACGGTCTTCGGCGCGAAGATCCCCATGTGGGGCGCAGGCTGGGGCGTCGTCGGTGCGGCGGCGGCCAGCGCGTTCGCCTTCCTGGTGGGGGGCGCGGCCATCACCCTGACCCTCTTCCGGCATCCCCGCATCTCTCCCCGGGGCTATTCCCTGCGGCCGGACGGCAAGGTGCTGCGTCCCTGTCTTCGGGTGGCCTTTCCCAACATGCTCCAGCGCTTCGGCACCTCCCTGGGCTATGTGGCCTTTGCCGCCATGATCAACTCCCTGGGGGAACTGTCCACCGCCGCCCACACCATCGCCAACACCGTGGAATCCGCCTTTTACATCCCCGGCTACGGGATGCAGGCGGCGGCCGCCACCCTCACCGGCAACAGCCTCGGCGCCGGGGACGAGCGGCGCCGGAAGGATCTGTCCCGGCTCATCGTCCTGATCGAGGTCAGTCTGATGCTGCTCTCCGGCGGGCTGCTCTTCGCCTTCGCGCCGGCCATGGTGTCCATTTTCACCAAGGACCCGGCGGTGATCGCCCTGGGCAGCACGGTGCTGCGGATGGTAGCCTGCTCCGAGCCCTTCTACGGCGTGTCCATCGTGGTGGAGGGCATGCTCCAGGGCGCGGGCAAGACCAAGGTGCCCTTTGTGTTCAACATCGCGGGGATGTGGGGCGTGCGCATCGTCGGCACCTGGATCTGCACCCAGCGGCTGGGCATGGGCCTGGTATCGGCCTGGGGCTGCATGATCGGGCACAATCTTCTGCTCTTCGTCCTGTTCCTGCTCTACTACCGCCGCGGCCGCTGGAACCCGCTGCGGGCGCAGACGCCCCTTCATTAAGGCGCGCTGCGTGAAAGGGCCTGCGCAGCCCTTCCGGCTGGTGATCGGGCGCAAAAGCACACGCGCCGAGGGAAATCCCTCGGCGCGTGTGCTTTTGTCGTTCCTCTATGGCTTCTCAGGGCCGTTCCAGATACAGAAGCTCCTGATTCTTGTCGAAGACCACATAATAGGTTCCGCTTTGCTCGACCCGGAAATTTTCGCCGTATTTGCCGTCTATACCATAGTTCAGATCCCACGTTCCGGAATAGCGGACCTTGAATTCGTCTCCGGCGTAGAGCTGCAGCGGCTCGGAGCGGAACACCCCCGGGGCGATCTCCGTCATGGGGAAGTCCGTGTCCCAGGACGTTCCGCAGATGGAGCCGATCACGCCCCAGCTTTTCAGCTCTGTGCTGTTCTGAAACAGAAGGTCGATCCGTCCCTGGTATGCTTTCAGCGCGGCTTTCAAATCGGCCTCGTCCGACGCCGCTCCGATCTCAGCGGTAAGGCTTCTGCCAATGTCCCACCAGGAGCCATGGATCATGCCCTGGGGCACGGAATACTCATTCTGCTGGAGCAGCGCTGCCAGCGCCGGGTCGGCCTGCACAGAGGGAGAGGCCTGGACGTTCCGGTTGGAGGGAACCCAGCCCAGCTGCTCAAAACGCTCCATCTGGCACTGCTCGCCGCATAGGTACTGGGCCAGCAGGTGCAGCGCGGCGCCCTTCTTCTCGTCCGTCTGGGGCTTCACGCCCAGGAGCTTGCAGGCGTTGAAGGAGCTCAGGTGGTACTCCTTGCCGTCCACGGTAAAGGAGGGCAGGTCTGCGACGCCCAAGTCTCCGCCCAGGACGCTCTTGGCTGTCAGATAATCCCAGGTTCCGGAGACCACGACCGCCGCGCGGGAGGCAAGCTCCTCGGCTAAAGAAGAATCCAGAAATGCAGGGGAGTCCAGCAGCTTTTTCATGCCCTTGGCGGCGATCAGGCCCTCGGGGCTGTTGAAGGTGTCCTTGACGGAGATAAAATTGCCGGTCGAGTCGGTTGCCCACTCGGAGACGCAGCCGGTGGCGAAGAACCAGGAGGCCATGTACCAGGCGGAGCTTTCCACCTCGAAAGCAAAGAACCGGTTCGTCCGCTCGCAGTCGGCGATCAACGCCTCCAGGCTGTCCACGTCTTCCTCCGGGATCACCGATTTGTCATAGTACATGAAATATCCGTTGGAGGCGGAAAGGGGGTAAGCGTACAGCGTCCCGTTGAAGGAGGCCGCGGCCACGGCCCCGGCGGAATTCTCCCGGCGCAGCTTTTCGGCCGGGGCGGCGCCCAGGCCGGTCAGGGCTTCGTTCTGCACCAGAAGGGCAAGCTGATCCTGGGCGAAGCAGTAGAGATCCGCCCCGTCCTGGGGGTATTGGAGCGTCTGATTCGCCGCGTCAGCCTCGGATACGGGCACGACGGTGGCGTTGATGGTGATGCCGTACTCGTTGCTCCGGTTGAATTCCGCGATCTGCTCCTGAAACAGTCCCACCGACATGTCGGAGGCCCACACGGTGATCGTGTAGGTGCCTGCCCATTCACTGGTCTGCGCGGGTGCTTCGGCCTTCTCCTCTTCGGCCGCCGGCCCAGGCTCCGCCGCAGGCTGTTCCGCTGTTTCGGCAATCTGTTCCGCTTCCGCGCTCTTGTCTCCGGCGGAAACGGGAAGCACGGTCGGGGTCGTCGTCCCGGTATCCCAGGGGGCCCAGAGCAGCAGTCCCGCCGCCGCGGCGCCCAGCACCACCAGCGCCAGCACCACGATCAGCCAGGTCTTCTTTCTGCGGGGCTTTTCCATCGGAACAGCATAGGCCGGAGGGGGTACAGGGCTTCCGCTCTGCCCTTGGGGCGCCTGCTGGATATCGTTCCCCTGTTGTCCGCACTCTCCCTGCTGCATCGGTCGAACCCCGCCGCAGGAGCCGCAGTAGTTCGCTTGGCGGGGATTCTCCTGTCCGCAGGCGCAGCGCCAAGTATTTCCTCCTTGGTTGTTCATGCAGTTCTACTCCCTTCTGATGCTCAGCCCAGCTTGCTCAGATCCACCCAAACCGCCGGGCGTACGCCGCAGTACTCGGACGCGTCGGTATATTCGATGCCTTCTCCCGCCGCCGGGATCACCGAGACCAGATTGCCGCCTGCGGCCGACATCAGCGGTGAGCAGAGCCACCAGCTCAAGCGTTCGCCGATCGGCAGACCGGTCATCCTCGCCGCCGCCGGGGTGAGGAAGGCGTCCATTCCTTCCCCGCCCAGCTTGTCGATCAGATAGAACTGCACATTGTCCTCGCTCAGCAGAAATACTTTGTCGTGCACCGAGCGGACCGAGCCTCCCATTTGCGAAGTGACGATCGTGGAAATCAGCGCGGAGCGATAATCCAGTTTTGCTTCCCCTTCTGCAAAAGAGACGAAAGCCGTGTTATAAAAGCTGTTGTTGAGCCATTCTCGCAAATCGCTGTTTTCCCAACTGACCTCCTGCTTCACATTCTTTTGAAAAGGCATGCTTGCGAGGCAGTCCCGGCTGAGGAGCAGAACCTGATCTCCCTTGCGCCGCAGTACGATCCAGACAATGGGCTCTTTGCCGTTGCTCTCGTCGCCGTCCTGCTCCCAGGCGCCGAAACCCACCAGGTCGCCCGCCTTACAGTCCTCCAGGGGCACCAGCTCCGCATTGACCTGCTCCAGGAGCGCTTCGGCCCGCAGGGCGCTGTCTCTATACTCGCCAAGCCCGGCATACGCCGCGGCCGCGGCCCCCAGATTTCCCTGCCGCTCGGCGGCCAGTGCCTCCTGATACCGTTCCTCCAGCTCTTTCAGCTCTCCCGCCCGGGCCATGGCGTCCCGATACTCGCCCAGGGCAGCGAAGGTCTCGACGGCCTCCCCGTATTTCCCTTCCGCCAGGAGGGCCTCCGCCTGCTCATAGGCAGCCTGACTGCGCAGCTCCTCGGCGCGCTGTGCGGCATCCTTGTACTCGCCCAGGGCTTCAAATCGCTCCGCCGCGGCCAGCGGATCGCTCTCCGCCAGCTTGTCCGCGGCCTGATAGCGATAGAGAGGCAGGCCGTAGAACCAGATCCCGGCGCCGATCCCCGCCAGAAGCAGGAGGACAAGCGGCAGGATCCAGAGCCGTTTTTTCTTGCGCGGCGCAGGCGGTGCCGCCACGGGCGGGGTCGGCGCCCCGGAGGGGGGCTCCGGCGCGGAAGCCGGCGCCGCGTCGACGTTTGCCTCTGCCGGGACAGGCGCGGGCGCGGTCTGTTGAGCCAGCCTCTCCGCCTCCTGACGCTCTTGCTCAGCCAGCCGCTCCGCCTCCTGACGCTCTTGCTCGGCCTTCTGCTCCGCCATCATGCGGGCGTATTCCGCCCTCTTCTCCGCTTCCCAGCGCTCGGCGATCCGCCTGCGCTCCTCTTCCTCCCTGGCCTCCTGCTCTGCGGCCAGACGGGCCTCCTCCTCTTTCCGGAGACGCTCCGCCTCCACCGCGCTGCGAACCGTCTCCAGGCGGGCGTTGCGCGCCTCTTCCATGGCGTTCGCGTCCACCTCGCGGCTGGGTCTGCCGCAGACGGGACAGCGCTCCGGGCCCACGGGATATTCCGTCCCGCAGGCGCACTGCCACAGTCCGTCGATCAGGCGGGGGAAGAAGCGGCTGTTCCAGCCGTAGAGCATCCGGTACTCCCGGGACAGCTCCTCTCCCAGCGCGTTCTCCAGCGTCTCCGGCCGGGGCACGGGTTTCCACTCTCCCTCGCACTGCCAGACGCTCCGGTCTGCGAAAACGACCTCCCGCACCGACACCCGGAAGCCGCGGGCCAGAGGCTGGTCGAAGACGATGGGGCTCTTGACGCCAAAGGCGCTCCCCCGTCCCGCATTCAGATCCAGGTAGTCATAGCTCACCGGCCCGCCCAGAGGGCGTTCCGCCAGATCCAGGGGCTGCACCTCCACACGCGCGCCGCGCAGCGCCTTTTCTCCCAGATTTCTCAGCTTGAGCTGTGCCAGGATCCGTCCCAACTGGCGATCCCACAGCAGGGCGCCGGCCTCCACGATCAGAGGTGAGCCCTCACAGTACAGCTCCTGGGGCAACGCATAAAGCCGCTGATATCGTTCCGTCATGGCAGCCTCCTTACAGATCCGGCAGGGAGTCGTCAAAGGTCGGCATAACGGGCGCCGCGCCGGTGGGGGTTGGCGCCGCCGCGGGAAGGGGAAACTCCGCCTTCGGTTTTTCCCGTTTCTCAAAAGCCGCCGGCAGCTTGCTCAGGCCCAGGGACAGGATCCCGGCGCCAAGGGCGACGGTGAGCAGCCGGACCCCCTTGATCAGCGTGCCGCGCATCTGCTGCTGCGCGCTGGTCAGCGGCAGAATGGCCGAACTCACGCTCGCCGCCGTGTCATTGCGGCCGGAGCTGCCGGCCATGCCATAGAGATAGAGGTTGTTTGCCGCGGAATTGCCCTCCTCCGTCTGGAAGCACAGGCCCAGGACGATCACCAGGACGCCAAGCAGGAGGATGATGAAGGCGATCACTTTGCGAAACATCGAAAGTCTCCTCTCATTTTATATTGGTACTCTTAGTATTATATCGCTTGCGTGCGCTCTGTCAAGGACGCTCTGCGGCAAAGCCCTTCCTTTTGACAGCAAAAATGCCCTCCCGAAGGAGAGCATTTTTGTTGTCCGTATTCTCTTACTTGAGCTCGACGGTAGCGCCGACGGCCTCCAGCTTGGCCTTGAGCTCCTCGGCCTCTTCCTTGGTAGCGCCTTCCTTGATCTTGGCAGGCACGTCCTCGACCAGCTTCTTGGCCTCGGCCAGGCCCAGACCGGTGATGCCGCGGACTTCCTTGATGACCTTGATCTTCTCAGCGCCGAAGCTGGTCATGACAACGTCAAACTCAGTCTTCTCTTCGACGACGGGGCCGGCAGCGACGGCGGGGCCGGCAGCGACGGCGGCGGCGGAGACACCGAAGGTGTCCTCCAGGGCGTGAACGAGCTCAGACAGCTCCAGGACGGTGAGGCCCTTGATCTCTTCGATCATGGCAGTGATTTTTTCAGTCATTGTAATTTCCTCCAGTTTAGATTTTTGTATGCCGACTTATTCGGCGGCTTCGGCGGTCTCCAGAGAGCCGCCCTTCTGCTCCAGGATCTGGCCGAGGCAAACGGCAAGACCGGTAATCGGAGCGATCATGGTTCCCAGAACCTTGGCGTACAGAGCGCTCTTGCTGGGCAGCTCTGCCATCTCGGCGATTTCAGACTCGCTCAGGACCTTGCCTTCCATGAAGGCGGCCTTGATGTTGAAGCGGTCACCCAGCTTCTTGCTGTAATCGGCCAGGATCCGGAAAGGAGCGATGGGGTCCTTCTCGGCGGTGGCCAGAGAGGTGGTGCCGTTGAGAACGTGGTCAAGCTCGTTCATCCCCAGCTTATCCAGAGCCTTTCTGGTCAGGGTGTTCTTGACGACCGTGTAATTCACCTCGTCCTTGCGCAGCTCGGTACGCAGGGCGGTATCCTCGGCGACGGTGATTCCCTTGTAGTCGACCAGGACGCCGGCCTCGGCGTTCTTGATACGCTCGGCCAGTGCTTCCACGATAGCCTGCTTTTCGCTCAGAACTTTTGCGTTGGGCATGTGTGTTTTCACCTCCGGTTGCGAATGATCACGCTCAAAAAGAAATCCCCCGCGTCACAAGACGCAGAGGCACAAAAACAATCAAGATGATGTTGATGTCCTCGGCAGGATTTACGGGCGAACCCACCTGCTGTCTTCGGAGCGCCCCAATAATATAAGCGAAGATGGAGCGGCTGTCAAGAGTTTTTTTCTCTTTTTTCGGACTTTTTGCGGGAAAAAGAGGGGCTGTACGCTTGCGAAGCGGCCGCCGCTTTGCTAAAATATTGCCAATCACCCCGGAAGCAAGCGAAAGAGAGCCGGCGCATCCCGCCGCCGCGAGAAAAAGGAGCGTATTATGACCATCGACGAAAAGATCCTGCGCACCACGGTAAAAACCCCGCCCAGACTGCTGTACGGCCTGCTGATGAAGGTCACGGCCATCCTCAACCGGGCCGGCAACACGCACTTTACATACAAAGCCCGCCCGTCCGAGGAGCCGGGCTCCATCGTGATGATCGCAAACCACGCCTCCCGGGTGGACTATCAGTTCACCGCGCCGCCCTGCTACCCCAAGAGGCTGAACTACGTGGTGGGCTATAACGAGTTTTTCCGCTTTCCCACCAGTTGGCTGCTGCCGGCGATGCAGGTGATCCCCAAGAAAAACTTTACGCCGGACGCCCACGCCCTGCGGCAGATCCTGCAGGTGATCAAGCAGGGGGGCAACATCTGCTTCATGCCGGAGGGGATGAGCTCCATCACCGGCATGGCCCAGCCGGTGATCCCAGGCGGCGCAAAGCTCCTGAAAAAGCTGGGCGTCCCCGTGTACTACTCCAAGATCTCCGGGGGCTATCTGACCTACACCAAGCATTGTCTGGATCAGCGGAAGGGCCGCATCGACGTGGTCGTGGATCGGATGTTCACGGCCCAGCAGCTGCGGGAGCTCTCCGTGGAGGAGATCGAGGATACCATGAACCGGCTGCTGGCCCACGACGACTACCTCTGGAACCGGAAAGCGCAGGTGCGCTTCAACGGTCGGGGGCAGATGGCCAAAAGGCTGGACACCCTGCTCTATCTCTGCCCCAAATGCGGCGCGCTGTACGAGATGGACTGTGCGGGAAACCGCATGCGCTGCCGCCGCTGCGGCAACCAGGTGGAGCTGGACGAGCAGTATCAGCTCCACCCCGTGGGGGACAGCGTATGTCCGCCTCTGGTGACGGACTGGACGATCCTGGAGCGGCAGCGTGCCGCCCAAGAGGTGCGAAAGCCGGATTTCCGCCACCAGGGCCGCGTCCGGGTGGGCGTCCTGCCGGAGCATAAGCCCCTCACCGGCGACGCAACCTCTCTGATCCGCGGCGAGGGTACGCTGACGCTGGATCACGGGGGGCTGCACTTCGACGGCGTGCTGGAGGACGCGCCCCTCCGCTTCACCATCGCCAGCGCCCAGCTTCCCACCTACGGCATGTGCACCGACATCAGCCGCTTTTATACCTTCCTGGACGGACGCTTTCTGGAATTTTACCCCGAGGCCGGCGATGTGCTGCTCTGGGATCACCTGACGGAGGAGCTTCACCGCTTCCAGGGCGGGAAATGGCAAAACACGCCCTATCGCCACCGGGAGGACTGATCCTCGCCGGAAACCCGCTCCCGCCGCCAAGGCCGCAAAAGTCCCGCGCTTGCCCTTCATTCCCGTTTTATCTCAACGCCCTGTCTCAGGGCGTTCTTTTTTTCGCCAGGCCCGCAGCCGCAGCAAAGCGTCCGCCCCGTTCCCGTTTGCATGAAATTTCCCGCGGCGGGAAATAATAACGACCACACCCGAAAAAGGAGACGTGGTTATGCAGGGAAAGGTGGAGATCTGCGGGGTGAACACCGCCGCGCTGCCGGTACTCAAAAGCGCGGAGACCCGTGCGCTGCTGGAGCGGGCGCGGGCGGGAGACCGGGGCGCCCGGGAGCAGCTCATTTCCGGCAATCTCCGGCTGGTGCTCTCGGTGGTGCAGAAGTTTGCAAACCGGGGCGAGAGCATGGACGACCTGTTCCAGGTGGGGGTCAGCGGCCTCATCA
>JAEEGG010018656.1_pt1 | contig 14080 bp, 9 predicted proteins | sample 9134161 | NCBI WGS metagenome assembly JAEEGG01 (sample SAMN16246543, study PRJNA631951) | gut metagenome | biome: gut microbiome; feature: rumen; material: CR-attached | host: Bos | place: Iran: Karaj | collected 2018-10 | reverse complement strand
TCGTCTCTCGTCTTTTCTCTTTCGTCTATCGTCTCTCGTCTTTCGTCTCTTATTTCACATCTCTCGTCTTTCGTCTGTAGGCGCAAAGCGCCGTTCTTTCGTCTAATATGCTTTCCTGTTCCGTCATTATCATTGCTTATAATTCCTGCGATTTTATCCCGGCTTGCCTCAAGTCTGTCCGTGACGCATGCGAGGGCATTGATTCGCAAATTATCGTTCTGGATAACGGTTCCAATGAGCCGATTATTCCCGAAATCAAGAACTTCTTCCCCGAAGTGGAATGGATTGATTCCAAGGAAAACCTGGGTTTTGGTAAGGGCTGTAATCTCGCCGAAAAGCATGCGACCAAGCCGTACTTGTTTTTCATCAATCCTGATACGATTATTTCGAAGAATGCTTTCCGCGAAATGCTCAAGTTCATGGAAGAGCACCCGGAAGCAGGTACAGTCGGTTGCCGCATTCTGAACGAAGACGGAACGCTACAATGGGCTTGCCGCCGTTCGTTCCCGACGATTGTTTCGGCTGTGTCGAAGACTATTGGCCTTGCGGCGATGTTCCCGAAGAGCAAGACGCTCGCCAGCTATAACATGACGTATGCTGATCCGGACGAGATGATCGAAGTCGATGCTGTGAGTGGTTCGTTCTTTTGCATCCGTCGCGACATTTATGAAAAGCTGAACGGCTTTGACGAAGATTACTTCATGTACGGCGAGGACTTGGATCTCTGTTTCCGTACAAAGCAGATGGGCCTCCACAACTACTACACGCCGGTCACGAACATTCTGCATTTCAAGGGCCAAAGCTGCCGCACGCGCCGTTGGGGTTCCTATGTAGATTTCTATAAGGCGATGCTCATCTTCGTGAAAAAGCATAAGGACCTTTACTTTGTCCCGAATTTCCTCGTGTCTTTCGGTATTTTGTTCGCGGCGTTTGTGGGCATGTTCTCGCGCCTTATCCCGAAGTTCTGGAAGATGTTCCTCGACCTGGGCGTGGTGGCGCTGTGGGCACTTGTATTTTTGCCCGGTTTGGGAAACGACGGATGCATTTTTACATCCATTAAGGAATCCATCGGGGTGATAACGACTTTTGAAGACTGGTGGCTTGTTGGCTTGGTCGCCATTGTTAATATGGTCTTTCTTATTTTCCGTGGGGAATACACGGAATCCAGCCTCAAGGGCGAAAAGTTCTTGCAGTACCTTGTGCCACTGAACCTTCTTGCTGTTGGTGGGTATGAGGTATTCCGTTACTTTGCCCAATTTTCTTATGTCCCGGGAGACAAATCTACAATCTATCCCAGTATTGGGTGGTGCGTCTTTGCTGTCTGTTCCAGTCTCTTTATACCGTTTGTTCTCCTTGCTTGGCGCCGTGTTGCGTTTTGGATAAACTATTTCTACCGTATCTTTGCGAAAAAGCGTCATCGTTCCATCTTGCTTGGAGGCCGCGAAGATTCCCTCAACAACTGGTTCGACAGCTACAACGTCATCCCGGGGATTGAAATTCTCGGCTGCGTGAGCGGCGAACCTGAAAACTTGAGCGAGGAGAACCGCCAGCACCTGTTGGGTTCGCTTTCTCAGATGGAAAACGTCTGCAATCGCACCGGCTGCCGCGAGCTTTTGGTCGTCTCCAATTTCTCGGGTTATCGCGAGGATTTCGACATAAATTGGCTCGATAAGCTCGGTCTGAGGGTCTATTTGCTCATCGGAAATGGCAAAAATGGCAATTTTGCCCTCGTAAACCTTAAATATCTTCGTTAAAAACGCCCTTTTTTGTAAAAATTGTGTTATTTTTTTTATGAAAAAAAACGCAATAAAAAGGTTTTATGCTCGATTCTAAATTGTTAAGTATTCTTTGCTGTCCCGAAACTCGCGAGCCGCTGTCGGAAGCGGGCGAGGATTGCATCGCTCTTTTGAACAATGCTATTGAAGCCGGCTCTCTCAAAAATGTTGCTGGCGAAGCTATTACCGAACGCCTGACCGAAGCTCTTGTGACTCCAGATGGTTCTAGAGTCTATGCGGTTCGAGAAGGAATACCTGTACTTTTGGCGGATGAAGCTATTCTTCTTCCATTGGAGAAATAATGGCTATTACGTTGGATAACCTCAGAAAAACTGTAAAAAAGAACAAAGGCAAATCTCAGGCTTTGGCTTGGCTTGCAGACATGGAACGTGCTTCAGGCGATTATGAAGCTGCTCTAAAAATTATAGACGAAGCTCTTGCTGCATCTCCGTCCGATGTTCCGGCCATGCTGGTCCGAGCAAGAATTCTTGCTGGTCAGCAAGACTTTGCCGGAAGCGTCTCGGAATACAAGAAGGTGCTTGCCAAGGACCCGTTCTGCTTGTCCGCCCATAAGAGAATGGGGGAGGCTTACGATCAGTTAGGCAAGACAACTGAACGCAACATGTGCTTCCGTCGTGTCCACGATATGGATCCTTTGGATTCGTTCTGGAAAGAAGAATACGATGTCCTTCCCGAGGAACAGGAATCTGATTTGGCCGCACCGCCGATGGACGATAGTTCGTTTACAATGGATATGGATTCCGAATCGGGTAATGCTGAAGGCGAAGACAATATTTTTGCAAATTTGGCATCCTCTATGCCGAATTCGGATGAAGACGACAATGCGTCGATGGACGACCTCATGAAGTCGTTGAATTCTGCGGCTGACGGTTCTGTTGATGAAGGCAGTGTCCAAGACCAGTCCTATGAAGGTAACGATGTCCTCAGTACATCCGAAGTATCGTCTGCCATTACTGGTATTCTTGGTGGTGACGATGACCTTGATTCTTCAGATGGTCAAACTAGCGGTGCTAATGTGTCCCCGTTCTCAGCGGTGAACGCTGCCGCCGTGAACGCCGCTCCGAAGTCCAATGATAATCTATTTAGTTTAGATGCAACTCCTGAAGCAGAAAGTCAGCCGACGAATGTGGATGACGCGTTCTCTTCGATTTTCGGCGATGACGATTTGCCTGAAGAAAAACCTGCGGAATCTAGTGATTCCCTGAGCGATTGGAGTCCGTCTGCGACACCGGCTGCGTCTGAAGAACCTCTTGAAACGCCCAAGGACGAAGACAAGGCGACAAATGTCGATGATGCGTTCTCTTCGATTTTCGGCGATGACGATTTGCCCGAAGAAAAGCCTGCGGAATCCATGGATTCGCTGAGTGACTGGAGTCCGTCCGCGACACCGGCTGCGTCCGAAGAACCTCTTGAAACCGTGAAGGAAGAAGACAAGGCGACGAACGTCGATGACGCGTTCTCTTCGATTTTCGGCGATGATGATTTGCCCGAAGAAAAGACCGTAGAAACGTCTCCTGTCGAAACTCCTTCCGAAAATGCGGATACTCTTGCGGAAGAACCTTCCGGAGAAGATTCCTTTGGTGGTTTGTTCGAAAAATCCGCAGATGCTGAATTTAGTTTGGATGAACCGTCTGCGGATAAGCCGGCAGATGATTCTAATTCTGTTTTTAATGAAAATGCAATTCCTTCATCGCATATGGATTTTGGCGATGATGAAGCGGATTCTCTTGAAACGCCCAAGGAAGAAGAAAAGGAAACGAATGTCGATGGTGCCTTCTCTTCGATTTTTGGTGACGATGATGCTTTTGAAAAGAAATCGGCGGAAGAAAAACCCAAACTGGCCGAAGACGATTCCTTTGGCGGCTTGTTCGAAAAGTCCGCTGATGCTGAATTTAGTTTGGACGAAAAAGTTTCTGCTCCTGAGCCTGCGCCAGAAACTCTGGTTGCGGACGTCTCTGGAGATGATAATATTGCTGCTCCGCTGAGTTCTGAATCTAGCGAACCGGAAACGCCCCAAAACGAAGATTTTTCGGCTGGTGTCGATGGCGCTTTCGATGAGCTTTTTGAAGATGAAAAATCCGATGACGCTCTGGTTGAAACGCCGGTTGAATCCGTAACCGAAATTGCTGAAGCTGCACCTGCAGAAGAACCTCAAGGTAATCCTCTCCCGGTCGAGGATTTCTCCCTGAATAACGACAATCTTGAGTTGCCTACAGAATCAAAGGATGCACCGAAGGAAGAAAATCTTGCTGATGAAATGGGCGGTGCTTTTGCCTCCATGTTCGGTAATGAAGATGATCTTTCTTTGCCGGATGAAAAATCGGATGCTTTGGCAGATTCCACATCTGAAACAAATGTGGCTGAAGCTCCTTTGAGCCAAGAAGCGACGAGCGCAGCCATCGAAGAAGATTCTGTTAAGGATAGTGTTGACGGTTCCTTCGACAGCCTTTTTGGTGATGACGATGACTTGCCTGAAGAAAAAACAGAATCGGCTCCGTCAGAAAAGATTGCTTTGACGAGTGCTACGGATATGGTTGTCGAACAGGCTGAAAGTGCAGAACCTGTTGTTGAACCAGAAAAAACTACAGAAACGTTCGCAAAAGCTCCATCTGCAGAACTCGATTCCATTGATTCTGAAGTTTCTAATGCTTTCAAGGGATTGTTTGACGAAGACGATTCTTTGGCCGAATCTGACGAACCGAGCAACAAAGGTGTCGATTACTTGATGTCTGGCGATTCCGATGACGAAGTCGCTGCAAGCCTTGTCAATAACGCTGACGCTCCGCTATCTCGCGGTGCTGCCGATTTGGACGATAGCCTGAATACGCGCACGCTTGCTGATATTTATATGGAGCAAGGGGTCTATAACAAGGCTCTTGACATTTATGCGGATTTGGTCAAGAAAAATCCGGATAATGAAGAAATCAAGTCCCGTTACGATGAAATAGAAAAACTTTGTCAAGAAAAGTTTGGAGAAGCTTAAATGGCTGAACTTCGTATAGAACAGCTCTTGCGTGAAATGGTCAACCGCAAGGCGTCTGACTTGCACCTTCGTGTGGGCGTTCCGCCGGTATATCGTATTAATGGAACTTTGACGAGACTTTTTGACGTTCGCATTGACAGTGTCATGATGGATTCGTTCCTGGACGATATCATGAACCGCGACCAGAAGCAGCGCTTTGAAGCGAACAAGGAATGCGACTTTGCAGTGGGTGCCCGCGATATGGGGCGTTTCCGTGTGAACGTGTTCCGCCAACGTGGCACAATTGCAGTCGTGATTCGTCATATCAAGGCGACGATTCCTGCGTTCGAAGACCTTCACTTGCCCGAAGTCATTCGCGATTTGGCGCTTACCAAGCGTGGGCTTGTGCTTGTGACGGGGACGACCGGTTCTGGAAAATCGACGACTCTTGCATCGATGATTGACTACATCAACCAGAAGGAATCTGTCAACGTCATCACGGTCGAAGACCCGATTGAATACCTTTACAAGGATAACGTGGCGATTGTCTCGCAGCGTGAAATCGGCGTGGATACGCTTTCTTATGCGAACGCATTGCGTGCAGCGCTTCGTCAGGACCCGGACGTGCTTCTTGTGGGCGAAATCCGTGACTTGGAAACGATGCAGATTGCGCTTACCGCAGCCGACACGGGCCACATGGTGTTTGCGACCATCCATACGACGAACGCAGTCGAAACGATTCATCGTGTGCTTTCGATGTATCCGCCGCACCAGCATGATGAAGTGCGTCTGTTGCTAGCGGAAGTCTTGGCGGGAATCATTTCGTTACGTCTTTTGCCGACGAAGGATGGCAAGGGACGTGTACCCGCTGCTGAAATTCTCGTGAATACGGGTGCCATCAAGGAATACATCCAAGACAAGGACAAGATTGACATGGTGGAGCAGGCTGTTGCCGAAGGCCATATCCAGTATCGTAGCCAAACGTTCGACCAAGCCCTCTTGGAACTTTACCAGAACGAGCAGATTTCTCTGGAAGTGGCCATGAATGCCGCTACGAACCGCGATGACTTCGACCTTAAGATTCGTGGTATTTCTGGTACGTCCGACCGCGGTTGGATGTAGTTTAGACGAAAGATCGCTTCGCTGGTGGACGAAAGACGAGAGAGGCGAGAGTCGCGATAACAAGTTTACTTGTTATCATGATTGAGCCGACCAGTCTTGTACGGAGTGCAAAGACGAGAGAGGCGAATGCAGCGGATACGCTTGCGTATCCATTGCTGAGCCGACAAGTCTTGGCCTGAAGAGCAAAGACGAGAGAGGCGAATGCTGTAAAATTGAAATTTGAAAAAGGCGAGCAAAAATGCTCGCCTTTTTTCTTTCGTCTTTAGTCTATAGCCACGGAGTGGCGTTCTTTCGTCTATATTACTTCGTATAAACGCACCTATCGGCACTGTCGCCAAAGCAGGTCTTGTTCATGCCGCTCACGCTGTTCACGACGGCTGGCTGGCCCACGCTTGATACCATCTTGCTTCCGGAGAAGCTCGGCTTGAATGCGATTTCGGATGTGCCGTAGTAATTGCTGGCGGTGAAACTTACGCTGTACTGCTTGCCTTCTTCCGAGTTGTTCGTGCCGAATCCGAGCAGCTTTGTTCCTGTAATCGTTGTCGTTCCGTCAGAATCGACCATGCCGCCCATGCCGCCGTTCATGCGGCATTCCACGATGATGACACCACCGGTGAGGTCGATGTTGCCGTTACTGTCGATTCCGTCCGTGTCGCCAGTGCCCACGTAAATATAGTGGTAACCGCCGGTCACTGCGAGCTTGCCTGTGCTTCCGCCGCCAGGACCGCCTCTACCGCCGAAACCTCCGCGGCCTGTATTGCCACCGGTGTTGCCGGTCGTCGTCGTTGTGCCGCCGGCCGCATTCCATCCGTCGTCCGTGGTGATGACACTTGTGATGCCGCCTTCAAAGTTCATGTCAGGCGATTCCATGCCTTCGTATGCCATGGTGACGCTCACGTTTGCATTGTCCTTGACGTAGAGGGCCTTGTCCGCGTGGACTCCGTCATCGTCTGTTTTGACGGTCACTTTGCCACCGCTGAACGTGACTGTACCGCCGCTGTGGATGCCGTCGTCGCGGCTGTCGATGTCTATAACGCCGTCGCTTATGACAATACTGGAATCGCTCTTGATGCCCTTCATGCTGGAATCGGGTGCACAGGAATTGCCGCCGCCCATGCCGAATCCGCCACCGAATCCTCCCATGCCACCGCGACCGCCATTGCCGCCGGTACTTTGTCCGAGGCATTTTTGACCGCCACCGGTCGTGATTTTTAACGTCGGCGTTTTGACGACGCTATTGTCCGCGTCTTTGGAATCGCCTTTGGCTATCGTCACGGATTTACTCGCGGAGAGTCCGTCAAATGCAGACGTGATGGTAATTTCGCCGCCCGTAATTTCGATAGAACCCTTGCCGTCCTTCAAATCCGTTGCGTCGTCGGTATCGCTCTTGATGCCGTCGCCTTCGCTGGTGATGTTGAGAATGCCGCCGCTGATCGCCACGGATTCCTTGCCTTTGAGGCCGTTGTTCTTTGCCGTTACCGTGATGATGCCGTTCTTGACTCTCAAATCGTTGCTGGTATGGATGCCATTGTTGTAGTTCGCTTTTACGATAAGCGTGCCTTCGCCTTTGATGGTGAGGTCGTCTTTTGCGTAGATGCATGCGCCTGTCGTATCGACTTTGGATTCGCCATTGTCATTGGTGTAACTGTAATTTTTGGTACGAGTGGAGGCATCGCTAAAGGTATTGGTCGTGCCGTTTTTTGCGACAACAAAAGCTTTGTTCGCCTTTTGGATGTAAATCGGGGCATCTACCGTGTTGGTGAGCGTGAGGCCCTTCATGTTCAAATAAACGGTCGTGTCCGTTTTTGCGGTTGCGACTAAAATTTGCGCGTCGCTTCCGCTGTAAGAACCGCTAAAGTCGTATTCGCCGCCGCAAGTGATTTTTACGGTGCCGCCTTCAACTGAGACGCAGTTGCCGCCATTCATGACTGTAGCTCCGCTTGCCGCGTATGCGATAACGGGGCGATTTAGCGTATTTTCGACAACTTGCTCAGCCTTGTCGCTTGAAGAACTTTGGACTCCCGATTGTATGACGCTGCTAGAAGATATGGCGATGTTTTGCGCAGTAGCACTGCTCGAATAAACAAAGGGTACGCTGTTCGAAGACGCGACAGATGTACCGCTATTGGACTGTGCTACAGTTGCGTTGCTAGTCAGTGAAGTTGTTGCACTGCTCGTTGGATTATTCGGCGTTTGTGTTTGCGTTCCATTTTCCGAATCGCTTGAAATGATTTCACCGAAGCCATCGTCTGCTGCCGATGATGATTCTCCCGTCATTTCCGCAGAGGATAGATAGGCGTTGTCAGAAAATTCGCTTACGGCTGAAGTGGAATCCGAACAGCTCGCGAATAGAGCTAGCGAGGCTGCCGTAAAGCCCATTGTAAATAAATTCTTGTTATCCATTGACATAAATATCTCCCATTCAACAATAACATCATAAATGTATTTTTTGCGATTGAGAAAAAACATGTCAAAAAGCAGACGTTTACAAAAGTGTAAAAATTAAGTGGAACCATAAGTTCCGTACGGGGCGAAATATGCCAAAAAATGGTTTCTCAGCGTGTTCGCCTTAATCCCTTACAACTTCTATCATAGGTAATTGAAAGGGCTTCGTAAAAAAGTTAAATTTAGACAATGGATTTTAGAAAGTTTTATTCTGTTTTGTCCGTCCTGCTTTTGGCGGGGGTGGGTGAGTCGTGGGCTTCATCGCCAATCATTGAACCGGAGCGTTCCCATAATTTGCGAACGCTTGAAACCGCCCCGATGCTGTTCGAATACCATCGCCAGACTACAGGAACAGAGCGCCAGTACTTTACCTATCCGCGTAGGGATACGACATTCCGCAAGAATTTTACGAAAACAGAAGGCAATGCGCTTTTGTACTTTGATAGTGAACGCGGTGCAGGTGTTCTTGGCAACGGATTGAAGCCGGAATGCAAAGAGGGCGATTCCGCTTGCGTCGCAAAAGCCCTTGCGATTGAAAATGCTGTTCCGCGAGTCGCTATTGCGACAAGCATTATCGGAGGCATTGATTACCGTGGCGGCAAAACGCTTGGCGATACGATTTGGCCTGGCATTGACGGGGGACTTTATCTGCGCGGTTTTGTTGATTCCGTTGATTTCGTCTTGGATGCCCGCATTTACAGCGAAGGTCATTCTGCGAAAAGTCCGAAGTCTTTTGACCGCGAATTTTTAGAAGTTCAGCATGAAGAAGACAATTCCGGTGTCGAATATACGAGCTACTCACGTTACCGCACGCATTTCGCGTTCAATTACGATTGGCTGCGGCTTGACTTCGGGCGTGATGTGATGCACTGGGGGCCTGGTTACTACAACAACCTGACGTTGAACCAGTTTGCTATTCCGTACAACATGTTGAGTCTCGACCTGATGATTGGCCCTCTCCGCGTGATGAGCTTTTATGCGGACTTGCGTATTTTCAACAGCATGAGCATGTCGAACAAGGATAACACGCGTAACCTCTTTGGCCATCGTTATGAGCTGGCAGTAGGAAATGCGACGTTTGGCATTAGCGAACTGACTGTACTTTACGACGATATGAAACCGTGGCTTTTTGTTCCGACAGCCCCCTTGTTTATGGAAAAAGGGAATTATTCGGAAAACAGCAACAATGGTTCTATTTCTTTCGATTTCAACTATCGTTTGTTCAATAGCGTTCGACTTTATACGGAATTCTTTTTGGATGATATGGAATCTCCGATTAGTTTAATCCGAAATGACAACATCGAAGCCAAATGGGCATGGATGGCGGGATTCCAGGCTGGGCACGATTTTTATTACAAAGGCCATAAAATCGAAGCGGGGACGATTTTTGAATATGCTCGTGTTGAACCCTACGTTTATTCGCATTTCAAAAAGAATACGGCGCAAATAGCTCATTTGGGCTATCCGCTAGGAAATCAAGGCGGGCCCAATAGCAGGACGATTGACTGGAGTGTCTTTGCTCGTTTGGATGGCCAAATCTTTGCGTCTCTTCGCCAGACTTGGTTCTGGAAAGGGACCGATTACGGCAGCGCTGTGAACGACACGACTCCGAATGGCCATCTTAGACTTCACAAAAAGTTCCTTGATGGCGCTAAACTCCAGTATTCGCTCACGCCAGCAATAAGCTACGAAGGTCAACGTTTTTCGTTCATGGGGGAGATTACATTAATCGATGACCGCAAAGCGTATATTAGAGCAGGAATGAAGTTCTAGACGAAAGAACGGCTCTGCGAGCCTATAGACGAAAGATAGGTTTTAGGTAACAGGTGACAGGTATTAGGAGAGAAAAATTGCGGCTGAGCCATCTTATAATGGACGCGAGAAACGCGTGATAATTGTCCTAATCCCTAACCCCTAACTCCTAACCACTGTTTACTAACCACTGTCTACTTCCTACTTCCTACTAATTACAAACCCTTAACCACTAGCCACTATTTATGACCAAACCAGAATTACTTGCCCCTGCGGGTGATCTTGTACGAATGAAATATGCGTTTGCTTATGGTGCGGACGCAGTCTATGCGGGGCAGCCTGCTTTTTCGCTGCGTGCCCGCGAAAACGGTTTCAAGAATTTGGATGACCTTGCCGAAGGCATTGCGTATGCCCACGAACTGGGCAAAAAATTTTATCTTACGAGTAACGTAATTCCGCGTAACGTGAAGGTGGAATCGTTCCAGAAAGCCTTGAACGCGGCTCTCGAACTCAAACCAGACGCTCTCATCGTTGCTGACCCTGGCTTTGTGGGCTGGCTCCTCAAGGAACATCCCGAAACGGAAGTGCATTTGTCTGTACAAGCGAATACGACGAATTACCTTGCCGCTTCGTTCTGGAAAAATTTGGGTGTCCGTCGCATCATCTTGAGTCGTGAACTTAGATTGTCTGAAATTTTAGAGATAAAGAAACAAGTGCCCGAACTGGAACTGGAAGTGTTTGTCCATGGAGCCGTTTGCATGGCGATGTCTGGCCGTTGCATGCTCTCGAACTGGGTCACTCACCGCGATGCCAATCAAGGGGCTTGCGATAACAGCTGCCGCATGCCGTACAGATTGTATGCAAATTCCGGTCCGCAGGTCGAGGATTACCGCGAACATGAAGGCTCTTTTACGCTGCAACGCACAGACCGCCCGGAACTGGACCCGATTGCACTCGACGAAGATACGTGGGGAACGTACTTCATGAGCAGCCGCGACCTCTGCGCTTTGGACGTAATTCCGGAACTGGTGGCAGGCGGGCTCGATTCGTTCAAGATTGAAGGCCGTACACGCTCCGTGTATTACTTGAGCCAAGTTGTCCGTGCTTACCGCATGGCGATTGACGAGGTTGCCGCAGGAAATCCCGTGCCCGAAGAAAGCCGCCGCGCAATCCGCTTTGTCGATGGGCGAGGCTTTATGCCGGGGTTCTTGCGTGGGCCCTTGCCGCAGAATTACGAAGCGACGCATGTAGATGCCGAAGGCGGCTGTGTTGCTGCCCAGATCAAAGATTTCGATGAAACCACTGGCGCATGCCTTGTGAACGTCAAGAATCCGTTCTCCATGGACGATGCACTGGAGCTTATGACTCCCAACGGAATGCGACCGTGCGAGATCGAAGAACTGCTCGATTTTCGCGGAGCTGCCGCCGACCGGTTGAATCCGGGGACCGAGGGTCGTGTTTTCTTTGGAAAAAGTACCCTAAATAGCGGAAAAATGGCCAAATTTGGCTTCCTTGTGAAGCATTCCAAGCCATAATGCCGAATTAAAAAAATACATTTGAAATATGGCCGTTGATGAGGCAACAAAAAAACAGGACGAGTTAGAACTTTATCAAATTGATGATAAAGCCATCGTTCCGTTCTTTCAAAAACATCTGGAAGAGTTGCGTCAGTTCATACAAGAACACCGTAATGACAGGCTTTGTTTGTTAGTTCTTCTGAAACAATTTATTCGTACTTACCGCATGCCGTTCAACATGCAACGCTATATGGAAGTCCAGAGGACTTTTATTCAACGTTCTTTGCACGATAAAATTCAAGACCGTCAGCAAGCGGTAAGCCATTGGATTCAGGAATTTGCCGGTCGCCACCGCAACCGCATGATTCAGCTACAATGCTTGTATCTGGACCGCGTCAAGGACCGTCTGCTCCCGGAAATCGAAAAAATGCTTGCAAATAGGATTGACCATCTGCAAGAAAAGCTTGACGAGCGCAGTTCTGGCGCTGTTCCGTCTGCTGAAATAAACCCCGCTGATATAAATTCTTCTGAAAAGCAAAACACTGAAAATTAATTTGGTTGTTTGTCAATAGTCGTTAGTCTTTAATCTATACCTGATGACCATTAATTAATGACCAATAACTAAAGACAAAAAATAATGACCAACAACAGCATGTAACTTGATGAAAATCAATAAGTTACATTTTTTTGAAAATAAGAAAATGCCGTTTTTCGCTTAAAATCGCCGTTTTTGTAATAATTTGTATGTTTTATGTAAGAAAATTCTTGTCAAGGGATAGTTGAAAAAATTCCTGTTGATAAGTTGTGCTATTACATAGTGATAATAGTGTTGTTCGTGCGTTTGTAAGAATGGTGTAAACTGGAAAAAGTTGGATAAAAAGTGTTTTTAAAAAAAAATTGCCCTTTTTTGGAGTAAAAACGGATATTTAAAATTTTTTTCGTTCGCGGCGCTTGTTCTTCGATTTTCCTTTCTTATTTTTTGCTTGCCTCTTTATACTACTGATTGGTTTTTTAGATCGTGGAAAATACAGTTTCTTTGTTGGATATTGCAGAGTCGCCTTGGCAACAGGTGCTCGATCGCGTGCGTTCGGAATGTAAGGACTTTTTTGGTGCCGTGATTCTCGACGCTCTTGGTTATGAGGGAATGTGCAACGGCTATGCCTTGCTCACTGTTCCCGACGAGCTTCGCGAGAACTGGGTGAATTCCCACTATGGCGATTTGTTGCGCAAATCCTTTACGACTGTATTTGGTAGTGAATTTGTTGATTATCGCATTCGCCAGATTGCACCAACGGATCCGATTCCCGAAATTAAGCTCACGAAACCTGCGATTCCGCGTGTTGTCGAAGCTCCGAAGGTTCTAAAACGCCCGAAACAAACGTTATCGCTTTACGCCCGTTACACTTTTGAAAATTTTGTCGAAGGGGAGTGCAATTCTACGGCTTTCCGCGCTTGCCAGGCGGTTGCGGAAAATCCGGGGGACCCGTCCTTGAACCCGTTGTTCGTTTATGGCGAAACGGGACTCGGCAAGACTCATTTGTTGCAGTCGATTGCGGCTAAAATCCAGAAGAACCGTCCCGATTATTCGATTGTCTATTGCCACGCTTATGACTTTTTGCGCGACGCGACGGCAATGGCTTCGGCTTTGCACAACAAGACGGGCAATGTGCGTGAGCTTGCCGAAAAGTTCCGCGAACGCTACGAGCTTTGTGATGTGCTTTTGCTCGACGATGTACAGCTCTTGGAAAAGGGCCTCTGGACGCAGGAACGTCTTGCCATTTTGATCCGTCATTTGCGTGCCGAAGGGAAGCAAGTCGTGATTTCTTGCGACCGTCATCCGTCCAAGTTCAAGGTTGTCGATACGGATAACGAATCCTGCTGTGTTTCTAGGTCTTCGATTCCGAGCATTTCCAAGAAGCTCCTCACGCCGCTTGAATCTTGTGTTGCCGTGGGCCTTGACGAACCCGATTTGGCGACCCGCATGCACTTGATCAGCAAAAAGTCCGAGGACTTGCCGTTTGCCAAAGCGGACCGCGAAGAAATTTGCCGTTACCTCTCGATGCAGCCACGCAAGAATGTGCGGCTCATTGAAGGGCTTCTGAACTTCCTTGGCGCGATGAACATGTTCTGCAAGGCTGATTTGAACTTGAGTAGCGTCAAGCGTCTTGTCGCTCCGTCGGACCATGGCGGCCATGTGGAATTGACGGCAAAGAACATTACAGAAGCGGTTGCGCTGGAATATCATGTCGAAGTTTGCGAACTTTCGTCCAAGCGCCAGGCTGCCGCGATTTCGATGCCCCGCAAGGTGGCGATGTTCCTTTGCCGCGAACTCACGACGGATTCGCTACAAAATATCGGCGCGATGTTCTGCAGGGACTATGCCACTGTAATCGCCGCCATTAATTCCCTGAAAAAGCAGATGGAAACGGATGCGTCCCTCGCAAGGCGCGTTCAAGATATCCGTTATATGCTGGAAGCCTAGCATG
>JAEEGG010018655.1_pt1 | contig 14081 bp, 10 predicted proteins | sample 9134161 | NCBI WGS metagenome assembly JAEEGG01 (sample SAMN16246543, study PRJNA631951) | gut metagenome | biome: gut microbiome; feature: rumen; material: CR-attached | host: Bos | place: Iran: Karaj | collected 2018-10 | reverse complement strand
TTTCCCGCTCGGTGAAGAGACATGCTATAATTGCCGACCATTCAGAGAAAAAGGAAACGGTGTAGAAACATGAGCAAGCGAAAATTGTTTTCGGCGGGTGTGTGCCTAATGGGTGCCCTGCTGGCGATGGGTGACGGCCAAAACGCAAAGAAGGTGCCGTGCGTGCGTCTGGAACCCGCGCGCGTCCAGGTGGTGATGGCGCCGGACGGCGCGCCGGCGGTGCGCTTCGCCGCGGCGGAGCTGACGAACTTTCTGGCGCAGGTGCTGGGGGCGCCCGTGCCGGTTTCTGCGGCGCCGGACGATTCCCGCGTCAACTTGATCCTCGGCGATAATGCGTGGAGCCGTGCGGAAGGGCTTGACCCCGCACCGCTCGTGCGGGATGGCTTCTGGCGTCTCGCGAAGGGGAACCGCATCTATCTCGTTGGCGTGGACGATCCTAAGGTGGACCCCGCGTTGACGGCGAAGGGGAGGGGCCCTTTCATGGTGGAGCGCGCGACGGTGTTTGCGGTGTATGATTTCCTGGAGCGCTTTGCCGGATGCCGGTTTTTCTTCCCAGGCGATATCGGCACGGTGGTTCCGCGCCGGACGGTCGTCGAGGTGCCGGAGGGACGTGAGAAGATCGAGCCCGTGTTCACGGAGCGCTACTACTCCTCGCATCGCGCCGGCGGCATCTGGTATGACAAGTCCATCCCCATGGTGGCGCTTCAGAGCCTGAACCGGATCCGTCTGCGGTACGGCACGCAGCGCACGCCCTGCTGCCACGGGCAGCGTCAGTTCCACTACGTGCCGCGTTTCGCGAAGGAGCATCCCGATTGGTTCTGCCTGCAGAAGGACGGGACGCGTTACCTGCGGGATACGGGAACGGTACCGCACTGCCGGAACGGGAAGCTGTGCTACACGTCACCGATCCGGGAGGAGATCTATCAGGATGCGAAAGCGTATCTGACGGGGCAGCCGCCATCCTCGCGCGGACTGAAGGCGTGGGGATCGAACTGCGTGGGGGGACGGTACGTGGATCTCATGCCGGAGGATTCGTTCATGGAGTGCCACTGCGCGAAGTGCCAGGCGGCGTACAACAAGGGCGAGCAGATGTATGCCACCGATCTCCTGTGGAACATGATCGCCGATTTCGGCAACCGTCTCATCCGCGAAGGCGTGAAGGGCGATCTCACGATGATGGCCTACCATCCGTACCGGCGCGTTCCCGCCGTCGCGCTGCCGCCGAACGTGCAGGTGATGGTCGCGGAGCGCGGTCCGTGGAGCGTGGAGACGCCGGCCTCGCTCAAGGCGCAGCTGGATGAGATCAAGGCCTGGGCGGAGAAGCTGGGGCACAAGGTCTGGCTCTGGACGTATCCGGGCAAGTACGGCGGGCGGTATCCCGACATCCCGCAGATCTCGCCGCGCGCCTACGCGAAGTTCTTTTCGCTTGCCGAGCCGTGGATCAAGGGCGGCTATGCCGAGATCGAGACGGACCGCTTCATGTTCGACGCCCTCAACGTGTACGTCTATTCGCGTCTTGGCTGGGATCCGCACCTCGATATCGAGGCGTTGCTGGAAGACTACCACACGAAGCTGTTCGGCGCGGCCGGCAAGCACATGAAGGCGGTGTTTGACCTTTTGGAGGATTGCTGGGTGAAGGGCGTGCAGTCGTACGGCACGAAGGATACGGCGCTCGGTCCGGTGATGGTCATGCCTTCGTTCGGCGATCTCTTCACGAAGATCTACTCGGAACCGGTCATCAAGCGGCTTGCGGCGATGTTCGACGCGGCGGCCGCGGCGGTGCCGGCCGATTCGCGCGAGGGACGCGCCGTGGCGGTGACGCGCGCCGAAGTGTTCGCGCCGCTCGAGCGGCGGGCGGCGGACGTCTCGGTGACGGAGGAGCTGAAGCGCCGCGCCGGGCGACCGGACCGTTCCCTCCTGAAGAACGGTGCGCTGGATGGCCCGGGCGGCTGGAGCAACAGCGTGAAGGACGGCTCGCTCACGTTCGACACCGCGTGCAAGGTGGCGGGCGCCGCCTCCGCCAAGCTCACGACCTCGACCGGCGTGGACAAGGAGCGCTACCGTCGCGCCACCTGCGTGCAGAAGGTGCGGCTCGTGAAAGGGCGCCGCTATCGGCTTTCGTATTTCGCCAAGGGCGAGAATGTCGAGCCGTACCATGCGGCCGAGGGTGCGGGGCTCTGCATGTGGGAGGGGAAGGAGCTCTACACGAAGCACCCGCAGCCACTCCTCACCGGCACCTTCGACTGGCTTCATCTTTCGCATGTGTTCACGGCGCGCGACGAGGACGTGCGGTTTGAGTTCCGCATCACCGAGGCGACCGGCACGATGTGGCTTGATGAGATCCGTCTTGAAGAGATTGACTGAGCGTAGGCCCAAGGGGCGGGGAGACGGGCGGAAATAAAATCAAGAGAAAAGCGCTTGCGTCTAAAACGGCCTTCTGCTATACTACGCGCCGTTTTTCGGGCTATTAGCTCAGTTGGTTAGAGCGCTTCCTTGACATGGAAGAGGTCAGTGGTTCGAATCCACTATAGCCCACCATCCATTTTCCGTGTGGATGTGCCCGAAATCCCTTTTTCATAAGCGTTTTTGGCATTGTCGCGTTCTTCCTTCCTTCCGTTTTGTTGTTGGGGCGACACGAGGATTTAACTCCAAAGTACGCCCAAAAGTACGCCCCCTATTATAGCATCGCTGCGCTTGGGCGTTAACTTGTGGTATAATGGAACACATTTCAAGGAGGATTCGCATGAGAGGTAGAATTACGCGTATGGCATTCGTGGCCGCGGTATCGGCGGCGATCTCGGGAGCGGCTGCGCGGCCGGCGGCATTCGAAGGCTGGCCGGCGGGCACGGAACCGAAGGAGGTGGGCGCGCGCATCGTGAAGCAGTTCATGTCCACGGAGCCGGAAGGATATCAGGCGAAAGGCTTCACGGGCGGCAACTACGGCGGCGGGAAGTATGTGGTGTATTCCGTCGCGAGCCTGTGGGTGAACGCGCTGGAGTACGCTTCGCTGATCAAGGATGCCGATCTGCAGCGCAAGCTCACGTCACGCCTCCATCCGTTCTATCCGGGCGGGGCGAAACAGGACAAGGTCACGAAGCCGCGCCATGTGGACTTCAACATCTTCGGCGCCGTACCGCTTGAGGTGGCGATCCTCACGGGCGACAAGCGCGCGCTCACGATGGGCTTGCGCTATGCCGACGACCAGTGGGAGCCGCCGCGTCCGGGCGATCTCGACAACTTCCCCAAGTGGCTCAAGAGCCACTATGTTGAACCCGAGAAGCAGCGCGAGTACCTGAAGCAGGGTTATTCCGGACAGACGCGCCTGTGGATCGACGACATGTACATGATCAACGTGCTGCAGACGCAGGCGTACCGCGCCACGCGCGACCGCACCTACATCGCGCGCGCCGCCAAGGAGATGTGCCTGTATCTCGACAAGCTCCAGCTGCCGAACGGACTTTTCAACCACGCCGCCGACGTGCCGTTCAGGTGGGGGCGCGGCAACGGCTGGATGGCGGCCGGCATGCCGATGATCCTCCAGTACCTGAAGCCGGGCGACGACCACTACGACCAGATCCTCGCGGGCTATCGCCGGATGATGGCGACGCTTCTCAAGTTCCAGCGTCCGGACGGGCTGTGGGGTCAGCTCGTGGACGATCCGGAGTCGTGGGGTGAGACGTCCGGCACGGCGATGTTCGCGTTCGCGTTCATCAAGGGCGTGAAGCACGGCTGGCTTGACGCCGCCACCTATGCGCCCGCCGCGCGCAAAGCCTACCTCGCGGTGTGCGAGACGATGGATGCGGACGGCAACGTGGCGAACGTCTGCTGCGGCACCGGCGCGAAGAACGACCGCCAGTACTACTACGACCGCAAGAAGATCAACGGCGATCCGCATGGCCAGGCGCCGCTCCTCTGGTGCGTGAACGCGCTGCTCGGGTACGACGCGCCGGAATATCCGCTTGAGTTCCCGCCCAAGGGGTTCAAGGTTTCGGCCTGGTCGAAGCAGAATCCACCGATGCAGATGGAGCAGCGGCTGAAGCTCATCAATCCCGCCGCGCCGGGCGAGCTGCGTCTCACGCCGACCTTCTGCTCGTGCTCGGTCTGCTGGGGCGTGAAGGCGCCGGTGGAGGGGATCGCGCTCGAGTATAGGAAGCCGGGCGGCGAATGGCGCCGGGGCGAAACGCCGATCTTCTTCGGCGATGCGGAGAACTACCGCGGTTCGCTCTTCTATCTTGACGAGGATTCAGGCTACGAGGCGCGGCTGACGGCGGGCGGCAAGACGCTTGCGCAGGGCGCGTTCCGCACCTGGAAGAGCGACGTGCCGGTGGCGCGTACGGTGGTGATCGATCCCGCGACGGCGACGTATCCGATCAAGGTGCGCGACCAGGGAACGCCCGACGGCTGGATCCGCTACACGGCGAAACCCGGCACGGTGCTGGGCGGCAAGGACTTGATGACGGCGGTGTTCGACGTGCAGCATGCAAGGTATGTGCTGCTCGACGACATGGTGATCCAGGGCGGCGGCGGCAATCCCGGACAGAACAATCCGGTCTTCATCGCGAAGTCGAAGGGCGTGCGCGTGCGCAACTGCGAAATCTACGGCTACGGGCGCGCGGGCGTGCCGCGGTTCACGGCGACGAGCGGCGGCAAGTGCTTCACCGGCGACGGGCGCTCCTCCATCGACTGGGATGCGGGCGTGATGATCTATCCCGAGACGGAGGAGATCGTGGTGGAGCGCTGCTACATCCACGATCCGCGCGGGCGCGCGAACAGCTGGTACTATTCGCATCCGGCGGGAATGCAGGGCATCTTCGTGTTCCGCGTCGGCCATTCGGTCGTGCTCCGCTGGAACGACCTCGTGGGTTCCGACCTCCACCGCTGGAACGACGCGATCGAGGGTTGCGACAACTTCGGGCCCGCCGGCGGGTTCAACCGCGACGCGGACATCTACGGGAACTTCTGCATCTTCGCGAACGACGACTGCATCGAGCTTGACGGCGGGCAGCAGAACGTGCGCTGCTTCCAGAACCGCTTCGAGAACGCGCTCTCGGCGGTTTCCATCCAGGGATGCCTTGTGAGCCCCGTCTATGTGATCGACAACCTGCTCGGTCCCTGCGGCGAGGAGTTCGGCTTCGTGAACCCCTGCATCAAGACGTCGGCGTTCGACATGTACTGGTATTCGCCCTACGCCGGCATCTGGGGGAACTACTTCGCCGAGAAGGAGTTCAAGCCGCAGATCGGGGCGGATTCGCGCTACGACATCCGCAGCTCGAACGTGTTCTCCACCGACGAGGTGCCGCGCGACGTCGCAACGAAGTACCCGGTGCGCGACCTGCCGTTCCTTCTCGATACGGGCCGCATCACGGGCGTGACGGTCGCGGGGAACGAAGCCGCGCCGAAGTCTGTCACGTTCAAGGCGACCGCCACCGCCGAACAGCCGTTCGTCGTGCGCAAGAACTTCACCTCGGACTGGTTTGATGTGGAGCCGTCGCAGGGCACGCTGAAGAAGGGCGAGAACGTGTTCCGCGTCACGTTCAGGCCGGAGAAGATGAAGGACCGGCGCTTCTGGCGCGCGGCGTTTCTCGTTCGCACCCCGGAAGGACTTTCGCGCTGCGTGTCGGTTTACGCGGAGCGTACGGACTTCGCGCCGCCGGAGAACCCCGTTCCGGCCGGTACGCGGACGATGTACTCTATGCTGCCGGCGCCGGTCGCGTTCAACAACGCGTCGTGCAAGAAGGGCAAGCCGGTGGAGCTTGCGTTCGACGTTGCGGAGGCGGGCGACTATTGGCTGTTCGCGCGGGTGCAGGGCGTGGACCAGGATTTCCCGCTCATGGAGATCTCCGTCGACGGCGGCGCGTACAAGCCGGCAATGGTGCGCACGTGGGCGACGCACGCGGTGTGGAACATGGTGTCGCCGGGCAAGAAGGGGAAGTTCAGCGGATCGGGGTTTGTCGCGCCGATGAAGTTCGAGAAGGGACGGCACACGTTCCGTCTGCGTCCCCATCTGAACAACAATCTCACGTTACAGGGTTTTGCGGTCTCGGACCAGCCGCTTGCGTTTGAGCCGCGCTAAAGGAGGAAAACATGAAAAACACAAGAAGAGAGTTCATCAAGGATCTGGCGGTGGCGGGAATCGCCGCGGCCGGTGGTTGCCGTTCGCTGTGTGGGTGTGGTCCGTTCTACGGCGAGACGATCCGCGACCGGCTGTGGATGTGGGGGCACCACCCCGACATGTCGCGGCGCTCGTTCCCGCGCAACTCCGCCAAAATCTGGCCCGGACCGACCGTCGATCAGGCGGAGGGCTGCCGCATGATGGGCATCCCGAACGACTGCGTGATCCGCTGGGGCAACATGCCGGAATATCCTTGGGGGAACTACTTCGAGCAGTTCCATTCCCTTAAGCGTATCACGTTCGGCATCGCCGATGGCGCGAAAGGCTCCGTGAAGGAGAAGATGCGCATCGCCTTCGAGGAGATTCAGCCGAACTTCCCGAATCTCACGGGATGCTTCCTCGACGACTACTTCCGTCCGGCGAACATCGGGCAGAAGGGGTTGGATCTCCAGAAGGTCGCGGCCGAGGTCCATGCGCACAACCTGCGTCTGTCGGTGGTGCTCTACTCCGACCAGGACGGCTTCCGGCAGGAGTTCAAGCACGATCTCGAATGCTGCGACGAGACGAGCCTGTGGTTCTGGCGGAGCGACAAGATCAACACGATGGCGGACCGCGTGAAGGAGTGCCGCGAATTCATCGGCCCCGAGAAGGATCTGCTGCTCGGTCTCTACATGTGGGACTTCACGCTCGGCGAACCGGTCTCCGCCGAGCGGATGGCGATGCAGCTCGACTGCGCGCGCAAGTTCCTTGCCGACCGCACAGTGACCGGTCTCATCTTCCATCCGTCCTTCGCCGCCGCGCTTGACGTGCCGGCCGTGAAGCTCTCGAAGGAATGGATCCGCGCCTACGGTGAGGACCGCTGGGGCGTGTAGCAGGAAAAAGCGGGAAAGAGGGAGTACCCTCTAACGATCAAGAACAGTTGCGGAAGGGGAGATCGAAAGATGAAACGTATTCTGGTGGTTGCGCTGGCGTGCGTAACGGTGCTGTGTGCCGAGGGGGCGAAGAAGAAGGCGATCGGCTGCGGGTGGGGGTTCAACAACGTCACGGTTGACGACTTCCTCGCGAACGCCGAGAACTTCGATGCGACGGGACTTGACGGCGTGCTCGTGTGGCTGCGCGGAAAGGATGCGGCCGGAAAGCCCGTGGGGATGCGCAACATCTACTACGAGGACTGGTCCTGCGAGATGTTTGCGCCCATGGTGCCGAAGCTCCGGAAGATGACCGAGCACGCGGCCTTCCGCGACAACTTCCTGATAACGCTCCGCGCCCCGCGGAAGAGGATTGCGTGGTCGGACGACGCGGCGTGGGCGCGCGTGGCGGAGAACATGCGTGTGGCCGCGTGCATCGCCCGCGACGGCGGCTGTCGCGGCCTGCACATGGATACCGAGGACTACTCGCGGGCGTACCAGTTCTCATGGCGGCCCGGCGATCCCCGGTACGACGAGCTGTGCAAACTCGCGCGGCGGCGCGGGGCGGAGGTGTTCCGTGGCGTGTTCAGGGAGTATCCCGAGGCGGTGGTGCTGTCGTTCTGGTTCCTCTCGATGGGCAACGACGGGTGCCCGGCGAGGTGCGTGGAAAGTTCCGCCCGCGCGCGCGGCACGCTTTGGCCGGCGTTCATAAACGGCATCCTCGACGTGATGCCGCCTCAGGCGAGGCTCGTGGACGGCAACGAGAACGCCTACCGGTACGAGGCCGGCCAAAACGACTTCTACCGCTCCGCCTGCCACGTGCGCAACTCGCTCGTTCCGCTCGTCGCGCCGGAGAACCGCGAGAAGTATGCGCGCCAGATGCAGGTGGGTTTCGGCCTCTATCTCGACATGTACATCAACCCCACAAACTCGCCCTGGTACTTTCCGCCGACCGACGGCTCGCGCCTCGAGACGTTCTGCCGGAACTTCGAGCAGGCAATGGATGCCGCGGACGAGTACGTGTGGATCTACGGCGAGAAGAGGCAGTTCGTGAAGTGGCCGCCCGGATTCAGGCTGGGCCGCTTCAATCCCGCGCGCTGGGAGGACGAACTGCCGGGGTTCGCGGACGCGATCTTCTCCGTGAAGGATCCCGACGCGTTCGCGCGCCGCCGCCGCATTGAGCTTGAGGCGTCTGGCGCATTGACGAACCTCGTCCCGAACGGCGACTGCGCGGTCTGCGTGGAGGGCAAGGTGCCGAAGCCGTTTGGATCATGGCAGCCTGGAGACAAGGCGAACCATCGCGGGACGTTTGGGTGCGACCGGACGTTTGGCGACGGCGACAGCACGTCGCTCTGCGCGGAGGGCGTGCCGAGCGGCTGCTTCGCCTACACGACCAAGGGTGTGACGCCGGGCGGGATGTACCTTGTGAAGTGCTCGGCGAGCGGTGGGGCGACGTCCGCGTCGATCGCGTGGAAGGACGAGAAGGGCCGGTATCTGCGGACGGCGTCGCAGCACATGACGTTCGGCGAGGCGGCGGGGCGCTGGAGACGCGGCGAGATCGCGGTGCGCGTGCCGGCCGGGGCGGTGGCGATGCAGATCGCCCTCGGCGTGAGCCTGGCGCCGGGCGAGAAGGCCTGGTTTGATTCCATCGGCGTCTTTCCTCTTTTCCGTCAACAACTAACCCCGAGCCGCTAACCTATGAAGATTACGCTGAATCCAGACAAGGAAGTCGTGAAGACCGTTCAGGACGGTCTCAAACGCACGGGCGGGTACTGTCCGTGCCGTCTGCAGCGCACTGAGGAGACGAAGTGCATGTGCAAGGAGTTCCGCGACCAGATCAAGGATCCCGAATTCGAAGGGTTCTGCCACTGTCTGCTGTACTACAAGAGCAAATGAAGACCGTTGAAGCAGCTGATGATCTATGAGGATGACGACATTCTCGTCGTCAACAAGCCGGCGGGCATTATCGTCCACCGAGCGCCAGGTTATCCCGACGGAACGCTGTGCGATCTTCTGCTGAAGCGTTATCCGGAGATGGCGGGCGTCGGCAGCGAGGAGCGTCCGGGCGTGGTGCATCGGCTTGACCGGGAGACGAGCGGCGTGATGGTGTTTGCGCGCACGCAGTCGGCCTATCGGACCCTGCGGCGCGAATTCGAAAATCACGGGCGCGTGAAGAAGACGTACCTTGCCGTGCTTCATGGCGCGCCTCGCCCGGCCACCGGCACGCTCCGCACGCAGATCGGGCGCAAGCCCTTTGACGCCAAGCGGATGGCCGTGGTGGAGCAGGGCGGCTCGCCGGCGGTCACGCATTGGCAGGTGCTCGCCCGCCACGGAGGGCTGGCGCTTGTCGAGTTCGTGATCGAGACGGGGCGCACGCACCAGATCCGCGTGCATGCCGCGCATCTGGGGCATCCGATCGCCGGCGATCCGCTGTACGGGGACGCCGTCCGCGACCGCCGCCTGGTCACGCCGCCCCAGCGTCCGCTTCTTCATGCGGTCTCGCTTTCCTTCCCGCATCCGGCCACGCACAGGCGGGTGGAATTCACCGCCCCGCCGCCCCCGGATCTCATCTACGCGCAAAGCCGATAGGTGCTAACTGGCAGATGGCAACAGGATGTTGCGCGAGAATGCCCTTAGTGGTATAATTCAAGCATTTGAAATTTCTTTTGTGGGGGTCGCGTGGAGACAAGTGAGAGAAATGGGTCCGAGGCGTCTACGCCCGGCCTGAAATTGAACGCCACGGCAGGGGAACCGCTGCCGCAGGGTGTTGGGCGTACCGCCAAGTCCCCCCCCGCGCTGAATCTGCGTGACAAGACGGCCATCCTTGTGGTGGATGACGAGCGGTTCATCCGGCTGGTGATCGCCACCAAGCTGAAAGCCGCAGGCTATGTGCCGGTGGAGGCCGCATCCGTGGAAGAGGCCATGCAGATCCTGAAGGATAACCACCATGCCTTCAGCGCGGTGATCTCCGACATCATGATGGGCAAGATGGACGGGTTCGACTTCCGCAATCTCGTGCGCGAGCAGGACAAGTCCATGCCGTTCTTCTTCATTACCGCGCTCGATCCCGAGGAGGGAAGCGGTTTCCTCAAGCGCATCGTGACCGACCCCTTGAGCTACTATCTCCCGAAGGCCGTCGGTCCACAGGTCCTTCTCAAGCGCGTTCAGCAGGTCGTCGCGTCGCGTCGCGTGGAGCGTTTCATCGAGCGTCAGGTGGAGGAGACCAAGCGCTCCCTTCGGTTGGCGGCGCACATCCAGCACAGCATGCTGCCGGTGCGCGCGTATATTGACGACAAATCCTTCTATACGACCTGGTGGCAGCCGAAGGAGATTGTCAGCGGCGACATCTACGAGGTGATCCCGTTCGGAAACGAGGCGCGTCTCTACATCCTGGGGGACATCCAGGGGCACGGGACGGCGGCGGCGCTCGCCATGACGGCCGTGCAGTCCTTCCTCAAGAACCTCCTCCACTCCGCCAGCGAGTCGCGGCTTGGCCCCATCGAGGTCGCCAACCTGCTCCAGGGGTTCTTCCGCGAGAACCTCGCCGACGTCTCGTACATGACCGCGCTCATCTGCCTTCACGATTTCGTGCAGAACGAGGTGCAGTGGATCAGCTGCGGTGCGCCGGACCTCTTCATCACAGATGCCGAACAGGGTCAGCACGGTCACACCTACGCCTCGCAAAAGGGCGGATTGCCGATCGGGCTCTTCCCGGATACCGTCTATACGAAGGGCGATCTTGTCGTGAATCAGCTTACCCCGACAGACGTGTGCGTCGCCGTGACGGATGGGCTCTACGATCTCTCTGCGGACGAATCCGGACATGAGCGGGTGCCGCTCGAGTTCCTCCGGAAGATGCGCGAGGAGTTCGTGAAGGATGCGCGCGCGCACGGCACGCTCCCGGCGGGCGCGAACAAATTCATGATCGCCTGCGAGGAGTTCGGGTACAAATATCTTCAGGACGACATGGCGATTCTGCTTTTTGGACCGAGGATCATCAAGAAAGGCGTGTTCGAGGCGGCGGTGCCGCTTACGCCGACGGCTGTGGACGATGCGTCGCGCAAGCTCGGAGAATGGTGCATGCAGGAAGGATGGTCGGATGTTGATGCCCATTGCGTGCAGCTCGTTCTCGAGGAAAAAGTGATGAACGTCTATGACCACGGCTTCGACGATGTGGAGCGGCTGAACGAGGTGGTCTGCATCCGCCTTCGGAAGCATCGCGAAGATTCCGCCGAGCTGACGGTCTGGGACTGGGGCTCGCCGGAGCCCAGCATCGCGGTCGCCGCCGGAAGCGCGGAGACGGCGTTCGAGCTGCTGAACCGCGACATGAGCAACCACGGACGGGGGCGGCTCATGGTGCGCGAGCTGTGCAGCGGCGTGGTGCGCAACCGCTATGGACAACTTAACGAAACCGTCTATTATGTGAAGACGGCGTATACAGAAAAAGAGGAGGAAAACAACAAATGAAAGAATGTTGCAGAAACTATCTGAACGAACAGTTTGGCGGCGACGCTGACACGGTTGAAAGCGTCTATGCCCTCTATGTGGAGTCGGTCGGCGAGAAGCTGGCCGAGGCGAAGGCCGCCCTCTCCGGCGGCGACTGGACCAAGCTTGATGCCGCCGCACATACCCTCAAGGGCAATGCGCTGGCCGCCGGCGACCAGCCGCTGGCGGAGGTGGCGATCTCGCTCCGAAACACCGCCAAGCTGCAGGAGACGGAGAGCTCCGCCCAGCTCATTTCACAGATAGAGAAGCTTTCAGCCGAACTGTGAGCAGGTTTAGGGATGGCAGAAAACTGGCTTGACAAAAGCAAGGATGCCGACCTGGACCAGCTTGTTCGCGAATTGTCGTCGCGTGCGCACGGCAACTCGCGGCGCAGTCTGCGGCTCATGGCGTGGAAGTTTACGGTGCAGATGTCGTACATCGTGAAACGGCTCAGCGACATCGTCGTCAGCGCACTGGCGATGGTGGTGCTCTCGCCGCTGTTTCTCCTCATTGCGATCGCCGTCAAGACGACCAGCCGTGGCCCCGTCATCTTCACCCAGATCCGCGTGGGGCGGTATGGCCGCCATTTCAAGTTCTACAAGTTCCGCAGCATGGTGCAGGATGCCGAGAGCCAGAAGGCGGCCCTTCAGGGGCAGAACGAGTCGGCTGACGGCGTGATCTTCAAGATGAAGGAGGATCCGCGCATCACGAAGGTGGGGCGCTTCCTGCGCCGCACGAGCATGGACGAGCTGCCGCAGCTCTGGAACGTGTTCATCGGCGACATGAGTCTTGTCGGTCCGCGCCCGCCCGTGCCGCGCGAGGTGCAGGAGTACACGCTTGAAGACCGCAAGCGGCTGGATGTGATCCCCGGTATCACCTGTCTCTGGCAGATCAAGGGGCGCAGCGATATCCCGTTCAATGAGCAGGTGCGGCTCGACAAAGAGTACATCCTCACGCCGGGTGTCTGGAAGGATATCGTGATTCTGCTGAAGACGATCCCGGCGATCATTGGCGGGAGGGGGGCCTACTGATGCAGAATCTCCTTCTCATGCCGTCCGTCGTGCAGTCCGAATGGCTGCATGATCTTCTGCCGTGGCAGAGTCCGGCGGAGCTTCCCGTGGCAGGCCGCCGCTTCCTCGACTACGCCCTTGAGAGCGCCCAGAAGTTCGGGTTCGGCGTGTGCGGCATTCTTGACTGGCATTTCTCCAACCGTCTCTTTGGCGACAGCAACAACCTCACGGCGCGGGGGCTCCCGGTCATCTACCAGCCTGGGAAGGGGGCGATGCCGCGGGGCCTGAACGATTTGGATCATGTTGTCAGCCCCTTTACGAACCCCGTACAGGACGGTCTTGCCGTCATATGGGGGCTGTGCCTCACGAGCCATAATCCGGGGGAGATCTCCTACGAGGAGATTTCCTCCACCGAATGTGAAGAGACGCCCGTCGGGCTCTATCTCCGGAAGGGCGGACGGTGGATGAGGGGCCGGCCGCAGGGTATCGCCGTAAGAGACATACGGTCATGGCGGCGGCTCAGCATTGCGGTGCTGCAGAATCCCTGGCTTTTCACCCTGCCCGGCTATTCGGCCGAGAAGGATGTGTATCTCGGGCGAAACGTCATTCTCGAACATGGCACCAATGTCATTCCGCCCGTCATCCTGCAGGATGACACCTGGTGTGCGCGGAATGTGTGCCTGGACGGCGATGTCATCGTGGGGCAGCGGTCGTTCATCGGCGAGGGGACGCATCTCAAGCGCACGATCATCGGGGACGACACGTATGTGGGCATGGGGCTGGACCTTGAGGACAAGATTGTGGTGGGGCGCCGTATCATTGATGCCGAAACAGGGCATTGGACGGATGTTGACGAGCCGGGGGTTGCGCAGTACATCCGCGGCTTCGGTGGCGGTTGGCTCCGGAAGCTGTGGCGGTTCTTCTGCGGCACCTCGTACGGGAGGAGCCATTGATGGGTCTATATGTCGCAGGCGAGGCCCCGGAGATGGATCGGCGGGTGGGCGAGGCGATCAAAGCCATCGGCGCCGAGATCGATGCGCTTCGCGTACCGCGTCTGCAGGGCGTGGTGCTGGGCGGCGGATACGGACGTGGCGAAGGCGGCGTTGGCGACAATGCGCTTTCCAACGATCTCGATTTCTTTGCGGTGACGGAGGAAGGGGTTTCCACCGCGGAGATCGCCGCCATCGGCACTGCGCTGGAGCCGGTGTCTCGGCGTTGGACGGAACAATTGGGCGTGGATGTCGATTTCGCCGTGAGGACGCCGTGGCGGCTGCGCCATGATCAGGCACGCGTGATGATCCAGGAACTCATCCACGGGTACTTCGATGTGGCCGGGAAGAAGGGCGCGGAGATGTTCAAAGGGATTGAAGTCCGCCCGCCTTCGGCGTTTCCGTGGTCCGAGGCCGTGCGCCTTCTCGTGAACCGGGGCGTGGGGCTTCTGCTCGCCAACGAGCGAATGCAGTCTTCAACTCTCAACTCTCAACCCTCAACCCTCAGTCTGTTCATCCTCCGCAACATCAACAAATGCGTTTTAGGGGCGGGTGATGCGCGGCTGATCGCGCGCGG
>JAEEGG010018654.1_pt1 | contig 14081 bp, 9 predicted proteins | sample 9134161 | NCBI WGS metagenome assembly JAEEGG01 (sample SAMN16246543, study PRJNA631951) | gut metagenome | biome: gut microbiome; feature: rumen; material: CR-attached | host: Bos | place: Iran: Karaj | collected 2018-10 | reverse complement strand
CGGCTCGCGGCATCGACGACACTTCCGATCGCCGTCCAGCCGAACGCGGGCATGCCGAAAGTGATCGACGGTCGTACCGTCTTCACCGTGGGACCGGAAGAATTCGCACAGGATATCGCCACACTCGTGGAGGCGGGGGCCTCGATTGTCGGTGGATGCTGTGGAACAACTCCCGCCCACATCGTTGCCCTCCAAAGCCTAGCCACCAACCTCCCACCTCGAGCCACGAACCACCAGCCACAAACCACCAAGCGCACACTCATCACATCCGGTTCCCGCGCAGTGGAAATTCCTTTCGACGATTCCATCATCATCGGCGAGCGCATAAATCCAACCGGGAAGAAGAAACTCAAGGTGGCGCTGACGGAGGGCGATGTAGCGTATGTGCTGCGCGAAGCCATTTCTCAAGCAGAGGCGGGTGCGCATGTTTTAGACGTCAATGTGGGCGTCCCGGGGCTTGATGAACCGGCCGTCCTTGACGCGACCGTTCAAGCCGTTCAGAGCGTGACCGATCTTCCGTTGCAGATCGACACCTCCGATCCCAAGGCGCTGAAGCGGGCTTTGCGGCACTACAACGGGAAAGCGCTCGTCAATTCCGTGAACGGCAAGGAGGAATCGATGGCGTGCGTGCTGCCGCTCGTCGCCCAATACGGCGGCGTGGTGGTGGCGCTCACGCTCGACGAAGCCGGCATCCCGCCCACGGCGGACGGACGGCTCGCCATCGCGAAGCGAATTCTGGCGCGCGGCGCGGAATACGGATTGGCTCCTTCTGACTTCGTCATCGATGTGCTGTGCCTTGCCGTCAGTGCTGACGCCTCCAGCGCGAACATCATCCTGGAAACGATGCGCCGCGTGCGCGAAGAGCTTGGCTGCCGCACCTGTCTCGGCGTCTCCAACATCTCTTTCGGTCTCCCAGCGCGTCCCCTTCTCAATGCGTCGTTCTACACCATGGCTCTTGCGGCAGGGCTTTCCGCCGGCATCGTCAATCCCCTTTCCGCCGACATGATGACGGCCTATCGAGCCTATCGTGCCCTCACCGGCAAGGACCGAACCTGCGCCGAATGGATTGCGTCGTTCAAGGACTGGTCTCCCGCCTCACCCACTCAATCCGCGACCCCTACCCTCCAACAAGACACCGGAAATCAGAAAACTGAAACGGGGAACTCCCAACTCTCAGCCGCAATTCGGCGAGGCCTAAAGGCCGATGCAGCAACGGCGGCAAGAGAGGCGCTTCAAAATGGCAAGAGCCCATTGGACATCATCGATGGCAGCATCGTACCGGCACTTGAGACCGTCGGAAAAGGATTTGAGTCGGGGAACGTCTTTCTCCCGCAGTTGCTGATGGCGGCCGAGGCGGCGGGCGCGGCGTTCGAGATCGTGCGGGCGGCGCTCCCCTCGCAGGACTCGGGAACCGTCAAGGGTCCGATCATCATTGCCACCGTCAAGGGCGACATCCACGACATCGGCAAGAACATCTGCCGCGCCCTTCTCGAGAACTACGGCTTCAAGACCATCGACCTTGGGCGCGATGTGCCGCCGGAAACAATCGTGGAGGCGGCCCGGCGCGAAAAGGCGCGACTGGTTGGACTCTCCGCGTTGATGACTACGACGGTCTGTTTCATGGAGCAGACCATCAAGCTGGTACATCAAGAGCTTCCCGGGTGCAAGGTCACGGTCGGCGGGGCCGTCCTCACGGCGGACTATGCCGAACAGATCGGTGCGGATAACTACTCGAAGGATGCCATGGGACTCGTCCGCTATGCGGAGCAACTCTTCGCCACACCTGCGGATAAGGCGATCTAAAGCCGCGAGCGATTGACGAAATAGACGGCGCCGACCATGCAGAGAAGCGCCCAAAGATAGTCCCACCGCCACTTCTCGCCCATGAACAGGATCATGAACGGCACAAACACGCACACCGTCACGACCTCCTGAATGATCTTGAGCTGCGCGACGTTCAGACCGGACACCGCGCCGAGCCGGTTGGCCGGCACGGCGATCATGTACTCAACCAGCGCAATGAGCCAGCTCACAATTATGATTGCGATCAGCGGCCAGTGAGAAGCGCCCGGCTTCTGCAACCGCAGATGCCAGTACCACGCAAACGTCATGAACAAGTTGCTCGTAAGGAGCATCACAACCGTGGCCGCGACACCAGCCGGCCTGGATAGATCACCTATTGACATATATCTTCACCATTCCTTTTTTGAATGGCTGCGTATTCTACCACATTCTGCGCAGCAAATGACCGCCTGCGTCAGAGAACGGTCGGTGCGAGCCGGTCGCTGCGCGGTTGCCTGTTTTGGGGCCCCTCCCTTCATTCGCCACGCCCTTGTCAGCGTACCGTTTGGCGTGGCTCGTTCCGGGCGTCCCCTCAAACAGGCAAACCGACTCCGCTTCCGTCTCTACTCTCCTGCATCAGAGAGAAAAAGACTATGAATCTGCGGGCTGAGGGGGTGAATGCACTTTCGAGGGACGCCCGGAAAGGTGGCATGGCATTCGGTGCGCATGAGCCGCCACGGACGCGGCGTAGGCCGCGCCCGTGCCGAGCGAATCCCCACTGAGGAGGCGCACCGACGAATGCCACCTTGAAGGGAGGGTTCCCCGAAAGCGCATCCTCCCGAAGCATCGCAGGATTTGCGCATAACTTTATATACCATGCTATATGGTTTCTCTGATTGCTTTTAAAACGCAAGGTGCTCTTTTATCTTTCTTTCTTGTGATACTGTATTTCAAAATCTTGCTATGGTATTATTCATGACCACGGTGGATGATGACTGATAGGACTGCAATGTCGGCAGGATTTACCCCCGGAATGCGTGCGGCCTGCGCGAGCGTTTCAGGACGCCACTTCTTGAGCTTTTCGCGGCTTTCATATCGTACGGCCAGACACTTGTCATAGTCGAGCCATGATGGAATACGTGTATTCTCATCACGCCGCGCCCGCTCCGCTGCGAGCTCTTCCTGCCGGATGTACCCTTCATACTGACGCAAGATGGAAATCTGATTCCGAACCGGTTCTGGAAGATTCTCAAGGTTACAATGCTTTTTTTGACGATGCTCCTCTATCAGCCGGTAAAACTCATGCGTTTCTTCGCGAATCTCCTTTGCCAAGACCCCTACCCTGTCCGCTGCCGCCATCAGACGGTAGCGTGCATTATCCTGACGGAGGATTAAGCGGCGCTCTGCACGTGAGGTGAACATCCGATAGGGTTCATCCGTCCCTTTCGTGACCAGATCATCTATCATCACGCCAATGTAGGCATCCTGCCGGCTAAAGACAAGTGGGTCTTCGCCCCTTACCTTGAATGCAGCATTGATCCCTGCCATGATTCCTTGTGCCGCCGCCTCTTCATAACCCGTCGTTCCATTCACCTGACCAGCGAAGTAAAGACCTTCAATCCGTTTCGATTCGAGCGAATGCTTCAGTTCGCGCGCGTCAATGCCGTCATACTCAATGGCATACGCATATTTCAGAAACTCGGCCTTCTCCAGACCTGGAACGGAATGAACCATCCGTTCCTGAACGTCACGCGGCAAAGAGCATGAGAGACCATTGGGATAGATGATTTTACCGTCAATATCCTCTGGTTCAAGCATCACATGGTGCTGCAAGGCATCCTTGAACCGGACAACCTTGTCCTCAATTGAGGGGCAATAGCGAACACCCGTACCCTTGATTGGACCTCCATAGAGCGCCGAATCAGTTAGATGTGACAGGATGATTTCGTGCGTTTCAGCAGTTGTATGGGTCATCCAACAGGGAATATTCGGAATGTTCCACGTGGAACATGCACTACCTTTTACCCCCATGTTTGGGGTGGATTGGATTTCCATGTTCCACGTGGAACATCGACTTCTAAGACTGAAAAGCGGCGGCGGGATCTCACCATTCTGCTCAACGCAACGGGAAAAGTCGCATGTTGAGGCCTTGAGGCGTGGCGGCGTTCCGGTTTTAAGACGAATCAATTCAAATCCAAGATTTGCAAGGGAGGTTGAAAGCCTATTTGCGGCAGGCCTTCCATCGCCGCCTGATTCAACCATTTCATGTCCAATGAAGATGCGGCCACGTAGGGCTGTTCCGCTTGTTACGACAACAGCATCGGCAAAAAACTTCCCACTTTTCTCTGTCCGTACGCCCTCAATGATTCCATAGATCTTCGAAAGACTATCAATGTCTGAATCTTGACGTGGGGAGATTGCTTCTCCATGATCAAGAGAGGAGGAAATAGACTCCCCATAACTTGGATCAGAGAGATGATCGAAACATGGGGAGGGTATATTGGAAGACTCAGCTCTAGGAATGTGGCATACTTCATCTGATTCATGGACGAGGAGATCGGTGACGGCATCTTCCAAGACTGATAGGTCCGTTTGAGCCTCAACGACCTTTTGCATCCGTTTCGTATAGAGTTCTTTGTCGCACTGCGCACGTGTGGCCTGGACGGCAGGGCCTCGAGAGGTATTCAGCGTCTTTTCCTGAAGAGCTGTCTGATCAGCATTGAAACCCATCTCACCACCGAGCGCATCGAGTTCATAGACGAGATGACTTTTGGCAAGTCCTCCCACCGAAGGATTACAAGGCATCCGAGCAATGGCCGTTCGGTCACCCGTGATGAGAAGGGTAGAGATACCCATGCGTGCAGAAATGAGCGCTGCCTCAACGCCGGCATGGCCACCTCCCACAACAATCACTCCCCATCGAGTGCAATTAGCTTTCGTATGCATCCAACCCCATTTCTAATTTTCATTTGGAAATACAAACTCCCCCTCTAAGATAGAGGGGGTGGCCGTAGGCCGGGGGAGTATGAGATCATACCCCCTCGCCCCTTCTGGGTACTCCCCCTGTCTCAGGGGGAGAATTAGACATGCCATACCCACCATTGCGACATGACATAAAATTATACACTTATTTACAGTTGAACATTTTCCGTTATGCGACATAGAAATTTTATGCACAACGGTTTCGCCCTTTATTTTCAAGGGTTTAATGATTGAAGGGCAAATTATAAACATGCCCTCCAAATAAAATAATGAAAATTGTGAACTATTTGTGAACAAGAAATATTCTCCCTTTGAAATACGCTTTATTCCTCGCGCTTCACAAACAAACAGCTAGCCTTTTTGCTCGATGAACAGACATCTGTCCAGATTTCACAAGATCAAGTGAATCACACACCATTCTCATTAAGAGTGCATCACTTCTAAAATAAAATGTCTTATACAATCGAGCCATGTTTACTCTTAGTTTTTGCCGGGTATTATACCAAAGATAGAAGGAGTAAATCAAATTTTCCGTCATTTCCTTGCACAGCGTCACAGAACGGCACTCTCTGATAAAACGCGAGATTTCACTCTCTGCGGTGCTTCGGGAGGATACGCTTTCAGGGAACCCTCCCTCCACCCGCAGATCGATCTGCAATAGAAAGAGTGAGCCGGGAGCGGAGGCGGCTTGCCTGTTTTATGGGACGCCCGGCATGAGCCACGCCAAACGGTGCGCTGACAAGGGCGTGGCGAGTGAAGGGAGGGACCCAAAAACAGGCAACCGCGCAGCGACCGGCTCATCATCTGCTGTCATTCTGTGACGCAGTAAATCTCATGCGATTTGAATAGCAGGAGTTATGAACAGAAAACTGTTGATAAGGTGTGTACTTGTTTGTATTTTTTTGTGATGAACTTTAAGGTGAATTCTGCTTTAATACCCATCGCAAGAAAAAAGAATTTGAGAGTAACCATGCAGACAGAAGAAAACATGCGCACAGATCTGTGGACCTTGGCTGTTGCGCTTTACAAAACCTCTCTCTCCTCGCATGAGGAGGTAGAGAAGTGGGATCGCCATGCGATGGCGTTTGATTCCCATGAGTTGGAAGGAAATACCTTCACGATCGGTGTTGCCGATTCCTATTCGGCTGAATACTATTCGTCACTTTATGCTGAACCGTTGCGCTTCGCATTGGTAAAGGCGGGTGCAAATGAGGATATAACGGTTCAGTTCAAGGTAACGGAGTCAGCCGAAAAGGCCGCACAGAAGAAACAGAGCCTTGAGCAGCAGCGAAAAGTTCTTGGCGACACGCAAGCGATTCTCAAGAAGTTCGATTCAACGGTGCCGCTCAACGCGAACTATACCTTCGAGAACTTCGTGAAGGGACCTTCAAACTCATTTGCCTACGCAATTGCATCGGCTATCGCAAAGGAACCTGGCGGAAGCACCAACAATCCGTTCTTCATCTGGGGCGGGGCCGGGCTGGGAAAAACACACCTCATGCAGGCCATCGGACACTATGTGATGTCGCACAATCCGGAAAAGAGCGTCTGCTACATCACAAGCGAAACGTTCCTCAATGAATACATCAACGCCATCTCCAACAAGGCGATGGAGGCATTCCGAAAACGCTACCGCAATATCGACCTTCTTCTTTTGGACGATGTTCAGTTCGTCGGCGGAAAGGTGCAGTTCCAGGAAGAATTCTTCAATACATATGATGGTCTTATGACCTACGGCAAGCAAGTCGTGATGACCTGCGATGTTCCGCCGAAAAAACTCAACGGCTTTGAGGACCGTCTTGTCACACGGTTCCAACAGGGAATTGTCATTGAGATCGAATCTCCTTCCTATGAAACACGAATCGCCATTCTGAAATCGAAGGCACGAAACTGCAAACATAAGATTCCCGATGACATCTTCAATTTCATCGGCGAAAACATCCGTTCGTCCGTCCGCGCCATGGAAGGAGCCTTGAACCTTGTCATAAGGTTCATGGATGCCAATCCGGGCATGGAGATCACCAAACAGATTGCGCAGGTTCTCCTGAAGGAACTGGCCGAAGAAGAGGTGACCATTCGCAGGCTTTCCGTCGAAGAGATCATCAAGGCCGTTTGCGCGTTCTACGATACGTCGTATGCCGATATCCTCTCTTCAAACCGCACACAGCCGCTGGCGACGGCAAGACAGGTCGCCATGTTCCTCTCCCGAAAACTTACCGGAAAGTCGCTGCCGACCGTCGCGGACGAATTCAAGCGCAACCATACCACCGTCCTTTACGGATCACAGACCATACAGAAGCGTCTGTCAGTAGAACCGGAACTGAAGAAATCCATTGAACAGATTACAGAGCAGCTCGGGCGGAAACCCTCGGAGCTGTTTGATTAAAACCTGTAGGAAAAATGTTCACGGACTGTCCATAAAAGACGAAGTTGCCGACAGAAACTGACACCCGAAAGAACTTGCAACAAAAAGTTAGAGGATATGAAACAGACAATGCACAGACTGAAGGGTTGTAGAAACCAATAGAATCAAATCTCTCATCCACTTATGCGAATTGCTGACAATCCTATTGATAGAATATTATCTCTTTACTTTAATACCCGTTATAGTGTACAATACGCGCCCAAAGAAACCAAAGGGAGTTTTGCATGAAGATCAAGATCATTCGTTCGAAATTCATAGAAGGACTGAAGAAGGTCCAGAACATCGTAGCTGGAAAGGGATCGCTTCAGATCATCCAGAATGCGATGTTGGATGCGAAGGATGGAAAGCTTAGTCTTGTCACGACGGATCTTGACATTTCGATCAAATCGACCGTTGAGTGCGAAATTGTGGAAGCGGGGGCGACGACGCTTCCGGTGAAACTTCTCTCCAGCACCATTGCTTCCTGCGCAGAAGGCGTCGTGGAACTTGAGACGGATGCGCAGGATCGCGCGCGGATATCGGCGGGAAGCGCATCGTTCAAGCTTTCTGGCATGGCAGTTGCTGATTTTCCGGCTTTGCCGTCGGCGGAGGATGCTTTCTCCTATACGCTCCCGCAGGCCACGTTGCGTGAAATGTTGAGAAAGACATCCTACGCCGTATCACAGGATGAGACACGCAAGACGCTTAAGGGCGTCCTGATGAGCTTCAAGGAAGGAAAGCTCACGATGGTGGCGACGGATGGGCGTCGCTTGGCGCTTGTGGAACATGAGATTGAATTTCCGGCGGCAGCTGAAAAGGATATCATTCTTCCTTCGAAAGTTGTTGCCGAGCTGCAACGTTCACTTTCGGGCGATGGGGAAGTGAAAGTTAAGATTGAGAAGTCTCAGGTTTCCTTCAATCTGGGCGACACGCAGATCTATTCGAAGCTCCTCGATGAAATCTATCCGAACTACCGGCAGGTCATTCCCGCCAAGTACCGTGAGAAGGTTGAGATTGATCGTAAGCTTCTTTTGGATGCGTTGGATCGCGCAAGCGTGATGACCATGGAGGAATCCTCTTCAACGCGTCTTACCTTTGATTCCAATCAGCTTCTCGTTTCGTCCGTTGCAGCAGATATCGGCGAGGCAAAGGATATTGTGCCGATCAAGTACAGCGGCGAGAAGATTGAGATCGTCTTCAACCCGTCCTATGTGAAAGATCCTCTCAAGGCCATTGACGAAGACGAAATTACGATCGAACTCACGAGCGGTTCCACGCCGGCGGTCATCCGCTGCTCCGTGCCTTTCCTCTACGTGATGATGCCGCTCCGTATCAACTGATGAACCTTTGGCAGGATAAAGATTTTCCGATCATAGTTTCGTGCGCAAAAACACTTGCGCCTTGGACCGAGAAGGAAATAGTCGCACTTGGCTATAGACCCATCGACAAGTCTGAGAACTATGTGGTCGTGAAGGGTGCGTTGAGGGATGTCTTCAAGCTCAACCTTTGGCTTCATACAGCCCAGAGGGTCTTGGTTCCCCTATTTCGTGGACGGTGCCGCCATGTGCGTGAACTGTATGACAAGGTCGGTTCGCTAGATTGGGAAAACCTGATTGATGCGGATGGATATGTAACAGTCTCTTCAGTTGTCCACAACAATGAGACCATTCGCGACACAAGAATGCCTTCGCTCGTCGTGAAGGATGCAATAGTAGATCGGATTCGCATGAAGACGGGGCGTCGTCCAGATTCAGGCGGAGACTATGATTTAGGCGCCAGCGTATTCGTCCATTGGAATGGCGATACTGTCATTGTTTACATCGATACTTCCGGTGCGCCGCTCTCCAAGCGTGGTTACCGGAAGATACCAGGTTCGGCCCCCATGCAGGAAACGCTCGCCGCGGGATGCATCGATGCGATGGAATGGGAAGGCAATGCTCCCTTTTTCGCTCCCATGTGCGGATCGGGCACGCCGGCGATTGAAGCGGCGCTCAAAGCCATGAACCGTGCGCCAGGTTCTCTCCGTGCGCGGTTTGGTTTCATGGGAATAAAGGGATATAATCAGATCATCCCTGGCGAAAAGGCGCCCAAGGCCGCTCCGCGTCAGAGATTTGGCGTTTCCCCTGAACTGATTTTCAAGGACATGCTCATTGAGGCGGGTGAACAGGAGAAGAAGGAAATACCTCCGATTGTCGCAACGGATATTTCGCCTGAAGCCATCCAGAACGCACAGATCAATGCGAATGCCGCTGGCGTGTTCAATCACATCACGTTTTCCGCCTGCGATTTTGCCGAGACGGAGATTGGAAAGTACTTCAATCCAGAAAACCCACCACAAGCCCGTCCGGCAATATTCTTCAATCCCGAATACGGAATACGTCTTGGCGACCCAGAAGAACTGAAGATTCTGTATGACCGCATCGGACAGTTCCTGGCCGACAAGTGCCGCGGCATGACAGGCGGCTTGATTACCGGGAATCCGGATCTGGCCCGCGTCATCAATCTCAAATACAAACACCGCGTTCCGTTCTACAACGGTCCGATCGATTGTCGACTGTTCGTTTACGAACTTTAATCCAGATTCGATCAAATCCAGAAAGGCACCCAAACAAGGGTGTTTTTTTTAATCTGTATAAAATTAAGAATTCGTCCGCACCGTAATCTTAAGTTCTGTATGAAGGTTCAATATAACCAAGATGTAGTTATAAACAGGTTATTATAAACTGTCTATAACCGGAATGGTTAATAAATCTGTTGATAACTGTTTATAAAATGGCCTTGAAATAAAGACGACGATGTTAGATAATATGTGGCTTTTAAGGGAAATAGATGCAGAACCTTTCAAGGACAGTTTGTGAGAAGTTCAGGGAGGCACGGCGTGCCCATGGACTCACTCAAACCGCCTTGGCGGCCGAAGTCGGTTGCCAACAGGCGGCATTGTCCATGTTTGAGAAGGGGAACGGCACGAAGCTTTCCACAGAGTACGTTGAAAAGATCGCCAAGCGGCTGGGGCTCGATCTTGCGGCACTTCTGAAGCAGGTTGCTGATGAAGAGCTGAAGACTGCAACACCCCCAATAGTGTCGGTTGGGTTCTGCCCAGAGCCGGAATGCCCATCAAATACGGCATACGCCGTTGCGGGCCGTACCTTCCATAAGGTGACGCTGCAGAAGGGTCGCTATTGTGCATTCTGCGGTGAGGTTCTTGAACCAAGATGTCCGGCTTGCGGATCCGTTCTCAATGAAGGTGCCTGCTGCAGCAACTGCGGCGCTCCCTACGTGAAGTAGCTGCCGTGAGCAGACGGCGGAAGTGTGGTAAATCAAAAGGGCTGAAGGAAGGCTATCCTCCCTTCAGCCCTGTCTTGTCGGTCAGCCGTTAAAGGATCTCAATCTTTTTCGGCTGTGTTTCGGGACGCTTCTTCATGATGACCGTGAGGATGCCGTTTTCGATCTTGGCGGAGAGCGTCGCCGGATCGGCCATCTCGGGGATCTCGGCGCTCATTGCGTAGTTCACCCGTTCGAACTCTTCGGCGACCTGCTTGAAGCCTGCCGGATTCTGGTACTTCGAATGCGTCTTGAGCGTGAGGGTCTTGCCCTCCATGTGAAGATCGGCATCCTCCTTGCCGATGCCCGGCACGACGATCTTCAGTTCGTATTCCTCGGGACGCTCCGAAAGTGTAGCCGAAGGGACTATGAATTTTTCCTCGTTCATTTTTGACTCCTTTCTTTTTGTTAGCCCTGAATGGTGATGTGGCGGATGCCCGACTTCTCGGCCCTGGGAAGTTCGATCCTCAGGATGCCGTTCGTGAATTTGGCGTTCGCCTTGTCGGCGTTCACACGGAACGGCAGTTCCAGACGGCGCGACCAGGCGGGTTGGGTCTCGGTCGGCTTGCCGGTGGTGGCATCGGTCGTTTCGGCGGGCTTGTCCGCAATCACGACCGCCTGCGGTTCAAGGGCGAGTTCAATATCTTTCGCCGTTTTTCCGGGCAGTTCGAGATCGATGATGATGGCATCGTCATCAAGGAACACGTTGACGGGCGGGAAATGTCCGCACGCACGTGCGCGCATGCTCTTGAATGCCCGGCTGTTCGCGTCGAGCAGTTCACTCAGCACGCTCCACGGATTGATGTTCAGCATTGTGTTCATGTTGTTTCCTCCTTATTATTCCTGTTGATTTGTCTCAACGCCTTCCCTAAAGCAACCACCGTGCCAATGTGCCCAGCAAGGTTTGTTTTGCGCCAATCTGGCACAAATCTGTGCCACCCCGTGCCATCGCCTCACATTTCTCTTGCACTGCGTCACAGTACGGCAGGTGTTGAGCCGATCGCTGCGCGGTTGCCTGTTTTGGGGCCCCTCCCTTCATTCGCCACGCCCTGGTCAGTGCACCGTTTGGCGTGGCTCATGCCGGGCGTCCCCTAAAACAGGCAAGCCGCCTCCGCTCCCGGCTCCATACATCCTGCCACAGTCAGAGACAGACTATGTATTTATGGGGGAGAAGAAGAAGATTTGAACAGAGAGATGACTCTGCGGGTGGAGGGAGGAATGCGCTTTCAAGGGACGCCCGGAAAGGCGGCATGGCATTCAGTGCGCATGAGCCGCCACGGACGCGGCGTAGGCCGCGCCCGTGCCGAGCGAATCCCCACTGTGGAGGCGCACTGACGAATGCCGCCTTGAAGGGAGGGATCCCCGAAAGCGTATCCTCCCAAAGCACCGCAGGGAATGAAATCTCGCAATTTATAGGGAGGTTCCGTACTGTGACGCAGTAGAGGTGCTTTGGAATGGAGGATTGAGGTGGGGAGCGGATTTTGGTATTCTATACGGCATGAATTTCTTGCTGGAAAAGGCATCGGCTCGTCCAAAGGCGCTTTCGCATCCGGAGTTGGTCACGCTGTTGACCTCGGCGGATGCGCAGGCGCTCTTTTCCGCTGCGTATGCGGTCAAGACACGTGAGGTTGGTCGTTTCGTTTCGTTCCGTGGACTTGTCGAGTGCGGAAATGTCTGCGAGAAGAACTGCTATTACTGCGGCATTCGAAAGGGCAACGACAAGGTCCATCGCTACCGGATGTCCGCCGAGGAAATTCTGCGGGAAGCGAAATGGTCTTACGAAGCGGGATACGGAAGTCTGGTTCTGCAGTCCGGCGAACTGACCGGAGAGGCGCATACGGCGTTCATTGAGGATATCCTGCGCCGCATTCATGCCTTTGCGGGAGAGGCGTTTGGTATCACGCTCAGCTTGGGTGAGCAGACAGAGGAGACCTATCGCCGCTGGCGCGAAGCCGGCGCGCACCGTTACCTTCTCCGCATCGAGACATCCAACCCCGAGCTTTACGCGCGACTCCATCCCGCTGACCATTCCTGGGAACGACGCCGGGAGTGCCTGAAAGCGCTGCGGCGCTGTGGCTATCAGGTCGGCAGCGGCGTGATGGCGGGATTGCCGGGGCAGACGATGGACGATTTGGCCGCCGATATTGAATTCTTCGCCGCGGAGGATCTCGACATGATCGGCATGGGCCCCTACATCCCGCATGCCGATACGCCGCTCGGTCGCGATGTGAAAGGAACGCCGGAAGACGCAGCGCAGCGGCTGGAGCTGGGTCTGCGCATGATCGCCGTGACGCGCCTCTATCTGCACGACGTGAACATCGCCGCCGCGACGGCGCTTCAGGCGTTGGATCCGGAAGGACGTGAGAAGGGGCTTTTGGCCGGTGCGAATGTCGTCATGCCGAACGTCACCGATGTGGCGTACCGTGCGGACTATCAGCTTTACGCGGGAAAGCCATGCCTCAACGAGAACTCCACACTCTGCCGGGGATGTCTGGAGCGGCGCATAGCCGCCATCGGCGAAACAATCAACTGGAAGCGTCGCGGCGACTCGCCGCACTGGGGGAAACGATGAAGATTGCTGTGGGTCTTTCCGGAGGCGTTGACTCGTCGGTTGCCGCCGTGCTGCTGAAGGAGGCGGGGCACGAGGTGACGGGCGTGACGATGAAGCTGTGGAAGGAAGGCCGCTATCAGGGCGGCGCGCGCGATGCCTGCTTTGGTCCGGGCGAGGCGGAGGATATCGAGCGGGCGGCGGATTTTGCGCGGTCGCTCGGCATCGGCTATCAGGTGTTCGACTGCGCCGAGGAGTATGACCGCGCCATCATCCACTACTTCCGCGAGACGAGTCTTCAGGGGCTTACGCCCAACCCTTGCGTCATGTGCAACGCCGCCATGAAATTTGGATTGCTTCCGCGCATGGCGCGCAAAAGCGGTCTGTCCTTTGACCGCTTCGCGACAGGCCACTATGCCCGGATTGTCCGGACGTCAGAGGGACGATTCGCCATCCGGCGTGCCGCCGATGCGAAGAAGGACCAGAGCTACTTTCTCTATCGTCTTTCACAGACGCAGCTGGGCGAGACGCTCTTTCCTTTAGGCGATCTGACGAAGGTGGAGGTGCGGCAGCTCGCGGCGGCGCGCGGACTCGCCGCCGCCGAGAAGCTCGATTCGCAGGATTTCTATTCCGGCGACAAGAGCGAACTCGTCGGTGCGCCCGCGCGCGAGGGGGAGATCGTGGATCTTGCAGGGAAGGTTCTCGGACGGCACGATGGTTTCTGGCACTTCACGGTGGGACAGCGAAAGGGGATTGGCGTGTTTGGTCCCGAGCCGCATTATGTGATCCGTCTCGATGCCTGCCACAACCGTGTGGTCGTCGGAAACCGGGCCGAGGCGTTCACGCGTGAATTCGCCGTGAAGGGTTTGCAGTGGAGCGGATGGAGCGAAAGACCGGAACCGATCGCCTGCCGCGTGAAGATCCGCAGCACGGGCGAGCCGTTGGGACCTGTGACGCTCGAGAACGGCGTCTGCCGCGCGCCGGGCGAAGGGCTCTTCGGCGTTGCACCGGGACAGTCCGCCGTTTTTTACGACGAGAACGACC
>JAEEGG010018647.1_pt1 | contig 14083 bp, 8 predicted proteins | sample 9134161 | NCBI WGS metagenome assembly JAEEGG01 (sample SAMN16246543, study PRJNA631951) | gut metagenome | biome: gut microbiome; feature: rumen; material: CR-attached | host: Bos | place: Iran: Karaj | collected 2018-10 | reverse complement strand
AGATCCTGTGCCCAGTGGTTCAGTAACGGCACGCGCCCACCCGTATGCTGCTGGGTCCATTTGTCGTAGAGTTCACCCACGACCAGGATGCCATATTTGTCACACAACTTGATGAAGTCGCGGCTATAGGGATTATGCGACGTGCGGATGTGGTTGATGCCGAACTGCTTCATGAGCTGTATGCGCTTCTCGATGGCCCGTGGATAGGCGGCAGCACCCAAGGCTCCCAAGGTATGGTGGTTGGCATAGCCTTTCAGGAGTACTTTCCTGCCGTTGAGTTTCATGCCGAACTGCGGCCCATACTCAATGGTGCGGATGCCGAACTGCTCACTCACCTCATCGGCCACCGTGCCATCCTCCCGTAACAACTGGGCGACAGCCTTGTATAGTTGTGGCGAATCCACGTCCCATAGTTGTGGCGAAGGAATCTCCGTCTCTGGCATCTGGATGGTCAGTGTACGTGTCTGCCGATGGCTGCCACGTTGAACGGATTTCTCTACGACCAGTTGTCCTGACGGATCGTAGATGCTCACCTTCATCGTTGTCTGTTTTGCCTTGGTACGGTTGGTGTAGTCCGCGGAAACCGTCACATATCGGTTGTCACGGGTGGTGATGTAGAGCGGATGGCGTTCAAAATACAAGTCGGCAGGTGTACTGACGAGGCTGACATTCCGGAACAATCCACCACCGGTGTACCACCGTGAGTTCTTCTCTGTCATCGTATGGGCCTTCACTTTGATCTCATTGGGCTGTCCGTAGCGCAACATCTTTGTCACATCAACCTCAAATCCCACGTAGCCATAGTCCGTACCTCCGATATATTGTCCGTTCAGCCATACATCGCCTACATACATGATTCCCTCGAAGTCCAGCAGCACCCGCCGGCCTTCCATAGAGGCATCGGGGGTGATGGTCTTGCGGTACCAGCCGGCCCCCATCTCCTTGAAGCCCCTGGCCGACAGACGACTCTTGATGTTCGCAGCCACATCTGTGTTGTCAGCCTGTTCATCGGCAGCAGGAGCCACCCAGGGCTGTTCAATCTGGAAGTCATGGGGCACGTCTATCACCTTTGATGCATGAAAGAGTGAATCGTGGGAGAACTCCCAACTGAAATTCAGGTTGACGGTTTCCCTCGGCTGTGCCCAAAGTCCACTTGACAGGCTCAGCAAGCCGACCAGTGTCATGATGCGATTTGTTTTCATTTCTGCGTTCGTTTGGTTTTGTGTGCAAAATTAAGGTAAAAGATTGATTGTTTCTATATTTATCTGTTCTGAATTTATGAAATTTGTACAACTTTGATAGATTTCGCACGATTCTCGGTGGCACAAGCGTTACAAAAGGCTTAACTTTGCATCGTCAATCAAAAAAGAACAACTATGCGTAAGATTCTCATCTTCACAATGGCCATTGCCACCAGTCTGCTTGTCAGGGCCCAGAAGGTCGACACCTTATTAAATATATATAGTGACCGTCCGATCGATTTCTCCGTGAAGGTTCCCGACGGCAATTACCGTGTCACCGTCACGCTCGGCTCAAAGAAGCGGGCTGCCCAAACCGTTGTCCGTGCAGAGTCGCGCCGGCACTATTCTGATTTGGTAACCACGAAGAAAGGCCAGTTCCAGACGGTTACCTTTACCGTCAACAAACATGAACCGACGATTGATGCCTCCACCAGCGTCAAACTCAAACCTCGTGAGCTGAGTTATAAGAATTGGGACGAGACACTCAATCTGCAGTTCTGTGGTCCGGCTCCTGCCGTGCAGCGTATCACCGTCGAACCCGACAGTCAGGCTGTCACCGTCTTCCTTTGTGGCAACAGCACCGTTGTGGATCAGGAACAGGAACCCTGGGCGTCCTGGGGTCAGATGATTACCCGTTGGTTTGACGAGCGGGTGGTCATAGCCAACTACGCCGAAAGCGGACTCTCTGCCACCACCTTCCTTGCCCAATTGCGACTGGATAAGATCCTCACTCAACTACGGAAGGGGGATTACGTCATCTGCGAGTTCGGCCATAACGACGAGAAAGAGAAGCGGGCTGGCGATGGCGCCTGGTACAGTTACTCCCGCAACCTGAAGATCTTCGCCGACCGTGTCCGTGAGAAGGGCGGCAACATCATCTTCGTCACGCCCACCGCCCGACGGTTCTTCAACGATGACCAGAAGACCCTCCGTAATACCCACGGCGACTATCCCGAAGCCATGCGCACCATGGCCCGTCGTGAAGACGTCCCTCTCATCGAACTCAACGGCATGACACATACCTTCTATGAGACGTTGGGCTTCGAGGGTTCCAAGCGGGCCTTGGTTCACTATCCTGCCAACACCTTCCCTGATCAGCCTAAGGCTCTTGCCGACAACACCCACTTCAATCCCTTCGGAGCCTGGGAGGTAGCCAAGATGATAGTGATGGGTCTCAAGCAGATGGGTTCTCCTTTGGTTCAGTACCTTAGGGCGGACTGGGAGGACTTCGACCCCGCTCATCCCGACTCTCCCGATGCATTTGTCTGGTATCCCTCGGGAAACACGGACTTCGTCAAGCCCGACGGCAACTGATTATTTCTTCTGCTTGCCGTACTTACTCGGCGGGACACCGTATTTCTCCTTGAAGCACTTGTAGAAATAGGTGGGTGACTGGAAACCGACCTTATAGCTGACCTCCGTCACATTGAGGTCGCCCTCTATCAGCAGTTCGGCAGCTTTCTTCAGACGCTCTGTCTGAAGGTAAGTGTTAGGCGACATTCCCGTAAACTCCTTCATCTTGCCGTAGAACTTGGTGCGTCCCATCTTCAGCTGGGCGGCGAGGGTATCGACATTGAAGTCCGGATCACCCATGCGGAGGGCAACGATTGCCTCCATCTTTTCCCTGAAGCGCTGGTCGGCCTCGTCAGTGATGATGGGTGTTGATGGTTGAACAGTTTCCGTTGACGCCTCGGCATCTGGCTGCATGCGGCCGTACCATTGTATGAGTTGGGTGATGCGAAGGATGAGCAACTCATAGTTACAGGGCTTCACCATATAGTCGTCTGCGCCTGCTTTGTAGCCGCGCAACAGCTGGTCGTCGCCATCGAGGGCGGTCAGCATGATGACGGGAATATTCCGCAGCGCCTCGTCTGTCCGCAGCTCCTTCACAATCTCAAAGCCGTTGATGTCTGGCAGCATCACATCGCAGAGGATGAGGTGAGGCTGCCGTTCCTTGATGCCGCTGATGGCCGACTGGCCGTCGGTGTAGCTGACCGTCTTGAAGAAGCGTCCGATGCTGTCACGTATCTGGTCGAGCATATCCGGATCATCCTCTATGATGGCAATGGTCAGGTCGTTGAAGGCCTCCGGTACTAATTCCCGTATCTCTGCGACACTCTTCTCTTCCTTCTGCATCGTATTGACGGCTGTGGTGCCCTTATAGTCCTCCGGGCTATAGGCAGACTCATCAGCGGGTATCGACACGATGAACCGTGCACCGCCTTCGGGTGAGATGCGTTCGTAGGTAAGGCTGCCTTTGTGCAGACGGGCATTCTGATAGGCCGTATAGAGACCGATGCCCATGCCGCCCTGCGACACATAGCCGTGCATGAAGGGCTGGAAAAGTTGTGACTCCTGCTGAGGACTGATGCCAGGACCACTGTCTTCGACGATCAGCAGAATCCGATTCCCTTCCTCTGAATTCCTGATCTTCAGGCTGATGCTGCCGCCGGTAGGCGTATATTTCACGGCATTGCTGAGGAGATTGTAGAGGATAGCTTCCAGCAGGTGGGGATCGAACACCATCTCATGCTTATGGGCAAAGGGGGTGAACGTGAGTGTCTGCTCCTTTCGTGAGAGGAGGTCGCGGAACTCGTCGCTGGTCGTGCGGGCCAGTTTGACGATGTCTGCCCGCATGACTCCCAACCGCTGGTTTCCCGTGTTGATGCGACGGAACTCCATCAGCTGGTTGACGAGCTTGGTCAGCCGGTGGGTGCCGCGACGCACCGTCTGTACCGCTGCGCGCGACACCTGGGCATCGCCTTTCTCGGTGAGCTTGTCGGCAGCGCCTGAGATGATGGCCAGCGGGGTACGGAACTCATGGGCGATATGGGTGAAGAAGTTCAGGCGGAAGGTGGTCAGTTCCTTTTCCACACGTATCTGCTGGTGCAACTCGAAGTTTCGCCGCCAGACGCGGTAGAAGTGATAGGCAACGAAGGCGATGATGGCAAGGTAGATGAGCCAGGCCCACCAGGTATTGTACCAGGGGTAGTGGATGGTGATGGGGAAGACGCACTCTTCGCTCCACTGGTTGTTCTTGTTCAGCGAACTCAGGTGGAAGATGTATTTCCCCGGCGGAAGACCGTTATATCGGGCCGTATTGTCGCTGGTCAGCTGCCGCCAGCCGTGTTCGAGCCCCTCTAAGTAGTAGCGGTATTGGGTGGAGGCGATGCCGGCAAAGTCGAGGTTCGAGAATCCCAGTTCGATGCTGTTCTGGTCGTGGCTCAGGTCGAGCTTCAGGTCGGTGGTAGAGAGATAGCGGTCGTCGCCGTTGATGCTGACCATGGTTATCAGGGGCGCGGCTGCATTGTCATGCCTGCTGTCGCTGACGTGTTCCGGCTCAAGGATCATCAGTCCGTAGGCAGTGCCGAAGAGCAGACGGCCATCGGGCAATATCGCGGTGCTGTTCTCAGAATAGATATTGCTTTCCAGCGTATGTCCGAACCGGTATGAACTCACCTTCCCATCCTTCCTGATACACGTCAGACCGTTGTCTGTTCCTGCCCATATATGACCCTGACGGTCGGAAGCTATCGAGAAGACATTGTTGGTCATCAGACCTTCGTGAATGGAGTAGCCTTTCACAATCTCAAACTTTCCCTTGTCGCTGTCATAACGGCATTTCTGCAGTCCTCCTCCGCGGACACCGACCCAGATGTTCCCGACGCTGTCGGGCATCAGACAGGTGATCTCATCGAAGGGGAACTCGCCGTTCTGGGTGTTGACACGCTTCAGGTCCTTGTCACTTGGCGCCTGGCTGTGCATGTCGATATGGTACACACCGTTATTGGAAGCTATCCAAAGCCGTCCTTTCTTGTCTTGTCTTATACAATGCAGGCAACTCTCGTTGTGGGTCTGCTTCATCAGTTGGGTATAGGCCAGTTCTCCGCCGTCTTTCACACTGACTACAAACAGCCCGTCACCCCAGGTGGCAATCCAGATCCTGCCTTGGGAATCTTCCGTGAAGTCGCAAATCTGCCGTGAAGGGAACTCCACGTTTTTACGGTTAAAGTACAGCCCGCCGCCGCGCGTTCCCATCCACTCGTGCCCCTGAGTGTCCTTGAAGAAAGCGTAGGCCGTGGCAGGAAGTGTTACGGGAGCGACTTTCGGGTTGTCCCAGGCATCGGGCAACAGTTCGTAAAGGCGGTTGTCCTTCGTGCTGAGCAACACTTCATGGCCGTTGTATGTGACCATCCTGACGTAGTTGCTCCAGTCTCCCTTCCGATCTGGCTGAGGATAGTAATAGTCGGCATTTGTCCTGTCGGGCGGCAAGATGCATGTCACGCCTGTCGATTCCTCACTCAGCCAGATGCAGCCGCTGCGGTCTATGAGAATGTTGTTCAGATAGCTGTTGCCCACGATGGGCCATGGCGATGTGGCGGCATAGTGTTGCAGACGGTCCTTTTCGAGGTCATAGACGAAGAGTCCGTTGCCATAGCTGGCAATGTAGTACAGGCCGTCGGGACCTTTGCGGATATTGTAGCGGCGGAAGCGTTCTGTTGTGGACTGCACACCTTCCATCAGCCTGAGAACGCGCATGTCTCCTTCGGCTGGGAAGATCCAGAGCGTACCGGTGCTGTTGCTCACGAAATAATTGTCGTCGCCGCTCAGACCCTCCATGATGGTTCCCCTGAGCACATGATATTTTTCCGTGACTTTTGCCACATTGTCATCGGGCGAAACCATCAGGGTCTTACCCTTGGTCATGATCATCCACTTGCCCTGCCACACAAAACTGGCAGTCACTGACGAGATGTCATCAGCATCGGCTGCGACGGGGATACGACGCACCTCGTGCCCATTCTCGTCATAGGTGATAATCTCCTTGTCTGCCGTGTATGCCAGTACATGACGGCCTAACTGTATGCCCCTGCGGTAATTGATACCAGTGCTGAGCGTACGTGATTTCCCTTCAGCGTCGATCATCACCAGACCCTCGAGCGTCATAGCCCACAGACGGCCCTTGTCGTCTTCAAAGGCATCGCGCACATGGCTGACTGGAAGGCTGCCGTTCTCCTTGGTGTAGTCCGTGCATGTGATCTCACCATTGTCGCTGCACTTCACTCGCCGTATGCCTGACTCGTCGTCGAACATCCACAGGATGCCCCGGCGGCCCTTCAGGAACCGGCGATAGGTGCGGGCATAGTCGTTGCGCCCGGTAAAGTCGACGAACCTCCCCGTACGCAGGTCGTAACAGCAATAGACGTATGTAGAGGTGCGCAGCCACAGATGGCGCTTGTCATCATCCGTGAAGACATAGCCTACCACTCCCTGTACAGGATCCGGCCCGGGACCGAGATTGTAAATGTTATAGAAACTGTAGCCGTCGTATCTGCACAAGCCGTTGGCTGCGGCCATCCAGATATAGCCGTCGGCATCCTGGGTCAAGTCGTATATCTGGTTACTGGGCAGTCCGTCGGCAGAGCTGATGTGACGGCTGTTGGTCAGTCGTTCGACTTTTGGTCGCTCGCCTGCCGGAAATTTGTCCTGTGCCGTCAGCAAAATGCAGAAAGCAAGCAGGCAAAGAAGGCTGCTAAGTCTTAATCTCATTTATTTGGTTAGTTTGTTATTGGGGGCAAAATTACACATTATTTTTTAATAACAGCCCAAATGAATGGATTATTTTTTGAATTTCCGTACAAAAAGGATGCTTTAAAGCGAATATTTGCCGTATATTTGCACCAGAATTGCAAACTAAACTTCTTCGATAATGAAACGAACTCTGCTATGTCTGATTCTTGTGAGTTGTCTTTTCCCCGTAGCCTCTCAGGCCCAGCCCCGTTATGACAGGGCGCAGATGAACCTTGAGCGCCTGAACCGTGGCGTGGTGGCCATTCGGAGTGGTGAGAAAGTGATCGTCAGTTGGCGCACGCTCTCTACCGATGTCGTCGGAGAACCGTTCGATGTCTATCGTGACGGTCAGAAGCTGAACAGCCAGCCGCTCCGTCAGGGAGGCACGTTCTTCATTGATGAGACGTGGCCCCATACCGATGCCGTCTATGAGGTTCGCGGTGGCGGCAAGAACGGCACCTTCACCCTCCGCAGCGATGCCCCTGACGGTTATATCCCTGTGGCGCTGCAGAAGCCCGAGGGCGGCACCACTCCTGACGGTCGGACTTACGAATACACCGCCAACGATGCCTCTGTGGCCGATGTCGATGGCGACGGGGAGTATGAGATCCTGCTGAAGTGGGATCCCACCAACGCCCACGATAATGCCCACGACGGCTACACCGGCCCGACCATCTTCGACTGCTACAAAATCGTCAATGGTCAATTGTCAAATGGTACATTACTTTGGCGTATCAATATGGGCATCAATATCCGTAGCGGCGCCCATTACGTCCCCTTCATCTTCTACGACCTCGATGGTGACGGACGGTCAGAGTTCATCGTCCGCACTTCTGATGGAACCAGAGATGGAGTGGGGAAGGTGATCGGTGACTCTCTGGCCGACTATCGCCATCAGGCCCTGGCTGAAGCCGAGAATCCGACGCCTGAACGCGAATGGGGCAAATACAATAAGCAGGGCAGACCGATGACGGGCCGTATCCTCACCGGCAACGAATACATCACCGTGTTCAACGGCCTGACCGGTGCCGCTATGGACACCAAGCCTTATATCCCTGAGCGTGGTAATCTCAGTGACTGGGGCGACAACTATGCCAACCGCTCCGACCGTTTCCTGGCAGGCATCGGATACTTCGACGGGCGGCGGGCCTCTGCCGTCTTCTGCCGGGGCTACTACACCCGTACCGTCCTGGCAGCCTGGGCCTGGGACGGCAAGGAACTGAAGCCGCACTGGATCTTCGACACCAATGCCGAGGGCGTCGGCAAAGACGGGAAGCCCCTGAGCAGCTATGCCGGCCAGGGCAACCACAACCTTCGCGTGGCCGATGTCGATGGTGACGGCTGCGATGAAATCATCTACGGTTCGATGGCCGTCGACCACGACGGTCAGGGCCTCTATACCACCGGTATGGGTCACGGTGATGCCATCCATCTGATGGCCTTCGATCCGTCTTCTGCCGAGTTGCAGATATGGGACTGCCACGAGAACCGCCGCGACGGCTCCGACTTCCGCAATGCCCGCACCGGTGAGATCATCTTCCAGATACCGTCGAAGAGCGATGTGGGCCGTGCGATGGCCGCCGACATCGACCCCACCAACCTCGGCGTCGAGATGTGGAGTACCGACAGTCACGGCATCCGTACCATCAAGGGCGAGGTGCTCAACGATGCCCGGGATGCCGACGATCCGCAGCACCAGCAGCATCTGAGGATGAAGGGGCGCCGCCTGTCCATCAACTTCGGCATCTGGTGGGATGGCGACCTGTTGCGTGAACTGCTCGACCACGAAACGGTGTCCAAGTACGACTGGACGGAGCGCTCGGTGGTGGATGTCGTCAGGTTCCCAGGCATTCAGTTCAATAACGGTACGAAGTCCAACCCCTGCCTCGCTGCCGACATCCTCGGTGACTGGCGTGAGGAGGTCATAGCCCGTACGCCGGACAGCAGCGAACTGCGCATCTTCGTCTCGCCGATACCGACCGACTATCGCATCAACTGCCTGATGGAGGATATTCCCTATCGCCTCTCCACGGCCGCCCAGAACGTCGGCTACAACCAGCCCTCCGAGCCAGGCTTCTACCTCGGCCCCGACACGACGGTCAATCCCTTCCTGAAATAGCCAGATCGATGTATTTCTCTGAATCGAACAGCGATAGGAGATGAAGATTTCGGGCAAAAGATTTGGAAATCTTAGAAATAGTTCCTAAATTTGCAGCCGATTGTGTCTAACATTTTATAATCAGAAAAAGATGATACGCAGAGACTATCAGATACCGGCGATGAGAGTCGTCAAGTTGAGACAGAAGTGCCAGGTCCTGGTCGGAAGCAATGGAAAGTCCGGAGTGCAGGATTACAAAAAGCAGACTTATTATGAAGAGTGACCGACTCAATCAATCGAAGAAAGCAATGAAAAAGTCGATGAGATATCTTAGTATGACCGTCCTCGCATTGATGGTCGTAGTGATAACAGGCTGCTCAAGCGACGAAAACAGCATTGAAGAGCCGAAGCAGCCAGAAAACGACAAAGTGGTAACTCTGACCGCCACCGTCAGCATGGATGGCAGTGCTACCACCCGCGCACTGACCGAAGATGGCGTGAAGACCTTCGCCGAGGGTGACGTGATGGCCGTCATCTACACGGACAAGGGGGGCAATACCAGGATGGCCGCAAGCTCGTCTTTGCAAGCAAGTGATATCACCAACGACGGCAAGTCTGCTACCTTCACCGTGTCTTTATCTGAACCCGACAAGACGAAGACCGTGACTTATGTCTATCCCGCAGCGATGGTCAATGCCGACGGCACAATCAATTACGATGCCCTCGACTCGCAGGACGGCACGCTGTCAACCGTCGCCAGCTCGCTCGACTACTGCACGAACTCAGGCGTCTGGAACAACGGCGCCCTGCCCACGCTGACGCTTGAGAACCAGCTGGCCATCTGCGCCTACACCATCAAGAACAGCGATGGCACCAGCGACATGACTGGCAGCGTGACGGACATGACCATCAGCGACGGCACCAACATCTATACGGTCAGCCGCTCTGCTGCCGCGGGCCCCATCTACGTGGCCATACGTCCTACCAGCGGAGCCGACATCTCCTACACCGCCACCGTTGGTGCCTATGTCTATGAGAAGTCTGTGACAGCCAAGACCTACGAAGCCGGAAACATCTATCCCCTCGGACTGAGGATGACGAAGGCAGATGGCCTGCTCATCGGCAAGTTCACCATCAACATCAGCGGCGACCAGGTGCGCTTCTCGCAGGGCAACCTGCAGGCGGTTTGTGCTTCAGCAGACAACGACGGCAATACGCAGGAGTCCTGGACGTGGAAGTTTGCCACCAACCAGTGGGACTTCGTGGGCGACGCCGCTGCCAACAACGCCGTCAACGGCAATGGCTCTGTGTCAATTGCTGGCACCGTCGATCTCTTCGGCTGGGTAGGTGCATCCTCATCGTGGACAGGCGACGCGCAGTACGGTATCAGCAATTCGAAAGATAACAGCGACTACGGCACGAACTCCAGCGACGCGCTAAAGAGCGACTGGGGCATCACCATCAGCTCTGGCTGGCGCACGCTGACTTCAGACGAGTGGTTTTATTTATTTGATACCCGCAGCGGTGCTACCGTCAACGGCACCAGCAACGCTCGTTACACCTACGCCACCATCAATATTGGCGGCACGAGCGTTGAAGGTATGATTCTTTTCCCCGATGGCGTGACCATCACCAACAGCGAGGCTACCTGGGGCACTATCAATGGCATGGGTACCAACTGTACCTCTGCGCAGTGGACTGCTCTTGAGGGCAAAGGTTGTGTGTTCCTGCCGGCTGCCGGCTACCGGTGGGGCGTCGTGGTCTATGGTGTCTATGGACCTGGCGCCTCCGGCAACAAATTCTACTATTGGTCGTCGTCGCCCAACAAATCGAGTGAGAAGGCTGAGGCCTACGACGTGTGCTTCGACCAAATTCTGTTTCCGCAGAGCTACAACCAGCGCAGCTACGGGTACTCCGTGCGCCTGGTTCGCGACGTAAAGTAATCCAAGTATTGCAACATAGAGGGGACGGTTCTTTTGTGACATCGCGGGTGTAACAAAAGAACCGTCCCCTTGTTATGCGGGTGTAACAAAAGAACCGTCCCTTTGTTATGTGCAGTCGCCACCACAGCAGAAAACGGAGAAGACGGCTCGTATTATCTCGCGCTTTGATAGCCTATCAGCCTACTGCGAAGTCCTAGGTGGGAGTCGATTACAGAGGACAGAATACGGTCAAATTTGTCCAAAACGAAAAATATTCCGCCAAAAGCAGTGATTTTCTCAGATTTTTGTTGTACCTTTGCCATGTCATTGATGATTTTGCTTGTCTTGATTTGCAGCACTAAGGTAAGTGAAAAATCTGACATGGCCAAATCCTGAGCCGCTCGGCTTTGCCGCTTGCCCCAGCAAGAACTTTTTGTTGCTCAGGTACTTATAAAGAAAGTTAAACTAAAGTGCTGCGGAATTTAGGGAATTGTTAAACTGCCGTCCAAATAACATTATTTAACTTAATTCAGCGTAACATTTACGCCCTAGGAGGGGTATAATAATATAGAGGATTTACTTCGAACATGACAAAATAAAGAAAATATGAAAAAGAATTTTTACTTATGGATGAGCGCCCTGATCCTGACAATAGCAGGGCTGAGCAGTTGTGACAGTGAGGGAGGCAGTGGTGTCATATGGGATATTGCGCCCATAGAGTTCAGCGTTTTTATAACAGACAGCCAGGGGCATGATTTGCTCGACTCCGCCATACAGAACAATCTGATCAAGGACATCACAGTCGTTTACGAAGGTGAAACTTACCCAGTGGAGAATGAGAGGGATCTCTATGAGAAACGGATGAGTGATGCCAAGACAAGAGCATACTTGGCTGATTTCAAAGGCCTTATCCTGTATAAGTATTGGAGCCATAAGACGTTTACCAGCGGTGACTATGTCATACGGTTTGGCGAGTTCAGCGGTGATGAAAGTATTGGCTTGCGTGAAATCATCCTCAACCTGCCTAACGGTATTCAGGCCAATCTCGCCTATAGGAACAATTTCAGTTGGAAGGCTAGTGGTAACCCGGATAAGAATACGCAATTCTATCTGAATGGTCTGGAACTGAATGACGAGGCTGGTAAATGTGGCTACTACCACTTCCAGTACTCCGACACGGAAGGTCTTAAATACGTCCCCAGCGAAATCAAGTAAAGAGGATTATAGGCTGAAGAATGCCACAACGCTAGCCGTGGGGACAGATTCTGAGTCATAGCAGCCGTCATACCCAGAATCTGTCCCCTCTATGATTACTTTCCCCATGATTACGGAGAAAAATGATTCAGGGAGCCTGCGGGCTCTCTTTTTTATGTTGGCATATTTTTTGTTGAACATAATTTTGTGTTGGGAAAAATATTGTGTTGGTTTGAAAAAAGAGTACGACTATGAAGGACAAACAGTATGAGGAAGAGCGGGCGGGGCGCAGGCTGCGGAAGGCTGTCGACGGACCGATGATAGAGAAATGGTATGCGCGGATGCCGACGGCAGAGCTGGCGCGGTGTAATAAGCAAATCTAAACACACCAGTTTTTCGTAAAGTTAACCAACCAGTTTCATTTTTCTATTTTTTTAATATTCTGTTTATCGAAAATGGTTTGTCTGTTCTCCATTCTGTAGCTTGTACCTTTGAGATTTATCACCTCACATCTGTAGAGAATTCGGTCGAGCAAGGCAGATGCCAGCACTTCATCATCGAGGGTCTGGGCCCATTCTGTAGGAGCCTTATTTGTAGTAATGATGATAGAGGTATGCTCATGCATGGTGTTGATGAGATTGAAGAAACCTGCAGCATCTTCCTTGTTGATGGGGAAGAGCATGATATCATCGATAGCGACCAAATCAGCCTTGGCAATGCGGTTGTAGTTACCCATGGCCGTTGGTGATATGGATTTCATCTTGATTGTTGTAATCAGTTCCTCCATGGTCATCATATAGGCCTTCTTACCTTGCTTTACCGCTTCGTAGATAAGTCCGCCTGCGATAAAGGTCTTACCTGTACCGCTGGGTCCCATGAGGATAATGTTGTATGCTTGATCTACCCAGTTGAGTGTACGCAGTTCCTTCATCTCCTGCTTGCTTATGCCTGAGGAGTAATTAAAGTCAAATGTGTCGAGGTCGTGTTGCGATGGCAGATGTGCCAGCGACAGTCTCCGTTGCCTATCTCGTTCCTGTCGGCCCTTTACCTCATCCTTGAGTACCTGTGCAAGAAAACTTATATAGGTAGGCTTTTCTATTTGTGCCTGACAGATGGTATTCTCCAGGTTCACCTTTACATAGTGCAGCTTCAGCAGCGTTGCACATTCCGCTATCGTCTGTTTGTCGTTCATCATTTAAAATACTGTTCAAAGGAGTTAATGGATGTACGCTCAGGGCGTATGTTGCTTAATTCGGGTGGCACACTTGCCGTTTGCGGCTGCGGGATGACAGACATACCACTGCTTACCCTGATACTCTCAGAGGCCTCTATGAGCATCCTTGCATTGTAGGCCTTGCTTGTAAGGCAGCGTACAAGGGCTTCATGCAGCACCTCGGGCTTGTAGCCGTACATCTGGTGGATGATGTAGCTGAGATTCCTACTGTAGTAGGCTGGCTTGCTTTGGCTTATTCCTGCCAGGAAAAGGTCCAGCGCCTCTATGTCGCCAATGTAGCCGCGTATAGTCAGTTCTTTATCCGTGATTCCTTCCCCTCTTACTGTCTTGTGGGCAGGATCCTGTACCAATACGCCTTTGACCTCACTCAATGGATGGTTGGCTATACGTTTTCCTGTCTCCTTGCTGTAAATATGCAGGCGTCCTTCCTGTTCCTCCACCATGACGCGGGTACTAGCATTCTTATAGGTGCCACTTGGCACGGTATAATAGCTGCAGTGGTAGCTGATGGTGTTGTCCTTGCGCACGCTGTATTCCTTCATTTCCACTTGTGGCTCTACTGGGGTGCCATAATATGGCTGCAGGTAATCGCGTTCCTCCTTGAATACATCCGATGGTATACGGTAAATACCGTGATGCATGGCTCCGTTACCAGTACGTTCCAGCCACGCCAGGCACTCCTCATTCAGGTACTCTGCATCTATGAAAAGCCTTCCTTTAAGGAAATTCTGCTTTACATATTTGACCACATTCTCCACCTTGCCCTTACTTTCAGGATCTGACTTGCGACAGAACACAGGCTCGAAGTGCTGCTGGTCGACAA
>JAEEGG010018644.1_pt1 | contig 14085 bp, 17 predicted proteins | sample 9134161 | NCBI WGS metagenome assembly JAEEGG01 (sample SAMN16246543, study PRJNA631951) | gut metagenome | biome: gut microbiome; feature: rumen; material: CR-attached | host: Bos | place: Iran: Karaj | collected 2018-10 | reverse complement strand
CAGTTTCTTTATGTAAAGAGTTTTGCTCCGAAAACGAGTATTTTCATGGTTTTCGGAGCTGGCTTTACATAATTATGGACTTTACATAAGTTCACAATCACCCAGGTGGAAACCTTACGCCAACGAAGCTCGATGTTGAGGCGACAAAACGAATGATCGAAGCAGGGAAGCTTATGAATGTTCTGCTTGTTGATCACGTCGTTGTCAGTTCTCATACTGGCAAATACTACAGTTACCTGGAAAACTTGCCTGAGCTGTTTCTGGAAGGGGCAGAGGAAAAAATGAGGTCACATGTCGAACTTTATTGACAAAATCTGGCAGCAAGGAGTAGACTTCGGTGTATCTTAGTTCAAGTGATTTATATCTTATGATCGGCATTTTCGGGGCTTTTGCCTACCTGTTAATTGTTAACCAAGCAGCACGAAATATTTACAATTTAAGGCTTTTTTCAAGGGCAGATGACCAGGCGAAGTAAGGCGCCTGGGCCATCTGCCCTTATTTCATAGATTTACCAGTCGCTTTTTCGCGATAATATGATAAAGTATTCATATGAGAGTTGGCTTTATTATTTCTGCAGGTACAGCAGGTCAATTCAGCGCTCGCTTCAGCTATAATATCAAATTAACATAAAATGGGAGAAAATGCAACAGGAAAATTTATAAATATGCTCTATATAAAGCGGAAATTGAAAAAACTGGAATCATGACGATATATATTGTGATGGAATATTTAAGGGAAGCTAAATTGGAAGATGCGGGGAATGGATACGAGTTGCCAGGTGCTGTCGGTTGTGCTACTGCAGGGGAAGTTTTGATCTATCGACATGAGGAAACCGCTTAAACGATGAGTGCATATTGATTTTTATTGAAAAATACCGCATAATAATATTAGAATTGCTTTCCGGAGGTGACCATATGTTGGAACACTATAATTTGGATCCGTATCCAGTACCTAGAGAGAAGGCACCACTTTATGTAAATGAACCGAATTTGGTAGACATATCGCTGCAAGAATATTTCGAGTTAGCTGCAAAACCGAATCCAGAAGACAATGTCCGTATTTATGTCCCGTTAGATCTGAACGCTGAGGCAATTCTAAGACGGTGGGATTATGTGATTTATCGCTATGGTGAGTCTACGGAGGCAAATGAGTGTAAGTTCAGAAGTGATGTCATGATGATTATGGCGCAGCTTGAGATTTATGATCAAGTCTGGTATGTTCGTCACATGTGTTTTTTGTGCAGATGATGGAGGCTCTTGGATATGATATTGAGCTGCACTATGTGAAGAGAGAGGAATAAGGATTATTATGGCAATTATACCACATGCAAATAAACATGAAGATACAGCAACTAACCAACATTTGGTGCCACAATGTTATATGCGAGAGTGGGCATATAATTCTAAAAAGTCTTCGGTTTGGCTGTATCAACGAGATGCTTCTGGGAGTGAGACTGATATTGAAAATGCATCTGTTATATGTAGCTCAAAACCATTAAAGAAAATAAACTCAATAGACAATTATTATGATCTGAAAGTTGGTTGTTACTTTATGCCACAAGAGGCATTAGACGAAATATTTGGACCTACTATGCATCTACATGTTAGCCTTGATGGAAATAGTCTTGATACAGAAAAGAAGCGCAATGATAAGTATGGGCTGTTTGATGACTGGATTATTACAGATGAAAACGATATAGTCTTGACGGAAAAAGAAACGGAAGAATTAAAAGAATATTTTGATGAGGCTAGGTTTGTATTTATAGAAAAAGAGTGGGATCATCAATATGAAAATAATTGGAGAACCTACATAAATGATTTTTATGCCAAGATATTGCAAACTAAAAACGGTATTGGGTGTAACGCTGTGAAAGGAAAACAGGTGAGTTCACTTGTGACATCGGAAATGATATCGGAGATAATAAAACTCTTAATTGTATTTGATATCAGAGGATTTTCGTCTGATGAGTATATTAATGAGCAGATAGATAGCATCTTTGATATTCTTCCATCAGAAATATTTGATATGGAATTAGAGCCAGAAGATCGTATGCATCCGATGGAAACAACAGGAAGGGAAAGCTTCAGACATCAGTTTATATTGCATCTTTGTTATGACATTTTGAAAGGAAATCAGATGTCAGGTATTGTTAAGAAAATATGGAAAGAATACAAAGAACACTTAATACCCAGATTTTGTTTGACTAACATTAACCACCCTTTTGTTACATCAGAAAGACCGGTTTTTATGAATATCTTAGATAATGGGCAAAAGGAACACATATTTGTTGCTTTACCAACGATGTTAGTTTCAATGAGACGCGGAGATAAAGGGCAGTTCTATATAGATAACCTCTCAAACGATGAAGTTGATGCTTATAATAAGATCATTGCAAAGAACAATGAATATATTATCTCTTGCAGTAACAATTTAGATGTAAAAGCCTTATGGGGATAATGAATTCAACCATCGAAAATATGGCTGAAAAAAGTGTTAGACCTACCTTGACATACGCTTATGAGGCATATCATATAGCTGCTAACACTTGGTCATTGGTGAAGCAGAAATTAAGCAGTTTAAGATGTGTACAGTTTACGGCCACTCCCTATAGAAATGATGGGAAAAAAGTTGATGGTTCGATATTCTATAATTTTCCGCTTATTAAAGCCTGGGAACAGGGATTTTTTAATACAATTAATTTCAAGCCAGTATATAAATTTGATGAGGAACAGGGTGATATTTCCATTGCCAGAGTTGCCGTGGCGCAGTTGGAGGAGAATCTTAATGCTGGTTATAATCATTTGATTTTGGTAAGGGCGAAAGATAAAAAACAGCGAATGACCTGTATAATACAATATATGTTCAAAATTTTAGCAAATATAATCCGGTTTTGATACATAGTGGTGTCGCACAACAAGATAATAAATGGTTATCTCCCGAACGATGGCGGACATGTTGTTGCTGACAATTTCTTTTTTCATTGGCACCTGATCGGAATAATCACTCGGAATATAAAAATTCAGGAATCCTTGCGAAAGTCGAATCTATTTGATATGATAAACTTGCGTGATTATTGAATAATTATCCTATGAAGCAAGGAGCCCTTCCTGCGATGAAACAAAAATGCAATAAATCAACTGAAACAAAATACACCGGTTTGAACCGCATCTTAAAAAGCGATGCGGTTCAGTCCATTTTAAATAAATGGCATGACGGGACGTTCTCTGATTTTATTGGGGATTGGAAATGGATCTTTAGCTTTTCGAAGAAGTATCGCGCGATCATCGTTTTTTATACGATTATAGGCATTTTGGGTTCTACGCTTTCGTTGGGCGGGGCCTACGTAAGCCGTATTTTGATCAATATCATCGTCGATCGGCAGACGGAGAAGCTGTGGCTTCTTGTCGGCCTCATGATTGGGAGCATGGTTTTTTCCCTCGTGCTGTCATCGGTCAATAGCCGTATTTTTACGAGAATTTCGATCTATGTCAACAACGACATTCAGGCGGAGATCTTTAACCGCATCATCGACGCGAGATGGAAGGAGATCAGCGCTTATCCCAGCGGCGACCTTTTGAACCGCTTTAACAATGACGTGGGAACGATCGTTGCCAATGCAATCAACTGGATCCCGAACCTGATCGTCAACGTTTACATGTTTGCGATCACGTTTGTCGTTCTGTTTCGCATGGATCCGGGGATGGCATGGCTTGCGTTCCTGTCCGCGCCGTTCCTTCTTGCGATGAGCCGCACGATCATGCGTAAGCAAAAGGAGTATCGTAAGCGCGTTCTGGAATTAAATTCCGGAATGATGAGCTTCGAGGCGGAGACGTTTTTCAATTTTGAGATGATCAAGTCCTTTGGCATCCTGGGGCATTATTCCAAAAGGCTTAAGGGATGGCAGAAGAAGTATAAGGAATACAATCTGGACTACAACATGTTCTCCATTAAGACGAACATTCTCTTGACCCTGGTGGGAACGCTTGTTGGCATGGTCGCTTTTGGATATTGTCTCTACAGGCTTTGGACCGGGCAGATCCTCTATGGTGACATGACCTTTTTCCTGCAACAGCGGAGCAGCCTTTCAGGACGGTTTAATTCGCTGGTCGCAACAATTCCGGGCATGCTGAATTCCGCGATTTCCGCGCACCGCGTGAGGGAGTTAACGGAGCTTCCGAGGGAGAAGCATGATGCAGAGGCGTTTGAAAGGATGAAGGCAGTTGCGGACGCGGGGCTTTCGCTTCGGATGGATGGCGTGACCTTTGGCTATCAGGAGGGAAAGGACATTTATCAGGGCATGGATTTCCGGGCGGATTCCGGAGAGATCGTGGCGCTTTTGGCCTCCTCGGGCGGAGGGAAAACGACGCTGATGCGGATTATTTTGGGAATGCTGGAACCTGATCAGGGACGCGTGGAGCTGGTAGATCGGAACGGAAATGCGGTTCCCGTTGATGCGGACATGAGATATTTCTTTTCGTACGTACCGCAGGGAAACACGATTCTTTCGGGGACGATCGCGGAAAATATGCGCATGGTTCGGGAGAACGTGACCGACGAGGAGATCGTCGAGGCGTTAAAGACGGCATGTGCCTGGGAGTTCGTGGAAAAGCTCCCGAATGGCATTCACGGAACGCTGGGAGAGCGCGGCAGGGGCATTTCCGAGGGCCAGGCGCAGCGGCTTTCCATAGCGAGGGCGTTGCTTCGTAATGCACCGATTTTGTTACTGGATGAAGCGACAAGCGCGCTGGATGCGGATACCGAGGAGAAGGTGCTGCAGAATATTGTTCAGAGGCATCCAAACAGGCTGATCATCGTGTCGACGCACAGGCTTGGCGTCTTAAAGCTCTGCCAGAAGATTTATCGCATTACGGATGGTGGAATGAAGCAGCTGGATACGGCTGAGGCGGAAGCAATTATGATGCAGCAGTTGGAGCAGGGCTGGAGTAAGAATGGACCGATGGGCAATCCTGCGACGGGCAGCGAGATGACCAAGGCGCGTGAGAGGCAGGCTGTCGCACGCATGATGCGCGAGGCGCAGGAGCAGGCCGCAAATGAGATGGAAGGTTCGAAGGATCGTTACATGCAAGGTTCGAAGGGATGGTGGGATTTATGATCGAGATGGGAGAAACGGCCAAGGAACCGTATTGCGTAGGGATTGACAAATTGAAATTTTTTTTGATTCCCTTTGTGTGCTTCAACTCGCTGGGATTTCCGGGACAATTTGGAGGGGTAATTAAGACTCTTTCAGGATTTGTCGCACCTTGCTTTTTTATCCTTTGTGGATTCCTGGTGCTCTCGAGACATGCGAAGAAACGGCATGATAAGCTCGTTCATGCGATCAAGAGGGCGGGCGTGACGTTCCTGGCATTATGCATTCTATTCTTCCTGGCGAACGTCTTTTATTGCTCGTTGCAACACATTGACTGGCTTAAGATTTTTACAAGCAAGAGAAGCCTGTTCTTTTTCCTGGCCTTGAATGTGTGGCCCTTGTCCATGGGTGAACCGATCTGGTTCATTCAGGCGCTGCTGTATGCGTATGTTTTCTTGCTGCTGATCAATAAGTGGTTTGATAAGCTATGGGTGCGCAGGGGGTTATTGATTGTCTGTGTCGTATTTATGCTTGTGACGGGAGAGTTCGCAGGGCTGTTTGGACTTAAGTTTTTTGGAATTCCCTATTTGCCGGCGGGGATGGTTACCAGGGCATTGCCGTATCTTCTGATTGGCGGACTTCTTCGCGAAAAAACGGAGGGACTTTTCTTCCTGCCACCTTTTGCGTACCCGCTACTTTCCGTATTTTTTGTGGCGCTTTCGTATGGTGAGTTTACCATGCTTGCCAAGTGGGGAATTCTTGTAGATACAAGCCACTCCTTGTGCCTGGGGCTTACGGCGATTGCGCTTGCGTGTTGGGGAATCGTGTTCCCTAAGGCATCCAGGGACTTCGTTGCCGTCCATGGCAGACCCTATTCTAAGTGGATTTACATATTTTTTCAAATCGTGGCGCTGGGAGTCATTTTGTTTGCGGTATTTTTCATGCCCCAAGCGGCCAGAGAGATTGTTAACATGGGCGGCGTCATTGTTTACGTGATATGCATGATCGTGGCGCTAAGCATCAGCGGAATCAAATTTATGATCGGGTGTATTAATAATCGCGAAGCGGAAGATGAATGGTAAATGTGATTTGGTATGGCGGGAATCAGGCGGGAAGCAGGTCTGGCCCAAAATGGCAAATTGGCCTACACAAACGTTGGCATAAGCATGATGCCCCTAATCCGTGAGGGGCGTGACGTAATGATGATCGAGGCGAGGGAAACGGCGGCCATCAGGCGTTATGACGCGGTGCTGTTTCGAAGGCCCGGCGTGACCGGCAGGGGCGCTTACGTGCTGCATAGGATCTTGAAGATCCTTCCTGACGGCAAGTATTGGATCGTTGGGGATAACTGCACGAGCGGCGAAGTGGTCGATCCTGCCAACGTCCTTGGGGTTCTCACGCAGGTAAGCCGCGACGGTCGGAAAACCATTCGCGTGACGGATCTTTCCTATCACGCCTATGTTTTATTTTGGTGCAAGCCGTATCACTTGCGCTTTTTTTAAATGCGCGGAATGCGGTTTGGAAAGAGGGTTGTCAGAAGGCTGCTTGGGAAAAGGCAATAACGTAAAAATCTTTAAAAATACTTGAATTTTTACTTGAAAGAGTGGTATTATCATTAAAGGTATATTTATACAATTTTGTGACATAATAATTTGATCAGAAAAGTATCAACGATAAAATTATTTTCTTGAAAGGAGAACAAGGAAATGAACAAGATGGAAAGACCGATGATGACGATCGTAAGATTTGGCGCTGAGGACGTGATCGCTACAAGTTCACGCGTAATTTCAGGTAATTATTCAGCATTGGGTAGTGAGCTTCAGGAGTATGCTAATAAAGGTGGTTATGTAGACGATTGCGACTACATATTATATGATAACGATGATTTATATAACGTTATATTTAATAACAACCGCGTGACGACTACGTATCGTTTTGCGAATCCTGGTACTGATTCTGGTACTGATCAATTTAACTACGCATGGTACAATGAGACTAGCGGTAACTGGGTTACTGACAATAAGACTTATGGTTATTATAATGGTAATTTGCCCAAATAATAAGACAATATACCGAGGGCTCCCTTTTCCAAGGGAGCCTTTTCTGTATCATGAGTTATTGATTATGAATTAAGGAGTGTTTATCGATGAAATTAAAATATAGATTCAGCATGATGGACATGGGCGGCGAGATCGCCGCGGTTCCCGTGGGAAGCAATGCAAGCGGGTTTCGCGGAATGCTAAAGGTGAATGACGTATCGGCGGAGATTCTGAAGCTTTTGGAGGAGGACACGACACCGGAGAAGGTGCATGCGAGCCTGAAGGCGAAGTATCCGGACAGCACGGATCAGGAAATCGGCGAGCAGTTGGCAGCGTTTTTAAATCAGCTGATCCGCGAGGGCTTGCTGATCGCACCGTAAACAAGTTATTTACATGCAGATACAAGCTATCCGGATTCTTGTATTGACAATATCTTAAGGAGCATACATGCTAAAAAAGAGTAAAATCAAGACTTTTTCAAATTAATCCCCAATACTTCTTTAGCGCAAATAGTACGAGCATGTGAAGCGGATAAATTGCATAGAAAAGAAATTGCAATGCCTTCCCCGTGATGAATCCGCGTTTCCCGTTGTAGAGGAAGATGGGGAGGAAGGCAAGTCCTGCCTTCAAGGGAGGGTTCAAGAAGGTGATCCCAACGACTGCCCTTGGAACGGGAAGATTGCGAAGAAGCCACAGGATCAGTATGAAGCCAAAGCCAATGTAGGAATAGTCAGCCCTTAGGACAAAGGATGCTGTCAATAATCCGAACAGCGAAAGGATGTTTTTCCAATCCATCTTTTCCTCCATGCGTTTTAGGACGCAGATGCCTAAGTAGCCAAGGAAAAGCGTAAAGAAAACATTCTGACTGTCAGGATTAAAAATTTTGAGGGTATGCTCAAGGTCCCAGGGAATTTCGGACAGCAGGGCAAAGACGAAAAGGCGAATGCCGTATTTTTTGCGATCCCTTGTGTGCTCAAAGCCCTCGACTAATAAGAAGGCAAACAGCGGGAAAGCAATCCTTCCGATGGAGCGCATGACATTATACAGGTATATGTCGCGGAAGCAGAGGAAGGAAAAGATGATGTCATGATCCTCGGAAATGAGGGAGGCGGAATGATCTATTATCATGGTGACAACTGCGAGTAGTTTTAACATGCTGCCGGAAAGGCACTGATATTTCTTTTGTGTTTCCATAAAATCGAATGCTCCTTTGATCTATTTACAAATCTGTCTTCTGTATTCTATAATGTTCATACTGTTTCATATTATCATCACCTGGTTTAGAAATCAAATAAAATTGAATTGCAGAGTTAAGGGAAGAACATGAGTGGGGAATTCGTAAGTAAACTAAAGAAGATAGTAAGCAGCCCGGCCTTGCGTCAGGTGTTGCAGTGGGCACGGTGCATCCGCGGAAGCATTGTGCTTATTTGCGTGCTTCGTGTCGTGATCGTGCTGGGTGCCTTTGGCGTGACGCTTTGCACGAAGGGGCTGATTGACGCAGCGGTGTCCGGGCAGGGGGAGCAAATGCTAAGGTACGGGATTGCCCTTTTGGCGCTGACGCTTGCGGAGGTCGGAATGGGATTTGTGCATTCCCTGATACAGACGCAGGCATCCGCGAAGCTGCAGCGAAGCTTGCAGGGAATGCTCGTAAGGGAGGTCCTGCGCAAGGAGTATGCCTCGCTAAAGGCTTACCACAGCGGCGAACTGGTAAACAGGACGTTTTCTGACGTGGGCGTGATTAAGAATGGCGTGCTGAGCGTTTTGCCGGGCATCGTGAGCACGGGCGTGAGCTTTGTCGGCGCGCTTTCGATCCTGATCGCGCTTGACTGGCGATTCGTCCTGATCCTGGCAGCGGCCGGCTTTCTGGGTGTTGTCATCGTTTTGCTGTTTCGTGGTCCAATGAAGCGGCGCTTTCGCAGGATGCAGCAGGCGGAAGACGGGCTTCACGCAATCATTCAGGAGAGCTTTTCAAACATTCGCATCATAAAGGCCAGTTCCTCCGAAAACAGGGTGACCGACCGGATTTCCGACAGGCAAAACACGCTGGAGAGGGAACAGATCCGGCAGGGCAGGTTTTCGGTCGTGATGAATAACGGAATGGGACTTACGTTTGACGTGACCTGGCTTCTTTGCATGCTTTGGGGGAGTGCCCGCATCTTAAGCGGAGACCTGTCCTATGGATCGCTGGCCGCAATGATTCAGCTGATCGGAAGGGTTCAGGGGCCCATCGCTAGCGCAGTGAGCATTGCGGGTGATGTATACAGGGTGATCGCGTCTGCCGAGCGGATCATGGAGATGACGGAGCTTCCCGATGAGGTTTCGGGGACGCCGCTGAAGGACTTTGATGAGATCAGGGTAAGCGGCGTTACCTTTCGGTACGAGGACGGAACGGATGACGTCCTGCAGGGTGCAAGCTGTACGATTCGAAAAGGGGACTTTGTTGCGCTGACGGGGCCTTCCGGCGGAGGAAAGTCGTCGCTGTTTCATCTGCTTCTTGGCATCTATGCTCCGAGCGAAGGAGAGGTGAAGGTGCATGGAAAGGAGTCTGGTCAGGGATGCAGAGAGACTTGGATGAATGCGGGCGTTGACACCAGGGGATTGTTTGCCTACGTGCCGCAGGGAAATTACCTGTTCTCCGGAACGCTTCGTGAGAACCTGACCATGTTTGCGGATCAGGTTTCGCAGGAGCAGGTGGAGGAAGCCATTCGCGTCGCGTGTCTTGAGGAGCTGGTGGCGGAGATTGGACTGGACGCGGAGCTGGGCGAGCGGGGCAGCGGGATATCGGAGGGCCAGGCGCAGCGCGTGGCCGTGGCGAGGGCGCTGATCAAGGGAGCGGAAATTCTTCTTCTCGACGAGTCGACCAGCGCGCTGGATGAGGAGACGGAGGCGAGGATGCTGAAGAACCTGTCGGCGCTTCGGGATAAGACCTGCCTGATCGTAACGCATCGCCGCGCGGCGCTTTCCGTGTGCAACCGGGAACTTCGGATTTCCGACGGAAAACTTGACGAAATCCATTGACAAGGATGGAAGTGTCAAAGCTGGGGAGAGATCCTGGCGACATGTCGTATTTATAAGGAGTAGAGGGCAAAAGGAGCAGCACGCGGTGTTGCTTCTTTTTTTGAGGCAAGTTATTTACAGGCGGAAACAAGTCATTTACATTTTTTCTATTGACATGTATTTTGAAACGTGTATACTGACAATTGGTAGGTAAAAAAGTGACAAGAAAAAAATTTTAAGTCAAAAAATGGTAAGTAAAAAAGCAGCCTAAACGACTGGCATTTTTTTCAGTTTCCTGTTGCAAGGAGGATTAAAAAGGGTATGAGCGAGCCCAAGGATGCCTGCGAGTTTTTGGAAGCACTTCGTGAGGAGAATCAGCAAGAGCATCAGGATTACACCAGCCTTTATCAATATTTGGAGCCGAAGGCGAGAAAGAACAATGTACCGCTCTTTGGACAGTTTGAACTGACGCCCTTATGCAACCTGAGCTGTAAGATGTGTTACGTTCACCTGATGCCTGAGCAGATGCAGAATCGGGCGCTGCTTAGCGTTTCGGAGTGGAAGAACCTGATAGATCAGGCCTATGCGGCGGGGATGCTGGAAGCCACGCTGACGGGCGGCGAATGCCTGACCTATCCGGGATTTGATGAAATTTACCTGTACTTACAGGAGCTTGGATGTGCCGTGACGGTGATGTCAAACGCGGTGCTCATGGATGAGAAGAGGATCAAATTCTTTGAGGAACATCCGCCGGGATTGATTCAGGTGACGCTGTATGGAGCCAGTGAGGAGGCTTATGAGCGCGTCACGGGGCGCAGGGCGTATCAGACGGTTCTTCGGAATGTCGAGAGGATAAAGGAAGCGGGAATTCCGCTGCAGCTTTCCATCACGCCAAACGGCTACTTGGGGGAGGATGTTTTCGAGACGATTCGAGTTGCCAGAAGCATTACGGACAACGTGTTCGTCAACACGGATTTGTTCGTGCCGACGGCGGAGGAACTGAAGGGAAAGGAAATCGCCGACTTGGACGCTGAATTCTATGTCCGCATTCTTCGGTTTGAGCAGGAGCTTGACGGGAAAAAGCCGCGGGAGATACCTGAAAGCGAGCTTCCGATTCCGGGCGGTCCTTGCAGCGCCTGCGAGGAGCAGGGCGTGGAATGCGGGGGCGGAAAGTCAAGCTTCGTGATCAACTGGAAGGGTGAGCTTTGCATCTGTAATAGGCTTGACGTCAGGGCGTATCCGATGCGAGACGGTTTCCAGAAGGCTTGGAAGGAAATCAGTGAGGTTGCCAATCACTGGCCGAGGGTTGCTGCATGCCAAGGCTGCGCATATGAAGACGTGTGCCCGAAATGCGTTGCAAGGAAAATGAAGTGCGTGAAGCCGGGAGAGCAGCCGCTTGATTTGTGCCGGCAGACGCGGTACATGGTTAGCAGGGGTATATTACCAGTTCCACATTGTGAAACTGAGAAATAAATAAAGGGAGACAAGTTTATGGAGACACAAAAAAAGACTTATGGAACACCGAAGGTAGAAATGATCAGGTTCAGCGCAAATGACGTCATCGCTACGTCGGCTGGTAACGGCGACGTCGGCAGAGGTCGCGGACGATCCAGTTGTGATGGCACACCGTATCAAAGGCATACGAGAACGTTTTCGTCAGGGCGCAATTCTGGCTGTTAGTTGTAATAAATGAGATTGAGGCAGTGAGAATGCCTTAAGAAAGGGGGAAATACATGGAGACGCAGAAGGTAAAAAAGAGCTATGGAACACCGAAGGTAGAAATGATCAGGTTCAGCGCAAATGACGTCATCGCTACGTCGGCTGGTAACAGCGATGTCGGCCGCGCGCGCGGACGAGGAGGCGGCTGTGACGGTGTACCATATCACAGGACTGCGAGAACGTTTTCGTCAGGACGTAATTCGGGTTGTTAATTTCGGAGGATGGTTTTTTTGAAGGCAAGAGAAGGTTTTGTATTAAGAAACATCATGGATGATCATATTTTGGTGCCTGTCGGAAGCAAGGTCAAGGAATTCCATGGCACGATCGTAATGAATGATCTTTCGGCATTTGTCTGGAGCAAGTTGCAGGCAAACGTCAGCGAGGCGGACTTGCTAAGTGACATTCTGGAGGAATATGAGGTGGACGAGGCAACGGCGACGCAGGATCTTGACGCGTTGCTGAAGAAACTTCGGAGCTTTGAAGTCATTGAGGAGTAAGCCTTAGGGAAACTGGTTCTAACATTCATGAGTAATAAACGCTGACATTCATTGGATTGGTTCGAAGCGACAAACAAGGACAGGGAAACTTCTCTGTCCTTTGTTTGGTCATAGAGGGAGGAAGGAGAAAAGAAAAATGAGATTAAGAAGCAATTTTGTAGCGCAAAACATAGCTGACGAACAGTATCTGGTTCCAGTTGGGAAAAGCTCGTTTCAGGGCCTTTTGCATAATAATCAGACGGCGGCTTTTATCGTTAATTGCCTGACGAAGGAAACTAGTGTTGAAGAAATCGTCGAAACAGTTTATGATGAATATGATGCGGATCGCGAGACGATTGAGACGGACGTGATGGGCGTTTTGGATACCCTGAGGGGCATCGGCGCACTGGAAGAAGCGTAAACGCGTTTGGGAGACGAATTGGGATGGAATATAAGCAAAGATATTGCGTAGGAATTGACAAGCTGAAGTTTTTCCTGATTCCTTTTGTCTGCGTTAACGCATTGGGTTTTCCGGGAAGCTATGGCGGTTTCGTTCAGATTCTGTCCGGGTTTGCGGCACCGTGTTTTTTCGTGCTGTGCGGATTCCTCGTCATGTCGCGAGACCGGGCGCGGCGAAAGGAAAAGCTGCTTCGCGCCGCAAAACGCGCGGGACTGCTGTTTTTACTGATGTTTGGACTTTATTTTGCGGCGAGCGTGATTTATTGTTCCCTGCAGGGAAGCTCCTGGCTGGCGATGATCGCGGACAAAAAGAATCTGATTTATTTTTTGACCCTGAATGAATGGCCGTTGCCCGTCGGGAATGCCATATGGTTTATTCATTCGCTTTTTTATGCATACGTTTTCCTGCTTCTGATTAACGGATGGCTGGACAATGTTTTTGTCAGAAGGGGACTGCTTGTGGCATGCGTTGTAATCATGCTGGCCACGGGTGAGTTTGCCGGCCTTTTGGGGATGCAGGCAGGGACGATTGGGGCTCAGGCGGCCGAAGGAACCGCAGGGCTGGGCACGCATGCTCGGGACGCGTTTAGGTTTCTGCTTATGGGACGGGACTACCTGCCCGGCAGCATGATGACGAGGGCACTGCCTTATTTGCTGATCGGCGGGCTGCTTCGCGAAAAGGCGGACGGATTTTTCCGCGTTCCCGCGTTTGTTTATCCGATCCTTTCAGCAATGTGTCTTGTCGCATCGTTTACGGAGTTTTGGTTTCTGTCAGAGAATGGTCTCCTTGTGGACCGCAGTCACAACGTTTTTATGGGTCTTGCGGCAATTATGTTGGTCTGCTGGGCGGTCGCTTCACCGGAAGCTTCGCGGGATTACGTTGCATACCATGGCAGAGGATATTCGAAATGGATTTACGTGACGTTTCAGCTGGTTGATGCGGCGTTTGTCATCCTTATATCCAGGTGCCTTCCGAAAGGTGCGCAGGATTTCATGGAGTTCGAAGGTATCGTCGTTTTTGGAATCTGCCTGTTCGGTGCGGCGGCACTTAATGCGATTAAGAAGGCTGTCAGGGCAAGGAAGGCAGACGCGACGGGAGAGGCGGAAGCCGATGACATGGATGAGATGGAAGGACTGGGGGAGACGGAAGAAGCAGAAGTACTCGAAGGGTTGGAAAAGAAGGAAGGATTGAAAGGGACGGAAAAAATAGGTAACGTGAATGAGGTAAATTCAGGCGAAGAAGGCTGGCAAATGGAGATGCTTTGATGATGATCTGCAAATGGGCTGGAAATTGAGTTACTTGAAT
>JAEEGG010018641.1_pt1 | contig 14085 bp, 16 predicted proteins | sample 9134161 | NCBI WGS metagenome assembly JAEEGG01 (sample SAMN16246543, study PRJNA631951) | gut metagenome | biome: gut microbiome; feature: rumen; material: CR-attached | host: Bos | place: Iran: Karaj | collected 2018-10 | reverse complement strand
CATCGTCAGCAATCCTCCCTATATCCAGCCGTCAGAGCGCGATGGAATGGACAAGAATGTGCTCGACTACGAGCCAGAGACAGCACTCTTTGCCCCTGAAGACAATCCCATCATCTTCTACCAGCGTATTGGCGACTATGCTATCAGAAGTCTGATGCCTGGCGGGCTGCTCTATTTCGAGCTGAATCCACAGACGGCTGAGGCTGTCGGCAACTATCTGGAAAGTATCGGATTCCAGGAAGCGGAGATACGTCAAGACCAGTTTGGCAAACAACGATTCCTTAAAGCTAAGAAAATATGAAGAAAGAAATGACCGAACAAGAGGCGTTCCTGCAACTGGCAGCTCTCTGTGCACAGGCAGAGCACTGCGAGCAGGAGATGCGCGACAAGATGAAACGGTGGGAACTCGATGAAACCGTGCAAAATCGTGTAATCGAACGACTCGCAAAAGACCGTTACATTGATCAGGAGCGCTTTGCACGTGCCTTCGTCAACGACAAGATCCGCTATAACAAGTGGGGGCGTCGCAAGGTACAGCAGGCACTTTGGCAGAAACGCATTGATCAGGAAGTCCAGCAACGGGTACTCGATGAAATCGACGATCAGGAATATCTCTCTGTACTCTGCCCCCTGTTGAAACAGAAGCGTAAGAGCATTAAGGCTCAGAGCGACTACGAACTGAATCAGAAACTCGTGCGCTTTGCCTTGAGCCGAGGGTTCACGTTCGATATCATCCGCCAGTGTCTCGATGTCGATGACGAGATGGAATACGCCGATGAAACCGATTAGTTTCTGGCGCCGGCTTCTTGATTTGATAGCCCCACGCCTTTGTGTGGTCTGCGGTCATCGCCTGACGGTGACGGAAGAAGTCATCTGTGCCAAATGCAACTTCCACCTGCCGAGGACTGGTTTTCATCACCATGCTTACGATAATGAGATGGCCAAGCTCTTCTGGGCGCAGATTCCTATAGAGAAAGCCACAGCCTTTTTCTATTACGAGGCCCACGCCGAGACTGCCAACATCATCTATGAACTGAAATACAAGAATCATCCTGAGATTGGCAATATCGTGGGGCGCATGCTGGCTAAAGAGATCCAACCCTCAGGATTTTTCGATGGAATCGACGGAATCGTACCAGTCCCTCTGGCAAAGAAGCGTCTGCGCCAACGTGGTTACAACCAAAGTATGGAGATAGCCCAGGGTGTCAGCGAGATGACGGGATTACCTATTTATAAGAAAGTGGTGAGGCGCAACAGCTTCAAAGGCTCCCAGACCAACAAAGGTCGTTGGGATCGCCAGGAGAATGTAGAACACGTCTTCGAACTCACCGATGCAATAGCTGTCAGCAACAAACATCTGCTCCTCATCGACGATGTCATCACCACAGGTGCCACCTGTATCGCCTGTGCCAAAGCCCTCTGTCAGTCAGGCAACATCCACATCAGCATCCTCGCCCTCGGCTTCGCCAAATCATAGATTTTTTACTTTTTTACCTATATACATTTTTACCTTTATATTTTTTTTCGTACTTTTGCAGCCAGTATGAGTAGCAGAGAATGTTTACAGCGGTTTTCTCCCAATTTGTTCTGGGATGCTAATCCATCAGAGTTGAAGATGGACGAAAGCCGAGGGTATATCATTCAGCGAGTGCTGGAGTATGGTCAGATGAACGACTGGAAACTTATCAATCTCTATTATGGACTAGACCTGATTGTTGAAGAATGCAAGAAACTCCGCACGCTCAACCCTGTCTGCCTTGCATTTATCTGCACCATCTCTCACACAAAAGAAGAAGAATACAGATGTTACTATTCCACAGGAAATCAAGGATGTTTGGAATGTGGAAGTTATTATATTGATTTCCGTGTAAGTCGTTATAAATTAGCCCATTTGCGCTAATTTGCATTATTCTTGAACTTGCGAACATAGACGAATGTTGAGGCTGTTCCGTTACCAAAGTGTTACCTACGATTGTTCGGGTAATATGTGTAGAATCGAGTAATCTGTACAAGATTCTTTGTGGCCCGGAATAATATACATGTTCTGACATATTTTGCATAGCAGGGGATGCTCTGAGATTGTTTAATTTTGCAACCCTAATTCAGAGCATGATGAAAGTAACAAAATTCAAGGTGTTGCTGTACTTGAAGAAAGGCGGCACAGACAAACGAAGTAAGGCTCCCATTATGGGGCGCATCACCCTTAACAATTCGATAGCGCAGTTCTCTTGCAAGTTGTCGTGTACCCCTAACTTGTGGAATCCCCGTTCTGGCAGATTGGATGGAAAGAGCCGTGAGGCAGTAGAGGTCAATGCCAAGATTGACAAACTGCTGCTCAACATAAACTCTGCCTATGACAATTCGCTGAAGCGAAATGTGGATTTCACTGCACAAAGCATCAAGGAACTGATGCAAGGCAGTGTGGAGTGTCAGGTAACGTTGATGGATATGATGAACAGACTCTATGCGGATATGGAGAAGCGTATTGGCATAGACAGAGTAACAGGTTCGTTAGTTCACTACAAACAAGCTCGGACAACTCTCAGCAAGTTCATAGAATCAAAGTTCAAGACTAAGGATGTTGCTTTCGGGCAATTGACCAACCAGTTTATTTCCGACTACTACGAGTTCCTCATCACAGATTGCGGCTTCATGTCAAACTCAACGAGGAAATATCTTGCCATATTGAAGAAGGCTTGCCATTTGGCTTACAAAGAAGGCTATGCCGACAGACTTTTCTTTGAAAAGTACAAAGATGAAAGCCGGGCAGCATTGATGCCCTATCAGAAATACAAGACTCTCTGGGACAACCTTAGAAAGATATGCAAGATGGCTGGCACCACGCAGATGGTTTCGCCACACATGGGACGGCATTATTACGCCTCAATCGTCACGCTTGCCGAGAATGTCCCGATTGATGTCATCAGCAAGATGTTAGGACATACGAATATCACGCAGACCCAAGTCTATGCGAGGGTCACGCAGAAGAAACTCTTCGAGGAAGCAGCTAAGTTTGCCGAAGCCACAAAGGATTTGGTGTTAGTATTATGAACAATGTAGTAAAGAACAGCAATATGAGAAGTACATTCAGACTAATGCCCTATATCAACAAGGCAAAGACAAGGGCAGATGGAACTACAGCCGTTATGTTGAGAATCACCATTGACGGAAAGAAAACCGTCATGGCAACTAGTGTCTACTGCCAGCCAGACAAGTGGGATACAAAGAAAGGAGTAATCACTTCCCCAGCAAAGGATGCCAATGCCCTACGGGATTTGATTAAACGAGCCGAGAGTAATTACCAGATTTTTGTCAACGAGCAAGGCGTTGCAAATGCCGAACTTTTAAAGAACTCTCTCAATGGGACATTGCTCAAAACACAGACGCTCATGGAAATGAGCGAAGAGGAGCGTGAGAAACTGAAAGCACGATGTGAGGCTATCAGGTCAATAGAGACATATAAAGGCTCGCTTTTTGTTTCATCAGCCACCGTGTTTCGCATGATACGCTCTATATATAATAAAGGTATCGCACACGAGGAGGATACTCACGGCTCCTTCCGTTTGTTCCCTTATCGTCCGAACTAGAACATAGACGTGTACAACCTTGAAATGGTAATCCGTCTAACATACTCCATCGACAATGACAACAGCCGCAAGTTCCGTCAGTTCATTATGAACCGCTTGATGGGCAAACCGATGTATGAGAATGTTTGTGTCACTCTCAACATTGGGAATTACATATAGCCAATCCACATCTAAGGATTTGAAGCGGTGGACAATCCTGTGTGTTAGGACACTTGTATGTAAGTTGGAGAAATACATGATGCAGTTAGTACAGATTATGCACAAGGTGAAAGATTTGACAGACAAATATCAGGAAAAGTCTGCAGAAAAGTGGGGAAAATAATATTAAAATGTGATTATTTACTAAATATACGAACGTTTTGTGTGTTCTTTCAGAGAAAATGAGTAACTTTGTACCAAGAACAATATAAATCCATTATGGACAAAGACATTAATCGCATCAAAGTCGTGCTCGCAGAGAAGGGAGGTGCCGCGAGACTATTGAGTGTCTCGTGGAGGGATACCAAAGAACCAATAAGTGGTTGGCAGAACAGTTGGGATGTGCGCCTACTACGGTATCTAAATGGTGTACCAATGACTGCCAGCCAACAATGGAGACATATCTAAGAATTGCAAACCTGCTTGATGTAGAACTGACAGAATTAGTAAAAGTTAGAAAGTAATTAAGATAAAGTGAAACAGACTTTTCTGTCTGTGGTGAAGAAAATATATGGCAAAAACTGATATAAGGAATCTGCCTCAACAGCTGGATTTATTCCAGCTGAGAACAGATTATCCAGCTGAGATTATTTGTAACCCATGTCAGAATCTTGATGTGGGAGATTTAGATATGTCCCAGAATGTTCTTATCTGTAACGTAAAGAAAGATAATGTTGTACATTTCTTGGACGGAACAGCCAAACTTTATTATTCAGGGAAACGATTCCCCACGACTGTGGCTCTAAATAAATTATACTATTTTATTCCATACATTGGTAAAGAGTGTGATTTGAATTTTTATGGCATAAGGGATTTGTATCTTATAAAAGTTGCACGGGTTGGTTCACGGCGTGAGGGCGAGTTAGATAATGATCCGAACGATTTGCGTATAGTCTTTGAACTTCAATTTGTAAAACAATTATTCCCCGAATATAAAAAGCAGAAACTTAATATTTGGCGGACTTATACGGATTCAACATTGAAAGAGGTTGTTGATAATCAAAAAAACATATCAACGCCAGCAAGAAAGCATATGACGTATGTTAGTTTGTTTAGTTGTGCTGGCGTGGGGTGTTACGGTTTCAAGCAAGAAAAATATGATTGTGTTGCCACTGTTGAATTGATTGAAAGACGCCTTAACGTTCAGAAGTACAACCACAAGTGTCGTTACGAGAGTGGTTACATCTGTGGTGACATCACCTTACCAGAAACCCAAGATAAGGTTTTCCAAGAGATACAAATGTGGCAGAGCCACCAACAAATGAGAGAGTTGGACGTGGTGATTGCAACACCACCTTGTCAAGGAATGTCTGTGGCAAACCATAAAAAAGGTAATGAGTTAAAACGCAATTCACTCGTTGTTGAGTCAATAAAACTTATCCGACAGATAAAACCACGTTTCTTTGTCTTTGAGAATGTTCCTGCATTCCTGAAGTCAATTTGTACTGATATTGACGGGCAAGATAAGCCTATCCGTGAAGCAATAGAATTAGACCTCGCAGGACATTATAATATTGCAGCCAAAGTCATTAACTTTAAAGATTATGGTAATCCTAGTAGCAGAACAAGAACACTTGTTATAGGTGTGCGCAAAGACCAGAAAGAAATAACTCCTCTTGAACTATTTCCTGATAGACAAGAAGAGCAAACGCTTCGTCAGACGATAGGTCACCTTCCCCATCTCAATCATATGGGAGAAATTTGGGAAAAAGATATATACCATACATTCCGCCCTTATGCTCCGCATATGGTTGAATGGATTGAAAATATAACCGAGGGGCAGTCTGCTTTTGACAACGAAGATGAAAACCGCATTCCTCATAGTGAGAAAAATGGCGAAATCGTTTTTCACCAGCGTAAAAATGGTGACAAATATACTCGTCAATATTGGGATAAAGTACCTCCTTGTGTACATACTCGAAACGATATCCTTGCAAGTCAAAATACCGTACATCCTACAGATAATCGTGTTTTCTCTATTCGAGAGGTTATGCTAATGATGTCTGTACCCAAAGAATTTGAATGGAGTGCTATTCCTTATCAACAGTTGAATGCTTTGCCCTTAGAAGAAAAACAGAGATATCTGAAAAAGGAAGATGTAAATATCCGTCAAAGTTTGGGGGAAGCAGTCCCGACTATTATATTTCAACAGATTGCCCACAAAATAAAAGAGAAATCTACAGAGAAAGAGTTTACAGAGCAAGAAATATTTGAAATTATTAGATCCAAGGAACTAACAGATACGGATAAACTTCAGAAGTATGTTACGAGCCACAAAAAAATGGGATTTGTGCATCTTGCTAAAATCGCAGAATATGCTAATGGAGCAAGAACTGAAACTGCGGCTTATTATACAAGGCAAGACATTTGTTATTCCGTTGTAAAGAATTTGCCAGACTATCCAGATTCCAAAATTCTGCACATACTTGAACCAGCTGTAGGGGTGGGCAATTTCTTGCCTTCTTTGTTTTTGAAATATGCCAATGTTGCTGAACTGCATATTGATGTTATAGACATCAATGCCGATAGTATTTTTTTGCTCAAAAAGATATTACAGTCAGTTCCTCTACCTGAGAACGTTCGTTTGAATTTTATCAATAAAGATTCATTGTTGATGACTTTCAATAAGCGTTATGATATAATAGTTGGTAATCCCCCTTATATGAAAGTAAGAGACAAGAAATTATTGAATGTATATAAGAAAGCAGCATACAATACTGATACAAGCAACATTTTCTCTTTTTTCATAGAGAAAGCCTTGCAAATTGGGGATATTGTTTCTCTTATTGTTCCCAAAAGCCTTATCAATGCCCCAGAATATGATAAGACACGTCAACTTATGAACGAAAAGGCAATCACTCACATTATAGATTTTGGGGAAAAAGGGTTTAAAGGAGTTAAAATTGAGACCATTGCTTTCACGATAAACCAACAAATCAAAAAGGGGCTTACAAAGGTTGAATCCTATATAACAAACACTGTTGAGGTAAAACAACAGGATTATATTACTGACTCTGTTTTCCCATATTGGTTAATTTATCGCAACCATGATTTTGATGAGTCGGCAAACAAGATGATTTTTGGCATATTCAAGTCTTTCCGTGATCGTACTCTAACCAAATCCAATACGGAACAAAGAGGTAACATACGCGTGCTGAAGTCTCGTAATATTGGCAATAACGAGGTGATTGACATTGATGGTTATGACACTTACATAGATGATGTTAGCAGTTTGGAGGTAGGAAAGTATCTTAACCATACAGAATGTGTGTTGGTTCCAAATTTATCATACAGCCCTCGTGCTTGTTTCATGCCGATGGGCTGTATTGCTGATGGGTCTGTGGCTATACTGACTACTATCAATGGTGAAAAAGTTACGAAAGAGGACTTAGCCTATTATGCTACAGAAGAATTTAGCAGGTTTTACTGTATCGCTCGCAATCGAGGCACTCGCTCCCTCAATATTGATAATAACTCTGTCTTTTTCTATGGTAAACTCAAAAATGCTAGAATATGAGAAATGAAATAATGCAATATCTGAATCAATTTGATTTAGACATAAGGAAGTCACACGATGCAAGATTCGTTGATCAAAAATGTACACCAGACATCGTTTGCTTTATGGCAGATTGCGTACTTAATATGATTGCTACGAAACCTGTGTTTGTTATTAATGATGTATGGGATACACAATACTTCATACAAAACACACGAGTCATTTTCAACAAGCCTTGGGCAAATAGTAAGGAAGCTTATAACGAATATAATAAAGTGCTATCTCAGCCACTTAAGTTGTTGGCATATGCTCATATCCTGAATGTAGAGATGGTTGATGGCACATTAACATTCTCGGTTGAAAATGAAGACATTTTGGATTACATCTCGCGCAAAGATAGAAATGCATATAACTTTTTATTTTGTTATTTCTCAAAGGTTCTAACAGATAGTGGGTTTATAAAGTATATTGAAGAGTATAGAAGAAATTGGCAGAAAAATCTTAAAGAGGCAAGAGAAACTGTATATAGTCGATACATAAGGCTAATTTCTGGAAATACGCCATCTCATTCCCGACTTGACATCACTCGTATGTTCCATAAAGTTTTTAATATTTTTGCGGCAGAGTATAATATGCCTGGTAGTAGTGGAAAATATGCGAGGACTTATTCTGATCTGATGTATAACCGAGTTAATTGGCGTGATATTAACAAAGACAAATCTATAACGCGTCAACAAGCAGAATGTACTGCCCAGAATGAAAAGCAAGAAGTTATAAATATGTATTATGTACAAAAAGCCATTACACTTCTTAAAAAGATTCAGACAGGCAGTGAAGTTCATGACGCATGGAGCAATGGTGAGGCGACACATGCGCATCATATCTTTCCCAAGGTCCAATTCCCGGAAATCGCCCATTATATAGAGAATTTGATTTTATTAACGGCAACTCAGCATAATACAAAAGCACATCCCAATAATAGAACACAGGAGATAAATCGCGATTATCAACTAGTGTGTTTACTTGCAAAGGCTGATACGATAGAGAAGTCTTTAAAACATGTTGGTGAAAGGTATTACCGTAAAGAATCATTTATATATGTCATTAATGTAGGTCTCTCTACTGAGTTAAGTATGACTCTGACATTTGATGGGATAAAGAAAGAATTAATTAACATTTATAATGCAGCATAATTATGTACAAATCAAGTTTTGGTTCTATTGGGCAGGTACAATTTGCCAATGAACATGAGTTTTATAAGTTGCTGGGATATCTAGCAAAATCAGATGGTAGTACCTCATTAGCTTGGGAGCATAATGAAAACCAAGGCGCATGGGGAAGTGAGGGCAGAATACAAGTCCATGTAACAAATATGCCCACTATTGGACAATTAAAGCTTACAGCAGGAAATGGTGGCGGTATTATTTATAGAATAAATTGTAATGAATTTGTTGAGAATTTAAATGTTAATCATGGATTTGTATATGGTGGAGTACAAGATGTTGCCATCATTAGGCAAACTATTCCTGTATCATTTCTTCAAGATTTTGATGATGGGTATAATATATAGATTTATTATATAACCTGATGAAAGAGAAGAAAACAAATATAGAAGTAGAAGAAAAGACATATCCGCTTAAAGTTCCTGTATATGTATCAAAGCGGATAGAGGCTGATGATGCCAATTCCTTCGATTCTTTTGCCGTATCGCAGGAGAATATGATTGACTTGGCCAAGAAGCACATAGACGATTATAATTCAAATCCCAAAGCTCATGTCGTCAGTGATTACAAATCCAAGACAACGACAATTGGTATTGACAGCATTTCTTATGAAGATATTGCGTTTAATAAAGATAAGTGTCTGTTGTTGCGGGCTACTGCTTATAAGTCTAATTTGATAGACGGCTTTTATCAACAGCAAGATGATGAGGGACATGAAATTCGTTTCAAGCAGAAAGACAAACTTTGTAGCGACACCTACATTTTCATCCTTTATCCGCTCATCGTAAAAGATTTAGTCAATGATGCCTCAGAGATTTTCTGGCACATTTTTATCTATGAAGATCCCTCAAAAGTTGGGGCTGAAATCGTGAAGATTGCCAAACTGATAATGGGACAAATCATCAAAGCACCAATTAGGAATATAAAGTCTGACAAAATGTTGGCAGACATACGCAAGTATGATTTAATCTCGAAAGTGGAAATATCGTTGTCAACAATTGGCGAGGATGAGGAAGGCATACCCGAATACATCAAGAACTACACTTATAAATGTTCTTCCAAGCGTGAGCAGAAAATATCATTGGAGAACATGAGTGTAGATGATGCGGTTTTGGTGTTCAATGATAAGGACTTTACGAAATGGTACAATAGACGAAGTGTTAAGTTCTTGACTTATAACAAGCGACTGTTCTCGATGGTTCAAGAGTTCAAGGACAAAATGACCGAGTCGTTTGAGGACAGTTTTAATTATTCGATTGAGATAAAAGAGTCTGCGATAAAAGACAAGAGCATTTTCGAAACTGAAAATATCAAGAAGAATGTTGGGGGAATCTTTTCAAAATATCTGGCAGCAAATACTAATGACTGACGAGAAAGCCTATGAGAATTTCTTGTCTTTCAGCATGACAATAGCCACGACGCTATTGTCTGTGGGTGTTTCTGTCTTTACTTTGACAACCGCTTTCATCGTCAGTAAGAAAGACAGTTTGAATGAACTTGGCACGCAAGTGGAAGAGGGTGGCCAATCACTTACACTTGCTAGACGTATGAATGCGTTGCGAAGGTTCATAAAAACCATGAAATCTGTTACAAAGATGTCTATGACGGTCGTGATTTCTTCAGTTTTGTCTATTCTCTTGGTAATTGTTTTCAGAAATCTATCTGCTGGGGCACATGTGCATCTTCTGACCCTCACTTCTGTGTTGAGTGTAGTTTTTACGGTTATGTGTATCTGGGTTCTGTTTAAATGGTTTATAAAACAATAGTACAATATGAGGATTGCTTACCTGTCAAATCATCTGTTCCCTTTTCACAAGGATAGTTGGTCTCTGGAAACAAACCCGAATTGGGATTCTATGACTACTAAGCGTATGGCTATTGCACTTCATACCCGGGGGATCGTAAATGAACAGTGTCACTATATAGACTCCGAGTTTAAGGCAAGAATGTCCGAGGCGTGGATAAAATAATTTTTAAATTATAAACTATAATATACATATGGAAAAAGTTGATAGAACATTGTATAACAATGAAATAAAAAAATTTATCTTGAAAATAGATTTTGTATCTAATGACGTAAGTGATTTTGCTTCTCTTGTAAACAACATCTCTAAAAACTTTACTCGGTTAGAGCAGAGAACGCATATTAATTATAACATTAACTTGAATTTAAAACAAGATAAGGAAGAGGTTAGAAAAGAACAAACGCCTGATTACGTTCTTATTAATGATACAACATCATTAAATCTAACTTTTTCCACATTCCAAAATGCACTCATCATTGAGACGGCAAAATATGTTAACAACGAGAGTTATAAGGAATGCTTAAGACTAGTCGGGAATGCAATTATGGAATTATCCATAAATATCCAGTGTAAACGCATCGGAATGAGGTATATCAATAGCTTTCAATGTAAAAGCCCTAAAGAAATAGGGAAAGTACTCAGTAAAGAAAAGGCAAAAATGCTATCAGGCATTTGTAAAGAGGAACAATTATCTCGTGTTATAGTTCAAGAAGAGTATAATACAGATAGTTCAAAACTACGTGTACAGTATGGCGTTCCGAATAAGTTTTATCCTGCAGTAATGAAAACCTATGACATATTGTTAGATATCGATTCGTATGACGACTCAACTCATCCATTCGATGAGTGGGACGATATTATTAAAAATCTTAATCATTTGGCATATAGGGTTTTTGTTGAATCTATGAACTATCAATACATTGAAAAATTAAAATAAAGCGATGGAAGATTATATTGAAATTCCTACTACAGAGGTTGATAATAATATAGAAGATTATATAAAGTTGAGGACAGAAACCCCCAAACGTATCCAAATAATATATGAGCTCTCAAAAAATATTGAAAATATCAGCACGGGTTCCCAAGAAAACACCTGAGAGAATTTCACAAGGTGACATTTTTTCGAATATAGAAATAATTGAGAATATAGAAGTGAAAGAAAGTAAGTTGATTATAAACAAAATTTGCTTTCCATTTGTTGTATGCCTTAATCAAGAGTGTGATTTAGAAAACGATTATTTTGAAACGAATAATAGAGATAGGAAATTGTTGCATCTTGCAATAGCGCCAGCATTCAATTTTGAACAGTTCCTTTCTGGTACTCATTGGGGGGGCATTTATTCACAAAATCAAGGATATAAAAGGAAAGATACAGCAGCTAAAGCAATAATGGATAATCAAAATCCAAGGTACCATTATTTAAAATTTAAAGAGGATGACAAACCTGAGTTAATAGTGGATTTTAAACACTTTTTTACCGTAAATAGAGATTTTTTATATAAGCAACTAAATAAACGGTTATACTCTCTAGATGACTTGTTTAGGGAGAATCTTTCACTGAGATTTTGTAATTATGTATCTAGGATAGGACTTCCTGTGGAAATTATTGAAGAAAAGCATAATGATTGATAATGTTTTAATTGCAATATCGACAGCCATTATAGGTGGTTTAATTGGTACATATTCGGGGGCTCGCTTTCTTAATATGCGCGAAGAAAGTAAGATGAAAGAAGTTCGCGCAATCGCAATCAAGGCATTGGATGTGTTAAAGAAGTATTCAAAGCAGTCCTATAGGAATGCAGAGAATGACTTCAACACATCACTGTCGTTAGTTGAAAAACGCACAGTACTGGTTGCATTGCATAAATTGGGAATTCCAATAGGAATACCATCTGACGAGGCTTTCCATATCCGAAAAGTTTATTTTGTGGATACGATGATAGATGAAGATGTTATTGAAGACATTATTTTACAAGTAAGGAAAGGGTATTGCGATCATCTATTCTATTTAGATCCAGACAAGCATTTTACAGCAAACTATGCATTATACGCATTGAGGAATGCTGCCAAGAAATACGTAACGGAAGTACTTGCGAAAAGTACATTGGACATTTCTCATAATATAATGTCATCCCCTACCAATTGGGAAAATATGTTTTCTCTTGGAGAATTGAAACCAATAATGGTGTTTAAAGATCAAGTGAATGTTCCTTTAAATTTTGACGTGCGTGGCAATCCGAGAAAAGATAAGATTGAATCCATGCTAAAAGAAATTGAACTGGGTTTGTGGGATACCTATCTGATGTGGAATTATGAAGCGTATCAGAATGCGAGGAGTCAATTACAACTTGGTCAAATGTTCACTAAGTTGCCTTTAAATATGCAAACGCCAACAAGCAATGTACAGACAGACCCATTAAAGGAGTCAGATAATAGGAGAACCAAAAGAAAACGCTAATCGCTGAATAGATTAACAAAAGATTCTGTAGAATTAACAAACGAAGGAATCATATTTTGCAGCTAAAGCGTTATATATAAAGTCGGATTAACAAACGTACAAAGTATGACAGAACAAGCATTACAACAATATCTCATCATGCAATACCCCAAAGAAAATGAGGGTTGCGAGTGGAAGGAATTCAAGAACCTGAAGAATGACTTCAGTGGTCATGAGAAGGATGATGTTATCTCCTACGTGTCGGCATTGGCTAACATGGAGGGTGGGCATCTGGTTGTTGGTGTCGAGGACAAAACGTTGAGGATTGTTGGGACGGATACATACAACTATACCACTCAACAAGCAACACTCCGGCTGTCAAATCTGTGTGCCAACCTGTCAAGTGAAGGACTGGATATAGAGGAGTTCATCACGGAGGATACCCATAAGAAAGTCTGGGTGATTCACATCCCAAAGCATCTGCCGAAGTTACCGGTCTATGCCCACAACAAAGCATGGCAACGGATAGAGGACTCGTTGGTGGAACTGACCCCAGAACGTCTGAATGCTATTTTGGAGGAACAACTATTTGCTCCAGATGATTGGTCTGCTGGGATAGTACAGAATGCGACTTTGGCAGACTTGGATGAACTGGCAGTTGCCAAAGCCCGTGTGATGTACAAAAAGGTACACTCAAAGATTCCTGCCAACGAAATTGACGGTTGGTCGGTAGAAGAGTTACTGAGTAATAGTGGTATCATAATTGATGGCAAACTTACTCGTGCTGCCATCATCTTATTGGGTAAACCAACGGCAGTATTCAAACTGAGGCCTGCGGTTGTGGAAGTGACATGGACGCTACGCGATGGAAAGGAAGACGTCGTTGATTACGAACATTTCACGGCTCCATTCATATTGACTGTGGATGAGATTCTTGGTAAAATCCGCAATCTAACAATGCGTGAGCTGCCTGGAGGAACTTTGTTCCCAGATACGATGAAACAGTATGACAACTACAGCATCCGTGAGGCTTTACATAATGCCATTGCGCATCAGGATTATACATTACAGGAGCGCATCAACTTTGTTGAGAATCCAGGATATGTCTATTATGAGAATGGTGGCAGCTTCATTCCTGGCACTTTGCAAAAGGCTTTGGCTATTCGTGGACCACAGCGGCATTTCAGGAACGAATGTCTCTGTAAGGCAATGGTGCATTTCAATATGATTGATACTGTAAGCCGAGGCATCAAGAAAATATTCGATGAGCAATGGCGACGTCACTTCCCAATGCCTGACTATGAGATTGATGCTGTCAATAAAGTTGTTGGTGTGAGGC
>JAEEGG010018640.1_pt1 | contig 14085 bp, 10 predicted proteins | sample 9134161 | NCBI WGS metagenome assembly JAEEGG01 (sample SAMN16246543, study PRJNA631951) | gut metagenome | biome: gut microbiome; feature: rumen; material: CR-attached | host: Bos | place: Iran: Karaj | collected 2018-10 | reverse complement strand
GGCTCCACCTCTTGCTACTGGCCTTTGTCATCGTAGTCTTCATCTGGTCAGTAATCAATGTGCAAGATACCTATCTCACCTGGGTGCTTGAAGCTGCGCCTGTCATTATCGCGCTACCTATCCTCCTTTTCACCTATAAGAAGTTCAAATTCCCCACTTCTCTTTATGTCATTATCGCCATTCACATGGCACTTTTGCTTGTCGGTGCACATTATTCTTATGCCAAAGTACCCCTTGGTGAATGGATGAAGGATTGGTTCGGCTTCGAACGCAACAACTATGACAAGATAGGACATTTCATGCAGGGATTCACGCCCGCCCTTGTTTCGGTGGAGATTATTCGTCGCTGCACCCCGCTTACATCTTTCAGGTGGATAAGTTTCTTCTCGTTCTGCATCTCAATGACCGTAGCAGCCATCTACGAAATCATCGAATGGCTCTCGTCTTTGGGCAATCCGGAAGACACCGAAGCTTTCCTGGGCACACAAGGATACATCTGGGATACACAGTCGGATATGTTCATGTGCCTTTGTGGAGCAGTCATCGCACTTCTCCTATTTAGGATCATTCATCCGAGGTTGTCGAAAACTCAAACAAGTGAAGGATGTCAGTCGTGACATCCTGCCTTATAACCTTTTTTGGCCAAGATTGGTTATTCTCCTCCAGAAGTATGACCTTTCTTGGCCAAAATTGGGTATGCGCCTATCGTGGCATAACCTTTCTTGGCCAAGATTGAGTATGCGCTCATCGTGGCATGACCTTTCTTGGCCAAGATTGGGTATGCGCCCACCGAAGAATGACCTTTCCTGGCCAAGATCGGGTATTCTTCCATCGCGGCATGACCTTTCTTGGCCAAGATTGGGTATGCTTCCATCGCAGCATAACCTTTCTTGGCCAAGATTGGGTATGCTCCCACTGTGGCATGATCTTTCTTGGCCAAGATTGGGTATGCGCCCATCGTGGCATGACCTTTCTTGGCCAAGATTGGGTATAAAACAATCGCGGCATGACCAATCTTAGCCATAATTGGTCATGCCGCTGTTGTAGATTGCTGAATCTCTATTCAAAGCAGGTTTTCTACAATCTTGTCGTCGTCATTTCTGTTCGTACCACTCCTTTAGGACATAAAAGGCCTTTTTCTTTTCTCCACGATCGGAGAAGAGCCCCTTGCGATTGTAGTAGTCCTGAACGCCATTGAGCACACGACGAGGAGAGCGGAAGTCCTTCAGAATCCATGGAGAGGTTCCTGCCAAGCCCTCTACCTTGTCGAGCATGGCGCAGTTCTCGCGATAGAGGTTCTCCTGGAATTCCTCCGTCCAGCGCTGATTCTTCTCCCCATGAAGTCCATATTTGGCACCACCGCCGAACTCGCTGACGATGACAGGCTTGTCGTAAGGAATCTCCCACGACATCTTCGCAGCATCGTTCACATCACGATACCAGCCGATGTATTGGTTGAAACTTACCACATCGACATACTCGTGCATATTGTCCTGCAGACGATTCTTGAAGTTGGATGCCGATGTAACCTCCATCGCCATGGAGATGAGACGGGAGTTGTCGAGCGAACGAGCGTGCTTCGCCAACCGACTCAGGAACTGGTCGCGTTCGGGCGAATGGGGCGTCTCGTTGGCAATGCTCCAGATGATGACATTGGCGCGGTTCTGATCGCGTAGAATCATATCGGTCAACTGGCGCTCGGCATTCCTGTAGGTGTCAGGATTGGTCCATGCAATGGTCCAATAGACGGGAATCTCCGACCAGACGAGAATGCCCATTCGCTCTGCCTCACGCACAGCATATTCGTTATGGGGATAATGAGCAAGGCGAACGAAGTTACAGCCCAGTTCCTTTGCCCATGAAAGCAGCGTGTGGGCATCTTCGGTCGAATTGGCACGTCCTCCACCATTGGGTTTCTCCTCATGGATACTGATTCCCTTGAGGAAGATGGGTTGACCATTGAGCAGCAACTGCTTGCCACGCGTTTCGATGGTGCGGAAGCCTATCTCATCCTTGATAATCTCCTCACCCAACCGAATCTCCACCTGATAGAGCTTGGGATTCTCGGGTGACCAGAGCTGCACTTTCCTGGCCTTTAGGGTAACTGATGCCGTGCCTTCATTATCGGTGGTAACAACCTGATGCAGTTTCAGTTCCGGGACATCGAGTGTAACCTGCTGCCCTGCCTCTGCCTTATTGAGCTTGACGCAGAAGGAGACGGGACGAGTGCCCCGTTTGTCAACTTCTGTACTGGCAAGACGAAGGCAATAATTCTCTACATAGGTGGGAGCGACATCGATGAGCAGCACGTCGCGTGTGATGCCACCATAGTTCCACCAGTCGAAGATCTGGGTTGGAACATTCTCGGCATGGCGCTTGTTATCGACCTTGAGGATGACGAAGTTTTCTCCCTCCTTCAACTCATCGGTCACATCGTAGTTGAATGGGGTGAAACCTCCCACATGGTGTCCGACAAACTTGCCATTGACATAGACATATGAATCATAGTTGACTGCACCGAAATAGAGCAAGGTGCGATGGTTCCCGTTGGGACGCCAGTCGAAAGAACGCTTGAACCACACGGTACCCTCATAAAAGAACAGACGTTCGTCCTGAGTGTTCCAATCGCCAGGCACCTGCATGGTCGGAGCCTTGTCGAAGTCGTACTCGATGAGGTCTTCGGGACGCTGCGGCTTGGCATTGACGAAAAAGCCCCAACGCATGGGCTTCATACGATAGTCGTAATAGCCCTCCTCCTGCACATCGACAATATAGTTCCAGGAGCCATTGAGCGAAGTTGTCTGACGTGCCAGCACATTAGCCACTTGTGGCACCTCGTTTGCCACGATTGTCCCTCCTGCCAAACAGTAGAGGAAATACAAGGAAGCCAAGAGTTTTTTCATAAGGATGTGAGTCTTAAAAATCCGTGGCAGTCGATTGGACTACCGCGGATTATCAGTGTTATAAAAGAAAGTTATCGAAAGTTGATCAATACATACCAGGCACCACCACAAGCGAGCAATGTTGTACCAAACACGATGAGAAGCTGCCACCATGTCATAGGGTTGGCGATGTACTTGAAGTCCTTCCATTCCTTCCGCTGCCAAAGCTGGATATTCTCGCGAAGCCAGTTGGCGAACTGCTGCAGATTGAGAGCTTCACCATCGTGGTCGCGTGCCCAGCTCTCGAGCGCAATCTCCATCTGGGGTTCGTCCATCCAGCTGAAGGCATTGCACCAACGGAGCACGTAGGGATCCTCACCGATATCGTCCGACGAATCGCTCACCTTGGGACGCTCCACGCCCAGACAGATGGTGAACTCGTTCTTGTTACCACCATGCCAGTAGGCACGTTGCTTCTCGCCTATCGTCAGGCCCTTGCTCGCATCGTAGATGAGCACGAAGAAATGCACCTGGCACGAACTGCCCATCGTGGCATTGAGCAACTGGAAGGCTCGCTGGTCGGCATCGGTGGCTATGTCGAGTCCGAAGATAGGCTGCTGTTCGTAGTTGTGGATTGCCGGATAGTCGTAAAGCCCCAGTTCCTGCGCCTCCTGCTTGGAAATTTCCTCGTAGCGGAAGATGGAGTTCGAGCGGTCGAGCGGGTTGTTGTAGCGATGGGGATAGGTCTGCGTCTGCATATGCTCGATGACCTGATCCCACACGCAAAGGTCGCCGCCGCCACCAGCCACACAATTGACATGGAAGGTCGAGAAGTAGGAAATATGTCCTCCCCACAACCATGCCAGCTGATCGAAGATGGCATGTGAAATGTTCTCGACATGGCCCGTATTGAGTGTCCACGTCCAATATTCGGGGTGATGGACATAACGCACGCGCTGCACCGTGCGCGTATTACCCCTGCCGTCACGGACGGTCTCGAGATAAACCTGACGCTCGGTCCACTCGCGATAGTGGCGTACCTCGGTGACGTAGCCGCTGAGGAACTCGGTATCGAGGCCTGCACGACGAGCCAGATAGTGTGCCAAGCCCACTATACCTTCGGTCACGACAAGCGCTACCGCGTAGAACTCATAGGGTACGCGGTAGGCGTCGCCCCCTCCTTGATAGACCCACAGCCAGTGGGCAAAGAGGGCAATTGGAGGAAGTAGATAGGCTAAGCGATGCACATCAACAGATTATTTCTTCTTGAAAATCTCGACTTCGTCGTCAATGCCCGTCGTAGTGACAGTCTTGGTGCGAGTGCTGGAGATGATGGTGTAGTCAATCTTGCTCTTGTTCGAGATGAAAAACTTGGCAGGAATGGTCTCAAGCAGTGTGTCACGCTGACGTATGATGTCGAGCATACGTGTCTGCGCCTGGGTGAAATAGGAACGCTGTACCTCGATGGCCTGCATCAGGTCCTTATAGAGACTGGTGTCGAAGTCGGGGTTACTCTCCTGAATCCACTTCATAGCCGTGCCACCGTCCTGATTGTAACGTCCCGAAATGATCTCAGGGTAAACCTTCTCGAACGTTTCACGATACTCGTCACTGACACCGGCTTTCTGCTGGATAACCTTCCACATCTGGTCGTGTACGCTCTCTACCTTGCCCTTCTGGGCTTCTGCCTCCTTGCGAAGTGCAACCTCCTGGTTGTTGTAAACGATATACATGCCGATGAGAATGATAGCCGCAACGGCAATGACCGCAATTAAAATCAAAGTTGCCATGTTTCTGATGGATAATTGATAGTTTATAATAAATAAATGTACTCTCCGAAGAATAATTGAACCATTTCAACGCCGCAAAGATAAACACTAAATCGTGATTGTGCAAATTTTTTGGCGAAAATATTTTGTCGAAGCGCAAAAAGTGCAATTTTTATGCAAACAAACGTTAACAAATTCGCAAATTTATAACTATTTTTGTAAAATTATCTTAAATGTAATGTACTTTGCAATACAAGGTACTAAAATAATGCATATATTTGCAGCGGCAAAACGAAATAGCCGAAAAAAGAACCTCTTACATAATAAAAGTATCAATATGAATACGGAAAACGCTAAATCACAGATGCGGAAAGGAATGCTGGAGTACTGCATCCTCCTCTTGTTGCACAAGGGGCCGGCCTACGCCTCCGACATCATCCAGCAGCTCAAAGAGGCCCAGCTCATCGTGGTGGAGGGCACCCTCTATCCCCTGCTGACACGCCTGAAGAACGATAGGCTGCTGAAGTACGAATGGCAGGAATCGACCCAAGGGCCTCCGCGCAAATACTACGCGCTGACGCTCGATGGTGAGGAATTCCTCCGACACCTCGACTCGGCCTGGAATGAGTTGACCAACACCGTCAACATCCTCCACAATGGCAGCGAAGTCGTCATTTCCCACGAATAGTATAATTATATATAGGAAACCAAATCATCAAACATCAAAACGTCAAGAATATGAAAACGAGTATAAACATCAATCTGTTCGGCACGCTATACGCCATCGACGAGGACGCACACCAGCTGCTCAGACAGTATCTCGACAATATGAAGAGCTACTTCAGCAAGCAGGAAGGAGGCGACGAAATCTCGGACGACATCGAACACCGCGTAGCTGAACTCTTCTGGGAACTGAAACAGGCAGGCAACGAATCAATCACCATCGAACAGGTGAGAAGCATCATCCAGGAAATAGGCAATCCCGAAGATTTGGGAGGATCACAGACCGGTAACGAAGGGCGACCCACTGACGATGAACAAAATACGAACAATGGTGGTCAGCAATCGACCGACGGAAGCCAACAGTTCAAGCAAGAGATAAAAGACTCTGTACGTAATGCAGGATCGAAGACCAGGGACTGGATGAGCCAACGCCGCTATTACCGCGATCCTCAGGACAAAATGGTAGGTGGCGTTCTCTCGGGCTTAGCACACTACTTCGGCAACGGAGACCCCATCGTCTGGCGTCTGCTTTTCGTTGTGCTGACCCTCTTTGGCCTTGCCATCCCCATCATTCCCATCTATCTGATAGTCTGGCTCTGTGCTCCCGAGGCAAAGACAGCCGAAGAACGCCTTCGCATGAAGGGTATGGAGGTAAACCCCGAGAATATCAAGTCGCAAGTGCTGGGCTATGACGATCCCTCGACAAGCACGCAGCAGAACAACAGCGGATGCCTGGGCAGCTTCACAGGACTGATGGCAATCTGCTTCAAGATACTTCTTGTACTGTTGGCCATCCCCGTACTCTTCGTCATCGCTGTTGTGCTCTTCGCCCTCTTTGCCGTATTGTTCAGCCTCGTAGCAAGCCTCTTCGGACTGGCAACCGGCCTCACTGCAGGCGGAACTTCGCTGATCGGATCGGTTATCGCTCCCGAGAAATGGACCATCCTCGCCCTTGTTCTGGCTGCGCTGGCGTTCATCGCTCTCATCATCTACACGATCTATCGATTCTTCCATCGCGACCGTACTCCCGCCAGCGGACTCACCTATATTATCCTCTTCGCGCTGATGCTCCTGTCTGCACTGATTGGCTGGACCAGCATCAACAGACTTTCGCAAAAGTGGCACGACGTGGACTGGAGTTCCGTCATCAATGGCGTCGATTGGGATATTGACGACGACGATTGGGAGAACCGAGGCAGTGCAGTCTATTGTGACTCAATCTATTCCATCCCAGCCTTCAACCAGGTAGAGATACAGGGAATCGGGCAGGTGATCTACCGCAAGGGGGACAGCTGCAGCGTACGCGTCAATGCTGCCGACTTCCTGCTGAAGCACACCATCATCGAAGAGGAGGACGGAAAGCTGCTCATCACGCAGGACGACCAGCTGGGCCACAAGAATAATCTGGGCAACTTGAACCTGAAGGTGTATGTCACGGCCCCCTACATCACCAACCTCTGGATGCGCGGCATCGGAAAGGTTGAATTCGACGGACAAATCGAACAGGAACAGCCTATGCGTTTGGAACTGGAAGGTATCGGCAAGGTTGATATCGAAAACGTGACCTGCCCCAAGCTCGAAGTGGTGAACAAGGGTGCCGGAAAGGTGGATATCGAAGCCTACGTGGACAGCCTTATTGTCTCGAACGAGGGCATCGGCAAGATTGACATCGAAGGACGTGCCTACAGCTATCAGCGCAACAACGAAGGCATTGGCTCCATCGATGACAACGAACTGAAAATAGGAATGTAAAATGATTACCGAGCAACAACTTATCGAAGTGGGCTTCATCGCCAAGCTCCACGGCCTGAAAGGTGAAATGCAGGCACGTATCACCGATGGTGTCATCGACGAGGTGGAGCATTGCCCCTACCTGGTGTGCGAACTGGATGGCATCTATGTTCCATTCTTCCTCGAAAGTCTGCGTTTTCGCTCTTCAGAAAGTGCACTCCTGAAGTTCGAAGACATCGACTCGGCCGAAAAGGCAGACCCCTTCTGCGGACTGAAACTATACTTCGACCGCAAGTGTTTCACGCCCGAAGAACAAAAGCATTATGATCAAAAGGTTGAGGAAGACCTTGAATTCATCGGCTATCAGCTCATTGACAAGACCTTGGGCCCTATAGGCGAGATTGTGGATATCAACGACCTGACCGAGAATGTGCTTTTCATCGTCGAACATGAGGGGGAAGAAATAATGATTCCCGCCGCCGATGACCTTATCCTGGACATCGACGACGAGAACGAGACCATACTCATGGACTTGCCCAAAGGACTTGTCAACTTCGATGAAGCAGAGGAAGAATAATATTATTTATTGAACCGAATCACCACCCAGTCGTGACGACTACGGTGATGATGATAAACAAGACCCAGCTGTTCGGCGCAGGCTCGGATGGCTGGGATATCTGTCTCATAGAATCCGCTCATCAACAAAGTGGCGCCCGGGCGCATAACGTCAACATAACGCTCCATATCCTGCAAAAGGACATTGCGATTGATATTGGCTAGAACAAGATCGTAAGTCGGGCCCTCGGTGAGCAGTGAGGCATCTCCACATTCGACCTTCATTCGACCGGCCAATCCATTGTAGAGCACATTGTCAACAGCATTGGCAGCCACCCAGTCGTCAATCTCGATGGCACGCACTTGTTCGGCGCCAACAAGGGCACACAGAATGCCGAGTACGCCCGTACCTGTTCCCATATCCAGCACCTTGCCTCTTGGCTTGATCTCCAGAATCTCTTCAAGCAATTGGCTTGTCGTCTCGTGCGTTCCCGATCCGAACGACATACGTGGATCGATGATCACATCATATCGGCACGCGGGAATCTGGCTGGCAGGAGTGAGCGGCGAATGCACACAGCACTCCTCTCCCACCACGATGGGTTCGAACTGCCGGCTTTGCTCCCACTGATGGTTCCAGTCCTGCATCTCGATCACCTGTGATTCCCATGTCACCTTCACATCAGGCAAGGGCAGATTGGCAAGCAATGCATCGAGTTGATGGCCTGAGAACTGTTTCTCTGGTATATATGCCTTAAGACAGGAGGTCTCACCAACTTCCGTAGCAAATGAATCGAAGCCCAGCGGAGCCAATAGTGCAGCAAGGACATCACACGTCTCTTCGGCAAACGGTGCGGGCATTAATTTGACTTCTATATAATCCATAAAATGTTAAATGTTAAATTTCAAATGTTAATTGAAGCCCCTTTTTGTTAAATCTCTTTTCATCGCTGCAAATATAGCTATTTTTTTGCTTGTCAAGGTCAAATTAATCAAAGTTTTTTTAAACTTTTATTAGGATTCCCCGTCCAAACACTGAAAATTAAAACCTAGATAGCAATGATGAAACGTTTGATTCTGGCTGCGCTGGCAGTGGTAGTCACACTTCCCGCAGCAATCTCGACCCAGGCTCAGGACGACGTCTATTACAGCCGTAAGAACAGCCGCAAGCAGGCTTACGAATCGACTTCGAACGACGTTTGGTCCACCAAAGCCAATGACGATTGGGACGTTGACGCCTACAACCGTCGGTCGTCTTCGTTCAACACTACTCCCGAAATAACACTGCAGAGCGACAGCCTGATGCTTTCAGCTCAACCCAAGACTGTCCCCGATACCATTTATGTGGTGGAGCAGTATTATAACAGCAACCGTATTCGTCGCTTCCACAATCCGCACTTCACGTGGTGGATGTGGGACCCCTGGTACGACGTAGCATATTGGGATCCATACTTCTGGGATTACTGCTACTGGGATCCCTGGTGGTATGTCACTCCTGCCTTCGGTTATCACTGGGGCAGCTGGTGGTATGGATGGAACTATGGCTACTACACCGGATGGTACGGCGGATGGTACTCTCCTTTCTATCATCCTTATCCCCACTACTGGGGTCCATACTGGTATGGTGGAGGAGGTGGCTACCGCAACAACATGGGTGGACACTATGCTCACTACGATGGACATGGAATGGGGAATCACTATGGTCGAAACGGCTTCCGTAGCGGACGCGACAATACGCGTTCTTCTTCTATCTCCACCCAACCGGGCATTGCCAGCCGAAATGGTGTTAATCTTCGCAACAGCAACATGCGAGGCGACACGCGCCACGGCAATCGTGGACGTAATGGCAGCAACGTAGCAACACGCGGCGGCAACGGGACGCCCGGTACAGCTAACACAGGCAGAAGCGGTTACAAAATCGCCTCTGACGGAGGGCGCTCATCAGTCGGCTCGCGCAACAATCGCAGCCTCGACAGCCGTGGAGCACGTCGCAGTCTCGACAACAGCAGCGCTCGTCGTAGTGCCAATGGCGTTCGCCAGTCCGACACCGGACGCACTAGCTCTCGTCAAACTGGCGTTAGCGGCACACGAAGCAGTTCGCGCGGCAGCGGCGCCGTAAGAAGTAGCGGTGGATCTCGCAGCAGCGGTGGCTACGTCGGTGGCGGCTCACGCAGCAGTGGTGGCGGCTACAGTGGTGGCAGCACACGAAGCAGTGGCGGCGGCTACAGTGGCGGCGGTGGCGGCTACAGCGGCGGTGGCGGCGGTGGCAGCCATAGCGGTGGCGGTGGCGGTCACAGTGGTGGCGGTCGTCGATAAAGTGAAAACAGATAGCGGCATCCGATTGAGGATGGCCGCTATCTTGAAAAAACATGAAAAAACCTATTATCTAATTCGAACATCGTCATAGATATGAAACGAATTATAGCATCAGCAGTCGCCATCCTATTGGTCGCTGCATCAGCAAACGCACAAAATATTGTCAATGCCGCACATATTGGTTCCGAAAGCATTAGTGGAACTGCACGCTATCGGTCGATGGCAGGTGCCTTTGGCGCGTTGGGTGGTGACCCGTCGGTAATCACCGACAACCCTGCCGGCTTGGCTATTTATCGCGGAACCAACGTTTTGACAATCACCCCACACTGGGGATTCACAGGCACAAAATCGAAAGGTTCGGAGGAAGCTACCAATAATGATCACAACTTTGCCCTATCAAATCTGGCAGCTATCTTCTCGTACCGCACACCCAACAGCGACAACCTTGTGAACTTCAACTTCGCCCTCAGCATCGACCGTCAGTACGAGAACAACTCGAAGTACAACACCGTCATTGATGGTGGAAGCAGTTTCGGTCAGTACCTCACAAATCAGGCCAACAACTATCTTGGCGGAACACTGTCTCCTCAAACGGAATTCGACTGGGACTACTACGACTCGCGGGCACCATTCCTTTCAATGATGGCCTACGACATCTATGCCATTGTCGACGATCCCCACAATCCTCACGCTGTGATTGATCCGATGAAAGGACAGACAGCCTACAAACGTCTTTTCGTCGATGAGGACACTCGCTTAGACCATTACAACATCTCCGGTGCCTTCAACTTCAACGATGTCTTCTACTTGGGAGCAACAATGAGCATCTCGGACTATCGGTCAATCCAACGGACTGAATTTGACGAAGACTATTCTTACGAATACGATGGCAGTTACATTGCGTATGACAACAAAGTTGAATTCAAAGGTTCAGGCATCGACTTCAAAGCAGGTGTAATCTGGTCACCTTTCGACAGTTGGCGTATCGGTGCATCCATACACACTCCGACATGGACCACCATCAGCGAATACTACGAGGGATCCATGATTACCGATGACGTTCATGTGAGCGATTGGAGCACATACTTCGACAGTTGGAAGTATGAGTTCAGCACACCTTGGGAATATCAGTTCTCAGCAGCCTACATCTTCGGTACACGAGGGCTGTTGAGCTTCGAGTATGACCTCCGCGACTTCACGACCATGAAGTATTCTCATAACCGCAGCTATGGCTTGACCGACAACTACTTCAGCTACGCCAATGACTGCATCGACACTTACTTGCAGCCTCAACACACCTTCAAGGTTGGTGGCGAGTATCGTATCACGCCGCAACTGAGTGGTCGTCTAGGCTATGCATTCGTCACCTCCCCCTTTACTGACGAAGCCCTCTATGGCAACGTAGCTTCCGGTGACATCAACCAGTGCTTCTACGAGACTACCAAAGTAAACTACCAAACCCTTGGTAACCAGTATTACATCACTGGCGGTTTGGGTTGGAGCGGCGCAAACTGGTATATTGACGCAGCCTTCATGTACCATCATTCGAAGATTCACGCTGCCGCATATCCCGGCGACTTTGCTCCCACTGAGCCCATCGACGTGAACTTCGGCGAAAAGAATGTCGATGTCACCATCGGTTACAGATTCTAAAAATCTTCAATAATAGTGGAGAATTACCTATCATCACTCAATGAGAGCCAGCGGGCCGCCGTAGAATACTGCGACGGCCCTCAACTTGTTATTGCCGGTGCCGGTTCGGGCAAGACGCGCGTCTTGACCATGAAGATTGCCTATCTTTTGACCCACGGATATCGCCCCCAGGACATCATTGCGTTGACCTTTACAAAGAAGGCTGCCACCGAGATGCAGCAACGTATCCAGCAGATTGTCGGTGCCGCACCAGCCCGACGACTCTGGATGGGCACCTTCCACTCGCTCTTCTGCCGCATCCTCCGACGCGAAGCGGGTCGTCTGGGTTTTCGTTCCGACTTCACCATCTACGACCAGACCGACTCCCGCTCCTTGATCAAGACCATCATCAAGGAGATGGAACTCGACGACAAGATCTACAAGCCCAACAGCGTGCAGGCTCAGATTTCGAATGCGAAGAATAACCTGATTACTCCGGGTATGTACAGTGCAAACAAGGAACTCCTCACCTACGACACGCGCTCCAAGCGCCCACTGCTGCACATTATCTACCGAAACTACTGGAACCGTTGTTTCCAGGCAGGAGCCATGGACTTCGACGATCTGTTGGTCTATACCAACATCCTCTTCCGCGACCATCCCGATGTGCTTGAATTCTACCAGCAGTATTTCAGCTATGTGCTGGTCGATGAGTATCAGGACACCAACCGTGCCCAGCATCTCATCGTCGAACAACTGGCAGCAAAGCATGGTCATCTCTGCGTAGTGGGCGACGATGCCCAGTCGATCTATTCTTTCCGTGGCGCCAATATCCACAATATTCTGGATATGCAGCACAAGATCCCCGACACCAAGCTCTTCAAGCTGGAGCAGAACTATCGTTCGACGCAGAACATTGTCGATGCCGCCAATTCGCTCATTGCGAAGAACAAGGACCAGATACGCAAGACAATCTTCAGCGAAAATGACCGAGGCTCGAAACTTATCCTCACTGGTACCTATTCCGACCTGGAGGAATCCTATCAAGTGGCCGGACGTGTACAGTCGCTTCACGACGACCAGGGTTACAACTACCGCGACATCGCCATCCTCTACCGCACCAATGCACAAAGTCGCACCCTCGAGGAAGCCCTGCGCAAACGCAACATCCTCTATCGCATCTACGGAGGCCTGTCGTTCTACCAGCGCAAGGAGATCAAGGACATCATCAGTTATCTGCGACTCATCACCAACCCTGCCGACGAAGAGGCCTTCAAGCGTATCGTCAATTATCCGGCTCGCGGCATTGGTCAAACCACCATCAACAAGATTGCAGCCATCGTGGCAACCGGCAAGACCTTCTTCGAAGTGTGCTCCGACCCTGAGGCCCACAACTTGGATGTCAACAAGAGCACAGCCGCCAAACTGCGTGGGTTCACAGCGCTTATCCAGCATTTCCAGGAACTGAACGAACAACTCAACGCTTATCAGCTTTGCGATCGCGTCATCGTCGAAAGTGGTATCAAAGCCGACTTGGCTCAGGACAACACTGTCGAAGCAATAAGCCGTCGAGAGAATGTCCAGGAACTTCTGTCGGCCATACAGACGTTTACGCTGGGAGCCACCGAAGAAGGTCGCGAGGTCAAGCTCGTCGATTTCCTGGCCGACGTCTCTTTGAGCGGAGACCTGGAACCCGAAGGACATGATGCCGACGATGACATCAAGAACTCCGACTATGTTTCCCTGATGACCATCCATTCGGCCAAGGGTCTCGAATTCAAGAATGTCTTTATCGTAGGCATCGAGGAGAACCTGTTGCCTTCCGAAATGTCGCTCAACGAACCTGGTGGTGTAGAAGAAGAACGTCGCCTTCTCTACGTGGCCATCACCCGTGCCGAAGAGAATTGCTTCATGAGCTATGCCAAGTCGCGCTTTCGCAACGGAAAGAGCGAAGCAAGCCGTCCCAGCCGATTTATCAAAGATATCGACAGGCAATTCATCCAGCAGACCGGCAGCCCCGATTCAAGCACCGACTACGGCAGCGCAGGCGGTGGAAGGTTTGGCTTCGACTATGGTGGGCACAGCAGCTTTGACACAGCGGGCAAAGAAGGAAGGACGATTGATAAGCGCAACATTGTCTGGCATCATCCCGGAGAACTCCCCGAGACACAAAAGCGGTCGGAACAGAAACCCTCTCCGCTCGACCTCTCCGGGCCCATCCGCAAGACCATTCGTCCCAACGGAGCATACACCGAGGGAATGAAGCCCAAGGCCACCCCTGCTTCATCCGAATCAGCCACCATCACCTTCAATGGCCAGCTTTTGCAATCAGGCACACGCATCGCCCACGACCGTTTCGGTGAAGGCACCATCACTTCGGTCGATGGCAGCAACGACAACGCACGCATCTCAGTCAATTTCGACCATGTCGGAAACAAAACCCTCCTGTTGAAATTCGCAAAGATCAAAGTGATATA
>JAEEGG010018639.1_pt1 | contig 14086 bp, 10 predicted proteins | sample 9134161 | NCBI WGS metagenome assembly JAEEGG01 (sample SAMN16246543, study PRJNA631951) | gut metagenome | biome: gut microbiome; feature: rumen; material: CR-attached | host: Bos | place: Iran: Karaj | collected 2018-10 | reverse complement strand
CCACCTGCACGCGTTTTTTCAGCAAAGAATCTAGAGCCTTGATCCATGGACGCTCCAGAGCGGGCACCACGGTAGAAAGTCCCACATGGGTAATCTCCTCGGACTTGATCTTGGAGAACCTCAAGAGGCCCCCCACCTTATTCATTACTTCGTCAGAGGTTGTTTCCTTGCGGGTGGTCAGGCGCCAATAATCTACTACCTTGGTATCCTTAAAAATGCCAATCACCGTGTGGGAGTTGCCCACGTCGACCACAAAAGAAATCGTATTCACAGTATCAACCGTCTTTTTCAAGTCCTTTTTCACATCAACAATAATAGAAAAAGATGTTTTTTTTCAAGTTTCCCTAATTAACAAAAAGACATTATTCCGCAATATACGTGCATAAAAATTTTGACAAAACAGCCAATTGAAACTATATATACTTAGAGGGCATCATAAACATAAATTTTCAACGGTACAGGCATGGACGAAGAAAATTGGATAATAGACTTTACCAACATCATCATGATGGATGATGAAAACATCGAAAAGTTCAAGAAGCTCTATGGCGAAGGACAACGCCTTCTTCCGCCAGACTCACTGTTTGACGAAAGAAAGCTTTCTTTTTCGCAGATTATTCCGGAGGCTGAAAAGAACGAGTCAGACAAGGAATGGTTCGATAATTCTCAACAAGATGCATTCTTCATTTTTGGACCTGGAAGGTCTAGGTCTGAACTGATAGGCAAATCTCTTGCGAAATGGCGACTTGACCACTGGGGAACTTCCAGCGATTTGATGTATGAAGATGGACCGTGCTTACAGACCTTAGAAGGGTTGTTAAAGGGGGAATATGGGTTTTATACATTGAGCAAACCTCCCATCAAAATCTATGAAAAAATGGCCGCAGACGGACTAGTGTTTGAAACGAAATGGGGGTCTAGCGCCCTTGATGAATGGGCGGTTGGAAAAGGCCAAGTTGTGGATGGACAGTTTCAGTATCATATCGGCCCGATAACAGGTTCTGAAAAAATGCTTTTGCTATATGCGGGGGATAGGCTCCTTGATCCGAAAGAAAGTCCGAATGATAGATCCACAATTGTCGTGAAAAATCGAGAGCACCTTGACCAGCTAATTCAGCTTATTCAAGGATCTCTCGAAGACGCATTGTATATGGGAGGACCATTGAAGTTTATTAGAGAAATTTCAAAAAACACTATTATCTTGAATAATGTTATTGACTTGAATTTCCTCGATGTTTCCAATGTAACCGACTTGAGCTATCTTTTTGCGAATTTTGATGTTTCCCCATACCCCGAAAAGGGATGGTTCTGTAAAATCAAACTGGACATCAGCAAATGGAACGTTTCAAACGTAACTAAGATGGCGCATCTGCTTGATAATGAACGAGTAGATTTAGGCGACTTGAGCAAATGGGATCGATCTAAAGTGACTGACTGCTAAAAAATAAACATTGAATTTCAACGGTACAGACATGAACGAAGAATATCGGATAGAATTTGCAAACGTCATCAAGATGGATGACGAAAACGTCGAAAAGTTCAAGAAACTCTATGGAGAAGGACGGCTTTCTTTTTCGCAGATTATTCCGGAGGTTCAAGGGAACGAGTCAGACAAGGAATGGTTCGATAATTCCGAACAAGATGCATTGAATTTTATTGTAGTTTGGGAATCTGAACTGATAGGCAAATCCCTTGCGAAGTGGCGACTCGACCACTGGGGAACTCCCAGCGATTTGCTGTATAAAGATGGGCCTTCCTTACAGACTTTAGAGGGGCTGTTAAAGGGGGAATATCAGTTTTTCACAAGGTGTAAGCCACCCATCAAAGTCTATGAAAAAATGGCTGCCGACGGACTAGTGTTCGAAACGGAATGGAGATCTAGCGCCACTGACATATGGACGATTGGAACAGGTCAAGTCGAGAATGGACAGTTTCAGTATCATATCGGTCCAGCGACTGGTTCCGAAGAAATGTTTTTTGAATGTGTGGCAAAAGAATTCTTAGATTTAGAAGGAAGTTGGGATAATACACCCACAATTGTCGCGAAGAATCGAGAACACCTTGATCAGCTGATTCTGCGCATTCAAGAACATCTCAAAGAAGCATTGTATACGCAGAAAGCATTTGGGCTTATTAGAGAAATTTCAGAAAACACTATTATCCTAGATAATATTTTTGACTTGAATTTTATCGATGTTTCCAATGTAACCGATTTGAGCAATCTTTTTGCAAATTTCGACATCTCCCCGCGCCCCGAAGATGGATGGTTCTGCAAAATCAAACTGGACATCAGCAAATGGAACATCCCAAACGTCACTAAGGAGGCGCTCCTGCATGATAACAAACGGGTTGATCTAGTAAACCTGAGCAAATAATCGGAGAAAAAAAATGGCAAACTGGGTATGGAACTATTTAAAAGTCTCGGGAAAGCCCGAAAGAATTAAAGAATTCAAGGAGAAGGCAAACCTTGACGGCAGAGTGTTTAACTTCAAGGCTTTTGTTCCCTTCGATTATGACGATCCTGATTATCAGGACTTGTCCGAAAAGCACTACTGTGAACCAATAGAAGGGCATGAGCAATTTAACTATAAGGATTGGATGATTGATCACTGGGGGACTGACAGAAATTCAATTGAACCGAGTATTACGGAAGAAACCGACGATTCTATAGGCTATTCATTCACCACCGCGTGGCAACCTCCAAGCGATCTTCTAACTGCGTTGGAAAAGCTTTATCCCGATCTAGAATTTTTCCATGATTATACACGGGAAATCGATGACGAGGGAGCCGAGTATCTACTTGAGACTACTGAAGAAATTTTATCTAACATGTTGGAATTTGCCAACATCATCAAGATGGATGATGAAAACATCGAAAAGTTCAAGAAACTCTATGGAGAGGGACGGCTTTCTTTTTCGCAGATTATTCCGGAAGATCAAAAGAACGAGACAGACGAGGAATGGTTCGATAATTCTCAACAGGACGCAAGTATTTTTAGAGAAAAAAAATCTGAGCCGATAGGCAAGGCCCTTGCGAGATGGCGATTGGACAATTGGGGAACGCCCAGCGATTTGCTGTACGAAAAAGGACCATCCGTACAGACTTTAGAGGGGTTATTAAAGGGGGAATATGAGTTTTTCACAAGGTGTAGGCCTCCCCTTGAAATTTATAAAAAAATGGCAGCTGACGGACTGGTGTTCGAAACAGAATGGAGGTCTGATGCTGATGACGAATGGGCCGTTGGTAAAGGTCTAGTCGTAAAAGGAGACCAGGTTCCAAGAGGAATTTTTCGGTACAATATTGATGCGGTGACAGAACCTCTTCTCAAAGAAAAAACGGACGATGACCTTCCTTTTTAGTTATCAATTGTATTAATTTAACCAATAATCCAGGAAAACTATGGCTGAAATACAAAATTTCATCAAGATGGACAAAGAAAACATAGAGAAATTCAAAAAGCTCTATGAAAAGAATTTCACTTATGAAGATGACTTAGTGCTCTTCTCGTTCGCGATGATTGAACCAAATCAAAAGGAATGGGGCACCGGTGATGCTTTTGACGACATGGGCGAAACTTTCTTTTGCTCGTTGGACGAAATCCTTGCCGGAAAATATGATTTCCGCACGGCCAATTGTCCACCGATAAATGTATATGACAAGATGGCTTCGGACGGTCTTGTCTTTGAGGCGGAATGGGAATCATTTGACCTCGATGACGAATGGGCCGTTGGCCGCGGAAGAACTTATTCGGGTCGATTTGGTTATGGCGTTGATTTTGCGGCCACAAGACAAAGAATGATCGAACTAGAAGCAGATGAGCTGAGAAGAGAATCGCCATTTATCCCTACAAACTACCAGGGGTACCATGTAGATTCCTTTGGGAACGTTTGCAATATAACATATGATGATGACTCGGGCTGCAAACTGGATAAAGGCGACGTGATGTGCGTTACCGGCCTCGCTCCAAGTATTTATTCAAAGGTCTATCTGCTCCCCGTAAAACAGATTCTTGAAACAGAAAAGTTTGACCACGAAAGTTTCATAGAAGAAAGAGTGGCTGCAGGTAGCGACGTTATCGCATTTAAGGTTCCTGACTTCTTTGAAGATTTGTACGATATTGAAGGCAAGGAAATAGATGAATTCTCTGATTATCTACGTTGTCTTGGTTCTCGCGGTGAACAGCTGTATCTCTTGGATAAAGAGGGAAAACGGGTGACCTGCCTTAAGGACGTTGACCATTCTGAACCTGATTCCGAAGGGAACGTCTATTATCCAATTATGGAAGGGGACTTTGAAAGTACCGATGATGATCGCCGGGATCTGTCCACTGAAGTTAAAGAAAAATGGCGTTCTAAACTCGGCATGTAAAAGAATGTATCAATATAACCGGAGAGATGATGACTCAACAACCCAAAGACATGCCCATCGTTGTTGTTACGACAAAAAAGCAGTTGCAGGATTTGATTAAAGAGACTATGGCTCTTTATGGTCCTGAGTGTGACCTGAATTTTATAAACGTTTCTCAGATAACGGATATGTCGAAACTGTTTGTTAAATCGCAATTCAATGGTGACATCAGTCAATGGGACGTTTCCAACGTGACAAACATGTGCGCCATGTTTTTCTCTTCAGAATTCAATGGCGATATCAGCCGGTGGAATGTTTCAAAAGTGAAAGACATGAGTTACATGTTTTGTGGATACGGGCATGAAACGACAAAGTTTCCGTTTGACGGTGACATAAGTCGATGGGATGTCTCTAGCGTAACAAATATGAGTGGCATGTTCAGCTTTTCGAAATTCAACGGAAATATCAGTAAATGGAATGTTTCCAATGTACAATTTATGAAAGCGATGTTCGCCTGTTCTTCTTTCAGTGGCGACATTAGTGAATGGGACACCTCGAAGGTGACCAACATGGACTATATTTTCAGAAATTCCCCAATGACAGAGTCTGGAAAAACACCTGTTTGGTATAAACATGTATCGAATTTAGATAGGGATTACAAAATAAGTGTGAAGGACATTACAATCATACTCAAAAATCCTGCGGATGAGATGTGATTTGGCATTTTTAGCAAAAAAGTTTTTTTAGCAAAAAACTCACGCCAAAGGTCAACGAATTTAAAATAACAACGGAAAAAAATGTTAAAAGATTTGCTCAACTACACAAATGAAGAGTTAAAAGTTAAAGCAGATGGTCATAAGGTTGATGCGGATATTGAAACTCTAAGAACTGTTTTAGACGCACCATTGTCTATTCCTCCATACCAACGCCCCTATATGTGGGAACAAAAACAGGTCTCGCAATTATTAAACGATATTCTCTCAAATAAGAATAATGACTGTTCTGAAAATTATCGAATCGGAAGCTTGATTACTTGCATTGATCCATATTTAGCGGATAGCTCAGAAGTAAAGAAAAACATTGATATTGTAGATGGCCAACAAAGAATTACTACTTTACTTTTAATTCTTCATTGCTTGAGTGATTCTTATAGAAATGAATTGTTTAATAATTTAGAATATAACCATTCTCAATCATACAAACACCTTAAACAAAATTCCGTATTTATTGAGGGTTGGATTCAGTCTAATATTAAGAGTGAAAAGGATGAATTTTTAAATTATATTCTTGACAATTGCGAATTAGTTGTTGTCACTGTCTATAATATTTCCGAAGCCTTCCAAATGTTTGATTCTCAAAACGGCAATGGAAAAGAGCTGGAGCCATACAATCTGTTAAAAGCTTATCACTTAAGTGCTGTTGATGGCTTTGACAATCAAAAAAAATGCGATATTTCTTGGGAAAATGCGGTAAAAAGCCGTTTGCCCAATGGCCAAAATTTTGACATACTGAAGCAACTATTCTCTGAGCAACTATATAGATCAAGGATATGGTCAAAGGGATGCGACGCAAACAGATTCACCAAAAAAGAAATAGGTGAGTTTAAGGGATATAGAACAAAAAATGGAATACGCTATCCATACCAAAACAAGACCATTTCTTTATTAATGATTTCTGATTGGATAGAAAATCAAAAAGACTGCTTAACTAAAAAGGGAATGATTGATCGTGATGGTTTTTCTGATAACTCAAATTTTTTAAAAAATTTTATGAATGTCAATCAGGACATTGTTGATGGCGATTTGTTTTTTCAATATATAGAAACCTATGTTGCCATGTATAAAAGATTATTCATTGAAAGAGAAGAAACTGATCCCATAAAAACATTTCAAGAATTCTATCAAAAAAAGTGCCACTATAAGGGTTGTCATAGAGATGGAGACACCTACTTAAGAGAGCTGTTTAAGGCTCTTGTATTTTGCTTTTACGATAAATTTGGCATAAGCGGATTGCAGCCAAGATATTACAAAATCTTATACGCATTTGTTTATAGAATTCGAATTTTAAACAAAAGTGTCTTTTACAATACCGTAGTCAGAGCTCCGATTGAATCTGACGTCAGGCCATTTAGTGTTATCGCTCAGGCACAAAGTCCCGACGATATTGAAAGACTGTATGTAGCCTGTACAGTTTCAAGGGACGAATTAAAACAAGTGAAAAATGGCGCTCTTGACGCGAATAAAAGAAAATCACCCTCGTTCGTGCCAGACATTATTAACTTTTTTGAAGAAGAACACTTTGCATTATAAAAAGGAAGATGATTATGAGTGATAGAGTTTGCTTGCTTTCTATATCTAAGGTTTTTAATGACCGTTACAGCATCCCCCTATACCAACGTAGTTTTGCATGGGGAACTGAACAGATAAAGACTCTACTACAAGATATTTATTCTAATTATCAAGAAAAAAAAGATATTCCATATTATGTAGGTAGCCTTATTGTAAAAGCAAGGGAAAATACATTTGAAGTTATAGATGGGCAACAGCGACTAACTTTCTTTACCCTATTGACAAAGATTCTAGGGATAAATGAATCTGAATGCAAAATTACCTACGAATCACGCGAACTCGAACAGAAATTTCTTGATAGCTTTTACAATGACGAAAATTTTTATAGAAAGAATGGTGTTGACTCCAATCTAAAAAGAAGAAATGCCGATTTAATTAAGGCTATTTATGATATTAATCATGTAAGTCTTATTGCGGAAGGGGATTCTGTAAAGTCGCATACACTCACAAATGTGTTAGAATCAGAAGAAAGGGATGACTTCATCAAATACGTGCAAAATAATGTCATTTTATTACGAACAGAAGTTTCAAAAAATACTGATGTCACCTCTTATTTTGAAATTATGAACAATAGAGGGAAGCAATTACAAAAACATGAAATTCTCAAATCTCTTATTATGAGTGGACTAGGAAAAAAAATTCATCAACAAATGATATTTGGAATGATTTGGGATGCTTGCTCACAAATGAACCGTCCTATTCAAAAGAGTTTCAGTGCTGACGACAGAAATCTATTTTTTGGCGAAAATTGGAATTCTTTTATTAGTTTTAACGAATTTAAACAATATTTTGAAAAAGAAAACAAATCGTCCAATGCAATTGATACGAGATGTTTTGAAGATTTGCTAAAGGCTCCCAAAGACCCTTTTGTTGAAGAGATTTTTGATGACGACGAAGAAGACAAAGAAAAAAATCGCGGATCCTTCAAATACCAGTCTATAGTTGATTTTCCAAACTTCTTGATGCATGTATTCAAGTTGTTCTATGATGTAAAAAATCAAATCGCATTAGATGAAAAATTTCTGATGCGCGATTACAAGAATTTTTCATCTAGCATTGATCCAATTAAGTTTTTGTATAATCTATTTCTGATGAGAACCCTCTTTGACCGTTTTATCATTAAGGTTAGGGGCAATGTCGATGATAATTCTGAAGATGACGACGTTTCTGTTGCAAAGGAAGACGAAAACTTTTCTTGGCAACTATTAGAGCCACAAAAATACGAATACAAGAAAGGGCGAAAAACGTATTATCGTCTAGATTATCGTACCAATACTGAATTCGGTGACAGTTTTGTTAAGGCCTCATCCATGCTACAGGTAACATTTAGAAGCCGTCATCACAAAAATTGGTTACAATACTTATTGAAGTTCCTTGTGGAAAGTTTCAACAAAAATGGATTAGGCGAAGTAAGCGAAGGCTTTAAAAAAGAGTATTCCGACGCAATTCATTGTTACATTAGGGATTATTTCAATCAATATTTAAATCCTCAACATTTGTCCCTTATTCCTGAAACAAAACTTTGGAATGAATCCGGGACGGGAACGCCTCATTTTCTTTTTAATCTCATAGATTACTTGTATTGGATTGCCAAAGCAAAAAAGCTTCAAGAGCAATTCCCCGAAATAGAATACATCACAGATTTTAATTTCCGCTACCATAACTCAGTAGAACACCATTGGGCACAAAATTTTAAGGGAAAGGATGTTGACGCATACAATGGAGTTAAACCCTTAATTGATAATTTAGGGAACCTTTGCCTTATTAGCAAAGGAACCAACTCGCATCTGCAAGATGTTTCCCCTATGGAGAAGGTGCAGAATCGTGCAGAAAAAGCACCTGAAGTAAACGGGATAAAAGGATTTCCTCCTAAACGGCAGATAATGTACTCTATCACTCAGAAAAATGGGAAATGGGAAAAAATACAAATTGAGGAGCATTATAAAAATGTGCTCGTTCTGCTAAATAAGATGACAGACTTGTTTGAAATTGATGCTGCATCTATAGAGCCTACGTTGTCCATAACCAATGTTGAAATTTCAGATGAAAAGCAAGATGATGAAACTGCTATTCTAGGAACAAAATTAAATTGCGATGACATTCAGCAGATTGCCTTAGATTTCTTTAGAAGACGATGCGAGAATGATGAAGAATTCGCAAATTATTTTACTCCAAAGATAGAAGATTATCAAAATTGGAGATTTGTCGTTTTAGAAAGAGAACGAGGGCGTTGGGATTACACTTTCTGCTACAATACCAACAAGAATTTCGTGAAATTAAATCTCAATATGGGACATTCATACGATCCCCAAAAGTTAAAAGAGATTGAACAATCCTATAGTTTTGATCCCGACGTTCGTGGAGACAACAAAAAAATTAATTTCGCAGGCGATTCTTTTTCCCATAAAAATGGACGTGTTGACTGCAGTAGATTATCTAAAGAAGAATTTCTTCGTTGGTTGGAAGAGTCTTCACAACAAATGCTTGACTTCCGAAAAAATGAACATGACAAATTAATTATTTAAACAGGTTGGAATTCATTTATGAGTCAATTTAAGAACTGAACCGATAACCCACTCAGTCAATATTCTCGAAATCCTCTTTTTCTGCCCCGCAGTGAGGGCAAACCCAATGTTCAGGAAGTTCGCTAAACGATGTTCCCGGCAAGGCCTCAGAACCCGCTTCCGGATCACCGTACTCCGGGTCATATATATAGTTGCAAATATTGCACTGGTATCTATCGTATTCGCCCATAAAAAACTCCTTTGTGCGTTTACTTAAATTATCCACCCCAAAGAATTTTTTGTATAATATTTTTCAAAAAAAACTGGATTTTTCCCTTCCCATTTTCTATATATTGTCGACATGGCAAGTTTCGGCTACAGTCTCTTATTGGTATTGACGGCGCTCATCTGGGGGTCGGGTTTTGTGGCCCAGATTGAAGGCAACGCTTTCGGACCGTTCGCCTTTTCATGCATCCGTTGCTTTATCGCGGCTGGGTTCCTTGCCTTGGTTTTTAAGGTACTTGACGCATTGGGAAAAAGTCCGCGCAGGCCGCGCTCTCCCGCCGAGACCAAGCTTCTTTGGAAAGCAGGATTCTTTTACGGGCTTGCGCTCTGCACCGCCATGAACCTGCAACAGCTCGGAATGTTCCTCGGCACCTCCGCCGGCAAGTCCGGATTCCTGACAGCCTGCTACATTATACTCGTGCCGGTCGTGAGACTCGTTCTCGGGCACCGCATTTCGCCTAAGACATGGATTTGCGTCGCGATTACCACCGTCGGGCTTTATCTGCTCTGCATCAAGGAAGGTTTTTCGCTGGAAATTTCCGACGGGGTTTCGTTACTTTGTGCGCTAGCCTTCTCATTCCACATTTTGGTCATCGACAAGTTCGTGAACCAAGTCGACCCGATACGCGTCTCGGCGATACAATTCTTAACCATCGGCGTGCTGACCGCCCCGCTGATGATTATTTTTGACCTCAAGTTTCCGGAAATGGACTTCAGTACGGTCGCTAGCGCGTTTATCAATCCGCGGGCCGTCGCAGGGTTATGCTTTGCCGCCTTCTTTTCGAGCGGCATCGCCTATACGCTACAGATTGTCGCACAGGACAAGGTGAACCCCACTATTGCCTCGCTCACGATGAGCCTCGAATCGGTATTCGCCGTATTTGCCGGGTGGGCTGTTTTAGGAGAACAGCTTTCCGCCCGCGAACTGACAGGCTGCGCCATCATGATGGTCGCCATCATCACCGCACAGATTAAACGCAAATAAAACACTCTTTTTTGACAACGGGGCATATAAATCAACGAAAAAATCATTTTTTATATGCCCCACTTCGCCAAAACGGCATTTTTACAACCCCTCATTCTAGGTTGGGGCATATAAATTTTCAAAAAAATATCCACTTATACGCCCCTCTGCTCTAAAAAGAGCACCTCGTCAACACGAACAAACTAAAAAGGGGCGTATAAAAAGGCTACATAAGCCCGTTTTATATGCCCTTCCACCTTAAAACAGTGTTTATTTGGAGTAAACAAATCAGAAAGAGGCCTATAAGAAACTCCATTCGGCCTCTTTTATATGCCCCTTAGCTCATTTTTTCCTCTTTAGTACAACATGTTTCTTGTTCTTGGCAACACGCATCTTATTCTTGGCAGCCGGCTTACGCTTTTTCAAAAGCAGCAACCCACCCACAACCAATACGACACCTACCAAGAGCGAAAGCAAGGCACTACGGGTAACGCCTGCGACAATGTAACTTACAAAACTGATGGCCGCAACACTCAAGGCATACGGTAACTGGGTATTCACGTGATTCACATGGTTACACTCGGCACCGGCACTCGCCATAATCGTAGTATCCGAAATGGGTGAAATATGGTCGCCGCAAACGGCTCCTGCCATGCAAGCAGAAATGGAGATAATCATCAGATTCGGATCAATGCTAGAGAATGCCGCCACCACAATCGGAATCAGGATGCCGAACGTTCCCCACGAGGTACCTGTAGAAAAAGCAAGACCAATCCCCACCAAGAAGATAATCGCCGGCATAAAGTTCATAAGCGAAGATGCGCTTCCCGAAACAAGGCCCGCCACAAAGTCCTTTGCACCAAGCGCATCGGTAACGCCCTTCAGACTCCAGGCGAGTACTAGAATAATAATCGCAGGAACCATCGCCTTGAAACCTTCGGGCAGGCACTCCAGGCACTTGCGGAGTTTCAGCACTCGACGTCCCAAGTACCAAATCACCGTCACGATAAAGGCGGCAAAGCTTCCAAGAACTAGGCCAACAGATGCGTCACTTCCGCCAAAGGCATCGACAAAGCCCTTATGGGCCTCGCCACTTGCAAAGTAACCACCCGTATAAATCAATCCGACCACACAGAATAAAACCAGCATCACGATCGGGAATATCAAATCAAGCACCGTTCCGCGAGGCTCTTCATCACTGAGTTTTTCCATCTTTGCCTCAATCATTTCGGCCGCAGATTCAAACTTTTTCATCGGTCCAAAATCCACTTTCAAAAGCACCAGGGCAAAAAGGGCCACGATCGTCAACAACGCATAAAAATTGAAGGGAATCGCCTTCACAAAAAGGCCGAGCCCATCTTCACCCTCGACAAAACCCGTTACAGCCGCCGCCCAGGAACTCACCGGCGCAATAATGCAAATAGGGGCCGCCGTTGCATCAATCAGATAGGCAAGCTTTTCGTGACTGAGTTTAAACTTGTCTGTAACCGGACGCATCACGCTACCCACCGTAAGGCAGTTAAAGTAGTCATCTACAAAAATCAGCACACCAAGAACAATCGTTGCAAGCTGTGCTCCGACCTTGGACTTGACATGCAATTTTGCCCAGTTTCCAAACGCCGCCGCAGCCCCCGACTTATTCATCAAGGCTACCATCGTCCCAAGCATTACCAGGAAAAAGAGTATCCCCACGTTCCATGGATCGGACACCTGCTTGACCATACCATCCTTGAACACGGCATCCAGAAATCCAGAGAAACTTCCCTGGCTAATAAAAAGGCCGCCAATAAGGACACCCACAAACAAGGACGAATAAGCTTCCTTGGTAATAAGGGCCAAGACAATGGCTACTACCGAAGGAATCAAGGCCCAAAATGTCCCATGAAAAAAAGACACCGCTTCTACAGCTTGCTGTTCCATAAGAGTCTCCTTTATTTGCAGGGCAATTATAGCAAATAGTGATTAGTTAAAAGTGGTTAGTGGTTAGGAATGAGGCGTCAGGTTTCAGATGTCTGGCGTAAGGTCCCTGAGTGGTACACTGAGCCTGCCGAAGTGCAAGCGCAGCGCGTCGAAGGGCCATGCGTTGTAAAGGCGAACAACAGAAAAAGCCCCGCGACGGGTACATTTTACATTTTAGGATTTATTTTATTTGTACTTGCAGATGTAAAATTCATTGCATCTAGAAAGGAATGGGTAATGAAAAAGTGGAGAATCATCTTGCCGGCGGCCTTTATTGCCGCTGGATTTTGGGCCTGTGGCGACGAAAATAGCACCGCCTCAGAATGTGTAACTGAACAGTGCCTTATTGAAAAATATGGCGAATTTAACGCGGATTCGGCAAATGCGGCGAATCCGCAAAATCCCGGCGACAGTGCCGTAGGTCAGCAAGACAACAATCCGCCTGACGCCTCAAGCGATTCAAGCAATCCGCAGGACCAACCCCTGCAAGACTCCTCTAGCTCAGACGGAACCGTTCCGGAATCTTCAAGCGACGGCGCCCCGTCTATCGAGTCTAGTTCAGACCAGGATTTATCAAGCTCTTCCGAAGGGAACCTATCGGCAGAATCTTCCTCGAGCGAAGAAGTCGTTACACCCCCAGCGAACACCTTTGTAGAAGACCACCGCAGCGAATGTCAGATAGGCGACATTCCGACAAGCGTCAACAACGCAAAGCTCCCCGACCCATTCATGGGCCTTGACGGCAAGCGCATCACCACCAAGGACGAATGGAAATGCCGTCGCGAAGAAATCGGTGCGATGTACGAAAAACTCATGTTCGGCGAAAAGCCTCGCAATCCGGAAAAGGTTGAAGGCAGCTATTCTGGTGGCAAACTCACCATTAAGGTCACGGACAAGGGCAAGTCCGGTTCGTTCTCCGTGAAAATCAGCAACGCAGGTACGAAGGACAAGCCGAAGCCGGCCATGATTGGTTTTGGCGGCGGCATGATGGGCGGTTGCGGAAGCCTCGGCAATGCAACGAACGGTCTCGACATCGCTCAGATTACTTTCAACCCGGATGACGTCGCACCAGAAAGCGGTGGCGGCATGTTCTTCAACATCTATGGTGGTAACACGAACAATTACGGTACCATCATTGCATGGGCTTGGGGTGTAAGCCGCGTTATCGACGCCCTCGAAAAGACTCCGGATGCAGGTATCGACGTGCATCACCTCGCCATGACAGGTTGCTCCCGTTGGGGCAAGGGTACGCTTGCCGTGGGTGCATTCGATGAACGTATCGCCCTCACGATTCCGCAGGAATCCGGTTCCGGCGGTGCTTCCCTCTGGCGCGTGGGCGCTCAGGTCAACAGGCAGAAGGGCAAGCAGTTTGTGCAGGGCTTAAGCAGCGCCGGTTCCGAAGGCAAGTGGATGATTTCCAGCTTCAAGAACTACGACGGCAAGGAAAATACGCTCCCGTTCGACCAGCACATGCTCGTGAGCATGGTCGCTCCGCGTGCGCTCCTCATCCTCGACAACGCGGGTCAGGAATGGCTGGGTGAGGTTCCGTCGAACTATTGCGGCCAGGCTTCTCTCGAAACCTACAAGGCCCTCGGCGTGACGGAGAACTACACCTACAGCCAGGAAGGCGGTCACGGTCACTGCCAGCTCCTGAACGGACAGTTCGACGAGGTCAGGG
>JAEEGG010018638.1_pt1 | contig 14088 bp, 13 predicted proteins | sample 9134161 | NCBI WGS metagenome assembly JAEEGG01 (sample SAMN16246543, study PRJNA631951) | gut metagenome | biome: gut microbiome; feature: rumen; material: CR-attached | host: Bos | place: Iran: Karaj | collected 2018-10 | reverse complement strand
ATAAAACTGAAAATATGCAAGATATTAATCGCTTAAAATTAGTATTAGTAGAACAAAAGAAAACCAGCAAATGGCTATCTGAGGAATTGGGGGTTAATCCCTCTACTGTCTCTAAATGGTGTACGAACTCTTCTCAGCCAGACCTTGAAACAATAGCTAGAATAGCAAAGTTGTTAAATGTCGGAATCGAGGAACTATTTAACAAGAAATTCATGGATTCTGTATAAGGTAGGGTACCACTTCGACGTGAAAGTAAAAAAGTGATTAGTATCATCATATAAAATGTATATGGCTCAAAGGTTAATATATTTTAATTCAAGAGATTGTCTCATTAGAATAGATATATCAAATATTATCTATTTTGAGGGGGACGGCAACTATACATATATAGTTACTGCCAACAAGATGAAATCATGCCTGTCGATCAATTTGTCTCATACTGAAGAGGCACTTGCCTCCCAGTTGGGTGAAGATGCCAAACGCTTTATGCGTATAGGGAAACGTTTCATCGTAAATATGAACTATATTTATAAGGTTGACGTGACCAAACAAACCCTCATTCTTTCAGACGCCCTCCAATTTGTCTATCAATTACCTGTTTCAAAAGATGCATTGAAAAGTGTCAAGGAACTAATTGTTAAAACAAGAATCTGATATGGAAATAATCATAGGGAGAGACCAACAGACAAGACAACTGAGCATTGTCAAAGATGGCATAGCAAAGAACTATGGTCAGCCCAATAGCGTACCAATGGATGTGAGTCGTCATCATATTTCCTTGCAGCCAACAGACGAAGGGAAATGGAAGATTAAGAACCTGAATGAGCAAAACGTCACTTTTGTCAATGGCTTAGCTGTCGAGAGTAAGGTTATTACAGAGAGTGACAAAGTAGAACTGGGAAATTCTCACTATCTCCTAAATTGGGATGCAGTAAGAGGCCCAAAGGAAGAAACAATCGACATTCGTCCTCTGAAAAAAGTTTGGGATGACTATAAAAATAAGATGTCAGACCTTAATATGGCTTCACAGAAATTCAACATAGCACGTTCTGCTACTGGTATTATAACTATGTTGGCAATTGCTTGTGGTTTTGTTATAGGTCATGGCCCTGTATATATACTGTTTTACGGATTAGCAATAGCAATCTCTTTGTGTTTCCTGTATAAAGCGTGGACAGACGTATCAAAAATACAAAGTAGGCGCGATGACTACCAAGAGGAGTTTGATACCAAGTGGGTATGTCCCAAATGTGGTCATCCTCTAAATGCTAAGAATTATATTGTGCTATCAAAACTAGATGGCTGTCCCTATTGCAAGACCAAGTATAAGAAGTGATTTCGTAAGGAAAACCATATATTTCTTACAGAAACCCATCAGATATTTGGAACTAAACGATCTTTTTACTACTTTTGCAACAACTAAAAAACAAAACAATATGATGAACGAAGAAACTATTTTCCAGAACAATCCTCAGATTGAAGGAAAGAAAGATGTTAATAAGGAGGAAAATCCTTGGAAGTTGGTTACACTTGGTGGTGTAACAGGTGTTTTAATGGGTGCAGGTTTGTTGTATGGCGGACAGATGGCAGCCAAAGAATTGGATCCCGTTGAATCCCCAGAAATAGTTGCTCCTGAAGCAGGCGAAACCAGCCATACTCTTGAGAATGGCTTGAAGGTGGCTTCAGTAAATGATGATCTCTCATTTGGTGAAGCATTTGCCCAAGCTCGTACAGAAGTAGGCCCTGGTGGCGTGTTCCATTGGCATGGAGGCATTTACAATACTTATACTGCAGCAGAATGGAATAATATGAGCGTTGGCGAGAAGCACGACTTTGTCCAGCAGGTACAGCCTGAGGTACGACCAGATGAAGTTCCTACACCCACAGACACAAACTCACATGTCATAGTTGAGCATCATGTCTATCATCATCATGAAGGTTCACCTGCTTCACAAGCAGAAGAGGTACATCAGGCAGCAGCTGATACTTCAGACGATGTTCAGATGGTTGAACAGCAACTTGCAAAGAATTTCGATATGGGCGATGATGTCCACATCGTGGGTTATGCAAATGCTGATGGGCATTTGGCTGTAGGTTATGACACTACAGGTGATGGTCAGGCTGACGTTGCCATCATCGATGTCGATAATAATTATCGTCCCAGTGATGAAGATATTATCGTAGATAAGGACGGATATATGGCACGCATTGGCGACTTAAACAACGAGTCTGATGAGTCTGACCCATACGTTCAGACTGACCAGGAAGACCCCAATGCAGCAGTTGACACATTTGAAGACCCAATGATGATTGACGCATAACATGATGCAGACAAAAAGAATCATTTGCCCTCAATGTAGAGCCGTCCTTGATGTGAGGAACTCGAAAAATGAAGAAGTCAAACAGTTTACATGTCCAAGCTGTAAGACCCTTCTTCAAGTAAAGTTCACCCCACAACAAGAGCCCATAGAAGCTCCTACATTTATTGCGCCATCTCCATCTCAATCTGCACTCGATGGTGAAACGCAATTGGCTGGAGCAGGCTATGCAGCCACTCAATTGGGCACATTTCCTAAGTCAAAAGCCACAGCCAAACTTTTTCTTCATGGTGTTGAGTATGAACTTGAAGAGGGGAAGAACATAATAGGAAGAAAGGGTACTACCTCAAAAGCAACTGTTCAGATAGATACAGACGATCGCTATATGAGCCGCCAACATTGCAGCATCACAGTAAAGACTCTGCCTGATGGAGTCAAAAAAGCAGTGCTTAGCAACTATCAGAACAAGAATCTGACAACTATCGATGGCCAAGAAATCGCTACAGGTGACGAAATCCGTCTAACTGATGGCAATAGCATCACTATGGGTCGTACCACTGTTACTTTCAAACTATCGTAACGTATGAAGATTGAATTATACCCACCTCTATCTATTCATGAGATAGGCCAACGGGAAAACCAAGAAGATTCCATAATTCAATGGGATAATCGTCTTTTTGTGCTCTGTGATGGTATGGGTGGGCATGAAAAGGGCGAAGTTGCGAGCCAGACTGTGTGTCAGTCATTAGTCACTTGGTTTGAGAATAATATAAAACCAGATAAGCCATTTTGTGATGATCAGCTCCGAGTAGCCGTTGAATATGCTTATACTGAACTCGACAAGTATGCAGATGGAAGTCCCAGGCAGATGGGAACTACCCTTACCTTATTACATCTAGGTAGTAAAGGTGTTACTGCTGCCCACATGGGCGACAGCCGTATCTATCATATCCGCCCTGAGGTTGGAGTTCTCTATCAGTCTCGTGACCACTCTCTGGCATTCGATCTTTTCCCAGCCGGCGAAATCACTTATGAAGAAATGGCTACATATCCTCAAAAGAACGTTGTGACTCGCGCCATGACGCCTGGCGAGGATAATCGTATGCGTCCTGACATTATCCATATCACAGACATTAAGTCAGATGATTATTTCTATATGTGTTCAGACGGGATGATGGAGAAGATGACCAACAATGAACTCTTGGCCTTATTCAGTGGCGATATGGATGACAAAATGAAGGTTGGACAACTGAAAATGGCGACTAATCAAAGCTTTGACAATCACACGGCTTGGATTATCCATATTAAGGATGTTATCAAGGAAGAAAACGACAATCAGTTTGAGAATGAGGAAATAACCTCTCGTGTTAATGCCATCAATATCCTGCCTCATCCTGTTTATGATGCAGAAGACGATGATGTAGTCGTCGTTGAGGGTAAGGAGAAATCACTATTTCAGAAAATCATAGGAATATTCAAATAGTCAGCAAAATATGCAGGAGCAAATTAATAATTCATCCATGCTCAAAGTAGGAACCATCCTGCGAGGCACATATCGTATAGATAGTTACCTTTCATCTGGTGGCTTTGGTAATACGTATGTTGCCACAAACATCGAGTTTGATGAACGTGTGGCTGTCAAGGAGTTCTTCATGAAGGGTGTTACCCAACGTGACGAGAACCAGACTACTGTTAGTGTCAGCAACGCAGAGAACCATAATAGCTTCTTGGAACAGAAAGAGAAGTTCAAGAAAGAAGCCCGTCGCCTGCGTAAACTAAAAAATGAAAACATCGTAAGTGTTCATGATCTATTCGAAGAGAACGGAACTGCTTATTATGTGATGGATTATATCGATGGTGAAAACCTGGCAGAAAGGCTAAAGCGTACTGGACAACCTATGTCTGAGAAAGAAGTCCGCGAGATTTTGCCTCAAGTACTCAATGCACTGAAAACTGTTCATGATGCAGGAATCTGGCACTTAGATCTGAAGCCTGCCAATATCATGCTGACCAATGAAGGCAAAGTGAAACTCATTGATTTCGGTGCTTCCAAGCAGTTGAATGCTCAAAAAGGTGGTGCTACAACAAGCACGGCCATCAGCTACACCAATGGTTATGCCCCACGCGAGCAGATGGAGCAGAACTATGATAAGTTTGGTCCTTGGACAGACATCTATGCCCTTGGCGCTACAATTTATACACTTCTGACAAACAAGCGACCTCCATTACCAACAGATATTGATGATGATACCAGCGAAGACAAGCATAAGACTCTTCCTATGCCTGAAAATACAAGTGAGGAAATGAAGAACCTTATCTTATGGATGCTACATACAAATAGAAATCAGAGGCCACAAGATGTTTATAGTGTCTATTTCGAATTAAAGCAGTATAATCCTTCTACGATTGATGAAGAAATCGATGAATCTACGATTATAGATAAATCAAAGGGGAAGAAGGAAATAATTTATCGTTGTAATACCAGATTTAAGAATAATCAATTTATTATTTTTGCGACATTAATTGCTATCATTGTATGCATATGTTTTGGAGCATTTTATTATTGGAATTATATAAAAGCAGGTAATAACGAAGAATATATAAAACCCAAATATCAAATTATAAGTGATAAAGAAAAAACATGTGAATTGTTTGGATCTTTTCCCGAACCTAAAGAAAATGATTTCTTGTCATGGTATGAAGCATATCATATTCAAAATCATGCCTGTATCCCTAGAAACCTAAAAGGGCATTATGATATACCCCAAAAAGTTGATGGGTATAATATCGTAAAGCTTGGAGATTATTCGTTTTGTAATACACTCTTGTCCTCTATAAATATTCCTGAAGGTGTAAAAGAAGTGGGACGACGGGCGTTTGCAATAAATGACAATTTATCTCGTGTTTCTTTCTCAAATGGGGTAGAATCAATAGGTTGGCGATGCTTTGAAAATGATTCTTTATTATCAGAAATTATACTTCCAGAATCTTTAACTAAATTTGGGAAAGAAGCTTTCTATGGATGCTCATCATTAGTTGAAATTAAACTTCCTAGCCAATTGACAATACTAGCTGATTCAGTATTTGAGAGTTGTCGTTCATTGAAATCTGTCAATATAGATAATATTAAAGTGATTGGCTCTGGATCTTTTGTTCATTGTGAATCTTTATCTTCAATATCCATACCAGAAGGAGTTGAAGAAATACCAAGTTGTGCTTTCTTTGGTTGTAAATCATTATCAAGTGTTCGTTTACCGTCTACCATAAAAAGAATTAAAGACGGGGCTTTTTCTTGGTGTACTTCTTTATCATCAATTAACATACCAGACGGTGTTGAAGATTTTTCTTTTGATGCTTTTTGGGGGTGCTCTTCATTGTCAAGCATCCATTTACCAAAATCTATTCAAAAAATAGAGGGATTCTTTCCTGATGGGAAAGACATGAAAAAAATAATCTCGGACATACCAGATCCTTTTGTTGTTACCTACTATGATAATATGTTGAAAACTCCATCAAATAGTCCAGGAAGTTATGATAATAATCAGAAGATAGATGTTTTATATGTACCTCAAGGCACTAAAGAATTATATGTAAAAGCAGGGTGGACCAAGCATTTCTTAAGAGTTGTTGAAAGATAAGTATATCATATAAAGAGATAGATTATGAATTCTATAGAAACGATTAATTTTTATAAAGGACGAGATGTCAGTCCTTATTTGTTTCACTTCGTAAAGGGTAAAGCACCCTTACAAGTTCTATATCAAATACTCAAAGAGAATGTATTGAAAAGTGATAAATATCCCTATATTTGTTTTACAGAGTCGCCTTTGAGAGTTATGAATGACATTCTGGATTACTTTCAAACATATAAAGATAAGCCAAGATGCAGCCCTATGTTTGAAAAATATGGCATTGGTCTAAATAAGAAAAAGATGTACGAGAAGTATGGAGCTCGTCCAGTGATTTATGGAACATATGAAGAAAAAAAACTATTTGACATATCTCTTCAGTGGCGTTTTGAACGTTTAGACTTTTGTAAGTGGGATTTTTCTTGGCAGAGAGAATGGAGAACAAACGGAAACTTCTTCGAATTGCCAGAAGACGATGAAGATGTTGTAATTATTTGCAAATATGAAAAAGAGGCAGAACGTCTAAAAGAACTATATGGCCATCCTTGTATATCTTTCGAATACATAGATAATAATCATGCATCGGATTATGACGTTGAATGCTACATAGGTCTACAATTGATGAGTGATTTTGAGATTGAATGCTATAAACAAGAAGGCGAAGACCTGTTAAGACAGAATTCAACGGGAAAATAGAAGGGTTTATGCAACACCTACAACCTAATACCACCTTGCAAGGTGGAAAATACAGAATAGAGCGAGTGTTGGGGCAGGGAGGCTTTGGCATCACATATTTGGCAGTGCAAACATCACTAGAGAGGAATGTTGCCATTAAGGAGTTTTTTATGAAGGACTTCTGTAGCCGTGATAATACGAAGTTGACTACTGGCAGCACCAAAATTGTAGAGCAATGCAGGAAGAAGTTCATCAAGGAAGCCAGGAACTTAGCAAGACTTAGTCATCCGAATATCATTGGAGTGATAGATATCTTTGAGGAAAATGATACGGTATATTATGTGATGCCATATCTTATGGGCGGATCTTTGGAAGATTTTGTCAAGACACATGGAACACTTTCTGAATCGGAGGCAATGAGGTATGTTAGGCAGATTGCCACTGCTTTGAAGTATATGCATGAAGAGCAACACATCTGCCACTATGATGTAAAACCAGCGAATATTCTTCTTGACAACAAAAGAAATGCTGTTCTGATAGACTTTGGTATTTCAAAAAACTATGATGCTTCTGGGCATGAAACGACTACAACTCCCATTGGCATGAGTGAAGGCTATGCCCCTATTGAACAGTATCAACAGAACGTTGAAGAGTTTTCTCCTGTCAGTGATGTATATGCTTTAGGCGCTACGCTCTATTTCTTGCTTCATGGCAAACGTCCTGTTTCTGCAGTTCATCGTGCAAGCGGAACCGAACTAATGATATCAGAGCAACTCTCTCAGGAAATCAGAGACATTATCAATGCATCGATGATGGTATCTAAACGAGAAAGGGCTAAGTGTGTTGATGTATTCTTGAAAGATAATTCTTTCTCAGATCAAAGGCAAAACTCCAGTGTTGGCTCTGTAGTAACAGATGAAGAAACGATAATTGCTTCAGATGAAGATGAAGAAGATGAGATTCCATTCGAAATACTTTTAAAACGAGCAGAAAATGGTGATGTTGAAGCACAGAACGAATTAGGAGAGTGCTATTATTATGGTAAGAAGGTTGAAGAGAACAGGGATTTAGCATTTAAGTGGTATATGATGGCTGCTAAGCAAGGAAATCCTGAAGCACAATTCAATGTGGGGTGGTGTTATGCCAAAGGAAAGGGTACGGATGTAGATAATGAAAAAGCAGTTGAATGGTATAAAAAATCTGCAGCGCAAGGGAATGCTGATGCTCAACACTATTTGTCACAGTTGAGAATTAATAATAGCTGTCGAGAGCATGATTATAAAACAGAAATGGGTTTAAAAGAAATAAATGGATGGTATAAAGCCCTGGCATTTTGCATTGCTTTCATTCCTTTCATTTTTATCTGGTCATACAATTTCCATAATATCATATCTTTTCTCAAGATTCATTTTACAAATACATGGGCCGCATTTATATTCTGGTGGTTGTCCCCTGAATTGGCTTTATCTTTATGGTATCCAATAAGAGGTTTTATTTGTTTTATCATTAACAAGAATAACCCACGGCTTTCGTTTCATAATATAATTGTGACTGAGTTTGCTGAGGATGAACGTAATTGGAGGAGATGGATACCTCTTATAATCTTAAATATCATTGTATTGATAATATTTGTATACGTTAATGCTGTTAGCTAATAAAAACATAACCATATAAATTATGACATATAATGAATTTCAAAATGTAGTCGATAAATACGAAGCTGCAAAAGCTAAAGCAATTGCAGAGTGTGAGCTTGAGCCCGTTGGAATAGATATTGTTTACGTGAATGCGAAAGGTGAAGAAAAAAGCCTAACAATTAGGAATCCCCGTCCGTCAACACAATATGCAAACTGCATTGATGCAGACTGCTTCAGTTATTATAGAGCCAACGATGGTGGTTTTATTAATGGTCTCGAATTGGATTGCGCAATAACCAGTCGCAGAACATTTAAACTCTCACGAATCATTTCGGCTTCTGTAGCAAAGTGATTCAACAATCAAGTTCGAAATTTGACCATGTTAAGAAACTGATATATGATAATGATGAATGGCATATCGAAACAGACAACTGTAGAGAATAATAATTGCGTGAATCTTTATATATAAAACGATACATAATATGGGAATAATTAAAAACATTTTCGGAAAAAGAAAGAACGAGATGGAAGCTGGAGATGTAACATCACTCGCTTATACTGATGAACTTCGTCAGATATACGATAGGTATTGTCAAGGCTTTCTGGGCCAGGATGAGTATGAATTTCAAACTGGCCTCTATAAGAAATGGAGTAATGACGGGATGATGTCCAATGGGCTTCATGTAGTTGAGAAAGGTACTTTTGGTGATGATGACCTATATAACATATCAAAAAATGTAAGCCAATTTATATCTGGCCGATTCATCGTTAATAATGAATTCGATCCTGATTTCTGTTGGCTTAAGTACTCTGCCACACGTCCATGCTTTCATCACTTGTGTTTTACATACAAGAAGACGGTGTATAGTTGTCTCATAGGTGTAGTCATGGAAAATGGAGAAGTGTGGATTAGTTCACAAGATTCAGAGAATCTCTTTCGAGAGTGCATGAACAATTGTCTATACCCATGTATCGTCCCAGTCACTCAATCAGGAGAGATATATGATGAGCAGACTCCCGTACTTGATGCCGAAACTCTTCAGCCAATAGATTTTGATGTGCAAGAAGATTTTGTTCCACCAATTATGACAAAATATGAACTGCACACTCGTGCAATCAATGAAATCGCATTATATTTGATGGATAGAGGATGTTCCAATATCGCAACTTGTGACATCATGAGCATATCTCCTTCAATATTCTTTAACGACGAAGATGGAAATCATTCTTACATAGTCGTCAGGTCGTTGCCCGCTGGACTTGATGGGATAAGTTATAGTTTCAATAAGGGTGTGATTGATTACCATAAAGACGACAAAGGGTACTTCGTTAATCTCCTTTGGAATAATCTCGATGGCAACAATGGCAGTTTCATGGAAACCAAAGTAATAAAGAATGGCTCGTATGTTCATAAAAAAATAGAACTTGAACCACTTGATCCTATTGAGGTGTTGGATATGAATTATCCACACTTTACCTTCGTTAATGAAAAGTTGTATAGCGTACATAATAATAATGACGATGGGAAAAAAGAAGAACTATAAGCAATATCGAATATTGGACTTTAATCCAGATATCTGTGGTGTTGAGGATGGATACATCGTGCTATTCTCACCTTACAAACTAATAATAGATGGAGTATTGATTGTTCCAGATGGAATCCGTATGCCAGACGGATCGGTTATTAATGATATCCGATACGATGCAGCATCCTTCTTCTGGGATATGTTCAGGTTCCGGAAGACTCCTATCACCATGTATGCAGGGCATACATATCTGAAACCCTATTTAGATTATGGGAAAGATCGCAATGCTGATTATGCCTTCAAATATAAAAAGGTATTCAACTGTTTGGAAAATATCTGTTTATTTGAGGATGAGATAGACGGATATACCAGTAAGAATGGTATTCTGTACGATAAAGATGGTAAAATCGCATGCGTTCCTCCTCGCAATTTGTACGCACAAACAATGCCATTGGAGTATTTTGACGGAAAGTATTTTGATGATGGAGAATGCGTGGATTATGAATTTGGTGATTGTTTAATAGATGCCTTTGGTGGAGTATATTCACAAGATGGTAAGACTTTCCTAAAATGGGTTGGCGATGATGTCATCACCTATTATAAAGTTAGAGATGGAGTGCGACGAATTGAGGATAAAGCATTCTGGCAACTTACAGCCTACGGACTTGGCTATTGTGGTCTTACTAATTTATATGAAGTGGATCTTCCCAATAGCCTCGAGTCTATTGGTGATGAAGCCTTTAAAGGAAGTGGCCTTAAGAAGATAATCATACCAGATAAAGTGACAGAAATTGGCAATGAAGCATTCTTGCAATGTAAGCAGCTTGAAGAGGTGGCATTCCCCAATCATCTTAGATCTATAGGTAAATCAGCATTTGAATGTTCTGCGATTATTTCACCAGTTATTCCCAAGAGTGTTGAAAAGATAGGTTATCACTGCTTTGAGAACTGCTGGCAGTTAACTTCGATAACAGTCGAAGAAGGAAATCGCTTCTATACCTCAGAAAACGGTGCACTTTATAATGTAGATAAAACCACTTTAATCCGAGTTCCTCTTGTCGCTGCCCCACTTGAACCTAATGTTAATGGTTTTCGCGAGCCAAAACTTAAATTAATATCAGAGACACCCTGCGAGTATAAAATAGATAATGACTGTAGAATTACATTGAAAAATATGTTTGAGGGAATTACGTTTAAATATGTAACAGACGAAACTACAGGCAAAACATATAAGGAAATCATCCATCGTGAAGGTGACTATGTGCGGCCAAAACTATTGGAAAATGGTGAAGACAGAAGTCATATGCTTTATGCAGGACAAAGAATCTTGGTTGAAAATGAGCAAGATGTTAAAGCTGGCACTGCAATATATACGTACTCTGAATGTGAATACGATGATTCGCGTTTATTATGGGGTTATCCCATGGAAGAATTCATAATTCCCGAAACTGTTACAGAGATTGCAGATGGCGCATTCCAAAGAAATTCTTTAAAATCAATATCAATTCATGATGGAGTAATAACGATTGGGAAAGGAGCTTTTGAATATTGCTATAATGAATCCATTAGGATTGGAAGTGGTGTTCAGAAAATTGGAGAAGATTTTCTCAATGGGTGTTATTATCTTGAAACAATCGAAGTAGATAAGGATAATAAGCATTTTCAGTCTATTGATGGCATCTTATATAACAAGGCCAAAACAGAGTTGATTGCAAGTCCATATATCATAAAAGCACCATCTTTGCCAAGAGAACTGCGGGTTATTGCTTCGCATGCTTTTTGGGGACGCCAAATTGAAAAACTCATCATACCAGAAGGAGTTACGACTATTGGTGATGGTGCTTTAGGAAATAGTAGAATAAAGGAAATCTATTTCCCAAGAAGTTTGAAGAACTTTGGTGAACTAGTTGCTTTTGAGGGCTATTTTAAGAAGATGTATGTACCCAAAGGATTTGGAAATCAATTAATCAAGCAATTGTCAATTTCGATGCAATATGGTGATTATGATTTGGAAGAATATGATGATCTGCCTGTAGAATGGGACGAAGCCAGGAAAAAGAACCTTCAACGCTTTGTGAATGCGCAGGATAGCGGTGGCATCTATGATGGTACTGGCACTTATGCAGAAGCCTTGCAAGAAGTGAAGAATGGGCATAAGCGTGGGCACTGGATATGGTATGTGTTCCCTCAGATGAAGGGATTGGGCAAATCTGAGATTTCCCAGTTCTATGGTATCAATGGGCGTGAAGAAGCAAAAGCATACATAGAGAATCCTATACTAAGGGAAAGACTGATAGAAATATCAGAAGCCGTACTTAACAATGAGAATTCCGTATATGACATATTCGGGCAGGATGCTATAAAAGTAAGATCATGCATCTTACTGTTTGAATCAGTCTGCGACATTTCTGTGTTTAAACAGTTAAAGAGTAAGTATCGTTGGTAATATGGAAATAACATTTGAGAAATGGGAGGACGGCAGATGGTTCGTTGTTCTTCCAGATTATGATGGTTCACAAGAAGATCTTGAAATGGTTGATGGTGCAGATGAATTCTTAGATGTACTAACAACAGATGGTTTATATGTTACTCTCGATGTAAGACTTGAAGGAAATCAATATATGCATTGCTTAAAGTTAGTAAAACATGACGAAATCGGAGGAACATACGAAGTCACTGATCATGGGCGCTTTGATAAAGATATATGGCTATGTAATGTAGTGCATTATCTATTTGGAGAGCATCCGGAATATATTTATTTCAATATAAAATAGTACGCTATATGGCTACGACATTATCAAATACTGATATAGAGAACTTGGATAGATTCAAGTCGGCTCTAAACAATGATAAGACCCTTTTAGTAAGGGAGTTCGCTATTAAGTATGGTACTGATGGGGAGATTGCTGTTTCAAGTAATAATGCCATATATAGACTATGTCGTGATAATAGTCATGCTTACGATGATTGGGCATTCGAGTGGGTTAATTCTCTTTCAGATTTGTACCAATTAAATGGTAAGATGGAAGACACCCCTATTCAAGAAGCATTTGATAAGAAGATGCGGGAATGGATAGAAAAAGGCGTTGTAGCCAAGGATTATCCCACTGAGTATTTCTTTCTTGGTGCAGTCTATTACTCAATAAGTAAGATGGCTAATGAGCTTGATGAACGGTTACGACTCATTCGTGACAAGCATTACTATGTAAAAACAGGCTTGTTTAGAAAAGTGAAGATTATAGCCCTCCACCATTATGATGACGTAACGCTACGTGACTTCAATAGAAAGTATGACCGTTATGAAATAGCAGCATTAATGCTATATGCAGGCGAAAAGTTCCGACTAAGTACGGAAGAACTTCAGGAACAGTATGATAAGGTACGGCGAATAGTATATGCTTTTATAAACGGTACGCTGGCTTCTAGAAAGAAAATTGTGGAAAAACTTGCTAGTTCAAATACTGAACGAAGTCTATACGCTTATCTGTTTGTTTGCGCAGTGATGGAATATACAAATGTCACTGATAAGATGGGACTATTTAAAAAGCTATTTTGGGAGAGACAAGATAACTCCATTAAATATAGTGTTATGTACCCAAAAATCGAAGTTGTGGATTTAGAAGAATGGAAATGGGGCTATGATCCTTTTGGCTATCCAGAGCAGAAAGAAGCATCAGAAGAAATTGGTGTAGTGTGGGATATATGGCCAATTATTATATCACAGTCATGCCATCTACTTCTGGAAAAATATTCTCTTCCGTTTAATAGGAAGTATGGAAAGTACATGAAATGGGAAAAGCCAAATGATGTACCAAAGTTCTATCATCTACGTTTTACATATAAAGATAAAGACTACGGAATTTTTATAGCATTACAAGGCGGTGACAGTACCATAGCCACTATGGAAAGGACTGCCTACGATGCCTTTATAAAGGGTTGTGAAGAGAATAATATGATTCCGTTAATAGCTAATGGATGGGGCATAATATATGAACCCGATGAAACCCAGCCCTATTACATACGTCTATATGATGCTTATTCATTTAATGAAATTAATATGAGAGATATTAAATAAAAAATGTTATTCATTTTGCACATTCTTTTAATTTGATTATTTTTGCAAAAAATAAAAGATAAAGACTGTTATGACAATAGAGGATATAAAAGTTATCATACGAGGTGACGAGACTCGTACGTTAGAAATGAAGAAGACAACGGGCGAGTTGAAGGATGGTATGCGTTCAGCTTGTGCCTTTCTCAATACCGCAGGTGGTTGGCTGTTCTTTGGTATTGCCCCAACGAC
>JAEEGG010018633.1_pt1 | contig 14091 bp, 13 predicted proteins | sample 9134161 | NCBI WGS metagenome assembly JAEEGG01 (sample SAMN16246543, study PRJNA631951) | gut metagenome | biome: gut microbiome; feature: rumen; material: CR-attached | host: Bos | place: Iran: Karaj | collected 2018-10 | reverse complement strand
TCCATAATACATACGACTATGTTATGCGGAAAGTTGGCACATCCGAGGGATGGCTAAAGGCAAAGCTAACTCAACTGTATTATCGTCAGACAATTAAGGATTTAGGAAAGTGTGCACAATTGGTTGTGCTTACTGATAGCGATGCCCGTGGATGGCGACAGCATTTTAACAATGTGACTGTTATTCCTAATCCTGTTACGTTATATCCTGATGTCATAGATGATATTCCCAAGGATCCTGGTCGGATTATCTATGTTGGACGTTTTAATCATGAGAAACGTATTGACCGCCTGATAACAGCTTTTTCAATGATTGCTGAGAAGTATCCAGATTGGCATGTGGACATTTTTGGCGATGGTAATGAGAAAGAAAATTTACTACATCTGATTTCTGAGATGAAATTAGATGATCGTGTTATCATTCACGAACCTACAAAAGCTATTTACGATGAATATAAGCGGAGTGAGATGTTGGTGTTATGCTCTGAACATGAAGCTTCACCTCTAGTTTTAGTGGAAGCAATGACTTGTGGCGTTCCATGTGTGTCATTAGATTGTCCTAATGGCCCTCGTGAAATCATTACGGATGGAGAGACGGGCTTGCTTGCTAAGGATGGCGATATAAATGATTTGGCATCCAAGATAGAATGGTTAGTCATTCATGAATCGGAACGTGAGGAGATGGGGAGAAAAGCCCGTGTCTTTGCTGCTTCTCGGAAACAAGACGTTGTTATGGGGCAATGGGAAAAACTATATACGGGTTTGGTTAAGTGATATTTTTTACATTTTGAATTATGAATCCTATCAAGGAATTTTTCATGAAAAGAGATGGTGTTTATGCTGTACAACTCTTTGCAAATGACAAACTGAATCTAGATGAATTTGATAATAATCATCTAATAAGCCGCATGGATATTTCTGGATTGTGGAAATGGAAACCTATTTTGTTTAGGGCGGATCCTTTTATGTTTGTTAAGAACGAAGAGCTATTCCTCTTTTATGAGATTCAATATGGGTTTGACTGTGGAAAGATTGCGATGACTAAAACCTGCGATTTGGTTAATTGGTCAGAGCCAGTTGTTGTTTTACAGGAAACATTCCACTTATCTTTCCCCTTTGTTTTTGAAGAGGATCATCAAATATATATGATACCAGAATCTCAAGAGAGTGATACGATAAAGTTATATAGGGCAAATGATGATTTGACATCATTCTCTTTTGTGAGGGTTTTATTGCGCCAAGAAAGAGTTAATGGTCTTCAATGTAATTATGTAGATAGCCATGTCTACAAAAAGGATGGTCTTTTCTACTTGTTTACTTCATTTATGAAAGATTGGAAGACGACTCAAGAACTCTATGTTTCAGATAGTTTGTTGGAAGGGGTATTCAAAAAACATCCTTCTTCTCCATTATGTATAAGTCATGAATATGGTCGGAATGGTGGGTCTTTAATAGAGTATGATGACAAGTTGTTAAGAGTATCTCAGGATTGCCATAAAAATTATGGTGAAAATGTCTCGTTACATCAGATAGTTAAGTTCGATAATCAATGTTATCAAGAGCAGTTGTATAAAAGGAATATTTTCTCGGATAATCTTTTATTTCCTGATGGAGGACATCAGTTGAATATTGTTCAATTCCTAGGGAAATACATCTATGCTACTGACTACAAGGAGAATAGGTGGACGTGGTATCATCTTTATCATTCATGCCTAGTTAAATTGCATTTGGCAAAGAAAAGGTAATTTCAAAGGTGATGGGACTGATACCATACGAGAAAGGCGGTTTCTACATATTCGACCGTGCCTATATGGTTACAAAGATGCTCTACAATCGAGAGCAAAGAGGTCTTCTTTGTTGCTAGGGAGAAGCATAAGATGGTCTATGAGGTCGTACAGGACAAAGACTACAACAATGTGCAGACAGCTGTGATGGCTGACTAGATAATCCGATTCAAAGGGAATAAGACGAAGTCGTATTACCCCAAGGAACTGAGGCGTGTCGTCTACTACGACAAAGAGGGTAACAGGACATTCGTATTCTATACCAACAACACGGGTATCAAGGCAGAGGACGTTGCGTTGCTTTACAAGTACAGATGTAGGGTGGAACTATTCTTCAAATGGCTGAAGCAACATCTGCTGTAAATAGGGAGTGTCGTTAAATATTAAGATTATTTATAACTATCTGTTTCTCAATATGATAGAAATTTTATACCTTTGTAGAGTATAAGAAAAATCCCCCAATCACCCTAGGAAAGTGAAAAATTGGGGGAATCACAAATGTGATAACAATGGCAAAGGTACAACATATTTCTGGAATAAGCATAAGCAAGAGAATACCGTTTGAAGGGTTCGATTTTTATGATTTATTTCGTATTACGTTTGAGAACAGCGAGCTTGGGCGTATGAAACGTCTGCTTCCTCTTCATGAGATGGCGGTAAACTTTGGTTTGGTGAGTAATCGGCCAATACGCAAGCGTGGCCCGAAGCCCTTCTTCTCTCCTGAGGGGAAAGTGGCGCTTATGTTCCTGAAGACGTACACAGGTCTGAGTGCTCCGAAGCTTCTGGAGCAGTTGAACGGTAACGTCCATTACCAGTTATTCTGCGATATCTCAATCAATCCGCTATGCCCTCTGAAGAACTACAAGTTGATAGACGACATCGCATCAGAGCTTTCTGCCAAACTCAAAATCCAGCAGCAACAGGACATACTTGCAGAGGCATGGAAGCCGTACATGAAGGATCTTGATACATTCTACACAGATGCGACATGCTATGAGAGCGACATGCGCTATCCTACAGACCAGAAACTGTTGTGGGAGTGCATTGAGAAGTCGTATTCGGTGATGTGTGCGATGAGCCAGCACTTGGAAATCCATCGTCCGAGAACGAAGTTCCTTGACGTGGAGAAGGCGAACATGGGGTATGTGAAGCAGCGCAAACACAGCAAGTCTCAGCAGCGTAAGATGATTCGTCGCCTTCTTCATCTGCTTGGGAAGATCCTTGGCGAGATACGCAAGATGATACGCGAACATGAGGATGATGAGCTACTGACGCCACGTGAACAGTCGACCTTAGACATTATCACAAAGGTGTACCGCCAGCAGAAGAACCACTTCAACAATAACGATTCCAGGGAAAGCATTCCCGACAGGATTGTGAGCATATCAAAGCCATACGTAAGACCCATCGTTCGTGGCAAGGAAGTGAAGAACGTGGAGTTTGGTGCCAAGTGCAACAACATCCTTGTTGACGGTATCTCGTTCATCGAGAAACTCTCCTTCAATGCCTTCAGTGAGGGTACGAGACTGGAGCATTGCATCAAGATGCACAAGCGGCTGTTCAAGGTGGACGCAAAGAAAATAGGCGGCGACACAGGCTATGCAGGCACATCCAACAGGGAGCTCTGCAAGGAGCTGGGAATCCAGACCTCATTTGTGAAGCGCGGCCGCCCATCTGCGGAGAAGCAGGAGAAGGACTTTGTCCGTCAGGAACTGGCCAGAGTCAGAGCCACAGCGATGGAGGGCTCATTCGGAACGCAGAAAGAACACTACGACATGAGAAGAATTAAGGCAAGGAAGAAGCAAACGGAGATTCTTTACATCTTTTTCGGTATCCACACTGCGAATGTAGTCCATTTGGCGGAGCGGCTGGCAGAACAGCAAGAGATCAAAATGGAGTCCTCCGAAGAGAACTCCAAGCCTGCTATCGGGAAAGCCTGCAAAACCACAACTTTTGAACGCTGCAAAACCAGCAAAAAGCAATAGAAATAGGTCGCATAACGCAACTGAAGCAAAAGCTATCCTCTAAACGACAACGGCTGAAAGAATTAAACGATACATCTGCGCATCAAGGAATTCTATGGTACATCAGAGAACGTCGTCAAGATGCAAATCTATGCGGCTATCATTGCATATAGCCTTGCTGTGGTAGTGCAAGAGGAGATGAAACTGAAGATGGATACTTACGACGTGTTAAGAATTTTGAGTGCGGCAATGCTGACAAAGATGCATCTCGTTGACTTGCTTACCGATTAAGAGTTGGGTGAAGCAGATGATGAAAGATATACACAGCTGGAACTCAAATTCGTGGACTAACTTACATTTTGTCACTTTTTGAAATGCTAAAAATTATTGGTTGACGCCAATGATCTCATTTATAAAATTCATCATCAGAATCTGCTGCGTTTACAATAATATTTGCATCTGCAGATGAGACATTTTTCTTTCCACAAACAAAAGCTACTGGATAACTTTTGCATAACCTGTTATTCTCGTATAGGGTCCTTATTGTCCTGTCACTTGTTGTAAACATCATTGTACCTGCATGTATTTTTGAACAAATCCTTTCAATGGTAAGGTAAATAATCTTCGCAAGTTCTGGTTGGGTGGGCAGGTATCTGACATCTGCTACTTGTATACTCAAAATCCCTTGATGCAGAATTGGACGAATAACAAAGTAGCATTTTTTGTCTTGATTTGTGTAAATGTAGTATTTATTCACTGGATTTTGAAAGAAACGTTTGTTTAGGAACTCTTGGTCTCTAATAAAATCTACTTCACAAATGTCCTTGTACCAAAAGCCACCATTAGGAATCTTTATTTCTTTAGCGTTCTGGCATAAGTGGAAGCAATTGTTACCGTATTGGATGCTGTGAGGTAGTGATGAAGGAATTTGGAACTGTTTTCCTAAAAATGAGATTATTTTATCCCAGAAAAACCATATGTTGAGTTTGCAATATTTCCTCAGTCCGTTAATAAAGATGTTCCCTTTGATAAGATGTTGGATCTTGTAGTTAATATCAGTCAATCCGTATCCAAATCCGTTTTTAACTTCTGTCATTGCCAAAACCAAATCCAAACCTATAAAGCGACGATAATCGTATTCAAGATAGGTGTTGTATCCCCAACATGCACTTTTCTCTTCTCCTCTTATCCATGCTTTTGTCTTAATATAAAAATGACAACCCACTATTTCGTCGTTTTCATTGACAACAATTATAGATTTAGGTTCTAGTTCGCTACAGATAGCCTTATCAACTTCATATTGAATAAATGCATCAGAATATGTTGGATATTTTTGATGCATAAATGAAATTAGCTTGTCTTTGTACGATTCAGAAATTGAGATGATTCTTGCATTCATATGGAGAAAAACAATATTAAATTCGATAATTTTGTCGCAAAGGTAATAATAATCTGAGAAATAAACAAAAAAAAACTAAATTTTTGGGTTTGTTGCATAAATTATTTATATCTTTGCAGCAAAGATGGGCGTATAAGATTAATTTTTTTTGTTGTTATAAATATAAATGATATGGAATTAAAGGATTTTATTGAGAATTTTGCAAATCAGTTTGATGATACTGATGCAAGTGAGATTAATGCAGAAACAGAATTCAAAGAATTAGAAGAATGGTCATCTCTTATTGCTTTGAGTGTAATAGCAATGGTTGATGAAGAGTATGATATCACTATTAAAGGCGATGATATCCGTAACTCAAAGAGCGTTGAGGATTTGTTTAATGTTGTAAAGTCTAAAGGATAATGGCATTTTTGAAAATACCAAATGTCGCTATTCGTGGAATATCTGCCTGTGTCCCTCCGTTTGTAGAGGAAAACAGGGATATACCTTTCTATACCCCAGAAGAGGCAGAGAAAGTGATTGAGTCGACAGGTGTAGAACGTAAGCACAAAGTAAGTGACGGCATTACAGCATCTGATCTTTGCCTAAAATCATGTGAAAAATTGATAGAAGATTTAGGCTGGGAAAAAGACAGCATTGATATGATTTGTAATGTTACTCAGACAAGTGACTATACTAATCATCCTAACGTCTTTGTTCTTCACGAGAAGTTAAACCTTGGTAACGATTGTATGGCAATCGATTTTTTTCATGGTTGTCCAGGTTGGGTTGTTGGTTTAAGTTCTGCGGCAGCATTGGTTAGTCTTGGCTCTATTAAGAGAGCTTTGCTCGTAGATGGAGACAATATTACGTCTATCCAGGGGAAACTTGACCGTGAAAGTCGTCCTTTGTTTGGTGACGCGGGCACAGCTACAGCTTTGGAGTTCGATGAAAATGCTCTGCCAATGTTTTTTGAGATAGGCACGAATAGCAAGGATGGTGCTGCATTGATTATTACCAAGGGAGGTATGCGTGAACCACATACAATGGAATCGTACAAGCAACATCTTGAAATTATTGACGGTTCTTTGTCACCAGAGGGCATTGCAAGTGTTATGGACGGCATGAATGTTTTCTCATTTGGCATCACGACTCCTCCCAAAAGTCTCAAGCGGTTGTGTGAACACTTCAGTATCAATCTTGATAGTATTGATAAACTTGTTCTTCATCAAGCTAATAAATTCATGATTAGCAAGATTGCTAAAAAGTTAAAAATGGAACCAGAGAAGGTTCCTTCATGTTTGAGGGATTATGGTAATACAACCAATTCGTCAATTCCTCTTACTATTGTAACTCAGTGTAATAAAGAGTATGCGAATCAAAAGATAAGAACATTAGCCTGTGGTTTCGGTACAGGATTGGCTTGGGCTTCAGTTTATTTCGAGACGAATCATATTGTTTGTCCAGATATTTTAACTTATAGTAAAAGTGTATAATCCATATTCGTTAAAAGATAAGACGATACTTGTTACAGGTGCTTCGTCTGGAATTGGCAGAGCAACGGCTATCGAGTGCTCAAAATTAGGGGCGACGGTTGTTATAACAGGCCGAAATGAAAATCGTTTGAGAGAAACGTTTCAAGTACTTGATAGTTCATTTGACCAACATCATATTTCAATAGTCGCAGATTTATCTACTGAAGAGGGCGTGACAAAACTTGTAGATCAGGTCCCTCAACTAGATGGCGTGTCGAGTAATGCTGGTGTTGCTATAACACAATTAATCAAATTCATCAAGCAGGAGACTTTACTTGATGTGTGGAATTCAAATACCGTTTCACATGTTAATTTGGCTAAGTTGTTGTTTAAAAAGAAGAAATTGAATCAAGCAGCATCTTATGTGTTTACGGCCTCTGTTGGTGGTACTACAAGTTTTGGACCGGGAAATTCTATATATGGCATGTCAAAAGCGGCCATTAATTCTTTCATGCATTTCTGTGCTATTGAGTTTGCGACCCGGTCTATTCGCTGCAACTGTGTCAGTCCTGGAATGATTGTTACTCCAATGACTCAGAATAGTAGTACTTTTACGAAAGAAGATTATGAAAAAGATGCAGAAAAATACTTGCTAAAACGGTATGGTAGGCCTGAAGAAGTTGCTAGAACTATTACATTTCTTCTTTCAGATGCGTCCTCTTTTATAACAGGAGATACAATTCTGGTTGACGGAGGATTTACTGCTAATCACTGATTATAAAAATGGCGTTCATACAAGTTGAAAATGTTGAGATAAAGGGGATCGCTACTGCTGTCCCAAGACAAGTGAAGGTGGCAAAGAACCAGCCATTCTTCACAGAAATTGAGGCCGAGAACTTTACCAATGTCACTGGAGTCATAAGTTCACATGTAGCTCCTCACGACATGACGCTCTCAGATTTATGCCAGGCTGCAGCGGAAAAATTGTTTGAGATTTCGGGCTGGGAGCGTGAAAGTATAGACCTGATTATTTTTGTCTCAACCTCACGTGACTTTTATATTTGTCCGAATACGTCCAATATTCTTCAAGATAAGTTGGGACTGAAAACCTCTGTTGTAGCACTAGATCTTCCATTTGCATGTTCAGGTTATGTATATGGGTTGAGCGTGGCCTCATCTATGATGCAGAATGGGCAATTAAAGCGCTGTTTGCTATGCGTGGGAGAGATGACATCCAAGAACCAGTCTAATTATGATAAGACGGTATGGCCTCTACATGGTGATGCCGGCTCAGCGACCTTTTTAGAATATAATCCAAAGGCAAGGCATCCATTCCAATTTAATTTAGGTAGTGATGGCGCAGGTTGGGAAGCCATTATTTGTCGTGAGGTAGGTATCAGGTATCCTACTACACCAGATTCGTTAATAATGAAGAAGTACGATGAGGACATTGAACGTAATGGTATGCAATGCTCTATGGATGGGATGTCCGTATTCTCATTTGCTATCACTCGTCCTGGCAAGTGTATCAAGGAACTTGCTGAACATTATGATTTTTGTTTACCAGACATTGACTATTTGTTGATACATCAAGCCAATAAGATGATTGATGAGAAAATTCGTAAGAAATTGAAGTTGTCAGAAGAAAAGGTGCCTTATAGTATGCCTTATTATGGCAACACAAGTTCTTGTACTATTCCTATCACCATGACTTCACAGATTCGGGAAGAACTTGAGGGTGGCGAAAATGAATTGGTGATGTGTGGTTTTGGCTCTGGATTGTCGTGGGGCTCTGCTCATGTGTTTACAGATAGTATTATTTGTCTTCCAATAATAGAGCTTTGAATTAATCAATAAGTAGTATGTTAAGATTAAAAGGGAAGACGGCATTGGTTACAGGTTGTAACCGGGGAATCGGAAAGGCAATAGCTGAAAAATTTGCTGCAGAAGGTGCGGACCTTATCTGTGCCATTCGCAAGGATAATCCAGATTTCAAAGCTGAAACAGATTTATGGCGCAGTAAATATGGAATTAGTATTGATTTCATCTATTTTGATCTAACTTCTGAAGAAAGCATTAAAGGCGCTTTTAAAGGTTTGCAGAAGGAGAAGCGTATCATTGATATTTTGGTGAATAATGCAGGCATCCCTGCAGGTGGTTTTTTGATGATGACTTCTCTTGCTAAAGTAAAAGAGGTCATGCAAGTGAACTTTTTCTCCCAGTTGTTGGTGACACAGATTGTTGCAAAAATGATGTTGAAACAGAAACTTGGCTCAATAGTCAATATGAGCAGTGTCACTGCTCTTGATAACCAAGGAGGTTGGACTTCATATGGTAGCAGTAAGGCTGCCATCATAAGTATGACGAGAACTGCTGCAAGAGAATTAGCCCCCTTTAATATTCGTGTGAATGCCGTCGCGCCAGGTCTGATTGATACCCAAATGGGGAATGATATGGACGAAAAGTATCAGACAGAGATGCTTTCACGCTCGGATTTAGGTCGAAAAGGCACACCAGAAGAGGTTGCCAATCTTGTCTGTTTTCTTGCTTCTGATGAAGCCTCATACATTACTGGGCAGGTGGTTAGAATTGATGGTGGGATGTAAATCATAGAAAAATGGATATAGTAATCGCTTTTAATGGGGCTTTTGTAATACAAGCAGGCGTAATGCTTTGTTCTTTATTTGAAAATAACAAGGCAGAAGATATTCGTGTACATGCTTTGTTAAGTCAAGAATCAACTTTTGCACAGCCCGTTATAGATATCGTAAAGCAATATGGTGGACATATTCAATGTTATGATTTGAGATCGCTTAATCTACCCTCTCTTCCTCTTGATCTTCCTAATCAGCGGCCTAATCTTGTATTAGAATCATATTATAGATTATTTGTTTCTGAAGTTATTCCTTCTACACTTGACCGAGTGCTATATTTGGATTGTGATATTATAATTGCTGATAGCTTGAGCAACTTATGGAATGAGGATATTTCTGGTTATGCGGTAGGAGCAGTTCCTGATTTTGAAAATAACAATGTTAAATTTTCCAATAGACTAGGTTATGATACTAAATTTGGGTATTTCAATTCAGGTGTATTGTTAATTAATCTGAAATATTGGAGAGAGCATGGCGTGGTACGGAAATATTTAGACTACATTAAAAATAATTATTTTACGTTGCCATATCATGATCAGGATGTTTTGAATCATGAGTTCTATCAACATAAAAAGGAACTCCCGATAAGGTATAATCTTCAGACTAATTTATTGTTTAAGGACTATTATAGGAATATCAGTTGTAAGTATTTTAATCAGATAGACGAGGCTTTCATGCATCCTTGCGTCATTCATTTTACTGAGGACAAACCTTGGTTCTCAGACACAACTAATCCAATGTATTCATACTACAAGCAATATTTAGATTTGACAATCTGGAGAGATCTCCCCCCTATCAAACGAAAAGTGAGTTATAAATCTAGAATACGGCATTTCATTTCTCTCATAAGGGGGAAATCGGAATCAGAAGGACTATATAATAATGTCTATTTATAATTATGTTTATGATGAAAAGTGAAGAATGGGCAAATAGAATCAGACTTGATATTATTGAATCATCATATGCTGTTGGTAAAATGGGCGTACATATTGGTTCTGCCTTATCTGCTGTAGATATTTTGGCTGTACTCTATGCTGAAATACTGAAATATGATGTGAATAATCCTATTTCTTCTGATAGGGATTTTTTTATTCTAAGTAAAGGACATGCATATGTAGGCTATTATGCAACATTAGCCAAGGCTGGTTTTTTCTCCAGTGAAGATATCAAAGCTCAGTTTATGACTGATGGAGGTTGGTTGCCAGTTCATCCTGTTAAGAATCTGGAGAAGGGAATAGAGTTCTCTAGTGGTAGTCTTGGTATGGGAATGCCTTTTGCTGTGGGTAAAGCATATGCGTTGAAATTGGATGGGAAGTCAAACAAAGTTTATACATTAATCGGCGATGGCGAATGTGATGAGGGAAGTATTTGGGAAGCATTTCTGTCAGCATCAAATTTAAAACTCGACAACTTGACTGTTGTTGTTGATAAAAACGGGTTTCAGCAAGACGGCCCTGTTGACGAGATTCTTTCTGTTGATATTGAAGCCATGGCAAAAGCTTGTAAATGGAATGTGATAGTTATTAATGGTCACAATCATCAGGAACTGCAAGACGCTTTTATGCTATCGTTTAATAATGATATGCCCAAATGTATCATTGCAAATACAATAAAGGGTAAGGGTGTATCATTTATGGAGAATGATAACAATTGGCATCATACAAATATGAATGAGAAACAATATAACCAAGCGTTGGAGGAACTGAGGCATGATAGAATTTAACCAAAAGAATATCAAGCGTTGGATGATGAAAGGCACCCGTAATGCATATGGAGCCTTTTTGACTGAAATGGCTGCATTTCATCCGGAATTGTTTGCTATCACTGCTGATTTCACTAAAAGTTCAGGCTTGGCTAAGTTTAAGGAGCGGTATCCTAATCAGTTTTTATCAGTGGGTATTGCTGAGCAGAATATGATCTCATTGGCTTCAGGCTTGGCCAGTGAGGGAAGGAATGTTTTTGCAAGTTGCTTCGCTTCGTTTGCTACTACTCGTTGCTATGAACAGGTGAAGATGAATCTTGGATATATGCAGCATAACGTAAAATTAGTTGGTATCGCATCAGGCCTTGGTGTATCTCATCAGGGCAATACTCACTTTGGTTTAGATGACGTTTCGTTGATGCGAGCCATTCCTGATATGGCAGTTATTGTCCCTTCTGATTGCACTGAAGTGGCCAAAGCAACTATTGCATTATTAGACTTTGAAGGCCCTGCATATTTGCGTCTGGCTGGTGAAGGATTTGTTCCCGTTGTTAATGAGGATGATTATGTTTTTGAGATAGGGAAGGGTATTAAAAAACGAGATGGTAAAGACGTCCTGATTGTTGCTAATGGTACCATGGTATCACAAGCTTTGAAGGTTGCGAAGGATTTGTCTGATCAAGGTGTTGAGTGCACTGTTGTCAACATGCATACCGTTAAGCCTCTTGATACACAAATACTGTTAGAAAACATTGCAGAAAAGAAACTTGTTGTAACTTTAGAGGAGGGATTATTATATGGTGGTCTTGGTTCTGCAATAGCAGAATTTCTTTCGTCATTAGATGATTCTCCAAAACTCCTTCGGTTGGGGATCTGTGACATGTTTCCACATGCTGGTAGTTATCAATATCTCTTGGAGCAGTGTGGATTGACTGTAAAACAAATAACAGATCAGATTTTAGTTAATTTAAGTGATTTTTCGTCCGAAACAATCACACTTAATGGGAATAAATGTCTCATTTCCACAGATAAATGTACTCATAACATGAGTGATCAGATTAGAAGGTTGGAGAAGCAATGTTATGAAATGAAACTGAAAGCTTTGGAATTAGCTCAAAGCACAAGTTTCGGGGCACATATTGGTGGCGGTTTTTCTGCGATGGAAATAATGGCTACTCTCTACGAGATAGCTAATATTCCTTCTATGAAAGACGCATCGAGAGACAGGATTATAATTAGTAAGGGGCATGGGGTGTTAGCCCTTTATACCGCTTTATGGAAAAAAGGTTATATTACAGATGATGAGTTGGCTACTTTTGAAACCGATGGTACTCAGTTCTATGGCCACCCACATCGCAACTTGGATAAAGGAATTGAATTCTCAGGAGGTAGCCTTGGATTGGGTTTATCCTATGCTGTAGGTGTAGCAAAGGCTTGCAAGCTGAAAGGTTTGGATAATAGTGTTTATGTGTTATTAGGTGATGGTGAGATGGATGAAGGTATTATTTGGGAATCGTTGATGTCAATCTCTCATTTCCAGCTTGACAATATCGTTGTCATTTTAGACAAGAATGGTTACCAGTTAGATGGACCAACAGCTGAAATTATGGGCCTTTCCTCAATCGAAAAGAAGTTAGAGGCTTTTGGTCTTGATGTAGAAATAGTTGATGGTCATTCTATTATTGAATTATTGATGGCTTTATCAAAAAAGACAGGCAAGCCAAGAGTAATTGTTGCTAATACTATTAAGGCTCATGGTATTTCGTTCCTGGAAAACAACAAATTGTCACATCAGTGTGTATTGTCTAAGAAGAAGTACGAGATGGCTGTTGAAGAAATAAAGAGTGCATACAATGGATAACAAGATAAATGTGAAACTGTTATCAATGGCTGGTCAGGGTGGAAGCGCATTTGGCATTACCCTGATGGAACTGATGAAAGAGCGTGATGACATCATGGTGCTCAGTGCCGATATGTCTACACCAGCCGGATTGGACAAATTTAAGGCGACATACCCAGATCATTTCATGAATGTGGGCGTTGCAGAACAGAATATGATAGGTATTGCCGCTGGGCTGGCGAATGAGGGCTTTAGGGTCATTTGTGTGGCTCAGGCATGCTTTATTACCATGCGTTGTTTTGAGCAAATTCGCCAATATGCCGGATATATGGATATCCCTTTGATATTGGTGGGCATTGGATCTGGTCTCTCATTGCAATATATGGGCAATACTCATTATGCTTTAGAGGATATCTCATTGATGCGAACCATCCCTAATATGACTGTCATGGCTCCATGCGATTCCTTAGAAGCGATGAAAGTATTAGAGTGTGCGGTGAATTCCAATGATTCAACGTATATCAGATTCTTTGGAGGTACAAATATCCCTGTTGTTCATCAGTCGGATATTGTTTATGCAATTAATAAGCCCATAACATTACGTGTTGGGAAAGATGTTTCTATCTTAGCTTATGGCACAATGGTGAAGCAGGCTCTGCAAGTCGCCGATGCCTTGTCTAATCAAGGTATTGAGTGTGATGTTATAGATGTTCTTATTATTATGCCATTTGATGATACCATTCTTGATTTATTCAATGACAAGAAACTTGTTGTCACCATAGAAGAACATAGACCAACAGGAGGCCTAGCGAGTATTGTGTCAAAGGGAATGAAAATGAAACGGATTTCCACAAAACTACTTAATATAAGTGTAGAAACAAATTATCCTATACCAGGGTCTTATTCATATTTGTTAGACCAGTGCGGTTTGTCTGTAGATAAAATATTTAGTAGCATTATTAATAATATAAAGTAGATAGATATATGGAAACATTAGAAAAAGTAATTGAGATTGTAGCAACCACATGTGAGGTTGACAAGAGTGAAGTGTCAGGTGATAGTACTGTAGGTGATTTCCCTGCATGGGACTCTATGGGGCATCTAAGTATTCTCACTAACGTTGAGGAGGCTTTTGATATTAGCTTCGAACCTGAAGAGATGATGGAACTGGAGGATGTGAATGACATTGTTAAAGCAGTAGAAGAAAAACTTGCTTGATGACAATTGAACAACTGATTTTTAATCATGCTCAGGCGACACCTCAAAAGACTGCCCTTATTTCTGGGGAAGTAGAG
>JAEEGG010018629.1_pt1 | contig 14092 bp, 8 predicted proteins | sample 9134161 | NCBI WGS metagenome assembly JAEEGG01 (sample SAMN16246543, study PRJNA631951) | gut metagenome | biome: gut microbiome; feature: rumen; material: CR-attached | host: Bos | place: Iran: Karaj | collected 2018-10 | reverse complement strand
CACAGGTTGGACATTCTGTCAAAGCTGGGCTTTCCAGCCGCATGTTTATTGCTTCTCTTCTTCTACTTCTTGCTTTTGAAGGCTTTCTTTTAGGTACAGCCATTTTATTTACCTCTTATAACCAAAAATTATATTTCCATAATAATAATTATGCATTGTATAATTTAAAATAAATAGGGATAGATTGTCAAGAACCCTTGTTAAATTTTGCCTTGAGGGCTTCCTCCACCAACGGAGGCACCATTTTGGAGATATTTCCGCCGAAGTAAGCCAGCTCCTTTATTGCCGATGACTTGAGTAATGAGTACTTGGAGTCGGTGGGCATATAGAGGGTCTCGATCCGGTTATCAAGGCCGTGGTTCATGAGGGAGAGCTCAAACTCGTAGGTGAAGTCGGTGATTGAGCGGACGCCACGGATGATCAGGAAGGTGTCTATCTTTTTGGCAAAGTCTACAATCAACTTGTCCCATACAGAAATGTGGACATTGTCATAGTGGGATGTGAGCTTCTCCATCATGTCAAAGCGCTCCTCCACCGAGAAGAGATATTGCTTCTGCGGGTTGACCGAGATAACGACCTCCACCTTGTCAAAGAGCTTGGTGGCCCGGTCTATTACGTTGAGATGTCCGTTTGTGACAGGGTCGAAGGACCCCGGGAAAATAACCTTCTGCATACACTCTCCTACAGGGACTATAATATAAAAAAAGAAATAATACAACCAAGCAATAAGACACCCCTGCTTGTATAGTCTACCATCGGCAGAGTGCGTACCCTGCAGACAAGCCCATGTCACCCTGAACTTGTTTCTTTTGGGTTCAGGGTGACAGCCTTGTTGCTGCAGAGCGCAATGCCTCTGGTAGACTCTACCGCAGTGATGCTGTTTGTTTGCGTTTTTATATTGTAGCCCCCGGCGTCAAATGAAGTGGTTAAAAGCCGCGGAGCCAGTTGCCACGGGTTATAGAGCCGGCAACTGCCTTTGCGCGTTCCTGGGCACTGCGGTCGCCATTGAAGCAGTCGAAGATTGCCAGCTTGTCATCCGCACTCAGATGCATGAATGGAAGCGAGCGGAAGTCCAGGAGGAAGCTATCGGCAGCCGCCTGGTTCACGGCCTCGGGGATATAGAGGAGCGCATCGTTGAATACCCGATTAATGTAGCCGGGGCTCTTTACTATGTGGAACGGTATCTCCTTCTCATCGTAGAAAGTTTCAACACCGCTGCAGGCCCTGCACTGCTCGGTGAAGCGGTTACGGCCGCTGCGGCATCGGCCGGCGGAGGCCAGGAGGCACTGCCGTGTTGTCATCATAGTGATGGGACCAAAGACCTGCAGGAAGAGCTTGAAATCGGCCGGAGCCGAGATCTGGGCAAGCTGCTCCTTGTTGAGCTCTGTGGAGAGGAATGCACCGCTTGCGCCGCACAGGGTGCGGTAGGCCTGCAGGGTGTAGCTGTTTGAGCTGTTCAGCATAGGACCTGCAATCCAAGGTATGCCCCGGCGCGAGGCCTCAAGGCCGAGACCCACGTTGTCAGAAACTACCAGGGCAGGCTTGGTATCAAGCATGGCCAGGTAGTCCGGAACGGCTGTATCCTCTATGAATGCGGGAATCCATGGGTATATGTTTTTACCAAGTTTAAGAGCGCAGTTCGGCAACCATTCGGCAAACACAGTGTCGCACCGGCCAGCAAAGAGGTCTGCGTCCTCCTGAGTGGAGACCAGCACGGAAAGCGATTTCTGAGTGTGGGGCTGGTAAGCAAGGTGCGGCAACTGTGGCTCCGGCGCCGCGGCGAAAAGCGCCTCCAGCGCTGTGCGCCGCACCCGGTTAAGCTCCTTAACCGGGAGGAACAGGGGCTCCTCGAGGCCGTGGCAGGTCAATGCACCCAGGGTACAGAGCGCATCGCCAGTTTTCTGGAACTGGGCTCGGATGCCCTCCGCCGAGAGGCCCCTGTTTTGCGCCGGCTCCATCGGGGCTTCGCTATAAACTTCGGCCTTCCGGCCGTTGCAACTGAACACCGCTTTCAGCGGCTCGCCCCGGGCGGCAAACACCTCGGCGTCAACTACGGCTGGCACAGGCTTCAGCTCCGCGAGCTGGCGGGCCAGGGCCTGCATCCGCTGAGGCTGGGGCAACAGTGCCACAATCTGCCCTTTCAATATCTTCCCGTGGAGCAGGTTCTCTATCACCACATGATAGACCCCACGCCCCAGCACGCGGTCCACTATGGCGCTGCATATAAAGCTGTTCTCCGGAGTGTAGATGCTTATCCGGCTTCCCTCTTCCACAATATCCTTCTCCAGCGCCACCGCCAGCTCCTGCCGGTCGGCGGTATAAGAGAGCACTGTGCCAGCCTGGACCATGGACTGGTCCAGGGGCGACTCCACGAACATATCTGGGCTGATACAGCTGTCAAAGTAGCCAGTGGTAAAGCCCCGGTTGAACACCTGGTTCACATCATCTTCCTGACCAGCCCCATCCAACGCGTGGCGGTAAGCCGAAACTGTAGTGTGCACATAGCCATAGTTCTTAATCCGCCCCTCAATCTTTAGGGCATCAGCCCCAAGCTCCCTTATTTTGTCCAAATTGGCCAGCGCATTGTTATCCTTTAAACTGAAGAAGTAGCTCTTCTCCCCATGGGGTGTCAAACTGTAACGTCTTCTGCAGGGCTGTAGACACTTGCCACGGTTCCCTGCCTGGGATGAAATAAAAGAACTCATGTAGCAGATTCCTGAACAGGAAATGCAGTAGGCGCCGTGGACAAAAATCTCGGTCTTTATCCCCTTCTTTTTTGTGTATGCGATTATCGGTTCCAACTCCTCGGCAGAAAGTTCCCGGGCAAAGTTCACATTCTTTATCCCAAGCTTCTCGAGGAAGTCAACTTGCAGGCAGTTATGTGTGGTCATCTGTGTGGAAGCATGTAATTCAAGTTCCGGCAGATACTGGTGGAGCACATAGGCAAGGCCGGAATCCTGCACAATCAGGGCATCAGCCCCTGCTCCAAAAATCTCGGAAGCACACTGAACTGCCTCATAAAGCTCACTGTCGGTCAGCAGCGTGTTCATTGTCACATATATTTTTGTTCCGTGGCTGTGGGCAATAGAGACTATCTCTTTAAGCTCCTCCAGTCCCAGGTTTGAGGCGCGCTCCCGGGCATTGAACTTCTTGAGTCCCATGTATACAGCATCTGCTCCAGCCAGAATGGCCGCCTTAGCGCAGTCGTAATCCCCGGCAGGGGCAAGAAGTTCAGCCTTTTTCCTTTCCATGCTATCAGAATAAAAGAATTTCAGCTGAAATACAACTGCCTATTGTTTATACGCCGGAAAAAAGGTATCGTAAGAGTATGGAATTCTATACATTCTCCGTCACATCTGCAAACGGATACGAAAGCCTGGTAGCCAAGGAGCTGGAGGCTCTGGGAATAGCCAAATATTCAATGGGAAAAGGAAATGTCACCTTCTCTGGCACCCAAGCAGAAGGGCTCAAGGTATGTCTTTGGTCCCGTGTAGCCTCAAAGGTGCTCCTAAAGCTTTTTGATTTTGATATCCAGCAGGAGAAGGATGTCTACAGGAATGCCCGCCGGTATGACTGGATCTCCCTTTTTGATGTAAGACGTACCTTTGCGGTGGATACAGTCCTTTCCACAGGCAGCTTCAAGAATGCATCATATTTATCGCTGGTGCTGAAGGATGCCATAGTGGACACCTTCCGGGAAAGGACAGCCAGCCGCCCCGACATCGACACCAGCCAGCCCGACATCCGCATCAACTTATACATAGAGCGGAACCATGCCACAGTGAGCCTGGATATGGCTGGCAACTCCCTGCACCGCAGGGGCTACCGCATAGCCCATGTGGAAGCTCCGCTCAAGGAAAATGCAGCCTCCGCCCTGCTCTACCGCGGCGGCTGGGAAAAGGTGGCAAAAGCGGGCGGCGCATTCATAGACCCTATGTGTGGCTCCGGCACCTTGGTAATCGAGGCGGCCATGATGGCAGCCAAGATTCCACCTGCTTTTGACCGCAACTATTTCTGCTTCAAGTACTGGAAGAAATTCCGGGGCGACCTTTGGGAAGAACTCCGCCACGATGCCCTTGAGACTATAAAGGCAAATATAGGCACAGTGCCCCACCTCTTCGGCTACGACTACAGCACCGACGCAGTCACCGCCGCCCGCAAGAACGTATCCAAGGCCTTCTCCATGTACCCGGAGCTCCTTGAGAAAGTACACATTGCAAAGAAAGAAATACATAAACTATCCATCCCTGCAGAGGCTGGCGACAAGCCTGGCTTCATAGCGGTGAACCCGCCCTACGGCGAGCGGCTGGGGGAGATTGAGGCACTGCGCCTCCTCTATGCCGACATGGGCAACATCTTTAAAGAACGGCTGGAGGGCTGGCAGGGCATCTTCATAACAGGCGACGAGGAACTAGCACGCAAAACTGGCCTCAAAGCCTCCAAGGTGAACAAAATCTACAACGGCCCCATCGAGTGTATCTCCGCTGTCTTCTCCATAAACTCCGCTTACCGCGAGGAGCATACCCACGAGCTTTCAGAGAGCGCCCAGATGTTCGCAAACCGGCTGGCAAAGAACATGAAGCAGTTCGGCAAACTGGCAAAGCGCCAGGGTGTCACCAGCTACCGCATCTACGACGCAGACCTGCCCGACTACTCCGCCGCCATCGACTTCTACGAGAGCAAGTGGATGTACCTGCAGGAGTATGCCGCCCCTGCCTACATAGACCCGGCAAAAACAAAACGGCGTGTTCGGGAGATGGCTCAGGTGCTGGAGCAGTACACACCACGGGAGAACATATTCATCCGCCGCAGAGAAAAACAGAAGGGAGCAAACCAGTACACCAAGAGCGGCGAGTCGGAGCACCTGGAGATAATGCAGGAGAACGGCCTCAAGTTCTATGTGAACTTTTATGATTATCTGGATACTGGAATCTTCCTGGATCACAGGCCGGTACGCAAGATGATCGGCGATATGAGCGAAGGTAAAAAAGTACTGAACCTGTTCGCCTACACCTGCACTGCCAGCGTTTATGCCGCTGCAAACAGAGCTGTAAGCACCACCAGCGTGGACACATCATCCACATATCTGGACTGGGGAAAGAAGAACTTCCAGCTGAACGGTCTGGAACCGGCAAAACATAGCTTTGTAAAAGAGGACTGCATCGCATTTCTCCAGAAAGCAAGGCAAAAGTTTGACCTTATCTTCATAGATCCACCCACATTCTCAAACTCCAAGAGCAGGGAAGATATCTTCGATGTACAACGGGACCACCGCATTCTGCTTATCCTTGCAAAGGGATGCCTGGCTCCCGGTGGAATCATCATATTCTCCACCAACTACAGAAAGTTCCAGCTGGATGAGAGCCTTTCAAAAGAGTTTGAGATCAAGGATATGACTGCGGAATCAATTCCCTTCGACTTTGAGCGGAACAGTAAGATTCACCGCTGCTTTTTCTTGTCTGCCCGCTTGTTGAATATGTAGTACATAATCGGGATAAAGAACAAAGTTATAAGTGTCGCACTCAAAAGACCGCCCAGTACTGTTAGGGCGATAGGCTGTGTCATGTTAGGCCCCTCCTTATGGGAGAAAGCCATAGGCATCATGGCGAAGATTGTGGTGGTGCTGGTCATCAGGATAGGCCTGATTCTGGCTGCGGCAGCTTCTACACAGGCGTCATATACGCTCATTCCTTTGGCCCGCAGCTGGTTTGTGTAGTCCACCAGTACAATACCGTTGTTTACTACAATACCGGTCAGCATAACCACACCGATTGCGCTGAAGAGGCTTAAGGACTGCCCTGTTATGTAGTAGATGCCCGCAACTCCGATGACAAGGAGCGGAATAGTGAACATGTTGATGAACGGGTTCTTGAAGGACTCATATTGTCCCGCCATTACCGAGAAGATAAGGATGATGGCCATGCTCAGGATTATGATTACATATTTTCCCTTCTCCTGCGCATTCACCCAGTCTCCGTCGAATGTATAGGTGACATCATCCGGGAACACCATGTTCTCATCCATGAGAACTTTGATATTGTTCTGTACCTCATTCATCTTTGCAGTAGCCGAGCACTCCACACGGATAGTGGCCATACGCCGCTTGTTGTCACGGCTGATAGTCATAGGCCCCACACCCTTCTTGAGGGATGCCACGTTGGAAAGATAGATTTTCTTTCCTGAACTTGAGATAAGGAAAATCTTGTTCAGGTCAGGTATCTGCAGACGGTCTGATTCCTGGAGCCGCAGGATTACATCATACTCGTTTCCAGACTCCCGGTAGGTGGTGGCATTTGTACCCTCTATGGAGTTTCTTACTTCCTGAGCTATCTCGGAAACACTGAGTCCGAAGTTGTATGCCCTCTGTCTGTCGATGACAACCTCCACCTGTGGGAGTCCTTCGGTAAGGTCAAGCACTGTGTTGGTGACAGAATCGGACATGTTGAGCCGTATTAAATCCATTATCTCATCAGCAGCCACGCGTACATTGTTTATATCCTCGTAGGTCAGCTGAACCTGGATTGTAGGTGTTGACGAGAAACCGCCACGGCGGGTGCTGAAGTTAAGCTTTGCCTGAGGATACTTGGTGAAGTATTTGCGAAGCTTATCCTGTACCTGCTCCAATGTCTCGGAACGCTCGCTGGCGCTCAGGAGCTCTATGGAGATCTCGCCCGAATAAGATGCGGTGCCAGAACCTGAGGTTGTGATTATGTACTTGTAATCCTTGACCTCCTGCTTCACTTCCTCCTCAAGGGCCAGCATAAATTTCTCTGTTTCCTCCAGCTTGGTTCCAGGAGCCAATGTGGCAGAGATAGTCACGTTGTTCGAGGTCATTCCAGGCATGTAGATGATACGGGTCTTCGAGAGCATATAGAGGCCGCCGCAGAATGCAGCAATTATAAGAATAATCACCAGATAGCGGAACTTGATGGCAAACCGCACAGCACCCCGGTATCCGTTTCTAAAGCGCTCCACAAAAGGTACTTTCGCTTTCTTACCCTCCTCCACTTTTACTGCCTTGCGCTTGGTCCGCACAGGGAAGTATTTGGTGGCCAGTACAGGCACCAGGAAGATAGCCACAAACAAGCTTATGCTGACAGCTATGATGATGGTGAAGATTACGTCGGTAAGGATCTGCCCTACCATCTCCAGCTGGTTCTTGTAGAAGATGAACGGCAGGAATACAACTACTGTGGTCATGGTGGATGCAGTGATGGATGCAATCATCTCGTGGGCACCCACTATTACTGCCTCTTTGCCCACCTCGCCCTTGTCCAGGTGCTGGTACACGTTCTCAAGCACAACTATGGATGCGTCCAGAATCATACCAAGTCCCAGGATAAGACCAGTCATGGACATCATGTTCAGAGTGAATCCGCACAGGTACATGGCGAACACAGTTATAAGAACTGCCACAGGCAGCGATATGCTGATGATAATTGTACTGCGGATACTGCGCAGGAATATGAAGAGAACCAGGATTACCAGGCCAAGACCCTGGAGCATTGTGGTCCTGAGCTCGGACAGGGTATCACGGATCTCAGTACTGTCGTCCCTGATTATGACAAGGTTAATATCCTCTGGGAGGTAATCCTTAATCTCCTCGATTTTCTTATAAAGGCCGTCGGCCACCTGCACTACATTGGCACCGGTTGCCCGCTGAATTGAAACATAAACTCCAGGAACACCGTTTACAGATGCGATGGATGTCTTATCCTTATGTCCCATGAACACTTTGCCAAGGTCATAAAGATGGATCGGAGTCCCACCCCGGACAGCCACTACAGTCTCGGCTATCTCCTCCACATTCTTGAACTCACCTGTGGTGCGGACCAGATACTCACGGGTACTTCCCTCTATATCACCGCCGCCAAGCTCCATATTCTGCTTGCTCAGGGTGCTCTTTATGCTTGCAATTGTTATACCGTAGGCATCAAGCCGGTTCTGTTCCAACTCCACCTGAACTGCCTGAACCTGGCCACCGTATGTGTTTACATCACCTACTCCCTCAACCTGTGAGAGCCGGTCCTCGATACGGTTCTCTGCAATGTAGCGGAGTTCGCCCAGGTCACGGTCTCCCCGCACCGCAAGGCGCATTATAGGCATGGAGGCTGAGTTGAATATACGGATAAGAGGGGTGTCAGCATCGTCCGGCAGGCTCCGCTTTACCCGGTCCAGCTTATCGCGGATATCGTTGGTTGCAGTGTCCAGGTTGGTTCCGAAATCGAATTCCAGCATTACACGGCTGCGTCCCTCTGAAGACTGGGATGTCAGCTCCTTGACTCCTGTTACGCTGGTAAGGGCCTCCTCTATAGGCTTGGTTATACTTTTCTCCACCGACTCAGGTGCCGCACCTGAATAGGTGGTGATAACCGTGATCATCGGATACTCGATCTCAGGCATCATCTCCACCGGCAGGTCAGAGTAGAAGAACATACCCAGACCGGTGAGCACTACGAAGATGATGGTGAAAAGTACAGGTCGGTTTACAACCAGGCGGGAGACACTCATCTTTTATTACTTCTCCACCCTGTTGACCCTGGAGCCGTCCACCAGGACATCCATTCCGTCCACAACAATTGTGTCGCCAACGGAAAGGCCTTCGGAAATTACAGTGAAATTATCTATGGTTATTAGAGTCTGAACTGGGATACGGCGGGCCACATCTTTGCCCTCTGCATTCTGCATTATCACAAACACATAATCCTGCCCTGCCCGGGTTACCACTGTATCGTCGGGAACAACGATGTAGCCTTCATAAACAGTGGTGTGGAGCTTGATTTTGGGGAACATGCCGATGTTGATCCGGGAATCTTTCTTGTCCAGAGTCAGCTCTATCTGCTTGCTCCTGGATGCGCTGTCCACCACAGGTGAAAGCCAGGTTATATGGGCTTTGAATGGGGTATCAGGATATGCGGGGAAGTATACATCAGCAGCCAGATTTTTCTTAAGCTCGCCCACGTTCCGCTCAGGGATGTTGGCATGAATCACCAGGTTGTCAATGTCGCCTACTTTGATGATGCTTGTGCCTGTTGTAACAGTGGTTCCTGCCCTGGACACCACCTCGGTCACAACTCCAGAGATTGTGGATTTTACAGGGTTTGTCACATAGTTGTAGCCAGGTTTGGATGGATCCACAGTGGCAATCACCTGCCCCTTCTGAACCCGGTCGCCCACCTCCACCTTGAGAGAAACCAGCTTGCCGCCGATCTCAGGGTATATTGCTATGTTTGTCTTTACATCAACCTCGCCGTTTATCTCTATGCTGTCCTGGAGTGTCCCCACTGCAGCCGGTTGGGTCACCACCGCATACACCCGCTCCCTGCTTACAGGGGCTTTTGCCTCTTCCTTCTTCTTGCAGGAGACTGTTGTCAGGATAAGCCCGACAGTAAGAATTGTAAGTATAAGAATAAGTTTCTTCGACATAGTCACCTGCCTAATGTTCCGAATGTTAGATTGAGTGTATATTCAAGCTGGAGTATTGAGCAGTAGATGTCGAACTTCCGCTGAAGTATGTCCATCTCTGCCGAGCGCACTGTAAACTGTGCGTCGCTCACATCCAGCATATCCTTGGTTCCATAGTTGTATGCATCTTCTGTAAGGGCCAGAGTCTTCTCTGCCACATCCTTGGTCATCTGCAGGGTCTTGACGCTCTCCTGCTGCTGCTGGATCTGGCGGATTATGTTCCACACACGGCTTACGCTGTCCTCTTCCTCCTCCGCTATCTGCAGACGGAGCTTGGCCTCGTTGTCCTCAAGCTGCTTTATCTTCAGGTTGCCCGAGGAATTGGGAATAAGGTTATCAAGATGCCATCTTAAAGTAGCACTCAAAGCACCTCTGTCAGTATATTCATCACCATAGGAAAGGTCATTCCAGTATGGATTTATGTTCCAGCCCAGGGAAAGCTCCGGTAAAAGAGAAGATCCCTTAAGTTCCTTCCTGCTGCTCTCGGCAACGCTCAGGCTGGCTTTGAGCTTCCTCAGTTCCGGTGTCTCATATTCCTCAGGAATATCGTTGATGTCGAATTCATCTGGAGCCAGGTTTTCCACATCGCCCTGCAGCACCACCTCTTCGCTGGCAGGAATGCCCAATGTTATCTTAAGCTGATCCAGCTTGTGCTGAAACTGCATGGAAAGGGAGTCATAGGTAGGCACCAGCTTGCTCCAGGCAAGGAAGGAGTTGAGCACATCCAGCTCTGGGGCCAGGCCTCCCTTGTAACGCTCCTGAGTCTGGTCGTACCGCTTCTTGTTGGTCTCCAGGTTGTCCTGCACCAGCTCCATATTCTTCTGGAAGATAAGAAGCTCGTAGAAGGCCTGGCGCACAGTCACCTCAAGGTTCCGCTGTGCCACCTCAAAATCTATGTTGCCTGCAGCATACTCTTCCTTGATACGCTTCATCTTATGGGGGATATCGGTTCCCAGGGTAAGGGAGAGGGATCCATTCAGATTTCCGGCCCATGTTGCCTCAGGGGAGTTCTTGAGAATCTCATTGCCCCGGCTTACCCCTGCAGAAGCAGTTATCTCCGGCAGGAACACGTTCCAGCGGTTCTTAACGCTCCGTTCTTTGCCCATAAAAATAATCTGCTCCTGCTTGAGCCCGCGGTTATTCTCCAGGGCCATCTGGGCAGCGCTGTCAGCAGTAAGCACCACTTGTCCGAAGCAGGGAAAGAGGAAAAGAGTCAGAAGAATAAGCAGACAAATCGATTTTTTCACAAGTCTACTATACTACAAAACCGCACTGCGCGCTATAAACTAAATATTAAAAAACAATAATTTTTTGTTATAAAGGCAGAAGAGTGTTGGTTTTTGGACAAAGTTAGGGTAGTATTAGGGTGGGAGGCGCATATGAAAGCATCAGTCGTCATCATAGAAGATATAAAAGAGATGTCTGACCTTATCCAGCTCTATTTAAAGCGGGAAGGGATGGATACCGCTGTCTTTGACAATGCCGAGGATGCCTTGGTCTACCTTAAAGACAACACTCCTGACCTGATCCTGCTGGACATCAACCTCCCCGGCATGGATGGCTTTGAGTTCCTGAACATCTATCATAAAGAGTCCGACTGCCCTGTGCTTATTGTCTCGGCCCGGGATTCGGATGAGGATATCATAATGGCGCTGGGATACGGAGCCGATGAGTTTGTGACAAAGCCCTTCTCTCCAAAGGTGCTGATGGCACGTATAAGAGCCCTCCTGCGCCGCAAGCAGAGCGGATCATCAAGCTCGTCAAAGAATATAATCCAGTTCGGTCCATACACACTGAATACAGAATCCTGCCTCCTTAAGAAGGGAGATGAGCGCATACACCTTTCGGCCAAGGAGTTCGACATCCTGTTGTATCTTATCAATACAAAAGGAAAGACCAGCACACCGGAGGAGATTTACCGCACCGTATGGGGCAGCGAATTCGGCGACCTTACCGCAGTTGCAGTCTATGTGCAGCGGCTTCGGAAAAAGCTGGAATCTGACCCGGCAGCACCCCACTTCATCGAGACAGTACACGGCATGGGATACCGCTTTGTGCCCGACGAGGAGATCAATAAATGAAGATAAAAACCCAGACTTTTCTTCTGCTGGCGGGAATCATCATCATCCCTATTGTACTGGTTTCCTCTTACTGGCTTATGTTCCATCAGCGGCAGATTCTGGGTTCTGACGTGCCTACCTATGAGGAGATATTTCAGGAAAGAGAGGGGCTGACATCGGAAGTGGACTGGGAACGGATCCGGCATTTCATATCACGCCGCCCGCCCAACATGGAGGTGACAGTCTTTGACAAGGCCACCATGGAAGTGCTTTATTCCACCATGGATCATTTTACCCGTGGACAGAAGCTGGACGCAAAAATACTTACCGATTATTCAATGGACAACTCAGATCGCTACTTCTTCCAGATGACCACTCCCCCACACCTTAAGGACAGCACCCTGGTTACATTCATACGGACAGAGAAAAAGCCCAGGCCTTTCCGGTCCAGAACCGAAAGCTATGTGAACACAGTCACCATCATTTCTATCATCATACTTCTGTTCTGTATTGCCATCATAACTATGATAACCCGGTCTATCACAAAGTCAGTCACAGTTCTGGAGGATGCGGCAAAGCGCGTAACCCGCGGCGAGCTGGACAAGCCTATCGAGGTGCGGGGCAGCAATGAGGTCATATCGCTTACCAAGTCGCTTAACGAGCTGCGGCTTGCTGTAAAGGAGAATCGGGATAAGCAGGCCCGGTTCATTATGGGTATATCGCATGATTTGAAGACCCCGCTGGCCCTGATACGGGGCTATGTGGAGGCGCTGTACGACGAGATCCCGGCTTCCCCGGAGGAGCGGCGGCAGTACGCGGAGATTATACTGCGCAAGGCCGATGACCTTGAGGCGCTGATCAACGATTTGATAGACTTTATCAAGGTGGACACCGGGGAATGGCGGGCCACCTGGGAAGATGTGAACCTGCGCCGCTTTATGGGCGAGATGGCCAAGCGGGGATCCGAGGCAGCGACTATTTTGAAGCGCAAGTTTGCGTACCAGGTGGAGCTGCCCGAGGATGTGGTGGTGCAGATGGACGAGAAGCTCATGAACCGGTGCTTTGAGAACTTGTTCAGCAACGCTGTACGCTATTCAAAGGAAGGTGGCACTGTGTCGATGCGGGCCTTCAAGGGCGCAGGATGCTACAAGATACAGATCGAGGATGACGGCATCGGCATTGACCAGGATGAACTCAAGAACGTTTTTGACCTCTTCTACCGAGGCACCTCATCAAGACGCGAGAAAGGCCACGGCCTTGGGTTGGCCATAGTAAAGAGTATTATCAACTCACATAACTGGGATATCGGAGTGGAATCAGAGGCAGGGAAAGGGACAGTCTTCACCATCACAATCCCTGCTTAAGAAATCAGCAATAAGCCTTCAGGATAGGCAGCACTTTCTCTTTGCCACAGGTCTTGATGAAACCGGCAAGGCGCGGTCCCTTCTCTTTTCCAATCAGGACATTGTAGAACAGAGTGAACATATCTTTGGAGTCCATGCCTGCGTTCTCTGCAACTGCATAGAGCTGCTCTGCAAGGGCTTTCTCGTCATACTGATCCAGGTTCTCAATGACAGCGGCGGCTGCTTTCAGGATACCCTTGGCCTTGTCATCAACTGCAACCAGTTCCTCGCCCGGGGTCTTGAGTGCAAACCGGAAGTCCTCCGGCGCAAATGTGGTGATCCACCGCCAAGCGCACTCTGCCCGGTTCCGGAGCCGAGGTACCTGGCTCTCGTCCTTGATGTCACACAATTTAAGTACTTCTTCTATGTTTCCGTTATGAATCTGCAGCAGGTTGCACAGGTGGCGCAGCGGAATCTGATATGGCATTACTTTTGGTACATCGCCCACCTGAGAGAGCTCGTAGATGCGCTTCTCTTTCTCGGCCTTCTTGTCGTTCACCTTCTCAACACCGAAGTAGATGCGCTCGCACTTGTCGTAGTCCTCATAAATCTTGAGCACGTCCAGGTCGAAAGAGATTGCGAATTCGGTGTTAGGCCGTGTGCTTGCAAACATATAGCGGACAATCTCGGGCTGATAGATATCGAGCACATCCCGCAGGCTGATTACCTCGCCGCTGGAGGATGAGATCTTGCCGCCCCGTCCCTTGATGCTCAGGAAGTCGTACTGGAATGTTACAGGAGGCTCGTGGTTGTATACCTTGCGGGCAATGCCCTTGGCTGTGCTGAAGGAACCGCCCTCGGAGTGATGGTCTTTTCCGGCCGGCTCAAAGTCAACGCCCTCAACACCCCATCTCATAGGCCAGTCGATACGCCATGGCAGCTTTGCAATGGAAGTGGTGCGAAGGTCCACAGTCTCCTCGCATCCGCAGGAGTCGCATTTATATGTTACGCCCCATTCACCGTCCCAGCTCAAGACTGTGGTGGTGTCCTTGTGGCATTTGCCGCAGAACATGGAGATAGGCATCCAGTCGTCAGGCAGCGGAGTGGTGCGGAACTCATCCAGGATTGCCTTGATCACAGCGCGGTTCTCAAGAGCCTTCCGCATACCCTCGGCATAGCGGGATGCCTGATAATTTGAAGCCTGGTACAGATACTCAGGGTATA
>JAEEGG010018628.1_pt1 | contig 14092 bp, 13 predicted proteins | sample 9134161 | NCBI WGS metagenome assembly JAEEGG01 (sample SAMN16246543, study PRJNA631951) | gut metagenome | biome: gut microbiome; feature: rumen; material: CR-attached | host: Bos | place: Iran: Karaj | collected 2018-10 | reverse complement strand
CTAGCAAGACGTCAATCTTTCCGTTGTTGAAGTCGGCAGCCAGTCGTTTCTTGTTGCTGGTTTTGCATCTCACGCAGGTGGCACCATTGTCATCGTCGTGCAACAGCAGGCCGAGGTGCCGTTGAGTCAGAATTCCTACGCTGTATCCTGCCTGCTCTATGCGCTTCACGAAATAATCAATCGGGCTGAGCGGCAGACCGGTCAACGTCCGGTCGATACGCCGACGGATGCTCTCGTAGGCCTCCAATACCTCACCTCCGGGGAAGGCCGCATCGAGTTCGTAGATGCTGATCACATCGTCGCACTTGTAGTGAGGAGCACGCTCCTTCTCTCGAACATTGCTTGGTTTGATGCCCGAACCTGTCACACTGTAGCAGAGCATACCACTCAGGCTTCTATGCAGTACCAATGCAAATTCGGCCGAAGGCAAGACGTCACCCACCTTGGCGAGACTTGCGAGTTGCGCCTCCATCGTATGATTGATTTGCACGATGGGCTTTTTTCCGCTGCGGAGTACATCGAGGGTAGCCTCCACGGCATCCTCTGTCTTGGTGGCCATCAGTAATTGCTGGACGATGGGCGTCATTCGCGTGGAGAAACGATCATAGACCACATTGATGGCATCTTCGTCCAAAGGCATTAATTCATTCAGGTTGCACTTTCGACGCAATACCTCCTCGGCATCGATTGTCTTGAGATATGGATCGATGAAACGCTCCTGAAAATCATAGAGGTCCTGCACGATTTCGATTACAGCATCGTAGCGACGTCGACAACGGGACACGGCATCTTCATCGGAAGTAATCCGCAGTTCGCGTATCACACCGCTCATATCGCGTTCCCGACGCGTCATACAGCCCGATTCAGTCAGGCCCTTGGCCAGTTCCTCCTGCAGAATAGGGCCGCCATGTTCGACTATCTCGATGAGTTGTTCGGCACCGATCTTGGCATCGCCGATGGCCGTCTTGAGCGCATAGAGCGGCATGGACGAAGGATACTTGGCATAGGTGGCCGACGAATAGCACACACCTCGGGCCAACTGAACAGCTTCGCGAAAGAAACTACCCACGTTGCTCTTGTCTCCGCTCGCATTGTGGCATTCATCCATCAGGAGATACGTATCCTTGATGAAATTGCGTACACGCGCGACTTTCCAGTTGGCGCTCTCACGGCGCATCAGCTGCGAATAGGTCAGCATCAGAAAGTCGTAGCCTTGGGGCAATGTGCCGTACATACGGAAATACTCCATCTCATTACGTGTAGGCAGGTCGTACACCACATTGCCTTGGAGGTCGGTGACCTTCGCCTCGCGGTCGGCATTGAGAATGAAGGGACGCAGGAAACCGCAGCCGATGTCGTTCAGGTCGCGATACAAATCAGAGAAGAGCAGCGAACGCTCGGTCACATAGACGGGGGTCCTACCTTTCAGCAATGACCACTTGATCATAGCTGCCAATTGACGTCCCTTGCCCACTCCCGTCATGTCTCCAAGGATGAAACCGCGGCCTCGTCCCATCTGGAAGATAGCCATCGCTACGCCATCGATCTGTTCGGCGCTCAGTACACGCTGCAACTCCTCGACGGTATAATAACCCAACTGCTGGCGCACCCACTGGTCCACCGGCCCTTTCTCCTGTTCTATTGCGTAAAGCACATTCTCCACAGCACCGGCCATACCTGTCGGAATCATCGTACCAATCTTACCACCTGTACTATAGGGCTCATAGGTCACCGTGTCGGCCACCTCCATCATCTTCATCTGGTTGTCATGCTTATCCATACTGCTTCGTATCGTCAATGTGATTATTTCTGCCGCAAAGATAGAGCCAAGGTGTTACCAACATTGATACACCTTTGTTAATGAATCTTAACTCAAAGAGGCATTCTTCTCTAATTCCTCGGCATTTCGGGCGCAAAGATAGGGCCTTTCCTTCAGTTTTCAAATATCTTTCAACCTTGAAAAACTTATTCTGCAAATCTTGTTTACATTTTTCCGTTTTCTTCATTAATAAATGAAGGCAATAAAAAAGGAAAGTGAAAAGATGAAAGAAAAGACACTACAAACCGTGATTCAAAACCGATTCTCGAGTCGCGTATTGAACACCTCCTATCCGTTGCGCCCATCCGACTGGTTCCCCTATCGCGTCGAAGGAACGCTTCCTTTCGATGACAAAGTTCCGTTATCCTTCTACGTGCACATCCCCTTCTGCCAGCATCTCTGCAGATTCTGCGAATACACGCGCATGGCTTTGCCCGACGCAACTCGCCAACTGCAATATCTTGCCGTCATTTCTCGTGACATCAATCAGTTCATTGCTTCACATCCCGATATCATCCTCCGAGGTTTCGATATCGGAGGAGGTACTCCCACAGCACTGACAGACGACAACTTCAAACGTCTGATGTCAATCTACGCCGACACCATTAGCCTAGTGCAGATATCTGATGACTTCGAGCCCAGCATTGAAGGCACATTCCTCACAATCAATAGCGAGAAACTCAAAGCCATTGCAGGAGCAGGCTTCCGACGTCTTTCCCTGGGGATACAGACCTCTGCAGCTACCGTGTTGGATGCACAAGGTCGTAGCATAGTCCCATTAGACCTGATGAAAGACATCCTTGACAAGGCTCACGATGCTGGGATCCAGAAAATCAACCTCGACCTGATGTATGGACTGGCAGGCCAGAATGGCGTATCCCAACAAAGGGATTTCGAAGTCATTGAAAAGCTTGCACCCGAACAAGTCACATTGTACGAACTCCGCACCAATATGCTTCACAATGTTCAATCTGCCAGCAAGGAGGACCTCTATGCAGCCTATTGTTCGTACTACGACGCACTCCTTCAAATGGGCTATCATGCGCACTTCGGACAGAACACCTTCTCGCGTTCAGACAAGGACTTTGGTGTCTCGTCCTATCTGCGCAGTCGTATGCTCGAAGGTGCTCCCTACCGCGGATTCGGCATCTCGGCACAGAGTATGAATTCAACAGGCATCGCCTACAATCCCGGCAAGAACGAACACGCCCTGGCCAGCTATCTCTCCCGCACCTCCTACGGAGAAGAGTCGTATTACGCCCTTCCGCCTGAGGAACTCCTTTCCAAATACATCGCCATTTCAGCCTACAGCGGAGGTTTCTCGTTGGACATTGCTTCTAGGATATTGGGCAAGGATGCCTCGAAGCATTTCCATCGAGAGCTCACCTTCTGCCTCAACGAAGGACTACTGACCCAACAAGGCGACCGCGTGCAAATCTCCCGCAAGGGATTCCTCCACTATGGTGCCGTGTTCTCACTATTCTACTTGAAACCCAAAAACCTAATAATACAATCATAATATGGAAAATCCGTTTCTAAAACACATTTTCAAACAAGCAGCCATACAAGAGCATACCAAAGAAATGAACAAGGACAAGAAGTTCAGTGACAGACTGGACTACTCACCAGATGAAATCACCGAACTCAAGCCTGACGAAGTCTTCGTCTTCGGCAGCAATTTGAAGGGACATCACCGAGGAGGTGCCGCAAAGATTGCGATGGAAAAGTTTGGAGCAAAATGGGGCATAGGGAAGGGCCTGTCCGGCCAATCTTATGCAATACCGACAAGGGGTATCCCGCTCGACGAATTAGCCGGCTATGTCGATGAGTTCCTTCAATTCGCCTTAATTCACGACGATCTGCTTTTCTACGTCACAAAGATTGGCTGTGGCAATGCCGGTCACACCATCGACGAAATAGCGCCACTCTTCGTAGATGCAAGACAGTTGGACAACGTAAGGCTACCCTCCGATTTTCTTGCATTCCTCGACCTCAACTTTGATTTCTCCCGTGGCACAAAGGCTCCCAAGGCTGTCAAGTTGCAGAACTATGGACAAGTGCGCACTCTGGCAGACCTCGCCATGACACTCAATTCGCAGAACCATTATGACAATCCGCAGAAGCTCCTCGCTGACCTCAACCCACTGATCTATCTCTATCGGAGGCGAGGCACCGTCACCGACGATGCCCTCAACAGCTTCAAGGCAATGCTGGAAAAGAATGCAGATGCCTGGTTTCATGACGGTCAATTCGACATCGACCAGATGTTCGAGCATCTTCAAAATGAAGCGGACAACGATTCTTTATCAGCAATCGACCTTATCTACAGTCGCCGTGCCAATGCCAAAATAGCACGCGTAGTGATGCTGATGAACGAAATTGCACGCTACACCAACCCGAAGGACCTCATTAAAGATATTCACCTTGCCCTACTGGGCCACGGTGCCAATCGGAGCGATTGCCGACCCATCATCTGGAATGACTCCTTCCACTACCCGTTCTACTTCTTCGAAAGCGGCATAGAACATCTTTGGAATAGCATCATCGACAATGACGGATATCTTGACAACGACAAATTACAGAAAGTCATGTTTGACAACCACGAACAGAGCGTCCTAACAGACGGACTTCCCAACGTCATCCGTAACGACTACAATGACGACGGCCCTTGTCACCCAGAGGTGTTCTTCCCAAAAGAAGAAGGCACAGGTCCCGTCTATGTACAGTTCGGAGATGAAATCTTCGTCAAGTCATGCGGCGAGGGCAAAGGGCCAAGACAATGGCAAGAGTTGTACGAGATGCAGTTTCTTCGTCCCGTTCTCGAACGCCTTTGTACCGGCGAGAACCCTGAATACATCTATACAACAGTCTATCTGCCCATCCGCGACTATTCCCGTCCCGTCTATCACACTTCCGGGAAAGTCTATTTTGAAAATGAGAAAGAAAAGAAATTGTTTCTAATGAAACATCTCAAAGAATACAAAGCCGACCAAAAGAACAATGAGCAATCATAAACTCTTCGGGCATCCCATTGTTCTCAAGACACACGGTTGCAATCGTCCTAGCATTCCCGCGCAACCCATTTCCCCCTCGGTTAACCTTTTCGTTAAGGTTACCCGGGGGTGCAATGCCCACTGTCTTTTCTGTTCGAATGCCGACAGTCCCGCAGTAGGCACATTCGACACTGACAAGCTTTTCAAATGCATCGATGAGGTATTGGCCAACGACATCATTGTCAACCGTATCAATATCACGGGAGGTGAGCCAGCGATGGTCTCCCCCTTGGTCAATGACATCCTCGAACGGTTGAGTCAGGCTCCCTATCAAGACATCCATGTCCATCTCAACACTAATGGTCTTCTTCCACAATCGCAATTGCTGATGCAGCATCCGCGTTGGAATTCCATCTCAATGTCGCTCCATCACTACAATCTCCAGAAGCTTTCGAATATTTATGGCACCAGCATCCCTGAGACTGCCTTCCGCTTTGACGGAATTGACATACAGAAGGTCAATGCCAGCTGCAACCTCATTCGCGGCTACATCGACTCTCCTAGTGAAGTGGAACATATGCTTGACTTCGCTCTCTCCCTTGGATTGCCGCGTCTCGGCTTTGTTTCGCTCATGAAGGTCAACGATTACTGTCGCCAGAATTATGTTGATTTCTCCGAGATCAGTCTTGAAACAATCCCCCATCTCTATCTCACACAAACCATGGATCGCGGCCTCGACTGCAAGTGCACCAACTACCTCTACAATAAAGATCTCCAAATTCTTGAGGTCTATCTCCGCAACTATATGAATCCTCAATTCTGCGCCTCGTCCCTCGTCTACGACGGACAGTTCCTCAGGCAAGGCTTTCACTCCGACAATATCATCCATTGAAGTGCAGTCTACAACATAAAAGCAAACTTCGTATTCCTATTGTTCTATGAATAGGAATACGAAGTACAATGTTCAGAAATACCTATTTGTCAGTTTGCGAAAAGAACGGTAGAGAGATAGCGTTCGCCTGTATCGGGCAGGATAACGACCACCTTCTTGCCTTTGTTCTCAGGACGACGAGCAATTTCACCTGCAGCAAAGAGGGCTGCACCTGCCGAGATGCCGACAAGGAGTCCTTCCTGACGTGCAATCTCACGACCAGTGATGATAGCATCATCGTTCTCGACATCGAACACTTCATCGATGACCTGTGCATCGTAAGTCTTGGGGACAAATCCTGCTCCAATGCCCTGAATCTTGTGCGGTCCGCTCTTTCCTCCATTGAGCACGGGCGAAGTCTTTGGTTCGACAGCAATCACCCTGATGTTCGGATTCTGTTCCTTCAAGTACTTGCCTGTACCACTGATGGTGCCACCTGTGCCCACTCCTGCAACAAGAATATCCACCTTGCCGTCGGTGTCACGCCAGATTTCGGGGCCGGTAGTGGCATAGTGCTTGGCAGGATTGGCGGCGTTCTCGAACTGCTGGAGAATAATGCTGCCTGGCGTCTTGTAGCGCAACTCCTCTGCTGCACGTATGGCTCCCGGCATACCATCCTTGCCTGGTGTCAATATCACCTCGGCACCGTAAGCCTTCACAAGGTTGCGACGCTCGATGCTCATCGTCTCGGGCATGGTGAGGATGAGCTTATAGCCTTTGACAGCACTGACGAGAGCCAGACCTACACCCGTATTACCGCTGGTGGGTTCGATGATGGTGGCACCAGGCTTCAAGAGGCCTTTCTGCTCAGCGTCCTCAATCATAGCGAATGCGATGCGGTCCTTGACGCTGCCACCCGGATTAAAGAACTCTACTTTGGCAATGATGGGAGTATCAATGCCTTTTTCCTGAGAAAACTTGTTAAGCTCCACAAGTGGGGTATTGCCGATGAGATCGGTCAATTGTTTCACTATTTTTGCCATATCTTCTATGTTTTATTAAATTATTTTTTAATCCTCTTTTACAATGGGATAAAGTTCGATGAACTCGCCCTGATGGGACTGACCGTCGTTGATGAGTTCGGCAAACTTGCTACCAACGGTGTCGATATCGTGGAACCCGGGCAGACTCATATTTCCATTCAGGTCGGTCGTCGTGGGTCCGGGATGAACCGAAAAGATTTCCACTGGAGTGTTGCTCTGCTGAAACTCGATAGCCATCACGCCCATCATTGCGTTTTGTGCTGCCTTGCTGGCCACATAGGCCAACGGATGCCAATAGGGGCTGATTTCGGAAGGAACGGTGACGTTGACTATCCGGCCTTGGTTTGCTGTGAGCAGCGGCAGCAGAGCCCTGGTGAGTGCAAAGGTGCCGACAAAATTCACTTCGAGCGTCTCACGAATATCGCTGAGATCGGTATGCCGACTAGTGACACTCATATCGCCGGGGATACCCGCGTTGTTGACGAGCAGCGATAGATTGGGGTATTTATCGCTCACCTCCATAGCAGCCTGTTCGATACCAGCGACGTCCTTCAACTCGATGTTGACCCAACCGAGCACATCGACGCCTGAGGCCGTCAATTTCCGAATCGCTAAGGCTGCACGTCCAGCATTTCGTGCGCCGATGATGACCTTCCAGCCACTCAGGCCCAGATATTTTGCAATGCCAAATCCGATGCCCTTGTTGGCTCCTGTTACCAATGCTACTTTTTCGTTCATATTGATTAATAAATTAATTAAAGTGATTAAATTTGCTCAAATGCCTGAGCGAGATCCTCGATGATGTCGTCGATATGCTCGGTGCCGATGGAGAGACGGATGGTCGAAGGAGTGATGTGCTGTTCGGCCAATTCCTCGGGCGAGAGTTGCGAGTGGGTGGTGGTGTAAGGATGAATTACGAGGCTCTTGACGTCGGCTACATTTGCCAACAGCGAGAAGACCTGCAACGCATCGATAAACTTCCACGCTTCTTCCTGACCGCCCTTGATCTCGAACGTGAAGATCGAACCGCCACCATTGGGGAAATACTTATTGTAAAGTTTGTGGTCGGGATGATTCTCCAACGCAGGATGGTTCACTTTCGACACCTTGGGATGCTTGGCCAGAAAATCCACCACCTTCAGAGCATTTTCGACATGACGCTCCACACGCAGGCTCAGCGTCTCGACGCCCTGCAAAAGGATGAACGCGTTGAAGGGCGAAATGGTGGCACCTGTGTCGCGAAGGATGACCGCACGTATGCGGGTAACATAGGCCGCGGCGCCCACAGCATCGGCAAAGACGATGCCATGATAGCTTGGATCGGGCTTCGCCAGTGTCGGGAACTTGTCGGGATCGGCTTTCCAGTCGAACTTACCTCCATCGACGATGACGCCACCAAGGCTCGTTCCATGACCACCGAGGAACTTTGTGGCAGAATGCACTACGATATCTGCACCATGTTCCAAAGGACGAATGAGGTAAGGTGTGCCGAACGTATTATCGACGATGAACGGGATACCATACTTATGCGCAATGGCTGCAACGCCTTCGAGGTCGAGCACATCACTATTGGGATTGCCGAAAGTCTCGGCATACACCACCTTCGTGTTTGGACGGATAGCTGCCTCCAGTGCGGCAAGATCATTTACATTAACAATTGTATTGGTAATGCCTTGGGTGGCGAGCGTATGGGTAATCAGATTGTACGAACCACCATAGAGGTTGTCAGCAGCCACAATGTGGTCACCAGCCTGCACGATGTTCTGCAAAGCATAAGTGATGGCGGCTGCACCACTGGCGACTGCCAGACCTGCAACGCCTCCTTCGAGGGCAGCCACACGATCCTCGAATACGCCCTGGGTGGAGTTGGTCAGACGACCATAGATGTTGCCGGCGTCACGCAAACCGAAACGATCAGCAGCATGCTGGCTATTGTGGAACACATAACTCGTGGTCTGATAGATGGGCACCGCACGTGCATCGGTAGCGGGGTCGGCCTGTTCTTGTCCTACATGAAGTTGGAGAGTCTCAAAACGATAATTCTTTTTTGCACACATAATATTACAATTTTTAGTTATTTTACGGGTGCAAAGGTAGAGGTTTTGGAAATATTCTCCAAATTTCTTGCATTATTTGGAAGTTTTTCCTATTTTTGCGCCATCGAAAGAATTCTTTTCTGCGACAGACGTTATAAATCCTTCCAAATAGAATAATATTCCAAGAACATGACCGAAACATTGGACAAAACCGACCTGTTGATACTCAAAACGCTTCAAAAAAATGCTAAATTGACCACAAAAGAGCTGGCAGATGCCGTAAATTTGTCGCCAACGCCCGTTTTTGAGCGGCAAAAACGTCTCGAACGACAAGGTTACATCAAGAAATATGTAGCCATAATCGATCCCGAGAAACTGGGACTGGGACTGCTGGTGTTCTGCAAGGTGAAATTGAAGCAAATCAACCATGAGATAGCCGATGCATTCACTCGCCGCATCCAACGCATTCCCGAGGTGACAGAGTGCTACAATACGAGTGGAGCCTATGATTACTTATTAAAGGTACGCGCACAAGATATGAAGCAGTATCAAGAGTTTGTGCTCAACAAACTCGGAGACATTGATTCGGTTGGTTCTATCGAGAGTACCTTCGTAATGAGCGAAGTGAAGCAGAACTATGGTATAAACATTTAGTTCTGCCTCACTTATATGATTACATAGCGATGGGGAATCTTCACCTGAATGCCGGAAAGGAAAGAACCACTAATAAAGGCCTACCTTGCCGACACCAAAACGCTTACGATAGATCAACGCCTTGCAACGGAACCAAAGGTCCACAAACGGAGTGTAAAGATCGCAAAGGATTGGCCACCCCGCCATCGGATGTTGCTTCAACGCCTTTGCCGATCGGACGTGAGTGAATATGATGAGTGCAATACGTATCAAAAGCATTGCTAACACTGCGGCGAAAGTTATCCAAGCATACTGGTGCGAACCTATCCCACTGAAAATACGCATCAAGGCATATACAATCAGGATGAGGCCCGGAATAACGGTGAGATATCTGGTAAGATAGTCGAGATACTTGATGACAACAGGAACACAGGGATAAAGACGCGAGGTGAAACCACGATTCAGTCGGTCGATGGACCAATTGATGAAAAGGGGCTTCGACTGATCGGTCATCACAGTTTGTGGCGTAAAATCGACAGCCACATTACCATAACGAGCTACATCAGCCACAAAGAGGTCATCTTCGCCAGGCTGCATCTTGAGATGACGCTGAAAGCCTTGACTACGGTTGGCATAGAATGTACTTTTGCGGAAGGCAAGGTTCTGTCCCCACCCGGCATACGCCTTCATCGACAAAGCGATGCCAAACATCAGCAGCAGACGCTGAAAAAGGTCAAACTGGCAAAAACGCGACAAGAAGCCAGTGCGACGCTCATAAACGACAGGACCCAAGACAACCTCGACACCCGGATTGGCGAAATGGTTCACCAGACCTCCAATCCAGTCTGTCGAAGCAGGCATACACTCGGCATGCGTCATCAGAATGAGGTCGTAGTGCGCGGACTTCGTTCCCAGCAATACGGCAAGCTTACGATGACTCATGGCACGCGTCTTCTCGTCGATCTTGGTATGCATCAGGATGTCGGAACGCTGATCCATCATCGTGAGAACATCCTGAGTATTATCGCGAGAATTGTCATCGAGCACGATGACCTCGTACTTGGGATAGTTTTGGTTGAGCAGAATAGGCAGATTCCGTGCCAATGCCTCAGCCTGGTTGTGACTATAGACCAAAACACTCACGCCAGGCTGCTCGCCTTGACTAAGAAGCGGTGTCTTAGCTTGCCGACCAGCCTGACGCAATGCACCCTGCCAGACGACAAGGTGCAGTATGATCTGAATAAGCCAAGCCACTGCAAACACAGCAGCCAGTACCACCAACCAAAAGGAATAATGAAACACCTCGAAAAGCGCTTTAGAGGGTGGCCAAATAGTTGCTCACGTTCTTTTCGATGCGTGCTGCGATGTCGCCATTATCCTCGGCAGGTACAAACTTCTCGCCCACGATGTGCTCATAGAGTTCGATATAGCGATCGCTTACCGACTTGGCATATTCGTCGGTAATCTCGGGCATTACCTGACCAGGCTCATTCATAAAGTTGTGGTCGATGAGCCATTGGCGAACGAATTCCTTCGAAAGCTGTTTCTGTGGAAGACCTTTCTCGAACTTCTCTTCATAGCCATCGGCATAGAAATAGCGGCTGGAGTCGGGCGTATGAATCTCATCGATGAGATAGACCTTTCCGTCCTTCTTGCCGAACTCATACTTGGTATCGACAAGAATCAGCCCCTTTGAAGCAGCGATTTCGCTACCTCGCTTGAAAAGGGCACGGGTATATTGCTCAACGAGTTCATAATCCTCCTTCGAGACCAGACCCTGGGCGATAATCTCTTCCTTCGAGATGTTGAGGTCGTGACCTTCCTCGGCCTTGGTCGTCGGGGTGATGATAGGCTCGGGGAAACGCTCGTTCTCACGCATGCCATCGGGAAGTTTCACGCCGCAAAGTTCACGGCAACCTTTCTTATATTCACGCCAAGCCGAACCGGTGAGGTAGCCGCGAATGATCATCTCCACGCGGAAACCTTCGCACTTGAGGCCCACAGTCACCATCGGGTCGGGAGTGGCAAGCTTCCAATTGGGAACGATGTCGGCAGTGGCATCGAGGAACTTGGCAGCAATCTGGTTCAAAACCTGGCCCTTGTAAGGGATACCTTTGGGCAGAATGACATCGAAGGCAGAGATGCGATCGGTAGCAACCATTACCATCAACTCATCGTTGATGTTATACACGTCACGGACCTTGCCGTGATAAACAGACTTCTGACCTTTGAAGTTGAAGTCGGTGCGAGTAAGTGCGCTCATATCAATAAACTTTTCAAAAAATGTGCCGCAAATTTAGGAAAATTTGGGCATATTTCCAAATATCACGGTTCAAAATGTATAGATGCCAAGCCATATTTGGCCAATAATGCATCTTTGAGTTGCAAAGTGTTTTGCAGGAACTGCTTGTACTCGGCCGATTCGGGGTCAATGGGACGATGTTGCAGTGCCTTTGCTATCGGCATTGCTTCCTTCATATATTGCTTCATCTGCGGAGAAAAACAGCAGTCGGTGACAAGTTCCTTGACTACCTCGACAGCCAATGTGGAAGGATGCACCAGATCATCGGCGTAGAAACGGTAGTCACGCAAATCGTCCATCAGGAGTTCATAGACGGGCAGATATTCAACCTGGTCCACAAATCGCTCTTGAAGAGCATCGATAGCCAGCAACAAAATGCTTTTGGACAATTGGTTGCCATGCAGACCATCCTTGACGTGACGAATAGGGCTGACCGTGAAGACGAAGTGTTTGTCGGGCGATGCTTCGATGATTGGACTCCAAAGGTCCACTATCTCTTCGACCGATAGTCGCCTACGTGTGAAATCACCAGAAGGAAACTTATGACAATTGGCTACCACCCTTCCCTCACGCTCGTACACCCAACTGGTGCCCAACGTGATGAACAGATGACGAGCCTTCGGCCAGAAGTTTCTCACTTCGGCATCAAGGTCGGCAAGCATGCATTGCAGCTTCTCTGCATCAGGGTGGCTCCACTTGCCGTGGTGAGCAAAACTATAATAACGCCCAGCCTGTTCGTGCAATTCGAAGGATGTGACTGCCGACGGCGAAAGGATGCGCAGAAGAGAATCGGCTATGCTTGCAGGGTTGAACAATACGCCCCAAGGATTAGACATCACGGGCAGCCAATGGTCGACCATCCAGCCCCCGATATTGTCGGTGAAACACGAGCCCAAAAGCAGGACACCCTCACGACAACCGACAAGTTGTCGCAAGGGTGTACGTTCTATCTCTGTACGAAGTCGCAGCATCATTCCTTGCCTCTCATTACCTTCCAGGCCTTCTTGGAACGACGGCCTACGGTGTCGGCCACCTGCTTGGTCTTGCGGCCAAAGCGTTCGCCCTTCGATCCGACGCTATCGACAACGACAGCTGTACCATCCGCAATCTTCCTGCCCCAACGAGGAGCCTTGGCACCTACGCTATCGATGATGACCTCAGTGCCATCGGCAACCTTCTTGCCAAAACGAGTTCCCTTCGAACGGATACTGTCAGCCACTACGCGTGAACGGGTCTTGAACTTGCTGTCCTGCTCCTGGGCAGAAACATAACTGGCACCAATCGATGCCGAAGCGATGATGAATGTGACGGCTAAAATAAACTTTCTCATGAATTTTAATAATTTTATAGTACCTATAAGCATTATAGTAACTATAAAAACCATAGGGACTATATTGTTTATAATCACCCTTAAGACTAAAGTCAAAGAATGAGGTTTAAAGAGACTCGGGAGTGGTCGATGCCTGAGGAGGCGTCTGCTGTTTCTGTGTCTGTTCAAACTTGTCGTAAGCCTCGACGATCTTCTGGACAAGACGATGTCGGACGATGTCGCGCTTGTCGAACTCGACGGTGGCAATGCCAGGGATACCACGAAGGATACGTTGGGCCTGTACAAGGCCAGAACCCACGTTTCGAGGAAGATCGACCTGACTCATGTCGCCTGTCACAATCATGCGGGCACCCAGACCCAGTCGGGTGAGGAACATCTTGATCTGGGGAGCCGTAGTGTTCTGCGCCTCGTCGAGAATAATGATGGCATCGCTCAACGTACGACCACGCATATAGGCCAACGGAGCAATCTGAATGACGTTGGTTTCAAGCAGTTCACGGAGTTTGGCCGTAGGTATCATGTCCTCCAGGGCATCATAGAGCGGTTGCAGATAGGGATCGAGTTTATCCTTCATCTCACCAGGAAGAAAGCCCAACTTCTCGCCAGCCTCGACTGCAGGACGCGAAAGGATAATCTTGCGTATCTCCTTATTCTTCAAGGCTCGTACGGCTAGTGCAATGGCGACGTAAGTCTTTCCCGAACCTGCCGGGCCAAGAGCGAAGCACAGATCGTTCTTAGCGAAGGCATCGACGAGCCGCTTCTGATTCTCAGTGCGTGCAGTGATAGGCTTGCCGTTCACGCCATAGATGATCAGGCTATCCTGCTTCTTCTCCACCGGGCTCTCACCATTGTAGAAACTCAGGATAACCTCTTCGTTGAGCTTGTTGTATTCGTTGCAATAGTTGATCAGCCGATCGACGAAAGCCTGGAACATCTCAATGTCGTCCTCATCACCATAAACCTTGATGGCCCTGCCTCGCGCAGCGAAGCGGAGCTTGGGGTAAAGTGTCTTGAGCAACAAGATGTTCGAGTTGTTCGTACCATAGAAAATCACAGGATCGGCCT
>JAEEGG010018627.1_pt1 | contig 14092 bp, 19 predicted proteins | sample 9134161 | NCBI WGS metagenome assembly JAEEGG01 (sample SAMN16246543, study PRJNA631951) | gut metagenome | biome: gut microbiome; feature: rumen; material: CR-attached | host: Bos | place: Iran: Karaj | collected 2018-10 | reverse complement strand
CGGAGGAGAAATACTACCCGCAGGTGTGGAGATTTCTCTGGAGGTGCATTTCACCCTTTCCGACTCCACGTGAAGGAAATACCTTTGCATCAAGAAATGGTCTCAGTAACCGGTTCAGTCACATGGACCAGCCACAGTCCCTCCGTCATCGGTATGAACCCGGATACAAGGCGACAACGGGATGAGCGGCACGCCCATCGCTACCGGCCGGAAAGGACCGCAGGAAGCGGTGAGGCCACCAGCACAACGCCGGAAAGCGGATGCCAATCCCCTCTTTGGCATGGCGATCAAGGGATGAATCTCACGGTTCATCGACAGGTGCGGATAGAGGACCGAACGCGTCGGAAACAGCAGCGTATGAGGTGGAGCATCGCGACCGGGGTGAGTTCTCCCTGCACGGATTCGCAGCCGTCCCGGATAATCTCCGGGTCAAAAGAAAAAAGATTCCCCGGCCGTAATGACCAGGGACAATCGGGAACTGAATGGAGGCCGGCTTCTAGAAATGCCAGCCGCACGTCACGGCAAGGTAGTGCATGTGGACCGACCCCGTTCGTTTGTACTCCGGATACTGGCGCATCGCGTTCAGGAGGCCGATGCTGCCTTCGAATCCCCATTGGAAATGCTTTCCGCGTAGGAAGGTGATGCTCGGCTGAAGGCCGAGGTCGTAACGCTTGAACTTCTCCTTGCCGTCGAGCGGATCGCTCGGGTCCGCATCGACATAGTAAGTGTCGGCAGAGGTCATGATCGAGAGCGCGGGGCCGAGGCCGACGACCATCCTGGTGCCATCGGATTCGAAGTGGTACCGGGCCGTCACGAATACGTCGGCGAGGCTCATCCCGTCAGGGTCATTGCCCACCGCCATGAAGTGGTCGATCTGGCTGAGCTGTGCGCGAAGACCTACGCCGGGCATAACCGACCATTGGTCGTCCAGCCGGATATCAAGGCCATAGGAAAGACGGAGCACGGCTCCGGGGTTTTCCTCACGGGCCAGATATCCGCTTTCCAGGAACAATCCGCCGCCCAGCTGGAAGTTGCTCTCCAGCCGTTTCCAAGTTGCATTCTGCTGCGCGAAAGCGGAGACGCTGACCAGCAAGGCCGACATAAGGAATAAGTATCTTTTCATTCGAAATATCATTTACAAAGGTTCTTTCCGATAGGCTATATATTAAACGCCGAATATGTCAAAACCTTGCTTCGGTATTGGCACTATTTCTTGTTTTCCTTAATGAAAGCCTTGACGTCGCCGGTCCGGATATCAATGGCGTTGTCCAAGTCTGTTTTGGTGGCAAGTCTCATGTACATGGGCTTGTCGCTGGGAACACCGCCGATCCACAACCCGAAGGAGTCATCGATGTCGTAGAAATAGATGTAGAGTCCGGATCCGACATCCTTGCTTTCGTATTGCTCGAAATCGGACCAGGTCAAATCCTCCCCTTTGGAGGACAACTCGACAACTTTATCAAGCGTCAACAGGTTTCCTTCTTTGCGGCCAAAAAGGCCAATGACGCTCTTTTTGTCTTTAGATTTGGGAGTTCGCCATTTTTTCCACTTCGGGTTACCTTTCTTTGCACTGTTCCCGTTATTCATGACAACTGTGTGAGTCCCATCAGGATTGACTATAGTTATGCTATTGCCGTTATGAATGGCGGTGGAGTGAGACCCGTCAGGATTGACTATAGTTGCGCTATTGCCGTTATGAATGGCGGTGGAATGAGTCCCATCGGGATTGACTATAGTTGTAGTGTTACCGTTATGTATGGCGGTGGAATGAGTACCGTCAGGATTGACGATAACAGTATGTTGTGCATATGCGGACAAACTCACCATGCACAGAAGACTTAGAAGTATGTTTCTCATGATGATGGTTGCGATAGTAATAATGTTTCTATACAATTTAACGGTGAAAATATAGCCAATTGACCGCAAATTGTATGCCGCGGTAAGTTGCGATTGTTCGAATACAAACAGGCGAAAATCTTGATTCAGTGGCAAATAAGTAGCGGGTCAAAAGAAAAGGAGTTCTCGGCCACCAGGGCCGCTTCAGTGAACCTCCCGAACACCTCGGAGAAATCATCGGCGCTTTCACAACGAATGTTGAACGTCAGTACATTTCCTATAGACACAAGTATCTCCAAGCCTTTATTGACTTGGAGAACTCGAAGAGTGTTTGACGGACTCTACGCCCTGTTGAAGGAGTAGAGCTCGTACTGGCAGAACCCGCTGCGCTGCTTGTAGCCCAGCGGTGTGGCGATCTTGTTCCGCTTCAGCCAAGCTCCGATGCCCGGCAGGTTGTTCTCATCGACGAACGCCAGGCGGTCGGTCTGGAGAGGACAGCAGAGGTTGACGGTGATTACCGCGTAGAGATCCTCGTCCGGGACGGTGATCATCTCGACGGCCAGGGTGCCGTTGTTACGGTAACTCTCGAAGGAGAGTTTGACTTCAGTGTCGTTGAACTTGAGTGTTTTCATGGCTAAAACTTGTTTTGAGTTTCTTCAGCGAAGGAGTAATAAGTCGTATCCGCAAGGATGATGTGATCGAGAAGCGAGATATCGAAGATGTCGCAAGCTTTCTTGAGCTTGTTCGTCTCGTTCATGTCAGAGGCACTCGGGGCGGGATTCCCGCTCGGGTGGTTGTGGAAGAGGATGATCGCTGTAGCGTTGCACAGGAGCGCTTCCTTGATGATGCGCCGGTGGTCGATCTGGGTCGACTTGATGGTGCCGACGGTAATCATCTTCTTGGCCAGCGGTAGGTGGGCTCCGTTCAGGAGGAGGATCCAGGACTCTTCGTGATCGAGGTCACGGAAGTCTTCTCGCAGGTAACCTGCTGCCTGGGCCGATGCTTTGATCGGGGTGTCGGGTGTGTAGTGTGCTTGCTTCTTCATAATGCTACGGTTTGATGGTGAAACATCTTTTTTACGCAGCACACAGTCAGTCACCCTGTAGGACATTGGCAAGGCAAGGTGGAGAGCAAAGCGGACCTTGCCGGAATGTCCGGGTGACAGAACTTTGCGAAGTGAAAGGAGATGTCACCATACCGGAGCTGAAGAGGCAGCAATACGGGCACACTCCCCTTCCGATATATCGGCCAGAAGACAAGTGCAAGACTCGGGTAAAAAGAAGAAAGGAACCAACCTGACAAGAAGATGGACGGAACCATTCCGGCACAGGCAAAGGAAGGTAGTTGGCACGAACTGTTCAACAGCTCATCAGTGGAAAAGAGTACAGCATCGAGCATCTTGCGGATTCCGACAAAAGGACGACCTTTGCTCAGAAACAAAACCTCAATGACTTGCGTGAATACACATCGAGATGGTTACGTAGGCAGGTTGAAGGGATTCTTTCTGTGTAAAAAGAAAGAGATTAAAGACGGTCTGAAAGGCCGTTTGATTTGGTCGATGGACTATATATATACCAAACCAAACAAACAAATAGTTATCGATATCTTGATGTCGCTTTATTCCTCTTTTTACCCAGCAGAATACGCCAAAGATGTCACTGGAGCAGCTACGTCTGCGATTGGGCTTGATATTGACAATCATGTGCCAGCAATCAGCCATCAGATTGGCACACGAAAACCTGCCAAAATGGTACTCAAAATGGGCTAACAACGCTCAAAGATAATTGTATTTATCAGTGTTGGCACACGGTTTGGCACACGTAACCGCTTGATTTTGGCACACATGTGCCAAATACCCCTCGTAACTGATTGATATTCAAAGACCAATTACTTTCCAAATAGTTTCAATGGAAAGTATCATATTTTTTGCATCGGCAAGTAAATGCCTGATAATCAATTAGTTGCAACTTCTGCAAAACTCAAATATGTGTGACAAAACTAGCTGAAAATGAACTCTTCAAAGAGTCGTTTCGGCTAGTTTCGCATTTTTAGCGTTTTGCCTGATTTACGGTCATTTGAGACCGTTTTGTCACAGTCTCTGTCACAAAATCACCTTCTGTGACAGATTTTTGTCGCACTTTTCCGAAAAAGTTACCAAAACCGCTGTTTTATGAAATGTTTTTGGAAAATTCGCACGAATAAGTAGCGGTTTTAAAATTCACAAAAAAGAGACTATATAGATTTTCAATAATTTTACTTAAATTGTTGATTATAAACAAGTTTACTAAACAATAATAAACCCTTCAAATTTGTTGAAATTTTTTTTGTTTTTATACCGAAAGCTATTATATTTGCGGTGGATTTGTCACGTGTCGCACTTGGAAAGTAGGAATTTCCCACGACACATTAAAGTATAACACTTTTAAACGTAAGGCCATGAGTAATAGCAATGTAGCGTCAGCGACAGACCTCGTAAAGTTACGTTCGAGGACCACTTCCAACGGAAAGGCGACACTGTATCTTGATTATCTTCAATTCGGCGAGCGCGTACGCGAGAGTATAGGTCTGTCTCTCCTCTCCGGGAAGTCTCCGGAGGTCAAGGAGAAGAACCGTAAGACCATGGCCAAGGCTGAGGCAATCCGACTTGCCAAGGAGAAGGAGCTTCTTTCAGAAGCCCCTGTCAGGGACAATGACGGTGCCAAGACCCTTTTCCTCCCCTACTACAGGACTCTGATGGAGGACCGGAAGCAGAGCGACGGCAACTACGGCAACTGGAAGAGTTGTTATAAGTATCTGAGGGTCTACTGCTCCGAGAAGACGACATTCGGAGAGATCACGCCCCGCTGGGTCCAAGGATTCAAGAGCTATCTTGAGACCGTGGAGAAAGATACGACGAAAATGACCCTCAAGCCTCGGGAAGGATTCAACGGTCTTTCTCAGAACTCGAAGTGCTCCTACTTCAATAAGTTGCGCGCATGTCTGAACCAGGCGTATAAGGAAGGGATTATCGCGTCGAATCCGGCCGATCCGGTGAAGGGATTCAAGGCAGACGAAGCGGAACGGCAGTATCTTACTATTGAGGAGGTCAAGAAGATGGCCGACACATACTGCAAGTATCCTCATCTGAAGAGGGCTTTCCTCTTCGGATGTTTCACAGGGCTCAGGAAAAGCGATATCGAGAAGCTGACCTGGGGCGAGGTCCAGAAGTTCGGAGGCTATACGAGGCTTGTCTTCAAGCAGAAGAAGACCGGAGGCCAGGAATACCTCGACATTCCGAAGGCTGCCGAGCCTTATCTTGGGAAACAAGGGGACAAGAGCTCTGATGATCTTGTCTTCCCTCTGTTCAAGTATTCCTCCGAGACTTCCCTTGAGCTGCGCAGGTGGGCCATGGCGGCAGGAATAACGAAGGACTTCACCTTCCATTGCAGCCGTCACACCTTTGCTGTGATGCTCCTTAACTCCGGTACGGACATCTATACCGTGTCGAAATTGCTGGGGCACAGGGAGATAGCCACAACGCAGATATATGCGCACCTGGTTGATTCCAGGAAGCAGGAGGCTGTGGACAAGATCACCGACATCTTCAATAACATCTAATCTTTCAATTGACGCGATATGGGAATCACCAGACAAGATGCGGCATTCGGCATCGCAGTCATCAACAGGACTTCCAAGCTTCTTGCTGCAGCAGCAAGACTCAATAAGGATGCTCTCATCCGGGACGCTCTCGATGAGGAGATAGATTACAAGATGCTGGCAAGTTCCATCATCGCATATGTAAAGGAGGACCCGGATCCGGTTCTGTACGAGCAGCTCATGATGCTGGCAGATACCGAATCGATGCGGGACTATCTTTCCACCCACCATACAGGTGTGCTGGCCACGAAAGTGCGTGAGATTGCGGACGTGACTGAAAAGCTTGAGGCTTTCGGCAACGACTTGTTCCGTCAGGGGCAGGGAGAATACGCCAATCTGGTCCCCTTCTTCGCGAACGCTCAGGCGAAAGAGCTCTTTGACAGGGCCGTGAATGCCGGTCTGCTGAATAAGAACTATCAGCCTGCCCCGGGAGTCAGCCGCTTCCAGTTGAAACTGATTGCGGTTGCCATACAGACCATAATGAATTTCAGTTACCGGGACAAGTGGTGCCATTTCACTGAGCAGTGGGGCGAGGATCTCAACAGAAGCATGGTTCCTCTTACAAAGGGCGTGGCCATCAACCAGATTGTCCGGCTGTATCCGGAAGTCCCCCTCTGGGAAAAGATCATCCCCGAAAATGACGGCAAGACGTTTAGCACTGGTTTCAGTGAAGCCCAGGCAAAGGCGCTGTTCACCGGCTTGATGCGCAAGGGCTATCTCGGGCACCACACATCCCTGGACAGTTTCCTATCGATTATGGGGATGGGGCAAGGAGCTTTCACTCAGATCAACTGGATTGACCGGGGCTACAATTCACTGATCTACTTTGTAAAGGAGGCGTTCGGTGAACAGAACCCCGACTACCTTCTTAGGATCTGCCAATGCTTTACGTGCAACGGAAAGCCGATTACCCACAGCTCTCTGAAAACGAGGAGCAGCTACGTCTACCGGAACAAGGACAAATGGGAATTCGTTCCGGTGATAGACGACATCATCGCAAAAGCAAGGAAAAAATAGAGTATATCGTACTACGGCGATACTTTAGATTAAACTATTGTATGGCCAATGAATCAATTTATTATAAAATCAGAAATGGAAAACAAAGACTTTTTCATCTCTCTTTTTGTGTAGTACAAATTCTCATATTAAAAGAGACGCCTGCGTTGGCGATGAGGGCCTGTTCCTGCTATGGAGGGACGCCCTGACAATGTTTCTAACGGCCGTTGTTGAGTATGGCTTCACCTACGACCGATTCTGTGAGGACTTCATAAACTCCCGCACATTCCACGATGCCGCCGATGCTGACAGCCGGAACGACCACAAGGTCAATCTGGGTCGCATCGGCTCTCTTCTTTCTACCCGAGACGATCTCGTCCGCAAATACTGTGAGACATCTATGGGCCCGGATGAATTTCGCTCCTGCATGAAGGAGTTCTTGCTGCAGAAGCCGAAGACGAGCGCCTGGGTGGACAATTTTGACTGCTATCTCTCGACAGAAACCCTCAAGGTCATTGCAGACGCGGCGAACGATATCCCATTGTTCCAGAGGCCTGTGAGTACAGAGGACATGAGGCACCTTTTCAATGACTGTGTCGCTGACTATGACTCTCCCCTGATAGCGAACAGCAACGGTGCCCTAGCATATTTCCTCCGCCGGCTAAACTATAGCGCCATCATCTCGAACCGATACCAGAAAGTGCTTGCTGTAAAACGCCTGGTCTTGACCTCGAGGGGACGGTCCCATTTCACACAGTCCGGCCTTTCCTCGGCGCTCTGTTTCTTTGAGTCTACGGACAATCCCATCCGTTCCAGGATCGACAAATGGGTGGTCCTTATCAAGAAGGCATCGATTGCTGCCGACTAGGCCCTCGGAACTCCTTCCAATGTGACAGCAAATGTGACAGTTGATTTGGTGTCACAGCTAATCCATTAACAATCAAGTAGTACGATATACTTTTGCCCTCCGAAAGCGTAAGCCTCCGGAGGGCTTTCTTATCGTTACACTTAATAGAATTGTTTATGGAATTCAATGCAAAAGAGATTCTGAGGCTCATTGAAAGAGCCAGCGTCATTCCGGACATTCTGCGACAAAAAGAGGAGATCGAGGATCTGATTGTGAAGTTCGAGGACATCGAGATGTACCTGGAACGTTTCCACTCGCTTGACGAGTTGCTCTCCCACATGAGGGAGTTGGAGGACAGTCTCTATCTGTTCAAGACCTACTATACGACAGAGGAAGCCGGCAAATATCTTTCTATTAGCAAGTATACCCTCCGTGAGGCCGTCAAGCGGAAGGCTCTTCCCTACTATACCCCTCCTGGTAAGGGGTACTATTTCCTCAAAGCAGATCTGGATGCCTGGATGGAGACCTTCCGGGTTGAAGGTATCGGTGATATGGAAGTGAGCGTCAAAAATGATGACGATGTTGATGATGCGTTTGATGTCCAGGCGCAGTTGGCGGCTCTCAGGAAAAGGAGGGGGATATGAAGAACAAGGTAGACAGGAGGGGCCTGTCGGAACTCAGGAACGAAGTGGATCTCCTGTCCCTTCGTTTGGATGAGCTTGACGCGAATGGCCCCGGGACCATCGGCCAGATGCAGTCGAGGATCAGCAGGATCGAGGAACTGCTCGGAGAGACGAAACGTGTCCTGACTACGGCGGAAACGGCCGCGTTTCTGGGCGTCTCGAAGGAAAGGGTGTACAAGCTCGCCAAGACCGGCGGACTCCCCCATTTCCGCACTGACAGGAAGCTGTTCTTTGAACGGAACAAACTGACAGAGTGGATTTTGAACCGGATAAAGTGATGATGTTATGGACTCAAGAATAACCCTGGAGAACTTTCATGCGATTTGGGCCTCCATACTCATCAAGGCAACTGACAAGTACACGATGCCGCCGGAGGTAATAAGGGTGAGCAACTCGACCATCGGCACGCTGGGCAATTTCAGCGCTTCCACCGGCAAGGGCAAGTCCAAGAAGACATTCAACGTCTGCGCCATCGTGGCATCCGCGATCACCGGAAGGAAGGTTCTCAATTACGAAGCCCACTTCCCGGATAGCAAGAGGAAGATCCTGTACTTCGACACGGAGCAGAGTTCCTACCACTGTCACAAGGTGCTGGAACGCATCAACCGCCTGGCCGGATATCCGGCCGAGGAGGATCTGAGCCTGATTGAATTCGTCATGCTGAGGGAATACAACCCCATTGACAGACGCCAGATAATCGAGCTTGCTCTGGCTGAAAGGCCCGACGTCGGTCTCGTTATCATCGACGGATTACGCGACCTGCTCTTTGATATCAATTCTTCAACTGAGGCGGCGGAAGTGATTGGCCTGCTGATGAGATGGACAAGCCAGCACAACCTTCACATCCATACTGTCCTGCATCTGAACAAGGCCGATGACAACGTCCGTGGACATATCGGGACGGAGCTCAACCATAAGGCGGAGACCATCCTTCAGATCAGCAGGAACGAGGATGATGGCAAGGTCAGCGAGGTCCATGCTGCTCTCATACGTGACCGGGACTTCCCGCCGTTCGCATTCCAGATTAATGACGAGGGGCTGCCGGAGGTGATAGAGGGCTTCGACTTCAAGCCAAAGAACAGGAAATCGGTCTTCGACTACGAAATCATGGCTGAAGATCTGCACCGGGTGGCATTGGAGGAGGCCTTCAAGGATGTCGACTCCCCGATTCTGTACACCCCTCTCCTGAAACGATTAGGGATAGGCTACGCCAGCATTGGATTCGCAAGGGCGCGCAATGTCATGGTCAACCTGCTGAAGTTCTTAGTGAAGAACGGTATCGTGGTGAAGGAAGGGAAAGGCTATGTCTTCAACAGGGACTTCCATTACGACCCGCTTCCGGCCAGATGAGCTTGTCCTGTTTACTAAGGTGGGCATAAGGGCGGGACCGGCCAAACAACTTCCTTGAAAAAACTGTGTCCGCCAGTCCTGTCCTTTACTGTCCATATTAGTGATTAAACTATTAAACTATTCATATAGATAAAGACATTCAAATAACTGTATATTATGAAAATCAGTAAAATGAGAGAGATTCCGATTGTAGAGCTTCTGGCATATCTGGGGCACAAGCCTGCATACCGTACTGCCGGGGGAACGCAATGGGTATACCACTCCCCTCTCAGACCTGACGACAGTCCCTCTTTCTCCGTGTCTGTCCGGAAGAATGTATGGCAGGACTTCGGTTCCTCGGAAGGCGGTAATGTAATCGATCTTGCCATCGCCCTGAACGGCGGCTGTTCATTCCACCGGGCCGTAGTATGGCTTGAGGAACAGAGCAAGCACTTCGGTGATTTGCCCGCCATGGATTATACATCCTCAGACGACAACTATAACAGGATGACGGATATCCTGGTTTCTCCACTCACTCATCCCTCTCTCCTGATGTATCTGGGATCTAGGGGAATTCCGAGGGGAATCGCGGAAAGGTACTGTCGGGAGGTTCACTATTCCATCCGGAATCGAAGGTACTATGCTGTCGGGTTCCCTAACATAGTCGGCGGATTCGAGTTGCGGAATCCCTTCTTCAAGGGGTGTCACGGCATGAAGGGACCGAGCGTCATTCCCCTCTCGAAATCTGGCAGGACAGAATACTGCTGTGTCTTCGAGGGGTTCATGGATTTCCTGTCGTATCAAACGCTTGCACAATCAGGGCAGCAGCAGGTGATTCAGCCCTTCCCCTGCGATTCCATCGTATTGAATTCGACGGCGATGGTCCGGAAAACAGTTCCTTTCATTGATGTCTATAGTCTGGCTTACTGTTATCTTGATAATGATGATGCAGGCAAGGAGGCGTTCGCAAAAATGGAAAAGATATTGCCAGGTAAGCTTGTGAACTGCAGCTCGACAGGATTCCTTGAACTCTACAAGGATCTTAATGAATATCTTCAGACAAGCAAAATGAGCCGGTAATTCGAAAGACAACCCGTCAATCCGCGCTTTTTTTTAAAATGTGTAACAGGTCTACGCCTAACACCGCAGATAATGATTGTTCCCACAATGACCATGGAAGAGATTGCCCGTCAGTATATGGGCGATTTCCCGAACTTCGTTGCCAAACGTCATAGCTTCCAGCCGAAGTTCGAGACGCTGGTGAAACGTTCCTCCCGTTATCCGGTAACGGCGCAGTACGAGTACATCTCTCACACGAATAAGAACCGTTACTTCTTCTGCTATTCGGCTTTCAAACGCAGCGACTGGAAAGCCCCTCATTGTAATGTCGTCGGGGTGTTCGAAGGAGAAGGCGGAAAGTATGCCGTGGTGTCGGCCAACATGAAGAAGGCCGTCATCATCTTTACGCCGCATTTCTTCGCACGCTACAGGGAACGAATCCTCGGTGGAGAGGAAATTCACGGGGATGAACTTATAAAGCGATTCTTCAAAAGGAACCAGCGCTTCGCTAAAGCCGAGATGGACAAACGTTTTGCCCGGGCTTACAGGAAACATGAGAATGATGAGAGCGTTTCCTATGCCGCAAGGGTGAACGAGGGGAATGTCTTCCTAAAGATCTACAACGGGTATATCGTCCTCTGCAAGACCATCCTCTCGGATGAAATGTTGAAAGACGAGCAGGTTGAGGCCTTCGGAGAACTTAAAGCCCAATACGAGGAACTGAAAGACATTCGTTTCGAACGTTTCAAGGATGAGTTCTAGAGAAAAGGATGTCAGGCATGGCGGGCCACACCTGACTGTTTGCAGGATATCATAAATTCGAATTTACCAGATAAACGGAATCACCCTGTACTTCACACGGGTCTTGTACTCCTTGTAACCCGGCAGGCCTTCCTCCAGCACTTTCTCCTCATTCTTTATGCGGACGACGATGAGAGGAATGTACAGAAGCATGATGGAAAAAGAGATAGGAGATGCCAGCACCAGTGGCATAGCCAGGAACAGGAGCGTCGTGGCCGAATACATCGGGTGCCGGACAATGCCATAGAGTCCAGTGTCGATAACCTTTTGATTCTCTTGCACTTCGATGGTACGCGACAGGTAAGTATTCTCCCGCAAGACCTCGGCATACAGCAGGTAACAAGCCAGAAACACTACTGCCGATACCCACACGACCCAATTGGGCAGGACGCACCATCCGAACCTCCAGTTAAGACCTGCCACGATGAAAGCCGCCATGAAAAGCAACCCGCTCAATTTGACCACCATCTTCTGCTCATTTTCCTCTTCCTTAGCGTTGAGTCGCTTCCGGAGCAGCTCCTGATTCTTTGCCATCATTACCAGCCCGGCCACGAACATCGGTATGAACAGAATACCCATCAGGAGCCAGCCCTGCCAATAGGAAAGTGAGCCGGCAGGCAGGAAGATCAGAAGGCCTATAATAACCAAGCCCAGCAGGAATTTACCTATGGCTTGTATGAAAAGTTCCTTATTGCCCATGATAAACAGTTCGTTGAATTTCGATTTAACGAATTCAAATCTACGGATTAATCCACAAAATCGCACAAGAATCTTTACCCCAATCCCTGAGAATCCATCCGGCAAAAGCCGAATATTTACCCGATGAGGACGACCTGCCATAGAGGATCCTTTTCGCTGAGGTCAAGTACCTTTTTGTAGTACCATTTTGAGGAAAGTTGATTTTTACCGTCAATTTTCCTCATTTTTTTGTTTTCAGCCTATTGCAAATGCGGTTTCTTTTTTAATATGCCTTTCGAAATGGGGCTAAAAACGCCAGTTTCCCGGCAAAATCGGTTCACTCCGATAAGCTCGAAACATAGATTGAAAACAAACTCTATCAAGACAAGGAAATGAGCATTTTTTGGATCTTCGTCATCTGTCTCACCGTGGTTTACATTATCTACTACACGGTGGTCATCTGTTCAGACCTGTATCGCAAACCCAAGGACCAGCCGAGCTCTTCCGTTGAGACCTTCGATGTCCCTGACGTGACTGAGGAAGCCAGTAAGGCCGTAGAGGAGACTGACGGTGGATTCCGGGTCTCTCGCGGCGGAGGGGATCCATCCTGGGACGAGACCGACCTTCGTGCAGCACCAACTGCGGAGCCCGAACAACAGCAGGACCAACCTGCCCATAAACTGGATGCTACCGGCGCTCCGATGTCCGAACTTGACGAGAAGGTTGAGAAGGCTGCTGAGTCGCTGGAGCAGATCCGTCCGGAGATGAACGGAGAGCTGATGAGCCTCACGATGGAGACAGCGTTGAAGGAGGGCAGGCCTCCGCTCCCGATAGAAAAGAAAGTCGCGCCCGCGCCCGTGGGCGCAAAGGATAAAAAGGAGAAGAAAGATGAGGGCTCAGACACGGAATAGAAGGCTCTCCCCTGCTTTTCTCCTGACGTTCCTTGGGCTGCTGGCCGTACAGTCGGCATCCGCACGTGCGGGAGGAGTGGACTATTCCTGGGGAGCGAGCGCACTGGCCAAGGCCCATGACTTCACCGTCACGATGATGCTCTATGTGCTGTACGTCTGCTATGCCGTCGGCAGCATCATGTCCATCATCTCGGCCCTGATCATCTACATCAAGATCAACAACCAGGAAGGGCAGGTCATGAAGAACATAATGACGCTCGTCGGAGCCGGTCTCTTCATGATAGGGGCGACCATCGTCCTCCCGGCCTTCTTCGGATATCACATATAACCCGTTTTGAAAGGTATCGGCCATCGGTAAGTGCACGTGCCGCGGACCGGTCCGGAACGTCCCAGCGGGGACGGATACATCAAGTCAAACTCTAAAGCATTCGGACATGACAAAAATCAAGAACTGGATCAGGAAATTCCTCGCATCTCCGAAGACCAGGGCCGTCGCCCTGATGCTTCTGGTGGGCAGTACCGCCGCGTTCGCGCAGAGCGGTGCCGGTGACTACACCGCCGGTACGAGTGCGCTCACCACGGTCGCCGAGGAGATCGCGAAGTACGTGCCGATCGTCGTCAAGCTTTGCTACGCCATCGCAGGCGTGGTCGCCATCGTCGGCGCCATCAGCGTGTATATCTCGATGAACAACGACGAGCAGGACGTGAAGAAGAAGATCATGATGGTCGTCGGCGCCTGCATCTTCCTGGTGGCCGCCGCACAGGCGCTGCCTCTCTTCTTCGGCCTCTAACCAATGGGAGACTGATGAATGGAAAGCAAAGGCAAGGATACCCGCTACCCAGACTACCCACTCTTCAGGGGGCTCCAGCGTCCCCTTGAGTTCATGGGTCTCCAGGGGAGGTACATCTACTGGGCCGCAGGGGCGGTCGGCGGGGCCATCCTCGGCTTCATCATCGCCTATATCATCGCCGGATTCGTGACGGGCCTCGTCGTTCTGGTCATTGCCGTCTGTGTGGGTGCAGGGATGATCCTGTTCAAGCAGCGGCGGGGCCTTCACACGAAGAAAACCGAACATGGCGTTTACGTATACGCCAGTTCCAAGAGACTGTAAACCAACAACCGTAAAGAGGGAAATGATTCTGTATGTGATACTTGTTTTCGTGGCGGTCCTCGTCGGCATGGCCGTCTCCGTCCTCGCCTTCGGTACCGGGGGCAAGCGCAGCCGCATCTTCCAGGACATCTACTTCACCGTCGAAGAGGTGGAAGGGATCGGCGTGCTGTACACCAAGAACGGCGACTACTCCGCCGTCCTGAG
>JAEEGG010018626.1_pt1 | contig 14093 bp, 11 predicted proteins | sample 9134161 | NCBI WGS metagenome assembly JAEEGG01 (sample SAMN16246543, study PRJNA631951) | gut metagenome | biome: gut microbiome; feature: rumen; material: CR-attached | host: Bos | place: Iran: Karaj | collected 2018-10 | reverse complement strand
ATCCACTTCGGGCTGTCATAACCACACGAGCTACAAACGTATACAACCTTATCTTTTGCCATATGCTTTCATTTTGTCCACAAAGTTACAAGAAAATATTGATAAAACGGGCAATTATCAACCCCAATCATCAATTATCAATAAAAAAAGAGTATCTTTGCACAGTTTTTCATACAAACGTTTTTTACTCCCAGATGAATTTCAGTCGCAACCTCCTCGTTCTTCTTTACATCTTGTGCTGCATCAGTCCGTTGCATGCCACAGAGGTTGCACACCCTGACTCCATCTGGCACGACTCCATTACGGGCATCCGCACCCATCTGCAATGTCCCGACACGCTAACCCCCTACACCTGTTCCTTGCATTTCTTTGGAAAGAAAGCCAATGGGACGCCCAAACACCCCGGACTTCAGGCGCTCATCGAAGACTTGAGTATCAATGCTTTGGTGTTCAGTTGGAACCACTTCGCGACTGACCGCGATTGGGCACGTGTCACGAGCGCCACCTTGCATAGGAACCTCTCAGGAGGATGGGTGTGGGACAATGACAGTTTCTCAGGCAACCAATTTTCTCATCCCTATCATGGCAGCATGTTCTACAATGCAGCCCGTGAGCATGGACTCTCTTATGGTGTCTCCCTCCTCTATCCCGTGGCAGGTTCCGTCACGTGGGAACTCTTATGCGAAACTAACCGTCCAGCCATCAATGATCTTCTTTCCACGGGTGTTGGTGGTGCTGCTATCGGTGAAGTCACCCACCGCATGTCCGACATATTCTTCGACAACACCAAGCAAGGTCCCCAACGTGTTGTCCGCGAAATCATCGGTTCGCTTCTCAACCCCGTTCGAGGCATCCACCGCATCATGTCGGGAGAGATGTTCCGCGTCAACCATTCCAATGCAGGGAAGAAAGAGGAGCCCATGCCTTACACCTTCCAAATAGGTACAGGCGGACGCTACATCTATGACCGTGCCCCCGTTCATCCACGGACAGGCATACGTTATTACGAGGCCATCCCCTACCTCGACCTCCGCTTCATCTACGGTAACCACTTCAACCATCTTGAAGAAGGGAAAAGTCCCCGAGCCTACGATTACTTCGAACTCTATTCCCTCGTCAACTTTGCACCCGACCAACCCACCGTCGGCGAACTGGACATTCGTGGACGCATCGGCTCCCGTCAGTACCAATTTCCTCATCAGTGGAAACTCGACCTCGGCTTCTACCAGAACGTCAAATACATCGACCACTACAGTAAAGAGGGTGAAGAAGAACCTGGCAACCTCGCCATCATCTCCGAAGCAGCCAGTTTTGGTATAGGACTCTATTTCGAACGGCAAGGACGCACCAGTACGCTCACCCACAACTTCATGCTCTCAACCGTACCGCTGGGAGGAAGCACAGCCGACTACTATCCTTTCCGACGCTACAACTTCGGTACAGGAGCTTCAATCCGCTACCGTTTCCAATACGACTTGAACCGTCATCTCTCTGTGGGTGATGACTTCTACTTTATGCAGCTTTTCATTTTAAAAGGGTATCATCCCAACGAATTGGAACGATACACAGAGGACGAGGACCTTCATCAGGAGGCATTGTTAGAGGGCATCAATGCATGGGGTGACAAAGGAGAACAAAGCATTTTCCAAAATCGCCTTTTTCTCAACGTTCACCTCTATCAAAATCTTTACCTGAACTTCCAACATGAATTTTACCTCCGCCACGGCAACTACCGCTACTATCCTTCCATCACAGGAAAGAGTCACGAATGGAAGTTGGGGCTCAACTATGCTTTATAGAATCTTCATCTTCTTGATGCGGTATCTGTAGCGGCAAGTCATCACGTCGTGCTTCAATATGTGGTGACATAATCTCCACACCTGCCCCATGCATGGTGTCAAGAATATGTTGATGAAGCGATGAATAGACAGTGGAGAGGGTCTTTGCGCGATCTGTTATGCCATTAATTTCATACTCCACATAGAAATCGTCAAGAGCCGTGATACGGACAAAAGGTTGGGGGTGATGTTTGATACCGTCCGTATTTTCTGCCGCTTGCACGAGGAGTGCCTCAATCTTCTTCCAAGATTCATCGTAACCAATCGTGATTTTCGTGTGCACAATGATACCATACCGCTGAGCAGAGAATGTGTAATTCGATGTCTGCGAACTCATCAGGTTGGAATTAGGGATGGTCACAACATCATTCTTACGTGTGCGGATACGGGTGACCAGCATGCTCTTCTCAATGACCTCCCCTTCCGTATCACCAAAGCGAATGAAATCTCCAATGCGAAAGGGACGCATATAGGTCATCACCAATCCTGACATCACATTGCCCACCAACGAAGTGGAACCCAACGAAACTACCACACCAATAAAGACCGACACACCTTGGAAGACTTCTGAATCAGAATTAGGAAGCAATGGCCATATCATCACCAACATGAACGAGTAGAGCAGAATGCGCAGAATCGTATATGTAGGCATAGCCCAATCTGCATAAAAACCATTGATCTTCAATCGTCCACTGGAAATCTCATTCGTAAAGTAACGGATGAGTTTCAGCAGATAGTGGAAACAGATTATGATGACAATAATTTTAAAGAGTTTAGGAAGATATGCCACCACCGACTTCAGGATGTCGCTGAGAGGATTCCAGATGAAAGCCAGAGCCGTATATGTGAGTGTCTTTGTTTCAGGGAAGAAAGAGAACATGAAACCAAGTCCCACAAGCAGCACCAACAGAATAATCAACAAACGCACCAAGTTAAAGACAAAGATGATGGCAATACCCAAGCGATGCGTGTCGAGCAAGGGGTAATTCTTGATAATCACCGACTTGATGCGTCGCAACAACTTGCGCGTGACACTGAACTTCCAAAGACGGAAGAGCCACACAATGCCCCAAATGAGCAACACTTGAATGGCAATGATAAGTGCCACCCATCCCAGACTCTGCAATTTCTGCTGCAAACCATAGGCATCATGCAACTGATTCACCTTTTTGCTGATGACCTCACAATAACTCTCAGCCAATTCCACACGTTCCACACCCATCCATAAGGCATCAAGGTCTGTCACACTCAGAATGACGTCTTCGCCCACCATCACATCTGAAGACATCTCGCTGTCAAACACATAGATGGAATCAACAAACATGGTCAGCCGCTTGCCCACCTCATAGATTTTACTCCTCACAGCACTTACACGAGCTTCTGGCAACATACCACCCTTCCGGGCATAGATGACGAACAAGGTGTCACCTTCTACCACTAAGGGGGCGCCAGGAGTCACATTGCGCAACGAATCCACACGCGCCTTGCGTTCGGCTTGCCTTAATGAATCCTCTTTCGCGCTCTTTCCTGTCATCTCCAACTGCTCCTGCATCATAATGCTCTGCAACTTCAGTTCTTGCAACTGATGCTGTAGTTCGCCCACAATCGAGTCATTCACCGCTTTCAAGGAATCAATAGCTGAGAGCGATTCCACAGCTTCTTCTTGTGTTTCTTGGCTAAAAGTGACCATTGCACAGAAAAAGGTGAGCCACAGAGTAATGAGTCTTAACTTTCCGTTTATCATATAAGTTGTAGGTTTTTTAGCTGATTGCGCCCCAATTAATATTGCTTTTCCTCAGTTCTCGGAGTCTTCGCCACAAGATGTCATTCTGCGGATTCCGTTCTTCGGGGTCTGAGGTGATGACGGATTGGGCTGTGTCACGTGCAATGGTGAGAATCTGACCATCACGGGCAAGGTTGGCAATCTTCAAGTCAAATGCTATACCCGACTGCTGAGTTCCCTCAAGGTCGCCAGGTCCCCTCAGTTTCAAGTCTTGCTCTGCAATCTCAAAACCATCTGTGGTGTCCACCATCACCTGAATGCGCTTGCGAGTGGTCTCACCTATCTCATGTTTGGTCACCAACACACAATAGCTTTGGTCAGCACCACGCCCCACTCTTCCACGCAACTGGTGCAACTGGCTAAGCCCGAACCGTTCCGCATTCTCAATAATCATGACAGAGGCATTGGGCACATTGACACCCACCTCTATGACGGTGGTCGATACGAGGATATGTGTCTCATGGTTGGCAAAACGCTGCATCTCCGCATCCTTGTCAGCTGATTTCATTTTGCCATGCACCTTGCTGACCTGGTAGTTGGGAAAAGCACGACTGATTTCCTCAAAACCAGCCTCAAGGTCTTTGAGATCCATCTTCTCCGTCTCTTTAATGAGCGGATAAACAATGTAGATCTGGCGACCAAGCGCCAATTCCCGATTCATCAGTTCGTAAATGCGCAGACGGTGGGCATCAAACATGTGAACTGTTCGGATAGGTTTGCGACCAGGAGGCAGTTCGTCAATGATGGACACATCAAGGTCACCATAAAGGGTCATGGCAAGCGTGCGAGGAATGGGCGTTGCAGTCATGACAAGCACGTGAGGAGGAACAGAGTTCTTCATCCACAGCTTAGCGCGCTGTGCCACTCCAAAACGATGCTGTTCATCGATGACAACCAATCCGAGTTTGTGAAAAAGCACGTTATCTTCAATAACGGCATGTGTACCGACAAGAACATCTATTTCTCCAGCCACCAAATCCCGGAACACTTCAGTACGCCGTTTGCCCTTCACAGAGCCTGTCAATAGTTCCACGCGAACAGGCATGTCGCCAAGAAACTCGCGAAGGGTGTCAAGATGCTGTTCTGCAAGAATCTCAGTAGGTGCCATGATACAGGCTTGACAACCATTGTCAATGGCAATGAGTGCCACCATCAATGCTACAAGCGTCTTACCACTGCCCACATCTCCCTGAAGGAGTCTGTTCATCTGACGTCCGGATTTCATGTCGGCGCGGATTTCGCGAATGACACGCTTTTGTGCCTCTGTAAGTTGGAAGGGCAGATGTTGGTAGAAAAAGGTATTGAATTGTTCACCCACTGTCCCCATGACAATGCCTTTATAGCGTAATTGCCTATCCTTTACATAGCGCAGGATGTTCAGTTGCACATAAAAGAGTTCCTCAAACTTAAGGCGCAGCTGTGCATGGCGTAACGCCTCTGGAGAACTGGGATAATGGATGTTACGGATAGCATCATCATAAGACATCAGGTGATGCTGTGCAGTAATATAGGAAGGGAGTGTTTCGGGAAGTGACTCTTTGAGCAACTTGAACATGTTGGCGGTCAGTTTTGCCATGCTGGCAGAAGTGAGACCACTCCTTTTCATCTTCTCTGAGGTGTTATAAGAAGGACACAACCCTTTGAACATCGTCGGTTGTGCATCCATCTCTGTCTCTTGCAGGTTCGCATTGGAGGCACCCTCCTCAAAGAGATTTCCAGTGGTTCGTGCCTGTGCTTTCAGATGCTCTGGTGCCGGTTCTATCTCTGGGTGTGCAATTTGTACATGTCCGTTAAACACTGTCGGTTTTCCGAACACGATGTACGGCTTACGACAGTCATAATTCTTCGCCACATACTTGATTCCCTGGAACCATACCAAGTCTATGGTGCCTGTACCATCCGCAAAATGGGCAATCAGTCGTTTGTTTCGTCCTTCACCTATGCTGTCGAACGAGAAAATCTGGCCACACAGTTGCACATAAGGCATCGTGCCATCTATTTCATTGATTTTGTAGATGCGACTACGGTCAACATACTTATAAGGATAGTACGCAAGGAGGTCACCAACGGTTTTGATGTTGAGGTCGTTGGCAAGCAAGGTGGCGCGATTGGGTCCCACTCCCTGCAGGTACTTGATGTCTTGGGTCAGTATGTTCAAAATAACCTTTATGAAATTGACAATTGAGAGTTGTCAGTTGAAAGCAACTTTTCATTCCCTCATTTTTTCATTCATTCATTTAGCGCAGCGCATTCCCTCATTCACTTCACCACCCTGTCTCCGAGCATTTTGGCAAGTTGTCGTTGAATGTCTCCGAGTTCCTTGATTCGCCTCATCGTCTTAAGTGTCAGTTCGATGTCACTTTTCACTTCAGGACGTGTGAGGTCTGCATTGCACTCTTTCATCTCCTCTTCGATGATGGCATTCTTGTAGTCAAGCAGAAGGCGTGTGAGATAAGCCACCTTGAGTTCCTCTTCCGTCTGTGCCATCTGATTGCCCTTGCTGAGCTGATAGCGGTCGCTGATGAGGTCTGCCGCCTCTCGACTGATGTCCTCATCCTGATTGTTGATGAGGAATTTGGAAGCGACAAATCCTTCGTCATGGGCATGTTGACAGACAAGACTGAGCATTTTGGCATATAGGGGTGAGCGAAGTGCGATTCCATCATATTCGAGGTCACCCTGCACATACTCCGCCAAGGAGGTCTTGGAGGGTGTGCCGTCTCCGTTCTCTCCATCTATGAGTTGCTCACCATAGCGTGTGATGAGCGTCATCATCATACGTTCAAGCCCGATAAAACGTTGTTCAGAAAGACTTTGTTTGGTCGCGATGGGCTGGATGTCGGCAGGTGGTTGAGTGGTGTCTGATTCGCTTGTAAGGGAAGCAAAAGAATCATCTGCGGCGTCTTTCACATCCTTAACCTCACCCGCTCGGGACTCATCAACTTCGTTTCCACTTTCTTTCCCAGCCTCCAACAACCGTGCTTGTCTTTCCCGTTCTCGCTGTGCCTCCTTCTTCAAGTTCTCGAGGATGGCAGCACGATTCTTGTTGGCACCACGCATCAGAACGGCTTCATCCATATTGAGGATCTCGGCGCATTCATGCACATAGGTGGAGCGAATGATTTCATCTGGGATGACAGCGATGCTCTTCACAATGTCCTCGGTTAGTTGAGCACGCTTGATGGGGTCACGCTGTGCGTCTTTCAGCAGGAGATTTGTTTTGAAAAGAATAAAGTCTGTCTGATGGGCATCCACATATTCCTTGAACTCCTGTGCATTATGCTTACGGGAGAAACTATCAGGGTCATCCCCATCAGGCAGAAGCAGTATCTTCACATTCATACCTTCAGCAAGGAGCATGTCAGTACTACGTGTGGCAGCATGAATGCCCGCTTCATCACCATCATAGAGGAGGGTGATATTGTTGGTGAAACGGTGAAGGAGATGGATTTGTGCCTCGTTGAGAGCGGTACCAGAGTTCGCCACCACATTCTCAATGCCACATTGGTGCATGGCAAGCACATCCGTGTAGCCCTCGACCATATACACCATATCCTCTTTGGCTATCTGCTTCTTGGCTTGGAAAATGCCATAGAGTTCGTTGGCTTTATGATAGATGATGGAATCAGGAGAATTGACATACTTCTGATTCACGCCCTTGGTACGGGCATCCAACACACGACCACCGAACGCGACCACCTTACCATTGACAGCCACCCACGGAAACATTGCACGTCCACGGAAACGGTCATAGAGGGTGCCATTATCACGCTTCACACACAAACCTGTGTCCACCAGATATTTTTCATTATACCCCTTTGCCTTCGCCTCCTTCAGCATCGCATCAGAACTGTCCAAACAGAAACCGAGACGGAACTTGGCAATGATGTCGTCACGGAAACCACGACTACGGAAATAAGCCAAACCGATGGCACGACCATCCTGGTTATTCATCATGGTTTGACTGAAATACTTGGCAGCCCATTCGTTGACAGCAAACATACTCTCACGCTCATTCATCTTCTGACGCTGCTCGTCAGTCATCTCCTCTTCCTCAACAGGAATGCCGTATTTCTTTGCCAGATGTTTCAGCGCCTCCACATAGCTCATCTGTTCCATCTCCATGATGAAGTGGACAGAGTTGCCACCCTTGCCGCAACTGAAGCACTTGCACACTCCACGCGCAGGAGAGACAGAAAAAGAGGGGGTTTTATCGTCGTGGAAAGGACACAATCCCTTGTAGCTTGCGCCTGCGCGGCGAAGCGTGACGTAATCAGAAACGACATCAACAATGTTGGCGGCGTCAACGATTCGGTCGATGGTGGATTGTGGTATCATAAGGGTGAGGAGTTAGGAATTAGGAATTAGGAGTTAGGAATTGGCTAACGCGATGCCTACATCCCGCATGGCAACTCCTAACTCCTAATTAAGTTCAGGAATTCCTTGCGTTTCTCGGTATTCTCGAAAACACCAGTGTAATACATTGTTTGAGTGACAGAACCCTGTTTCTCAATGCCACGCATCTGAATGCACATATGCTGTGCCTCAACCACCACGATGGCACCAAGAGGATTAAGTGCCTGCTGAAGACAATCACAAATCTGTTTGGTGAGGTGTTCCTGCACTTGGAGGCGATGGGAGAAGATGTCCACCATACGAGGAATCTTGCTGAGCCCTACAATATTGCCATTGGGAATGTATGCCACATGCACCTTTCCGAAGAAAGGCAAGATATGATGTTCACAAAGGGAGTAGAACTCAATGTCCTTCACCACCACCATCTGATCGTATTCTTCATGGAACACAGCAGATTGGAGTGTAGCGACAGGATCCATCGCATAACCTCGTGTCAATTCCAGAAAAGTGCGTGCCAGACGTTCAGGAGTGCGTTGCAGCCCCTCACGCTGAGGGTCCTCACCAATTGCTTCAAGGCTTTTCTTACAAGTGTCTTTCAGAAGTTCTATCTTTTCTTCTCTATTCATTTCGTTCTTAGTATATTATTGATAGACATACACTTCACTCTTGACAATGATGGCACCTTGTGCCAACCGCGCACTCTTCAGTTTGTTGAGATAGTCATCCGCTTCCCTGCGTGTGACAAAATCGCCCACACGGCATCGCCAGTTAGGTGATTCAAACGTGGTATAGATACGAAGTTCTGGAAAGACGGTAGCCACTCTGTTGCCTGCACGCTGTGCATTGGTTTGGTCAGCACGTGTGCTTCCTCCCCAATACACTTGTATGCGGTAACCACGAGCTTTGGTTTTCTTGCCTCGTGGAATACCCGGAAGGTCACGTTGCTCCACCTTCTTCTCAGGGACGAACTGCTTCTTCCCGTTCACAAGGTCTTCGAGGAGAGAGTCTTGGTGTATTGTCACTGTGCCTTGCCCCATTTCCGGTTTCTGGATATGGTCAGTAAAGTCTTGCGCAGACATGGTGATAGTACACAAAAGGATTGTCAGCGTGATTGAAAGAAGTCTTTTCATTTTTGAGTCGAAGGATTTAGTTAATTGATCATTGACAATTGACAATTGATAATTGCCATTCGGCTTGTTTTGTCATTACGTTCATCACATTAGCCAAATTATCAATTATCAATCATCAATTATCAATTTGTTAATTATTTCCAAGCGTCGATGATGCCCTTGAAGTCAGCCACCTTGAGAGATGCGCCACCAATAAGACCACCGTCGATGTCAGGCTTTGCGAAAAGTTCAGGAGCGTTGGAAGCCTTGCAAGAACCACCGTAGAGGATAGAAGTCTCAGCGGCTACCTCCTTGCCATACTTCTCAGCGATGACAGAACGGATGTAAGCGTGGATTTCCTCTGCCTGGTCAGCAGTAGCAGTCTTACCTGTACCGATAGCCCAGATAGGTTCGTATGCAATCACGATGTTCTTGAACTGCTCAGCAGAAAGGTGGAACACACTACCCTCAAGTTCTGCCTTCACAACAGCATTCTGCTCGTTAGCCTCGCGCTGTGCCAAAGACTCACCGATGCAGAAAATCACCTTCAAGCCATTAGCGAGAGCAAGCTCAACCTTCTCCTTCAAGATTTCAGGAGTCTCGTTGTAGTACTCACGACGCTCTGAGTGACCGAGAATCACATACTCAGCACCTGTTGACTTCACCATCTCAGCAGAAACCTCACCAGTGTAAGCACCAGAAGCCTTGTCTGCACAGTTCTCTGCGCCGAGACCAATCACCTTATGGTCAATGATTTCAGACACCTTTGCCAAGTGGATGAATGGAGTGCAGATGATGACACCGCAGTTTGGCTTGTCAGCAGCCAATGCTTCGTTGAGACCCTTTGCAAGTTCAATACCTTCCTGGAGATTCTTGTTCATCTTCCAGTTTCCAGCAACAATTTTCTTTGCCATAGTTTTGTTTGTCTTTTTATTTGAGTTAAACCTTTATGATTGTATATATTTTATCGAATCAGTTGTTTCAATTCCTCCTCATTGGGCAGGTTGTAATTGCCCCATTTCTTCACGATGACACCCTCATGGAGCAGCACCAACCCCGGTTGTCCACGCACCACCGTCTTCAGCATCCTCTCCTCCGCGATATAGTAGCCATATTCAGCCCCTGTGTGGTCATTCCAATACGTCTGTGCCTCCTGCTCTTCCGACGATGTCAGGCAATAGAAGCCCAGCCCGTTCTCCTGTGCATAGTCATACACCTCGTTCACTCTGTCCACACACCCCTCATCGGCATTCATCAAGTTAGGAATGACAAGCAGGAGTGTATAATCATCCGCCAGCAGAATGTCCTCCGTCACGTCTTCCCCGTCTGCATCTGCCACATAGAAGTCTGCCGTAGCAAGATTTTGCGTCTCAATAGGGGTACGGCGTGTCTCCACATATGTCCACGTGGAATCGGGGTCTTCATCCTCCGCACTCAACTCCATGGTCTTCCCGTCCTTCTCATACACAATCTTCACCTCAAATTTCTGCTGACTTGACATCACTGCCTCCCGCAAGTTCGTGCCCACCTTGTAAGGACGGAAATCCAGCGCAGGCAAGCAGACAATGCAGTAGATGGCATAACCGACAATCAGACAGAGCGTCACGAAGGCAATGAGCCATTTCGTTGTCGAACCAAGAAAATCCTTTTGCAGTCGGTAGTAGCGGCTGACCATCACTGCTGCACCCAACAGTACGATGTTCTTTGCCAGCGTAGCCCCATTGCTCAGTATCAGCACATCGCCAAAGCACCCGCAGTCTTCCACAGGATTGGCTATGGCTATATAGACCGTCAGCAGCGTCATCAGCACCATGAAGGCGAGTGCGATGCCCGACGTGGCCTTTCTTTTCATTCCGAAGAGGAGATACACACCCAACGTAAACTCGAAGATGGCAAGCAACACTGCACATCCCAGCAAGAAGGTGTCAGGCACGGTAAACCATGCCATCGCATGCATGTAATCCTCCAACTTATAAACTGTCCCGAGCGGGTCATTCGCCTTGACGAATCCGCTGAAGATGAATGTTCCCGCCAAAAGCAGACGACACACATTCACAACAACGGTCAGAAGCTGAGACTTAACCTTCGAGTCCATCTTGCGCCTCTGCAAGTTTAATGAGTCCGAAGACAGAATAGTTGATCATGTCGAGGTAATTGGCATCAATACCCTCCGAGACGAGTGTCTGACCGTCATGTCCCTCAATCTGCTTCGTGCGGTTGAGCTTCATGAGAATCAAGTCGGTGTAACTGCTCACTCTCATCGAGCGCCAAGCCTCGTCGTAGTCGTGATTCTTGCGGAGCATCAATTCGAGGGCATCCTGCGCATACTTGTCGTAATATTCCATTGCCTTCGTCGCATCCATATCCTCCGTCTCAGCATAACCCAATTCCAGCTGAATGAGTCCCACGATGCCATAGTTCACGATGGCCTGAAACTCAGGATAGATGCCCTCTCCCACCAGCGACACGCCCTTCACTTCAAGGCTACGGATGCGGTTTGCCTTGATGAAGATTTGGTCAGTCACCGATGAAGGTCTCATGATGCGCCATGCAGCCCCATAGTCGTGCAGTTTCTTCTTGAAAATGTCGCGACAGCCCGCCATGGCTTGCTTGAATTGTTGCTGAGTATCCATTGTTCCTTTTAAAAGATGTGCAAAGGTACGAAAAAATCGGCTAAGTGAACAAAAGAAAAGCCCTTTTTCCTTTTTTATACATAAAAAAGACGCCAAGCAACATGGTATTGCTTGGCGTATATGATAGTTGATGGAAAAATCTACTTTCAGAGATTATCTGCGAGCAGTTCTGCTGGCACCCTGAGCGCTGCCTGTACTGATGGTGCTGGCGCTCTGTGCACCGTTGCCCTTAGAGATGCCGTTCTGAAGAACGAAGTAGTCGCTCACGATATCCTGATGCTCAAAGTCAAACATCAAGGCTGGGTCGATAGGTTGACCGAGCACGCGGGTTTCGAAGTGGAGGTGAGAACCGTTAGACCTACCTGTGTTACCACCCAAGCCGATAGGCTCACCAGCGCGAACAACCTGATCCTTCTTCACAATCTGCTTGCTCAAGTGACCATAGAGCGTTTCAAGACCATTGGGGTGACGAATCACGATGTAGTAGCCATAACCACCACCATTGTACTTACAGATACGCACCTTGCCATCGAAAGCAGCACGGATGGTATCACCAATATAGACCTTGATGTCCAAACCTTCATGTTGGCGTCCCCAACGTGGGCCATACAAAGAGTTGATTTTACGGCTTGGGGTAGGCATACAGAAACCTCTCAAGTCAATCTTGTAGTTTGCAGGAACAGCACCCGAACAACCTCTAATGTTGTCCGTCCAGTCCGTGTAAATATTTGCTGCAGGATTGTTGAGGTCAGCAGAAATAGCTGCTGTATTGTTGAGTTTTACGTTGCGAATGTCCTTAAGTCTCTTATCTGACGGAGCCTGTCTTGCGATGATGTCCTGAGCGAAGCCACTGACAGATGCCATCGACAGCAATGCTACTCCAAGGGTTTGTTTAATGAATGAAAAGTTCACGGGTTGTTTGTAGTTTTTAGGTTGATAGGGTAAAATGATTTTTTAATATTCGTCGTTTGCGTAGAGGTATTGGAATACGCCAGGTGTATAGTCGAAGATTTCCTCCGGCTTAAAGAACCTGTTCAACTCGATGATGGCATTCTCTGGCGAATCCGATGTGTGGATGATGTTCTCTTGGAAACTCATACCGAAATCGCCACGGATGGTGCCAGGGGCTGCCTTACGCGAGTTGGTGCTACCCGTCATCGAACGAACCGTTTCAACAGCATCAACACCTTCATAGCAACAACATACAACGGGAGAGGCCATCATGGAGTTCTTGATACGTTGAAAGAAGGGTTTCCCTGCCAGATGGGCGTAATGCTCGTTGAGTAATTCGTCTGTGAGCTGCATCATTTTCATGCCTGCCAAACGCAGACCTTTACGTTCGAAACGGGCTGTTACTTCGCCGACAAGTGCGCGCTGCACTGCACCTGGTTTCAAGATTACAAGAGTTTTCTCCATTGTTGTTTTTGATTGTCTCTTTCTTTGCTGTTTATGATTCTGTTCGGTGCCAAGCACGTCGCAAAGCGAACCGAATATTCAATTCTCGTTGCAAAGTTAAGAAAAATATTTCGGTTGGACAAATGTGCGGAAAATAAATTATGGAATTTTCACATATTGAGGCATTTTTTCACTTCGGCCTCCACAGTTGTCAACTTCTCTTTGCAAAATTCCACCAATTTCTGTGCTTCTTTCAGATTTTGAGCGAGAGCGTCGATGTCCATCTCGCCGCTTTCAATTTTAGCCACAATTTCTTCGAGGCGTTTCATTGCTTTTTCGTAGCTCATTGCTTTTTCCATGTGACAGTAGATTTTATGATTCCTGATGCTAATGTGGTTTCTATTTCGTCGCCTTCCTTGATGTTTTCTGCACTTCGGATGGCTTTCCCGTTGATGCGGGCAATACTGAATCCAAGCCGCAGGATACGGTCAGGGCTGGCACTACTTAATTTGCTTTCAGTCAGTTCAATGCGGTGATGTTCTCGCTTGAGAAACAAGGGGGCATTGAGGGTCAAGCGTTGGTTGAGGATTTCCAAGCCGTTCCTGTATCTTTCGATATGTTGGAGGCTTTTTCGTTCCAAAGCCGACGAGAGTTGGCCGATGCGGATGCTTTCTTGTGCTTTGACAGTTGAAAAAAGCATGGGAATCTTGTTGGCCAGCAGTTTTAGCCGTGAAGATTCGGTCAACAATTTATCACCGATGCTGTCGGTCAGCCTTGCCGCTAAGTCCTCCACCCTATCCAGTTCTGCCTCTTGATGGTGAATGAGAAACTCTGCCGCCGCTGTAGGAGTCTTCACGCGAGTATGGGCAATAAGGTCTATGACCGTGTCATCCCGTTCGTGGCCAATGCCCGTGATGATGGGTAAAGGGAATTGCGCCACGTTTTCAGCCAAAGCGAGCGAGTCGAAACCGCTCAGGTC
>JAEEGG010018625.1_pt1 | contig 14093 bp, 12 predicted proteins | sample 9134161 | NCBI WGS metagenome assembly JAEEGG01 (sample SAMN16246543, study PRJNA631951) | gut metagenome | biome: gut microbiome; feature: rumen; material: CR-attached | host: Bos | place: Iran: Karaj | collected 2018-10 | reverse complement strand
AAATTGGCAAATGAAGTAAAAGAGATGCTGGCAAACGGTCTTATAAGCGAAGGTCACGGTAAAGTACTTCTGGGGATAGATGATGAAAAAGAACAGCTGACACTTGCAAAAAGGATCGCAGAAGAAAACTTAAGTGTAAGAGAAACAGAAAAAATATTAAGTGACCTTAAAGCTAAAAAGGAAAAAAATCAGGAAAAGCCCAAAAAGACCGAAAATAAGAACAGGGCTTACAAGGCTGCGGAAGATAAGCTTAAAGAAGCTTTGGGGACCAAGGTCGAGATAAGGAAAAAGAACGAGACCGAAGGAAAGATAGAGATCAATTACTATTCTATCGACGAACTGGAAAGAATCATAGAATTAATAGAAAAATCCGGAAAGGACATCTGATATGGTGGAACAAACGGATAAAAATATAATATTAATAACGATTTTTGTCCTGGTTGTGGTAGTGATCGCTTTTGTTGCTCTGTCTATTGTGCTTTTATGTAAGGTGATAGATCTTAAAAAGAAATATGAAGCCTTTATGAAAGGAGCTGACGGAGCGACATTGGAAAGCTCCATGCTTACAAAGTACAAGGAAATCGAAAAGATAAAGAAAGAGAACAAACTGAACGCAGAGAAACTGGATGTTACCTGTGAGACGCTGATCAATGCCTTCCAAAAGATGGGTCTGGTTAAATATGATGCCTTTTCCGAAATGGGAGGAAAACTCAGCTATTCCCTGTGTCTGTTGGACGATAAGGACAACGGATTTATTATTACTTCGATACATTCAAGAGAATCATGTAATTCGTATATAAAGGAGATCATAAGAGGAAAATCCTATGTGATCATGTCTACAGAAGAGAGACAGGCATTAGAGGCAGCCCAGAGAGGTACTAAATACGCTGATATCTAACCAAACAGAAATCCGGAAAGAAAAGACCGGAAGCGAGGTAAATTGATGAGACGGATCCAGACTGAACAGATAAAAGGAAACGAGATCGTTGCCAAGGATATATACAGCAGTAACGGCGTTATCATTGTTGCTGAAGGCACCAAGCTAAAGCTTGAATACAAGCATAAACTCCTGGAAATGAAAGTCTATGATATTTTTATCGAAGATGAGATTTCCAAGGACATTGACAGTGAAGAATTCACTGATGAAGTGGTAAAAGATCTCTGTTCAAATACTTTAAAGAATACGATCGAAAGCTTTGCTTATACCACATCGGAAGAAACGGTGCAGCTGTGTGACATTGCTGAAGGTTTGATGCAAAGTGTCCTGAGCAAGAAGGAAGTATTGTACAATGTTTCCAGAGTCAGGAGATATGACAGGACCTTAAGCGATCATTGCTTAAGCGTAGCAGCTTTGTCTGTTCTTACAGCTTTGAATTCGGGCATATCAGTTGAAAGCACAAAAGAGATAGCCATAGGTGCTCTTCTTCATGACATAGGATACCTGAGCATGAAGATAGATTACCAGAAGATAGAATTGGCCAAACTCAGCGAAGATGAGTTAAAAGAGGTCCGCAGACATGTGGTTTACGGATATATGTTGGTGGAAAAACAGGATTGGCTGAGTCCTATAGCAAAAGATATAATCCTGTACCATCACGAAAGGATCGACGGAACGGGATATCCCTTTAAATTATCGGGTGACAGAGTAAAGCCGGAAGTAAGACTGGTTTCTATCTGTGACGCATTTGACAATATGATTTATGGCACGCTTGAGCCCAGAAAGAAGGTTTATGAGGCCATGGAATTCATAATGGGAAATGCAGGATCCAAGTTTGACAGAGAATTTGCAATGAAGTTTAATTCATCCGTAGCTGCCTATCCTGTAGGCACTTTGGTAAAGACCAATACGGATGAAGTGTGCATAGTTATAAGACAAAACAACCAGGCTCCCACAAGACCTGTAATGAGAAAACTCAGAGTGGGTGATGACGGAGACTGGGAAACAACATATACGGAATATGATCTTACCAAGGAGTTGACGATCTTTATTGTTGATACTGTGGGAGATTAATGTTCTTATGAGGGAAATAAATGAATTGTATGTTACATACAGTCGGGTTCAGTGAAGTTGAGGGCGTTGAAGCTGAAAGACGCCTGAGAGACGATCTGATCTACGGCATTTCTATTAAAAAAACAAAAACTGCCAAGATCAATGAGAGCCGGACGGCGGTGGAGATCATGTGTGAAATAGCACATAATACCGGCGTTATATACCGGGGAGAATATGACAGACAGGGAGTGTTCCTTTCGGACTGCTTTTTCCCGGCTCATATATCTGAAAAGATAAGCCTTAACGAGCCTATAATAGTGAGCAAGAGAATGGACAGTAATGCATTTACGGCAATGGCCTATGATTTTGCTCATAAGATACCTGTTGTATTTTATCTGCAAAACGAAATTGATATGTACCTGAATCTTGAACCGGAAGAAAAGGAGAAAAGCTGCGAGGTCTATCTTTCAGGTCTGGCAGATAACGGAAAGATACTTCTTCCTGTGGAAGTCGCAAGGGTTGAAAGTAAGCAGATCGATAATTATAAAAATATAATTGAGACCGATTTCATGGAAGATGAGTACGAAGATGAAGTAGATAAACAGATACGTGAATTGGCCGAAAAAGAGATGAATGAATATCTCAACATGAGTTCCAGGATAAAAGATGAAGACCTTTACTCTATCGTGGAAACAACTTTTATGCCCTGCGGTACGGAAGTAGATACCTATACTGTCATAGGAAAGATAAGATCTGTAGACAGCGTGGAAAATTTCAGGACCAGAGAAGAAATGTATATTCTTGGGGTTGAAAGTAACGGTATAGTAATGGATATATGCATCAACAAGAAAAAGTTGATGGGCGAACCTGAGGTGGGCAGACGCTTTAAAGGTAACATCTGGCTTCAGGGTTATGTAAATTGGAATATGGAGAGTAAAAAATAATGATAAAGCATGTACAGTATAAACCCAAGGGAGTATGCTCCAGAGAGATCAATTTTGATATTGAAGACGGTATAGTTAAAAATATCGTGTTTGTGGGCGGTTGCAGAGGCAATACTCAAGGAGTGGCCAGACTTGCCGAAGGAATGACCACAGATGAGATAATAAAGAGATTAAAAGGCATTAATTGCCGTGGGGACAATTCCTGCCCCAATCAGTTTGCACTGGCAGTAGAAGCTGCTGTGGAAAACTCAGCGGAATAAAACAGGATCTGTGGATATTAAAGAAAAATGGGAAAGATAGAATTTAAACCGGGAAACATGTTGTTTCCCGTTCCTGCTGTTTTGGTAAGCTGCCAAAGACCGGGAGAAAAAGCAAATTTAATAACCCTTGCCTGGGCAGGAACCGTTAACAGTGATCCGCCCATGGTTTCCGTTTCCGTAAGGGGAGAAAGATACTCCCATGATATCATTTCGGAAACAGGTGAATTTGTCATTAATCTGGTGAATAAGGAGCTGACATTTGCCACTGACTGGTGCGGAGTCAGATCCGGAAGAGATCATGATAAGTTTAAGGAAATGAAGCTGACAGAACAAAAGTCTCTTAAGGTAAATGCACCGGGAGTAAAAGAAAGTCCGGTAAACATTGAATGTAAAGTGACAGAACAAAAGGATCTGGGAAGTCACACCATGTATCTGGCAGAAGTGGTCGCTGTAACGGTGGATGATAAATACCTTGATAAAAACGGCAGGTTCAGACTGAACGATGCTGATCTCACAGCCTATGTCCACGGAGCTTACAGAAGCCTGGGAGAAACAATAGGAACTTTTGGTTATTCGGTTAAAAAGAACAATAAGAAAAAGAAATAAAAAATTGCTCATCTTGTAAGGTGAGCAATTTTTGTTTTGTCATCAAAGGATTTCTGCATTTTCCAGCAGGAAGGAATAAACCTTGTCTATAAGAGCTTCAGTACGAAGGTATTCCTGACTGTATTTTTCAAGAAGCACAGAAAGATCTTCGCAGTTAAAGGCTGAAAGATTTTCGTTTGCCCATTTGAAGAACTCCTCATCGGAAAGGGATATATCTTCATATACAGAGATCGCTTTACAGCAATTTTTAAAATGAAGATTGTGCTCAGCAGCCACATTTGAAACTAAACGCAGATCATTGGCGGAAGGAACACCATAGTAAACCTGAATGACCATATCCACATCCACACCGAGGAACTGAGCATAGGCATAGGCATCATTGTAATAGAAATCATACATTTCATCAGCCTCAGCCTTTATCTCTTTGGCATTGGGATCATCGATCCGGATATTCTTATAAAGATAATCGGTGATCTGAGATTTATAAGCATTAAGATTCATCTCGTTTCTTACGGATGAAAAATAATCGGAAACTGTATCAAAGCCAAAAGCAGTCTTTGCAAAATCGTCATTAAGGACAGGGAAGATATATTCACTGACCTGATTAAGAGTTATTTTAAAATCTACATCCTTGTCACGCATATTTTCGTCAGGATAGTCCGAAGGCATATGCAAAGTAAATGATACTCTGTCTCCGGCGGAAGCACCGACCAAATGTTCTTCGAAGCCTTCCAAAAATACCCCTGATCCAAGAAGCAGATCAAAACCTCCGTCTTTCAGATAGGAAAAGTCGGTATAGGGAAGATTATTAATGTAAGCCATGTAATAGATCAAAACACTGTCGCCAAGTTCAGCGGGTCTGTCCACTTTTTCAAGCTTTATATAGTCCTGCATGACCGTAAGGACCTTTTCATTAACAGCCTCATCAGAGACAGAAGTTAAAGGAATGCCCTTATATTCGGATAGATACACTACAGTATTGGCAGTCTTATCAGTAACCACCTGAGGTAAGGGCGAAGGAGTGGGCGTAGGTGTATTTGTGGGAGTGGGTGTATCAGTGGCTGTAGGTGTAGGGGTGGGAGTGTATGTGGGAAGATCCACAAGCATGGGATCATCTTCAGGAAGATCTTCGGGAGCAGGTGTTTTATCACCGCACGCAGTAACAGCCAAAACCATAAATAAGATGGATAAAATTGTAACAAGTCTTTTTTTCATACAGCTATGTGCTCTCTTATCTTTATTTATTAAAGGTAAAATGATCAAATTCAGCAATAGGTCCATCTTTTAAAGAAGTGAACCGAAAATAAACAGCATGTTTACCGGAAAAGCAGGTGTATAAGGGGATAGAAACCTTTATAGCTTCTTTACTTTCTTTTATTTCGGAACGGGCGATCACATCACCGTTATACCTATCGATTATAACTTCAAGCACCAGATCGGTCAATGGTTTTATAAGTAATGAAACAGATGAATAACGATGGCCAAAGGCATTGATATACCTGAAACCGACGGTGGTTCCGGAGGTAATGTTTACAATGGGCGAAGAAAGGTCATCGACTTTGTCATAAACAGGTTTAACATAGGGACGTTCTGTTTTGGGTGTGGCAGCTATGTCCTTACCGTTATAAATGTGGCAGGCTCTTCCGGCGCTGATGATCTTAAAAGCATCCAGCCCTTCCGTATAAGCTCCCTGGGAGGTCATTTCCACAGGATCTGAAGCCACAGGTTCGTTATCTACGTATTTAATGTTACCTATTAAAAGCTTTCCGTTCTTGTCAAGAGCTATATCAACGGGCTCAAGCATAGCTTGTCTCGAGAATTCATCCAGACCGGTCTGACGATGATAAAAAATGTACCACTTACCGTTTATCTCCACCAGACCGCCGTGGTTATTCCCCCATTGGTAGGTCATGCGTTTGGATCGATCCGGAAGAGTAATAATCTCACCGCCGTTAAAGGAAATGTCTCCGCCGTAAACGTAACCTGAAAGAGGAGAATCACTGTAGGCATAGGAAAGAAAACCGTTGTTATTGGGAATGACACCCAAAGAGTCAACAGGTACATTATAGTTTTTGGAATAGACCAAAACGTATTTTCCAAGGATCTTTCTCGGGCTGGAGGCTTCAAAAAATCCGGTATGAAGATCGATGCAGCCATCATCCGGAGCCCATGAAGCGTCACAATGACCGATGGGGTTTTTATGTATAGTTTCCGGTATTATAGTAGCCATGTCATCCTCAAGCATGGCACAGTTGGAAGAGCAGAATCCCCAAAAGGCATAGGCCTTCCCGTCATCGTCCACTAAAACTCCCGGATCGAAACCGATCTTGGTATCCATCGGATCTGTGAAAGGGCCTGCAGGATTTTTTGAAGCAGCTACTGAACATTTACTTCCTCTTGCCTCTGATACATACATATAAAAGGTATCTCCCTTTTGAACCACATCGGGAGCAAAAAGAGGTTCACCGTCCCGGGATGTGAAGCACACACCGTGACAAGTCCAGTCATTCAAGTCGTCTATGGGAGCGGACCAGGAAACATAATCCAAACCGCAATATTCATTCCGCAGAGTGTCATGGGATCCGTAAACATAAACTCTCTTTTTACCGTTATATTCAAATACTTTTGGCTCTCCGTCGGGAACATGTTCCCAGAGGGGCATATAGGGATTGGCACCTTTTAAGAATTCTTTTTTCATGGCAGTTCTCCTTATCCGATCTTATAAAAACATAATACAAAAAAACAGCCCTTCGGACAATAGTCTGAAGGGCTAAATTATTATCAGTTGAATACACGGATGTTCTTTTCAAGAATATCTGCGGCCTGATCGATATCATTGGTCTTATCCTTAACATGATTGATAGTGTTGGCGATATTTGAAATACTGGCACTGCATTCCTGGCAGGATGCAGCATTTTCTTCAGCAATGGCACTGAGATCGGAAATAGCGGAGATAACAGTAGTCTTGGCTGCATTAAGGGAATCAGTATCTTTGGAAATGCTGGAGATTTGAGCTACAGAGGCATCGACCTGTTCCTTAAGAAGCTTAAAGGATTCCTGTGTCAGGGTGACTTTTTCCTGCTCAGCCTTAATGATACCGCCGATCTCTCCTATAACCTTTGAGGACTCGGAAGAGAGATTAATGACGTCTTCCACGATCTCATTGATCTGTTTAACGGATTCAGCGGAGTTGGCGGCAAGAGCACCGATCTCATCCGCTACGACCGCAAAGCCCTTACCGGATTCTCCCGCTCTCGCTGCTTCTATTGACACAATAAGGGAAAGAAGTCTGGTCTTATTGGCGCTACCCGAGATCATGTCTGTAGCGGCCGTAACACGAACGATGGCTTCGTTCAGTTTATTCATATGCTCGGAAATATTGGAAGCGGATTCCACGGACTGAAGGGAAGCTTTATAAACATCGGAAAGGTCTTTGGATGAATTCTCGGAGATCTCGTTCATCATCCTGGAGGATTCACTGAGCGCATATACACTCTTCACAACGGAATCTATATTGTTGCCGATACCTATGACCTGTTCGTTAATGGTTGAAATGGTACTGTCAAGAGAGCAGGCGGTGTTGGAAAGTTCGGTGACTACGGTATCGATAACATCAGCGCCGCTGGCAGCATCGGTACAGAGGGTCTTGGTCTCAACCACGGTATCTTTTAAGGTTACGGAACTGCTCTTAATGTCATTTACAATATGGTTCAGGCTGTCACGAAGTTTGGTGGCAGAATCGATAATGGCAGAGGTTTCTTTTATCTTGGAAGAAACGGAGATATTATCGGAGATCTTTGCTTCCGCCAGCCGTTCGGTGGCTGCCGAAACCTTCTGTAAAGGAGCGGTAACATAGGCCGCGATTATAACCACGATAACTGCAAAAACAACAATGATCAGGACTGCGACGATGATCAACTGATTCATAAGCTTATTAACAGCCTTTTGAATATTTTCATCGGGCTTTCCGGCAAAAACCATTCCCACGCGAACATTGTTTTCATCATAGAGAGGCTTATAACACACGGTGTAGGACTTGTTATAGATCGTAACTCCCTCTTTAAAAACAGTCTTTCCGCTGCCGAAAACATCCTTTGTGATCTGCTCGTCAGCGGAGGTGCCAAAAGCACGTTTGCCCTGATCATCCTTAATAGAGGAGATATATCTGGTAACAGATCCGTCGGAATAGGCCTTGAAGATGGTCATTTCAACATCTTTTGACTTACCGGAATCAATATATTCATAGTCACTGTCCACTACTTCCAAAGAAGTAGAGGCTGTCCAGTCCGCACCAAAGTATCTGGCAAGGGAGTCTGTGTAGATATCCAGAACATCATTGGTCTCCGCTTTAAGTTCCTTTTTGATCGTTGAAACGCTGACTGCTGTGGAAAGCACGAGCGCAATGATCAAAGGAAAGAAACCGATAAAAAGAAGGATGGACCTCATTTTCAAACGTTTTTTCATAACTTTACCTCCAAACCACACATATAACTTTTTTGTTTATTTTAAATCATATTATATCACTTTGAAAATAAATGTTAGTATATAAATACAAAAAAAACTAAAGTAGTTATATAAAATTCAGCTTTTGGTCGAGAAAACAAGGGAAAATGGCAAATTTGTTATAAATATTTAGTTAAGTGAATAATAAAACATTGACAGGTTGATTTTGTTGCATTATTATGAAAATTGTATAAGTAGCTGTAATCGTGGGAATAAAAGGAAATGGAGGGAACGGATGAGAAAGATCACCGTCATAAATAAGGAATTCATTCAATTCCTGCAAAATCGTGACAGTGCGTTTGTTGATTATCTTACCCAGCTTCCCAACCGCCGGGGAATGTATGATTATTACAACAACCTGAAAAAAGATACAAATGTTTCAGTATTCTTTATTGATATAGATAATTTTAAGCAGGTGAATGATGTTTACGGGCATTCCGTAGGTGATGAACTGCTTAAGACGCTGGCAGGGTATCTCAGGACGAAATTTCCCAAATCAGGCATATTCAGAATGGGCGGCGATGAGTTCGTGGCCATCACGGAAGGAAAAAAGTCCGAGACAGAAGCCATAGCTATAGCAACCGATGTACTTAACGGACTGCAAAGCGTGGATTTCAGAACGGATGTACGATCACAGTTAACACTGTCGGTGGGTATAATCGCAGATCAGAGCGCTTCCGCAAATCTGGATGAGATCCTTAAGAAATGCGACAGCGCAATGTATAAAGCAAAACAAAAGGGAAAAAACTCCTGCGTGATCTTTAATTCACTTGAGGATGAAATGAAAAAGACCACGGAGATCGAGGAAGAGATGGAGGCAGCCTACACTCATAATGAGTTCGTGCCCTATCTTTTACCCAAGATAAACATGCTGACAAAGCAGGTTTACGGAGCTGAACTTCTTGTGAGATGGGTCCATTGGCTGGACGGAGTCAGAAGACCGGAAAGCTTCATCCATGTATTTGAAAAAAACGGAACGGTTTCCAGGCTGGATTTTTATATGTTCGAAGCGGCATGTAAGATGATGGAAGCATGGAAGTGTACACCATTGGAAAATATGGTGCTGTCCGTTAATTTTTCTCCCGTTAGTTTCTATATAGGTAATTTCAGGGAAAGACTGGTATCCATCGCGGATAGATATGATATAAAGCATGACAGGCTGGAGATCGAGCTGCCGGGCAAAACCTATTCCAATCTGTCGGAAAAAACCACGAAACTAATAAAAGAGTTAAAGGAAGAGGGATTTAAGGTCTCACTGGATCATTTCGGCGGGATGTACTCCCCTCTTACGGCTATCAAGGAACTGCCGGTGGATACGGTTAAGTTTGATCGAAGGTTTATAAAGTCCACAACAACGGATCCCAGAGGCAAGAAGATCCTGAGAAACCTGTTTACTCTTTGTAAGGATCTGAAGGTTGATCTTGTGTCGGTGGGGGTGGAAAGCGAAGAAGAAAGTGCCACTGTCCTCATGTGCGGCTGCTATAATGCCCAGGGCTACTATTTTTCCGAACCCATAACCGAGGAGGAATTTATAAAGTATGCCCTAAGCAACAGCGAACCGGCCATTAAGCCCGTTCATTTCAGTTTTAACGGAACCTTGATCTCGGAAGACGGGAAACATGTGGCGGAAACCATACCTGCGGCTTTTAACGGAAAAATGGAATACAGTACGGGACCGAGGGATGACCTGGGATCCGTGCATTTTCCGGGAAGCAGAAGGATACAGGACAATATACTTAAATTACCGAATGAAGTGCTTCAGACCGAAAGCTGGACCATATGCTTTTGGATGAGGCCCGAAACAGTGCATACATGGACAGCGCTTCTTTATATCAAATGTGAGATGGGATTTATCGCTTTTGTTCCCAAAAACAGTGAAGAAGTGAGCTGTTACAGGATCAGAGACTCCAGAGATGCTTCGGAATGGTACGATACCAAAGGGGCGAAGCTATCTCTTAAGAAATGGTATCATGTGGCATTGAGCTATAACTCCGCCACTGAAGAGACTGCTCTCTACATTAACGGAAAAACGGAAGCCATCAAGAAAAATGTTCCGACACAAAGATATGTTTACAATTTTTGGCTGGGTGGCGATCCATATAAACCTTCGTTTAAGGGAAAACTGTCGGAACTCATGATCTATCCGGAGGTAAAAACCCCCTTGGAGATCAAAAAAATCTATGAATCTTATGGGGAGGTGGATTGAAATGTTGTATTTTAAATCCATAGCTGAAGCGGAGACAGTATTTAAGGCGTTGAGTACGCCTATGCGTCTCAGAATAATGGAAATGATATATAAAGATGAAAACATGAGCATGAACGACCTGGCGGAAGCCCTGGGACTGACCAACGGAGCCATATCCATGCATGTGGGAAAGCTGGAGGAAGCGGGACTTATTAAGATCCGGACCACATCGGGAAAAAGAGGCACCATGAAGATCGTGAGACCCAGATACAACAGGCTGATGATCGACTTTGCACCGGAAGAAGAGGAAAGAAAATGCTACCTGGATGACGTTAAGGTGGGCCATTACATAAAAGCCGCTGTGACGCCTACCTGCGGAATTGCTACGGCGAACACCATTATCGGTTCCTTTGATGACCCGAGAGTCTTTTCTTTTTCGGAAAGGTTTAACGCGGGGATATTATGGTTTGGAACCGGATATCTGGAATACAATCTGCCCAACCATCTTCAGGCCGGACAAAAGATCACGGAGCTTCAGATCTCCTTTGAGATCTCGTCGGAAGCGCCCGGATACATAGAGGATTATCCCTCGGACATATATTTCAGCGTCAACGGCAAAAGAGTCGGCATGTGGGTAAGCCCGGGCGATTACGGAGCAAGAAAGGGGCTGGTGTCTCCCGCCTGGTGGCCTGAAGTGCTGAATCAATACGGATTGTTGAAAACATTGATCATTAATTCCGACGGAACATATATTGACGGTAACAACAGGATATCCAATGTGACGGTGGATGAACTGGGAATCAATTACAATTCCTATATTACCTTTAAGATCGAAGTACCCAAGGATACAAAAAATGCCGGAGGATGTACATTGTTCGGAGAAAACTTCGGGGATTATAATCAGGCGATAAGAATCAAGACTTATTACGAAGAAGAAAAAAGCAACCCCACCAAATGATGTGATTGCTCTTAACAGCGTTCCCTGCGGGAATCGAACCCACAACTGATCCTTAGGAGGGACCTGTTATATCCATTTAACTAAGAGAACGAACATATGTGATTATAGACTTAAATCGGAAAAAAGGCAAGAACAATTATAAGGGAGATTTTTATGAATAGTAAGGACAAGAAGGACAAAGACTTCAAAATGCAGAAAAACGGAAAAGGCAAAAAAACCGGCAACAGCGGAAAAAAGGTGCTTTCAGGCATGCTTTTCGCAGCGGCTTGTTTTGTGGCGATCTTTGTGTTATTGGAATTTCATAAAGTTTACTGGGTTGTGGCTATAGCCTGCGTGTTCCTTATGGCAGCTGCCTTCTGGTTCCTGGATAATATGTTTGAAGGAAAAGATGACATCTTCGATGAACTGGCAAAAGCTCAGGAAGAACAGGAAAAAGCAAGTGAGAAAGCAAAAGCGGAAGCAAAAGAAGAAGATAAAAGAAAAGCAGATGAGGAATTCAGACGCAAGATAGAAGAACAGGTGGCAAGCCTGGACAAGACCAGCAGGGCCATGTTCGCGGCGATGAAAAGAACAGCAGATGCCCAGGAAGACCACATGACCAAGATGCAGTTTAAGATCGACAAGGTCATAATCGAGCAAAATGCGGGCGTCAAGACCATGATCAAGTTTAACAAGGAAAATGCCCGTCAGATGGCCTTAAGCGAAAAGGCAACCCTGGAAGAGATCGCCACCAGGATCCCCGTGGCCGGAAGAAACGTGGTAATGGCTCCCGAAGTACCGGATGTCTATGTTTCCGAGGAAGAAACAACGGATACACCTGTGGATCTTGCAAGCGAGATCGATGCCATGGCAGCGGAAGAGGCGGCTCCGGAAATAGTGATACCGGAGGATATAGTGGCTACGGAGCCTGTGGTAGCAGAGGAAGTTGTTTCGGACATTGTGATCCCGGAGGATATAGTTTCGGAGGAACCGGCAGCGGACGTGTTTATTGATGAGCCGGTGATCGAAGAAGCTAAAGTTGAAGATGTGGTTACGGAGGACGTTATTCCGGACATAGTGATCCCTGAAGACATCGTAGCGGAGGAACCGGCAGCGGATATCGCGATAGAGGAACAACCTGTGGTTGAAGAAGCAGCGGCAGAGGAAACTGTTGATACCGATATGCCATCCCTTGACGAGCTTCTGGCAGCGGAATCTGCAGCAGAAGATCCGGCAGCGGAGGAAGCCGGGGGTCATGGTTTTAACGAGCAGATAGATCCTCTGGCTGAAATCCTTGCGGGAATGCCTAAAGACGAACCTATCCCCGCAGATGAACCGGAAAGCTTCCCTATACCTGAACCTGCATCGGAGCCTGTCCCTGAGCCTGCTCCTGCACCGGCAGCTGAGACTGCACCTGCGCCTGCTCCTGCACCCGAGCCGGAGAAAAAGGCTGAAGAAAAGCCTTCAGGAGGAATAGACCTAAGCGCATCCGGCGTGGATCTTTCCGATCCCAATGCAAACCTTTCCGCGGAAGATATCGCTAAGCTGTTTGCAGCTATAAATAACTAGAGAGTGAAGAAAAAGAAAAGCCCACCTTTTCCCTTGTCAGGGATAAGGTGGGCTTTTTGGGGGGGCGTGTGATAAAGCTGATACTATAAAACACGTCGGAAGCAGGTCAGAATCCCACTGAAGATTGTTTGAGTTCATCGGAAGTCGTCAGTAGGGCATCTAAATCCGGTGAAAGCCCTTCCGAATCTGCCGGAAGCTTGTCTAAACTTGTGGAAAGTCCTTCTGAGTCTGCTGAAAGCGGGTCTAAACCTTTGGAAAGTCCTTCTGAGTCTGCTGAAAATAGGGCTAAACCTGTGGAAATTGACTCTCTTATGAATTCATAGCCTTTGAGTCACCAATTTTTTAAGGCTAAATTGACTCATATCGGAAAATCTGTTATTTGGGTCACTGTGCCGCCGAGGGCACTTTGACCCATATTGAAGAATTCCTCGGTAGAGTCAATGTGTTAAGGGGATTGTTCCGGGAAATATTGACTCAAGCAGGAAAAATCTTCACTGGAGTCATTTTGTTAAGAAGATTGTTCCGGGAAATCATTGACTCATAAAGGAAAAAGTTTCAATAGGGTCACAGAGTCGCCAAAATCCCATAGGCTCAAATAAAAAAAATTCCTCATGGGGTCAAATTTTATAAAAATGGTGATCCAGATTTCGTTTCATGGATCGGCTTGAACAATTTTTCAACCTAAAACAACAATGTTCCCCGAAACATCAAATCTTTCTTTGACTATCTTAAAGGAAATGCACCTCAAAATGATCTTTGCAAGAAGATCGATGATTCTGTGGTAAAAGCGATTAAACATGAAGAATGGAGGGCTGATTACATGACTTTATCAATGAAATATCATGATATCTACAATGATGCCCGAGAAGAGGGCTTGGCAGAAGGCCGCGCTGAGGGTCGTGCGGAAGGTCGTGCAGAAGGCCGTGCGGAAGGTGAAAGCAAACTCAGCGCTTTGATCCTTCTCCTTCAAAAAGACGGACGCATTTCAGAAATCAACAAAGTTGCTTCCGACGAAGCTTACCTTGCAAAGCTATATAAAGAATTCAATTTGGAAGAATAGCCGAATAACAATTTAAGACCAATATCAAACAGGTCCTGA
>JAEEGG010018621.1_pt1 | contig 14094 bp, 8 predicted proteins | sample 9134161 | NCBI WGS metagenome assembly JAEEGG01 (sample SAMN16246543, study PRJNA631951) | gut metagenome | biome: gut microbiome; feature: rumen; material: CR-attached | host: Bos | place: Iran: Karaj | collected 2018-10 | reverse complement strand
GGGGTTATTGTCATCCATTTTTCAACTGTCAGAACTGTCAATTGTCAGATTTCTTCTGCTGTCGATGTTCTAACCCATTGTATTCTACAAGGTTATTGTTTTACAGCGTTTCAGTTACAGTTGTTACAATTGTCTTTTGGGGTATGACAATTCCTTTATTCTTTACATAATTAATTATATATTAAATAGTTATATAGTATTTAAAGGTATAACGGTTATCCTGTTTTAAACTGTAACAACTGTAACTGTAACGCACTTTTGGCGATTGGACAACCTCCTATCTTGTTGTTAATTTGCCTTTTACAGGAGAAATAATCTCTATGAGGCGTTTCAACGTTTCAGCGTTTCAGTTGTTCCTTGAGGGGGTATCAATTTCACTATCATATTATATATATTATTAATTATTAATTAGTTATATAACTAAATAGGAGGTTTTGAAACATAACTGACCCCCTGTAACCGAACTGAAACGCTGAAACGCGAAACGCTTTTTTTTTCTACCAGGCATACGAGAATGCTGTTATTGGGGCAACGCCATTGCCCCAATTGGAGAAAAATAAAGAGGCGATTGATGATAAAGAATTTGAATCGTCAACAGACGGCCTCTCTGTGACATCTTTTAGCCCCCTATAGCGGAGCTCCACGAGGAGCTCCGCTTTTTTTATTTTGCTGATTCAGATAATATGTGTAATTTTGCAGCGTGAAACGACAACGGGAATGCGTTAATGTGTGAAAGCGTTAATGCGTTAGAAACAATAAAGAACAACTAAAACAGAATAAAACAGAGAAATAGAATAAAAGTATAAATACATAACTTAAAAGCGTTTTGCTTTTCTTTGATAAACTCGGAACCTAGGAAATTTCGAATGTAACATCAAAAAAGAAAAGGGACGCTCGCGGATAATACCGTGAGCTTTCTTGTTGATGTTACAGGTTTTCCTAGGACCTCGAGTTTGACAGAAGCTCGCGGTTTTTTTTTACGCTTTTCAAAGAAAGGCAGATTGCTCAACAAAAAAAACATCTATGAGCAAGAGCAAATTCTATGATTTGATAAAAGATGTGTTTGATGAAAGAGGCGTAGAAACACCATATAAAAATGGGCTGTGTCTTTATTTTCCCAATACGGATTACACCTATCCATTCCAATGTGATGGATATATGGAACCGGTCGTTGATGGAAGAAAGTTTCGCTTAATTATAGAATACAAATTAGATGAACTTCTGAATGATAAGTCTGGTAAAGCGAAAGTATTGATTCAGGTCATTTGGTATCTGAAGATGTTTGAAGTTGATGGTAAAATCGTACCAAATGTTTGTCTTGTCGGCGACAAGAATGAGTGCTTTGCTCTTCACACAAATCCATTACTCAAATACTTGGATGAAGATGTCGACTGGAATACAGCGCCCTCTAAGGCGTATGCGAACTTCCCTGAGATGGTGGTAAAAATAGCGAATGATGCAGATATTAACCCATTCGTTTTTATAATCAATGAGAATTTCAGCTTCAAGGCTGTCGCAGAAAAGATACAAGACCTTGCTTATAATATTCAACGTTATGTTAGAGTCACAGAGCACAATATTTCCAATATTTTTGACTATTTCTGCAAAAATGTTCTCAAAGGGAAGACTAAATTAAATGGGCATGATACGGTAAGTATTTTTATGGGTGTGCTGAATGATTCAAACAACTACTACCAACACCCATCTCAGCCCAATGTTCTTGTCTGCAATGGGAAAAATGTTAATATGGATGGCAGTAATTTCAAGTCTTTTTTTGGCTATTTTGACAGAAACTACACGCCACAGGAGAAGACAAGAATGACCTCAATAGCCGACCGTCTGATTGAGGACTTCGATAGACGAATGAAGGGGGACTTCTGGACACCTACTCTTTTTGTCGACTATGCTCATAATATGATTGAAAGTGTACTGGGTGATGATTGGAAAGGGCGTTTTGTTGTTTGGGACAACTGTTGGGGAAGCGGAAATCTAACACGAGATTATCAGTTTAATGAGCTGTACTGCTCAACATTATTCCAAGGAGAGTTGGATATGGGTGTGAATTACAATCAGGAAGCGACTAAATTCCAGTTTGATTTCCTTGACGATTACATCCCGATTCCTTCAGATATAGTGCAATACTCCTCAAAACTACCTGAAGGATTGTATACTGCGCTACAGCAAGACAAGCCCATTGTGTTTCTTTTAAATCCTCCTTACGGGATGGCTGCAAATGGGTTTGCGTCAAGTAATAGTAGCAAAGAGGGTATTGCGAAAACGAAGATCAACAAGTTGATGCTTGATGAGAAAATTGGGGCGTGCAGTCAGAATCTATATGCACAATTCTTGTATAGAATTATGCGGATAAAAGAGGTGTTTGGTCTCACAAACTGTTATATTGGATTATATTCTCCCTCGCTTTTTATGACTGGCCCTAGCTGGAAAGCATTTAGAAGAAGATTTTTGTCTAATTTCTCATTTGTGAAAGCTTGTTTGTTTCAGGCAAGCCATTTCGCTGATGTTTCAGATAGTTGGGGTATATCGTTCACTATATGGAAAAGTGGAGGAACTGCTGATAAAGAAAACTTCCACCACGACTTAATTGATGATATTGGTGGTGAAATAAGAGTAATCGGCAATAAAAACATTTATAATATTGACACACAGAAGTCAGCAATGGAATGGGCAAAGACAAGACAGACAGGCTTGAAATGTAGAAATAGTATTACGGCAAAGTCTGCTTTGAATATTTCAAATACTATTAAATCAGTATGTAGTGATATTGCTTTCTTCGTGAATGATAGAAATAATATTGATGCTAATGCTTCGGATGTTTATTTGATGTCTATGCCTGTTTCTCGGCACGTGTCCACCTTGGATATGAATGAAGACAATTTCACGAGATGCACAGCACTTTTCTCGGCCCGTAAACTCATAGAGAAAAACTGGATAAATTCTAAAGACGAATACCTTGCACCCAATGAGACACATCCTCAATTTCAGGAGTTTGTAAACGATTCTGTTATATATTCCATTTTTAGTCCTGCTTCAAATCAATCCTCTCTTCGCCAAATAGATTTTGATGGCCGGAAATGGAATGTTTATAACGAGTATTTTTGGATGAGCAAGGAAGAGATAATGCAATTGGCCAGCGCAAATAATCTTGACGAATGTTATAACGACGCACGGACATCAGGAGATAGATTTGTTCAGGGAAAAATTCAATCTATAAAGTTATCTGCAGAAGCACAAGCTGTCCTTGAGAAGGCAAATGATATAATTAGAACGACTTTTAAATATAGAGAATTGTTCAATGGCGGTAATCCTGAGTATCAGATTATGAATTGGGATTGTGGTTGGTATCAGATTAAAGCATTGGCGAAAGAGTATGGACGAAAAGAATTTGATGAATTCAATGCTCTTTTCAAGGCCTTAGCTGACAAAATGAGACCAATGGTTTATGTCTTGGGCTTTTTAAAATAGCGAATCGTTTAATCAAATTACCATTGACAAGAGATGATGTTTTTATTATGTGTGATGTGTTTAAAGGTTTGCTTCGCTTGAGAGTCGGAGGGAATCCGTGTCATCTGCCCAATTCGAGTTCAAAAAAACTTTACCCGTTACCCCTCCCACGCCGCGCAAAATCCCACCTTGGTTGGTTGTAAAAAGATTGCAGCCGTGCCTGGAGGAACAGGCACGGCTGCAGTGGTATGACTGGTGATTTCAGATGTTGCGGTTGAGGAGTTTTTGTGTGAGCTCGAAGAGGGGTTGCTTGCTTTCGTGCGGCAGGTTGACGCTGTCGAGGTAGCCGATGGCTGCCTCGTGGTACTGTGCTATCTGCTTTTCGGTTTGCTCTTTGATTTTGATTTGGTTGTAGATTTGCAGCACTTGCTCTATTTTGGGTTGCGGGTCGTCGGGGGTAGTGCTGAACAGCTGGATGAGTTGCTGTCGCTGTGCGGGCTCGGCGGTTTGAAGTGCCTTGAGTAGGAGGTAGGTCTTTTTGTTGTCTTTGATGTCGGTGCCTGTCTGTTTGCCGAAGGTCTGTGTGTCGCCGTAGGCGTCGAGAAGGTCGTCGCGCAGCTGGAAGGCAAGTCCGATGTTGATGCCGAAGTTGTAGAGGGCGTCGGTGTCGGCTTGGGGTGCGTTGGCGTAGAGGGCTCCGATTTTGAGTGCTGCCGCGAGCAGGACGGCTGTCTTGAGCCGTATCATTTCGAGGTATTCGGGTATGGTGACGTCGTTGCGCTGCTCGAAGTCCATATCGTATTGTTGCCCCTGGCAGATTTCCATACTTGTCTGCTGGAAGACGTTGAGTATCTGGTGGAGGTTGGGGTGTGGCTGCCTGAGGAAGTACTGCCAGGCGAGGATGTTCATTGCGTCGCCCGAGAGGATGGCGGTGTTGGGGTTCCACTTGAGGTAGACGGTGGTTTTGCCGCGTCGGATGGGTGACTGGTCCATCAGGTCGTCGTGGAGGAGTGTGAAGTTGTGGAATGTCTCGATGCCTATAGCTGCATAGCGCGCTTGCTGGAGGTCGCCTCCGAAGAGGTCGGTTGCAGCAAGGAGCATCAGGGGACGGATGCGTTTGCCGCCGTCGGCAAGGGTATAGGCTATGGGGTCGAAGAGGTTGGCGGGGGTGCCGTGGAAGTCTTCGGCGTTGAAGTATTCTTTTACTTTGTCGGATAATTGTGTAAGGGTGAGCATTTTGGGGTGTTGATTTGTTGAGGTGTTGATTTGTTGATTTGTTGATTTGTTGATATGTTGATATGTTGATATGTTGATATGTTGAGGTGTTGATATGTTGATATGTTGATATGTTTAAAGGGTTTTTGGCGATTGTGGGGCGTACACGGGGGTACGCCCGTACGGAATTGCTATTTTCGTTTTCGTTTTCGTTTTGGTTTAAGTTTTCGTTTTCGTTTTGGTTTTCGTTTTGGTTTTCGTTTTGGTTTTCGTTTTGGTTTTCGTTTTCTGTTTTTCTCTTGCAGGCTGGAAGCCTGCGCTCCTGCGTTTTCCGCTTGATCAGAAGGGGTAGTCGATACCGAAATTGGCGGTGATTTGGGATGGTTTCCAGTAGGGGGGGCGCCAGCGGTGTGAGGATTGCATACCGGGGTCGTAGAGGGGTATGGCGAGGTCGCAGCGGAGTGTGAGGATGGAGATGTTGGCACGAAGACCGAAGCCGATGCCTACGGCGGTGCTTTGGGGAAGTGTCTTGAGGTTGAACTGGCCGTCGGGGAATTCCTGCGACTGGTGTGTCAGCCATACGTTGCCGATGTCGGCGAAGAGTGCTCCTTCGAAGATGGAGATGATGGGGAATCGGTGCTCGAGGTTGATTACGAGCTGTATGTCGCCTATGCGTTCGAGGATGTCTTGGTTGTCGGAGTGGAAGTTGCCGGGTCCGAGATAGCGCAGGTGCCAGGCACGGATGGTGGTTGGTCCGCCGCCGAAGAAGCTTTTTTCGTAGGGCATTGCGGTGGAGTTGTTGTAGGGGAGTCCGATACCTGCGATGACGCGGGTCACGAAGGTGCTTTTCTTGCCGACGTAGAAGTAGCGTTTGTATTCGGCTGTTGCCCTGATGTATTGCGAGTAGGGGACTCCAAAGATGTATTTTATGCCGTTCTGGTCGGTGTTGCTTTTGGTGAGGTGCGAGATGGCGTTGAAGAGGTTGCCTGCGCTTTCGAGCGATAGGTGCAGGTAGTTGAAGTTGAGTCGGGTGCCGTATTGCTGGGTGTTGTAGATGTAGTCGTAGCGGGCGTCCATAATGAAGTGGTCGCTGTATTGGTATTTGACTCGGGCGTCGCTGATGCTTCGCATACGTGCGCGGAATGTGGAGTCGATGTTGAAGAAGCGTACAAAGGTGAGTTCGACGGGCAGCAGCTGGTGGCTATGCTGTCCTCGGCTCCAGCTGTAACCGAAGCCGCTGTTGAAGAGGAGTCGTTCGAAATAGCTGTGCAGCTGGTAGTTGCCGCCGAGGGTGATGAGTGTGTGTGGTCGCATCCGCTGCCAGAGAATGTCCTTGGTGAAGGGGAAGAGGAATGTGGGCAGGTCGAGCGATAGGTTGATGCCATTTTCGAGGTTGCTGACGTTGTTGCGCAGGTTTTCGCTGTCGCGGTTTTTGAGGATGAGTTTAGGCAGTTCGATGAGGAGCGACCATTCGGCTTTGAACTGTTCGGCGCCGTGGAAGAGGTTTTTGTTGTGGTAGCTGATTTTGGTTTCAAGTCCGAGGTTGCCGCTGAGAAGTCCGAGGTTTTCCTGTCCGAATGGCGATGAGTTGTTGATTTCGACCGATGCCGAGAGTCGCTGTCGTTTGGCGTTGAGGAGTCGCACCCTTGCATTGAGGAGCCGGTTGGTGTCGTTGCTGTTGGGGGATTCTACGAATTCTATGTTGATGTATTTGAAGTTGCGAAGGCTGAGGAGGGAGTTGTAGGTGCGGTCGATGTTGCGAGGGCGGTAGGTGAGACCTTCGAAGAGGAAGAGCGAGCGTCCGATGGTGGAGGGTTTGATGGAGAGGGGTTGGTTGTGGATGAAGTGGTAGTTGGAGGTTCGGGTGCGGAAGTGCATCGGGTAGGTCAGGGTGTCGTAAGAGGATGAGGCGCCGAGTTGCTGTGCCGTCGAGCTGTTGGGGTAGATATAGATGTTGTCGAGATAGTATTTTTGCAGCGGCCGTGTGACGGTTTGCTTGTCGGCGTTGATGAAACGCGGGTTGCGGATGTTGACCCGGATGGTCAGTTTGTTGTCCTGGAAGGCTGTGTCGACGGAGTAGGAGAGGAGGTCGGTAGAGGCGTGGTAGTAGCCTTCGTTGCGCAGCTGCTCGATGATGCGTTTGCGCTCGGCGTCCATCAGGTCCTGGTCGTAGTAGTCACCCTCTTTGAGCAGCGACTGGTCTTTCCATTGCCTGAGGAGCTTGTCAACATCGGGTGTCTCGGCGCGGAACGATATGCCGTCGATGCGGTAGCGTTGTGAAGGAGTGATATGATAGGTGACGTTGATGTCGTGTTTGCGGCTGTGGACGGTGTCGAAGGTGACGGTAGAGGTGAAGCAGCCTTTGGATTTGAGCAGGCCCGACAGTTGGTTGCAGGTCTGGATGGCGGCGTTTTCGTTGTAAATGACCGGTGCCTGTCCTTTGCGGCGCAGGTATTTGTGCCAGAAGTTGGACTTGTCGGGGTTGGAGAGGCAATAGATGCGCATCGTCAGGCGCGGCCCGACGCCGAGGATGTGGCTGTTGGGCTTCTGGCGGGTGTATTTCTTCATATCGCTGAGGGCGTCGCGAATCTCCTTTGGGGGCTCGCTGCCGTCGGCCATAGTGACTTGATAGCTGTTTCTGTTGAGTATTTGTTGGTCGGGCTGAATGAATTTCTCCACGCTGCTGCACGATGCCAACGCCAATGTCAGCGTGAGCAATGTCAGTATAAGACGGTGCGGTGCGTTATGTGTTTTTTGTTTCATTTGCCTTCGATTGTGGCGATTATGGTGGCGGTGGCTCCGAGGTTGGAGTGCATATAGTTGCTGCAGGCATCGGAGGCTGTTTTGTAGCATTGCGAATCGTCGAGCCAGGTGGTGAGAATCTGTGTCAGCTGGTCGGCTTTGGTGTAAGTCTTTGCTGCTTGGCAGTCGAGGAGTTGGAGTGCTTCCTGGAATTTGGTGTAGTTGGGCCCGAAGCACACGGGGCATCCGAAGATGGCTGCCTCGAGGGTGTTGTGGATGCCTTTGCCAAATCCGCCGCCGATGTAGGCGATGGTTGCGTAGCGGTAGATGGATGAGAGCATACCGATGTTGTCGATGATGAGGATGCTGCGATGGTTGAGCGCAGGGTCGGCATCGGGCAGTATGAGCTGCGAGTAGCGGACACAGTTGTCGGCACCGAAGAGCTGCTCGATTTGCTTGAGGTGGCTTTCGGCAATGACGTGCGGTGCAAGTATGAGTTTGAGCGGTTTGCTGTAGCTGTCGCAGAAATGCTTGATGTTGTTCTCGTCGGGAGGCCACGAGCTGCCTGCAATGAGCGTTGGCAGGGGCTGGTTGGCACCATTGAGGAGGAATCGCTCAATCTCGGGGAAAGACTTGGCTTGCAGGGCGATGTCGTTCACACGGTCGAAACGGGTGTCGCCGGCGATGGAGCATCGGTTGTAGCAGATGCCTTTGAGCAGTTTGATGGATTCCTGGTTCTGTACGAATATGTGGCGGTAGCATTGCAACTGCTGTGCAAACCATTTGCCGTAGGGCTTGAAGAAATACTGCGAGGGTCGGAAGATGGCCGAGAAGAGATAGGTCGGTGTGGCTCTGCGCTGGAGCGCCTGGAGGTAGTTGAACCAGAAGTCGTATTTTACAAAGAAGGCAATGTCGGGGTGCATCAGTTGCATCAGCCGTCGTGCGTTGCGTTGGGTATCTGGCGGCAGATAGATGACGATGTCGGCTTGATCGTAGTTCTTCCGTACCTCGAAGCCGGAGGGCGAGAAGAATGTGAGAACGATTTTGTATTCGGGATGCAGCTTGCGGAACTGCTCTATGACAGGTCTGGCCTGCTCGAATTCGCCGAGCGACGAGGTGTGGAACCAAGCTACTTTGGCGCCGTTGAGTTTCTCTTTGGGGAAGCAGTCGGCCCAGTGGCGCCAGCCTTTACGCATCAGAGCGGCTTTTTCGTTGAAGGGTGCCGCACATCTTACACCGAGGCTGTAAATGCTGATTGCCAAACTGTAGAGGAGTCTCATCGCTTGCTGTTTTAGAAGAAGTAATAGTCGTAGGCCGTTTTGCCTTTAAGTGGGAACATCCAGCTGATTTTCACCGTGTAGAGGAGGTCGAAGTAGTTGGTGTTGTCGGGGCCGTGCAGGTTCATCACTTCGTCGATGACATAGTTGCGGACGGAGTGGTTCCAGCATTGGGTCACCTCGAACGCAACATATAGGTTGAAGAAGTTGGAGCGGTTGCTCATAAACCAGTATCCGACGCTCTCGGTCAAGGTCACGCCGCGACGCTTGTGGTCGTAAAGGCGTGCATAGTCGCCCTGCAGCTGGGGCGCATTTACGTCGTTGAGCATAAAGATGGTTTTCTGCTGCATTATGCCGCCATAGAGACGCAGCAGCAGGCCCGAGTTGGGGTTGCGCTCGTTGAGGGTGATTATTTTGCCTCCGCCTATTCTGAACGAGAGCATTCTGTTGTAGCAGGTGGTGTTGGCGTCGACGCCGTTGGTGCCGATTACGAGAGGCACAGTGTCGTGGCTGAAGGCGGCAGGGGCACGTTGGGCTTTGTTGCGCAGATTGTCGCCGTTGGCACCGATAATGAGGCCGCCGTCGAGCGAGACGATCCAGTTGGACTTGAACTTGTATCCTGCTTCAATGCCGAAACCGAGATAGGGCGACTGGTAGAGGTCGTGCATACCGTATTCGGTCGACAGCTTGTCGGAGGCGATAGTGGTGCCGAAGTTGAATCCGAAGTAAGGTGTGGCCAGAGTGTCCTGCGTGAGCTTAATCTGGGCATTGGCGTTGAGCGAGACGGTGAGTGTAAAGAGCAGGGCCGGTATCAGAAAGCGAGGTTTCATAGTGGTCGATTGTTATTTGAGGGTGCTTTTTCTGCCCATAGCCTTGAGCATTTTGGGCATAAGGTCGATGTTGTTCTGGATGCCTGAGAATGTCTCTGCGCCAGGTCCGTAGGAGAAGACGGGGACCATAACACCCGAATGTCCGTCGGTGATGTATTTGCATTCGTTGAGGCCTTTATCTATGTCGCCGCTTTTCAGCACAAGGCCGCCGGTTTCGTGGTCGGCGGTAACGACAACGAGGGTGTTGCCGTCCTTCTCGGCGAAGTCAAGGACCACTTTCAGCATCTTTTCAAAGTCGGCGAGTTCGGCTTCCATATAGGCAGCGTCGTTGTTGTGGCAGCCCCAGTCGATTTGCGAGCCTTCAATCATCATCACGAAGCCTTTGGGGTTCTTGGTCAGAATGTCGAGGGCCTTTTTGGTGCCTTCTACAAGCACGGGGTCTCTGCCTGGTGCAACGGGACCGTAGTAGTTCTCGCAGAAGAATGTGACCAGTTTGTTGCTTTTGGACTTCTTCATTTCCTCAAGGCTGTAGGTTATCTCATAGCCGTTCTTCAGCAGCGTGTCGAGGGGGTTGAGGCCGTCCTTGCGGTTCTCGGGACGGAAGTTGGACAATCCGCCGCCAATCATCACGTCGAAGCCGCATTGAGACATATGCAGGCTGATGGTGTCGTACATCTTACGATTGGGAACGTGGGCGTAGGTGCTTGCCGGTGTTGCGTCGAGGACGCTGCTGGTGACGACAAAGCCTGTCGAAAGGCCCCACTCGTGTGCCATCGAGAGTATCGACTTGACGGGTGTGCCGTCGGCAAGGACGCCTATGTGCTTGTTGTCGGTCTTGTGGCCGGTGACGATGGCTGTGCCGCCGGCGCCGCTGTCGGTGGTGTATTTGTTGTTGGAATAGGTGCGTGAGAAGCCCGAGAACGGGAAACGCAGAAAGTTCGAGAGGCCTCTCTGTGCCACTACCGATGCATATACTTGCGCGGTGCCCATACCGTCGCCTATGATCACTATTACGTTTTTAGCCTTCTTGCCTGCCGGCATAGCAGCTTGAGTGCCGGGAGTTTCAAGCCATTGGCCTGTCGTGGCGCTCTCTTCGAATGTGTCTGTCGATGCCTGAATGTTCCTTTGCCCCCAGGCCGGCAATGCCATAACGGAGGCCAGAGCTATGATTATAAAGTGCTTTTTCATATCTGTCATTCACAAATTCAATGTTCTATCTTCTGCTGCTACTGCCGCTGTGACTGCCGCCGCCGCTGCTGCGACTGCCACCACCGCCGAATCCACCGCTGCTGCGGCTCGAGCTGCTGCCGCTGCCGAAACTGCTGCTGCGGCTCGACGACGAGTGACTGCTGTTGAAACTGCTCGATGTCGAACGGCTGCTTTCAAAGCGGCTGCTGCGCTGTGTCGGGGTCGAAGTGCTGCGGCTGTTGAACGAGCTTCTGTCAGTGGAGCGTCCGCTTTCAAAGCGTCCAGTGCGGAGTGTGCTGCTGTAAGAGCTTCTCGAGCTGCTACGCACACCGCCGTTGGCTCTGCTTCCTGCGCTGCTTGCATTGCGTTGCGAGGCCACGCTCGAAGGTTGGGCATAGCGTCCGCTGTTGTTGGCAATCGGAGTGCGGCTGCCTGTCTGGGCGCTGCCGCGACCCACGCTGCCGGTGCCGCTGACATTGCCTCTCGAGGCCCGACCGCCGTTATTGAGGTCAACACCGCCTCTGCGCACCGTTCCGCGTCCAACCGATGCCGGTCTCGGGGCAGGAGTGTTGCCTCTCATAGTGGGGCTTGTGGCTGCTCCGCGGTTGCCGTTGCCCAGATAGCGATGGCCATAGTTGGAATAGCCTCTCCAGCCGTTATAATGGTAGGCATAGCCGCCCCAGCCGTAGTAGCCATAGTAGCCGGGATAGAAATAGGGATCCCAATACCACCAGGGCGAACCCCACGCCCAGCTGTAGCCGAAGCCAAAGCTCCAGTAAGGGCCGTAGCCCCAGCTGTAGCTTATTCTCCAGTGGCTGCCGCCCCATCCCGGATAGTACCAAGTGTTCCAATAGGGGCTGTACCACGGGTCCCACGAATAGTAGAGACTTGCGCCCCAGTAGTAGGGGCTCTCGCCACGCTCGTATTGCGCAATCGACTTCAACTTGAGCGTTGTCGTGTCCTTCTTCGGTGTGGTGTCGTTCACTTCGCCCGCCAACTCCACGGTTATGTCGTCGCTTTTGTTGACGACGGTGGTGTCGTAATAGGCGGTCGGTACCGACGGTTTTATTCCTTTTCGGGGGTTGGAATAGTAATTTTCATCCCCGTTCTGCGTCTGGGCATAGAGCTCGGCGCAACTTGCCGAAAATAAAAATAACGCACATAAAATGCTAATACTTAATCTCTTCATCTGCGTTGCTTTATTCTGTTTTATGTTAAAATATTCCTAATTCCTAATTATTTAGTATTTTTGCAAACCGAAATCTTGCGTGCAAAGATACGCATTTTTATTTGAACGTAACGTAAAACTCAAAAAAAAATTATAAACAAGAAATAAATGGCAAAAGATTTTGTGAAACGTTCCGAGAACTTCTCGGAGTGGTATAACGAACTTGTGGTCCGCGCCGACCTTGCCGAAAACTCGGCTGTGCGCGGTTGTATGGTTATCAAGCCCTACGGCTATGCTATCTGGGAGAAAATGCACGACGCCCTTGACAAGATGTTCAAGGACACCGGCCACCAGAACGCCTACTTCCCCATCTTTATCCCCAAATCATTCCTCAGCCGCGAGGCCGACCACGTCAAAGGTTTCGCCAAAGAATGCGCCGTGGTGACCCACTATCGCCTCAAAACCAACGAGGAAGGCACCGGCGTCGTTGTCGACCCCGAGGCTCGTCTCGAAGAGGAACTCATTGTGCGCCCCACATCCGAAACCATCATCTGGAGCACCTATAAAAACTGGATCAAGTCCTATCGCGACCTGCCTATCCTCTGCAACCAGTGGGCCAACGTCGTGCGTTGGGAGATGCGAACCCGTATGTTCCTCCGCACTGCCGAGTTCCTGTGGCAGGAAGGCCACACCGCCCACGCCACCCGCGAGGAGGCCGAGGCCGAAGCACGCCGTATGCTCGACGTCTATGCCGACTTTGCCAACAACTGGATGGCTGTGCCCGTCGTCAAGGGCGTCAAGTCGCCCAACGAGCGCTTCGCCGGTGCCCTCGACACCTACTGCATCGAGGCTATGATGCAGGACGGCAAGGCTTTGCAGGCCGGCACCAGCCACTTCCTCGGCCAGAACTTCGCCAAGGCCTTCGACGTCCAGTTCCTCAACAAAGAGAATAAGCTTGAATACGTGTGGGCTACATCGTGGGGCGTCTCTACACGCCTGATGGGTGCCCTCATAATGACCCACAGCGACGACAACGGCCTCGTGCTGCCGCCCAAGCTGGCGCCCATACAAGTGGCCATAGTGCCTATCTGCAAGAGCGACGACCAGCTGCGCGAAATCGACACCAAGGTGCAGCCCGTAATCGACGCCCTGCGCGCCAAAGGCATCACCGTCAAGTACGACAACCGTCCCGAGTACAAGCCGGGCTGGAAGTTCACCGAATACGAGTTCAAGGGCGTGCCCGTGCGCCTCGCCGTCGGTCCGCGCGACCTCGAGAACGGAACCTGCGAGGTGTGCCGTCGCGACACGCTCGAGAAAACGACTATGCCCATCGAAGGAATAGCAGAGCATATCGAACAGCTTATGGCTGAGATACAGCAGAATATCTACCAGAAAGCCCTCGACTTCCGCCTCAGCCAGACCCGCAAGGTCGACACCTGGGACGACTTCAAGACCGAAATCGAGAAGAACGGCTTCCTGCTCTGCCATTGGGACGGCACCACCGAGACCGAAGAGGCGATCAAAGCCGAGACCAAGGCTACCATCCGCTGCATACCCTACGACGCTCCCGAAGAGGAAGGTCGTTGCATCTACAGCGGCAAGCCCAGCCATCGCCGCGTGATCTTCGCACGCAGCTATTGATAACGACACAATTCCAACGTCATCGTTGGCCAAACACCCCGGACGAATGCCCACTTGCGGTATCTTTCGGGGTGCTTTTTTTTTGTTTTTTTTACGCTCCCTTGCAATATTTTTAGTTAAATTGCGTTAACAAAGCCAAATACTAACCAACTAAACTATATTATTATGAAGATTTGTAACAAAATGCTTGCCGAAGGTTTCGGTACCTTCGTGCTCGTGCTCGGCGGCTGCGGTACTGCGCTGTTCGGTCACGTCGGATTCCTTGGTGTGGCTCTTGCCTTTGGCCTCACCGTCATCGCTATGGCATACGGCATCGGCCACATCAGCGGCGCCCATCTCAACCCCGCCGTATCGTTCGGCGTATGGGTCAACGGACGTATGAGTTTCAAGGAGATGCTCTACTACTGGTGTGCACAGATTATCGGTGCCATCATTGCAGGTGCCGTCCTCCTCGCTGTGTGGAAGGCTGCCGGAATGGGCAACACTGGCGTATTCGCAGCTAACGGCTTCGGTGCCGATTTCCAGGCCGCTGCTGGCGCTGATGCCGGCTATATGAACGTAGGCTGGGCAG
>JAEEGG010018618.1_pt1 | contig 14095 bp, 12 predicted proteins | sample 9134161 | NCBI WGS metagenome assembly JAEEGG01 (sample SAMN16246543, study PRJNA631951) | gut metagenome | biome: gut microbiome; feature: rumen; material: CR-attached | host: Bos | place: Iran: Karaj | collected 2018-10 | reverse complement strand
GATCCTCCATGCACTCTCAGATCCGATCTGGCTAAAACCCAGTAACAGTCCCGTATCAGCAGGCTCTTCCTCAGTACTGCCGCATCCTGCGATTACTAATAAAGTCAGTATGACCGTCAGATACCGGATGACCTTGTTCTTAAGCATATCTGTGCCTTTCAATTAGAATTTACCTTCCTTCATCCTCTCTTCTTTTTTCCGGAGATCCTCTTCAGTCAGATGGATGATCATCCTTCCCTCCACCCTTGCATCCTGGTGTCTGCCCTTCTGCAGATATTCTTCCAGCACCTGGACACAGGAGGTTGCTATCTCACGCTGGGGATGATCCTTCTCCACTTCCTCATGATCAAGATCGAAGGAATCCTTCAGATTCTTATAATGGAAATCCTGAAGCCCTATCGTATAGATCCTCTCATCGTCAACCGGTTCACCCTCAAAGTTCAGTTTAAGAAGCGTATGGGTATTCTCGTCATATTCAAATTCCACTCCGCGTGATACCTGGTAGAATTCCGTATGCTCACCTGCAAGTGCTTCGTCTCTCAGCATCCTGAGAAACGCATGTCTTAACTGTGCTCCGGTCCAGTACATCAGATGTGCGCTGTCATCAAATGGAAAGCACTCATCAAAATCAGCCTTTGTAACAATCGGACCGAATTCCTTCACGCGAAATGAACCGGATGCCAGCAGGAAGATATCCACTCCCAGTGAATCCTTAAGTGCATCCGCAAAAAGATCACCTATCTCCGTCTCCTCAATATGTGACGGAGCCGTCAGTTTTCTTACGAACTTGGTTATGATACGCCCATATTTTTCATCGGTAATATCCTTATATGTGCGGATCATCTCTTCTATGGACTCATCCCTTGGACATGTACTGTCATTTATGGGGATCGGAGTCCATGTATAAGAGTCTATCTCATTTCTGTCGGTATCTATCACAAGGTCAAAGCGTCCTATATGATCCGTTCCGGTTCCCACCTGAACAATGGGGATACCGTTTACCACCTCCGGAGCCTCCAGATAATCATGAGAATGCCCGCCTATGATAAGGTCCACTCCCCATGCCGGGTCCAGTAGGGCGGCAAGTTTCTTATCCTCCTCAAGACCGATATGGGTCAGAAGCACTGTCATATCCACATCCGTTGAATTGTATGCATTGCATATCCTTCCGACTTCACTTGCAGCTTCTTCCAATGTCACGAATGTGCCTACCTTCTTATCCATCTTGCACTTCATCAGGGTAAGCTCTGTCAGTATTCCTATAAACAGTATCTTCATCCCATCGATCTTTATCACCTTACAGGGCTCAAAAAGCCTTGTATGATTGGTCTTAAGATACATATTGGCGTTGATTATGGGAAATTCCGCACATTTTTCCAAAAACAGCAAATGTGCCACCCCATAGTCCACTTCATGGTTTCCTATGGTCACGATATCCGGAGAGAGCATGTTCATTATCTGTATGGTAGAGATCCCATGGAATTCGGAATCTATTACAGATCCGCAGAACATGTCCCCCGCTATCGCATATATGACATTCTTCTCTTCCTGTCTTACCTTGCTTATATATCCGGAAAGAAGCGACACACCGCCAACCAGATTCTCATCTATCTGCTCCGCGAGGAAGTCCCCGTGCATGTCGTTGGAATGAAGCAGTGTGAGCTTTTTCAGATGTTTCATTAAATCTTCTCCGTCATATCCCGTCTCGATTCACCATGGTAAGTCCGTCAATGGAATCAATCCTGAATATCTTGTTTATTTTTTTCTTCGGGGTTGATATCTCAACCGCGATCCAGTCATGATCAGCATCCATTATAACATTTTTACCCCTGGTATTTCCGTAAGATATGACATCAGGATCCCAGCAGTCCTCCTTAAAGGATATCTCCACCTGCTTTCCGATATTGGCTGAAGCCAGCTTAAAGAGGGATTCCCTGGATACGGCATAAGACGATCCCTTTACCCCTGCCAGCTCATCCTCGATCCTCTTGATGCGTTTCTTCAGTTCGGATTGAGAACAGTATGCCAGTACGCCCATGATACCAAATACAAATCCTAATATTCCCAAAGCATCCATATCAGCCCTCCTCCATTATCTCAAATGAAAGGATTGATGAAACAGGGATCAGTTTCTCGATCGTTTTATCCTTTTTGGTTACAGCGGATACCTTCATCCAGTTCCCCTCGAAGCCCTCAACCGTGACAGCAAGATCATAGAGGTCCACATCAATCTCATCCTCACAGAAATGAAGCTTTACCTTCTTTCCGACGATCCCTTTAAGGATCCTGCCCACTGATGAAACGGGCGTTCCTGCCTTATCGTATTCATCCTTTTCAATATCATCTCTGAGAAGGTAGTCACAGCTTACTCCAAGGATCTCCGCGATGTCGGATATCTTATCTATATCCGGCATAACGGTACCGTTTTCCCATCTGCTGACGGTCTGTCTTGTCACCGAAAGTCTGTCGGCGAATTCTATCTGACTTAATCCTATGTCTTTTCGTTTAGCGGCAATCTTTGTCCCAAGATTAGCATTCATAAATTATTCCTCCTGTAATTGTGTTGATAATGCAACCGGTTACAGTGCCGATTTTATGAAATCCGGAATCTCCGGACAAGAAATTCTCCTGTGCAAAATGTAACATGGCGGTTTACATTTCCCTATTTTACGCATATTTTTATGATTTCTGCACTCTTTTTGCAAAAAAAGGTGAACATGGGGCTCCATGTTCACCTTTGTCGCGATGTTATCTACTTAGATCACTTAACTATATTACTGTTTAAAGCAGTGCCAGAACTGTGACTCTACTTCGATCACGATCTCACCGTCCCTGCTGATCAGTCCGCCGAAATACTCCAGGAGCTTCTTTCTGTTAGCGGGAGACATCACATTCTGATCATCCACGATCTCTGACATCTTATCAAGGATCTCATCCGCCTCCGTATAATGCCACTTGTTGGATATGACCACAGACTCTGTCCTTCCGAAATATCTGTTCAGCATATCAAGGCAGACCTGATTCTCTTCGGACAGCCGATCCAGTTTCTTATTAATAACGTCTGTTTTTACACCAACTGCTTCCAGAGCCTTTCCGAAAAACCTGTGCCACGATCCACGGGAAACGGTTCCGAATGAAAAATACCCTTTATCGGACAGTACACCGGCCGCTCTCCGGATAAGAGCCTCGGGATCCCTGAGCATATAAGAAAGATAATGGGCGATGATCACATCATACTCTTTATCTTCACTTATCTTATCCCAGGTCTCAGCTTCCTCAAGATCGGAAAACTCCAGATCGATATTAACTCCCTTCGGAAGAGCTGCCCTGTTTTCTTCGAGATACTCTGCAAAGTTGTCAGCCCAGCTCCCGTGTACATCATATGCATGGATACTGCTGCCCTCGGGGATATCACTCCAGTTGTTCCTCCAGAGCTTGGAGAAACCGCATCCAAGGTCGAGTATCCTTTCTTTACCCTTAAGTCCGAGAGAATCAAAGATCCTCACATACCAGTCAGGCTCGGATCCGGTGTGCTTAAGAGCGTCCCAGTGTCTTTCATCCGCTCTCTGGTCCAGGCTTATTGTCTGAACGATCTCAGCAACATCATCCCAGTCCAGCTTTTTCTCTTTTCTCTCGAGAGTTCCGGAGATGGCAGCTATCACCTTATCCATCTGATATCTGCGGTCCTCCATCTCCTTAAGCTGTATCCTGAGCGCCTCTTCAACATCCGATGCATCTCCGGCGATAAGATTGTCCCTTATCTCTTCAAGAGAAAAACCGATCTGCTTAAGGGCTACGATCTTCTCAAGTATCTTAAGAGAAGATTCATCATATAATCTGTAATTGCCCTCCGAGTATCCTGAGGGCTTCAGCAGTCCCTTCTCGTCATAAAGGCGGACGGCCTTCTGACTCACTCCCGCTATTTTGGCGATCTCGCCCGATGTCATTTTCTTATCCATAACTTTACCTCCTGACAGTGAAATCATTGCTTTACGAAAACCCAGATCAATCTGTGATGATCTCACCTTAAGGGGTTCCCCAGGGGAAGAGTCAATAAGTGTTTTTAAAAATTTTTTCTCGCAGTGTACAGTACGTATGTATCCCTGTACTCCACCCTGTTGCCATTCTCCAGAACGGTATTCCTCAGGCCTTCGAAGAATTTGGTCTTATAGGGCTCGGGTATTACAAGATGATCGCTGTGAGTTCCGCAATAGGATACATATTCATCCGCATTGAAAACCCTGACCCCGTGAAAATCCTTCCTTTGCATATCAACATAACCGTAATCCGTCGCATGAAGATAATCGAAGGGCTCCTTCATCTGATCATATGGTCTTTCCGGCTTATAATACTCGCTGTATACCTTCTGTATCTTCTCAAAAAGTTCCTCATTTGGAGTCTTATAGTCTCCGATAAGGAACATCATTGCGAGAATTCCACCCGGTTTTAACAGCTCAAGGGTCTTGGGAAAAGCATATCTCTCCGGTATCCACTGGATCGTGGCTGCCGAGTAGATCATATCGAACTTTGTATCCCCGAAATCATGGGTGATAAAATCATCGTTTACTATATGGAAATTCGGATAGCTGTCATACTTTTCCTTCATCTTGGCATACAAATGCTCTCCGAGCTCGATGGCATTATAGTCACAGCCCGTATTAAGGATCGGATCAGTAGCCTGTCCGGTACCGGGGCCTATCTCCAGCACCTTTTTATCAGGGCCTATTTCTGCTGTTTTTATCAGATACTCAAAAAGGTCCGCACTGTAGCGGGGTCTGAACTTATCGAACCTCTCCGGGATCGTATCAAATATCTTTCTGAATTCCATTCCTCTCCTCCTCATCCCTGTGCCGGGCGCATTTGGTGACTGCATATCTTGAGATTTACTCCTGCCCCTTAAAAGCCGTACTCTTCAGGTCTTCCGGGTTAATCCCTGTATCCGTTCCGTAATACATATGATCAAAATATCCTATGATCAGCTCCATGTCTTCATCTATGACAGCATGTCCCTCTTTATGAAAATGGATCACAAGATTGTCCGACAGTCCTTCTCTTTCATAAACGCCTGCTGCCCTTTTGTAGCATTCCCACATTGAGGGTGCATTCACCCAGTCCTCATTGGTATATGCGGCAACGATAAAATAATATCTGTCCTTATCCATCGCCATCACCACAAGTCCGTCCTGATCGATGGGGATATCTGACGTGTCTTTATATTGCAGAAATCTGTCGTTGAACCATCCTCTTTCCGCATCGGACTGAAGACAGTCTAAAGGTTCGTTCTTCCCGTAGGTATAATCCGACGGAGCGCCTGCAGAGCTCAGATCATATGTCTTTCCCTCGGATACAACACTGAAAAGTGCAAGACCGCCGGCTCCGGAGCAGGCAGGGATCACCATTTTGAACCTGTCATCAAAGGCACCGCACACAGCAGTCGCCTTGCCCCAGCGTGACACGCCTGTCACAAGTGCTGCATCCGGATCCAGTGAGAATTCCTTATCAAGTCCCACCCGAACTGCATCGAGGATTTTGGACGCACCCCATGCCCATGCCATGAGTACTCCTGTCTGTTCATCCGCAGCTTCTCCGTAAGGATACAGATCATAAAAAGCACCCTTGTGCTCAGTATTATCGGAAGCAACCTTCCCATTTTCCATGACTATCAGGGCATACCCTTTTGACATCGCTGTCTGAGCAGACAGGAGAGGATGCATGCACACTATAAATGGGCATCCCCCGGGATGCTTCTTACATGAAGTCTCTTCAGGCATATACACATGCACGTTAAATCCTGCATCATGTCCGCCTGCGGAAACTGAGATCCTGACGATCTCACCTCCGACGACTTCAAAGGGATTCTTTATCTCCGATTTATCACGCATATCCGGACCGAGAAGCTCGAAAGCAACCTTCTCTCCCTGCCTCCAGATACCGTATATATTATTTACATAGTGATCACGCAGCTGTGCTTTTTCCGCTAACATATATTATCTCCATTCATATATCATTGACCTGTTGTCCGATCAGTTGCCCAATTTGTCGCACCATCTGTTGCTCCATCTGTGACGGGGCTGTTGCATGATCCATTTTCTCTTCGTTACTCTTCATGAAGAGCATCTACTCTGCCCGCATCATTATCATTTCTTCCCCGTAAGATAATAAACCGCGAGAGCCGTTCTGTGAGACAGGCCCTCCTTGGACAGAATATTGGTGATATAATTTTTGACCGTTCCTTCTGATATGTACAGTCTGGATGCGATCTCTCTGTTTGACAGCCCATCTGCCACCGCGCGGACTATATCCAGTTCTCTTTCGGAATAACCATCTGGGTTAAAGCCGGTCCCCGCGCTGCTTTCGGGAGAGCGTTCCTCCGATCTTCCCGCCAGAGACTGAAGGATACTTTCTTCCATGACACCGGTTCCGCAATATACAGACTTGATCATCTGCTTCAGATGCTCCGGGGTGTGATTCTTGATGAGATATCCCTTCGCTCCGTTTCCCAGAGCCTTCTGCACAAGCTCGTCATCATCAAATGTGGTAAGTATCAGAACCTTTCCCAGGTCATGCTCCGCCACATACTTCGTTGCCTCGATGCCGTCCATCTCAGGCATCTGGATATCCATAAGTATCACATCTGGACGGTTTTTCTCAGCAAGCTCTATCAGCTCCCGTCCGTTTGCCGCGGTACCGAGAACCTCGAAATCATCATCGACATCCAGAATGATCTTCATGCCATCCCGTACAAAATCGCTGTCATCTGCGATCATCACCCTGATCCTGTCCATCACAACATCCTTTCAAAAAACGATATTACAGAGTATGGATTAAATGGCTTATTATCTGTTACGAAGAGGAAGAAGCATGTTTATGGTAAATCCTGCTTCCGACTCAAAGCTTATGGTTCCTCCGCAGTTCCGTACTCTCTGCCTCATACCCGAGATTCCCATTCCGTCCTTTATATCATTGCACCCGACACCGTCGTCAGAAATCCTGCATCTCACCATTTCATTCATCACCAGAATATTTATGTCTATCCTCTTACATCTGGCATACTTCATGGAATTGGTAACTGCCTCGAAGGTATTATCGAGGATAACCTCCCAGAGAGCATCCGTGATCGCGGAAAGATTCCCTTCCGTGTTAAGCTCCGCCTCTACACCCTTGTTATTGCAATCCGCACAGAGCTCATAAAGCTGGAGCATAGCCATCTTTTTCTTCTCCGGTCTCTGTTTTCTGAGTATGGTGCGTATCTCATCCATCCCGCCCCTGAGCTGGTCGATAACAGACTGCAGCATGCTCCCGGCCTTCTTCGGATCCTTGTCGATCAGTATCTTGGCCGCTTCCAGCTGATATATGGAACCGTTGATGCTGTGTCCCAGTTTGTCATGAAGCGTCTGTGACAGATCGGCTCTTTCTGTAAGCACTCTGTTTTCAGCCTGAAGGGTCTTCTTCTCAAGCTCTGCCCGGACCTCGTATTCCCTGTTTTCATATTCCCGCTTCATTCCCTGCTGGAGAACGGTATCCTCATACATCTGCTTCTCATATCCGGCTACCACATATTCATGCTGGACATAAAAAACTATCAGCATTGTGATGACCATGAACTCAGTGAGATTTCCGAGAGGCGTATCCGCAAACACCACAAGATATATCAGAAAATAAACCGGTATCGCCGCCTTCAGATATGAAAGTATCTCAAATCCAAGAAAGCATGCGAGCAGGATGAATCCTGCACCTCCGGATACTACCAGCAGGATATTATCAATGACAGCCGCCGCAAACAGAGCCGCTTTTTTTCTTCCGCCTGCCAGCTCCTTGACAGTCATTACGGAAATATATAACGCCACAAGCAGGAGTAGCCTTAACGGCACTCCTGCCTGCATTATATTCTCCGATAATCCGTACATGCTGTATATGAGCATAAGGACCATCCGGACAAGTATGTAATAATTATCCTTTAAGAATTTCCCCATTCACTTTTTCTGCGAAGCTTTAATCCAAGACCGCCTGCACTTATCACAACCATCGTGTATGCTCCTGTTATACATAGTAACATACCAAGAGCCGAATCGGTGCCCCGGATCATCATTTCGGCAGCGTCCATAAACCACTTCTGGGGCATGAGAGAAGATATCAGCCTGATGAGATCCGACACATCCTTAATCGGAAAATACAGTCCGCTGAACAAAGCAGACATACACCATACCATGAACGCCGCCACATTGGCGCTCATCACATCACCCATAAGTATTCCGAGGAGCATGCTCACAAGGCAGAATATAAGCCCCAAAAGGAATATCATGGCAAGGAACCGCAGCCTGCTCATTCCAAGATTATCACTGCTCATAAAAAGACTGCATATTCCCATCACGCCGGTGGCCATCATGGATATTATAACAGCGGTAACAAACTTGGATGCAAAATATCGTAATGGACCTGTCCCGGATAAACTGATCCTTATATACACTCCGTTCTTCTGCTCCTTAATGGAGGTGTGTGCCACGAAGATACCGCAGAATACAAAACCCAGTGTCATAAACGCAAAGGCATATCCTATCTGTGTTTTCTGGTTAACCTGCTTTACCGTAAGTTCACTGAATGAATCCGCCGAGATGGAGATCACATTCTTATTGTTGCCGGCAGCATTTACCGCATTCAGGAAATCCATTCCGCTACCCACATATCCGCCCAGCAAAAACTCCGCATCTGATTCAAGAAGCTCTGTCCTTGCATCATCTGACAGGGCATATATCCGGAAATATGCGGACATTTCATCTGCGGATGTCACACTGTCAAACCCGGGATAGATGTATACCGCAGCTCCCATTCTGTCTTCAAAGCCATCCCGCTCCATATGCCTTTCCACAAATGCATCCGTAAATACCTCTCCCTGCCCCGAAAGATCCGCCCTGCATATCATATACATGCCGGATCCCGCCAGATTCTTCAGTATTTCCTCCGATGCTTCGCTCCCCGATGCATCATATACCTTCACCAGATACTCTCCGTTTCCCCCGTTGTATGCCACCTTGTCATCAGATCCGGTAAGCTCGATGATCTCGCCGTTATCCTTATGAATATACGCAGCAGAGCTGTCAAATTCAGACCTTAATACAAGAGTTGACAGGATAGGAGTCAGTATCAGGAAAAACCAGAATGCCTTAGTGCGAAGGAGCAGCTTCATGCTCGTCTTTATCATTATCCTCATTTGCCGATCCTCCTTCTGATATCTCCTGCACCTATGGCTACACAGGAACTTACAAAAATGATCATCACGCAGTATAAGACAGCACTTCCCATATAATCACTGCTCCCCATGCACGACAGCTCTGTGAGGGATCTGTTAATGTGATATATAGGCGAAATGTTCTTTAAAAACGCAGAATGTGATGAGAACATATATGTCTCAAAGCTTCCTCCGAAAAATCCCGCAAGCCACACCACTGCAAATACACCGATGATCGTCACCACGGAATTCTGTGTGATGCTGTAGAACATAAGGCCGAAAGCAGTTGCCGCCGCAGCGGAAAGCACCACGATCAGCGCAGAAAGAATGGGACTGCCCCAGTGTACTCCGAACAACACGATGGTGGCAGATGCTGTGATAAGTGATGATATTGATACCACCAGGAGCATTGGAATGAACTTGGCCAGATAGAGTTTTGTTTCGGATAATCCTGATACCTTAAGCTTTTTCCCGATACGGTATTTCTTCTCTGCATTGAGGATCCCCGTGCCGCACAGGATAGCGCACCATCCGAAATACACAACCTCAACTATCCCGTAATAATCTGTTGAATCTATCGCTTCCATATAAGCAGGATGTGCAACCTCTATATCAACATCCGTACTGCCCTGCATATAACCTGTGATCCTCTGATCAGCGCTGCTTACCAGATGCTCAAGCGCCTTCGCTCCGTATTTATGATCACCGTTTTCATAGACGGTGTACATGCCACCCTCTTCGAATACGATAAATCCTGACAGATCCTCTTCGAGCATAACCTTCTCCGGATCTGCCGTGTGGTATTCGGTCAGGACCATATTATTTTCTCGGGCGGCTGCCCTGACCTGTTCCGAAAGCATAAGAGACCTTACATCGGACTCCCCGGCACTGACAGAATACCCTGCGCTGATGCTTTCCTCCGATTCATATTCCTCCATCAGATCATTGAAGACTGTGGAAAGAAGTGCCACCAAAAGGACCGGACCGACGATGTACATAATGATATTCGTCACGCTCCGCATCATAAGTTTGAAATTATTTTTTATAAGATACAGTATCATTTAATAATCCCTCAGCTTCTTTCCGGTAAGAGTAAGGAATACTTCCTCAAGCGTGATGGATGAAGTATCCTCCACCACCATTTTCTTAAGCTCTTCGCTCGTACCCGTTGCGATGATCCTGCCGTTATCCATAATGGCGATCTTGGTACATATGGCCTCAACCTCCTCCATATAATGGCTTGTGTAGATCACCGTTGCACCGTTTTTATTAGACTCCTTTATCTTATCCAGGATAAAATTCCTAGACTGGGGATCGATCCCCACTGTCGGTTCATCAAATATGAGCAGATCCGGATGATGACCTATCGCACAGGCTATGTTAAGGCGCCTCTTCATACCGCCTGAAAATGTTCTGGCAAAATCGTTCTTCTTCTCAAGCAATCCCACATACTCCAGAGATTCATCGATCCTTTTCTTCAGCTCCGCACCCCTTATTCCATAAAGAGATGTGAACAGCTCCACATTCTCCCAGGCCTTAAGGTTTCCGTGGATCGCAAGCTCCTGCGGTATGTATCCAAGTTCCCGGGTCAGTTCCCTGCGGTGCTTTTCAAAATCCTTCCCCCGAAACTCCACCTCCCCGAGAGTGGGCTTTACGATCCCGCAGATCATGTTCATGGTAGTGCTCTTTCCGGCGCCGTTTGGTCCCAGAAGCCCGAATATCTCTCCTTCCTCAATAGACAGATTCAGATTATCCACAACAATCCTGCCATCATATTTCTTGGTAAGATCCACAGTTTTCAAAATCGTTCCCATTTCATTTCTCCTCGAAAAAATAAGTGTGCCGGGTGATCATCTCACCTGACACACTCATTATATTAAGCGCCTGTTTATGATCGTAGTGAAAAAAGATCTGTTTTAGATATGACTTTTGTCATGATCTTTCTTCTGATCCGTAATGTCCACGAACATACCGACATATGACATGGGAGATCCGTTTTCATATCTGAGCAGTCTGCCTATGGCGTGGAACCATCTCCACTCACCGCTTTTCACCCTGAGCCGGTACTCAACATCGTAATTTCTCTCTCCGGAAAAATCAGCTATGGTATCGTTGAATTCCTTAAGAACCGCTTCCTTATCATCGGGGTGAAGGAGATCAGACCAGGATTCCAGCTTATTGGGGAAGTCATTCTCGTCAGTATATCCGATCATCTTCCTGAATTCGGGACTCCAGTCAACAGAGGTCATCGTTCCGTCTTCATCAAATTCCATACTCCACATGCCGGATCCAAGTGCTTCATGCATAACCCTGATGGTAGCTTCCCTGTGAGCTGCCATCTTCTTCTCCCTGGACTTCTTGATCCTGGCTTTGTTGCTGTACATCTCACGATCGGCCACAAGCATGGCCTTCTCAACATCCTTATCCCTGACCATCTCATAACCGAAGGCACATACATAGGGAGTCTTGGCGAGTTCACCCCGCATCTGCTCAATGTCCTTTTTAACATCATCTTCGGTCTTACCCATGTAGAAGACAGCGTACTCATCTCCGCCTATGCGGTACACCTTTTTATTTCTGACCCTGCCTTTTGTAAGACATTCCGCAACCGTCACCAGCGCCTTGTCCCCCGCGTCATGTCCCTGGGTATCATTGATCTTCTTAAGATCGTTCATATCCACCGATACAACTGCCGTGATCTGATCCTTGAGGTTTTCCGAATCAGCGTAGTAACACTGGCGGTTCAGCAGATGGGTCAGGGTATCCTCCTTGGCCGTAAGAACATACAGTGACAGATAGTAGATGAGCAGGAGTGATGCGAAAAGAGTGCTGTAGTCCACATCTATCTCAAATACAATGTGCAGGATAACACCGATGGCCGCTGCGACCAGACTTATCAGGATGCCCCTTCTCTCCGTGGTTCCGTACATCGCATATCTGGCAGTAAATGCGCCGATGAACAGGAGAACATACAATAAAAAGAGGAAATACGGGTAATACCTCAGAATACTGTCTGCGCCGATATACAGGTTATTCTCGTCGAACCAGTAAAACAGATGCGTCCACTGTGATGTGTACAGAAGGGGAGCACTTATGAGAACGGGAAGATAGACGAGGAATCTGTTCTTCTTCAGATACTCCGCCATATCCATTATCCCCAGCACTATTATCGGATGCAGCAGATAAATGGTGGGAGTAAGGATGATCCTGGTCCATGTCAGGTAACCGATCTCCCTGGTCCACCTTTCGACCGCCCAGAATACAGCCTCTGTAAATATCAGGATTATAACGATACGGGTTGCGGTGATCGTTCTCTTTTTCAGATGAACGTTGGAATCAAGCATTACCCATAATCCCAGGATCTCCGCTATCATTATGTAATTACTTATGGTAAGTGATACTACGCTCATGATCTAATCTCTTTGCCGGCATTCACTCCGGATAAAATTCAAAGATCTCCTGTTCATCACCTTCACCGGAGCCTTCGCCGCCATTTATCCCTGACGCTTCTCCGGTATTATTCCTGATCACGGCAACGATCTTCCGGTATTTTTCCATGGCATCCTCGTGGCAGGATCTTATAACCTTCATATTACCATCTTTTGCCGCAGCTTCAAGCTTAGCTGCAATATCCGACAATCCCGCAGCCCCGATGGTCCTTGAACTGCTCTTGAGAGCATGGATATATATTCCGTAATCCTTAAGATTTTCAAATGCAAGACAGTCTTCAAGCTTCTGTACTCTTGTGCTGCCCTCGCCTGCATATGCCTTAAGGACATCTATGTACATTGCCTCGTCTCCAGCACTGTAGGAAAGCCCCCTGGAGGTATCAACGCCTGCTGATTCCAGTTCCCCAAACAGTCCCGTCTTCAGAGAGCTTTCGCCCGAAGGTGCGGTTATCTGAACCTGTGTCTTCTCAACCTTTTCCCCGGGAAGATATCTGATGAGCATCTTCTCAAGCTCTGTACCATCGATGGGTTTTGTAAGATAATCATCGAACCCCTGCTCTATATATCTCTCACGGGCTCCGCTTATCACATCCGCAGTAAGACAGATTATGGGTGTTCTCTTACCTGTAACGGTCTCATGTGTCCTTATCCTCTGCATTGCTTCGGTTCCGTCCATGCCGGGCATTCTCTGATCCATCAATATGACATCATAGTCATTCTCATCCGCAAGGGCTATTGCATCATTTCCGTTAACTGCAGTATCTATCACAAGTCCCGTCTTTTTCAGGAGATTCTCCACAACAAAAATATTCAGCTTTGTATCATCAACCACCAGGATCCGTGCATCCGGAGCATGGAAGGATTCCTTATAGGACGGGCCGGATTCCGTGCTTTCTGCCGTCTTGCGATAATCACCTATGGGGGCAGTATCTTCTATCCTCTGAGAAAGCTCGAAGGAAAATGTACTTCCCTTTCCATAGGTGCTATCCACCTTCAGTTCACTTCCCATCAGCTCCAGAAGCCTTCTGGTTATGGTCATTCCAAGACCCGTTCCCTCGATATTCCGGTTCCTTACAACATCGAGTCTTTCGAAGGATTCAAAAAGCCTCTGCATATCCTCCTGCCTGATACCTATACCGGTATCGGCTATCTCATACCGGATGACAATGTTTTCATCCTGTCTGGAAAGCTCTGTTACACGTAAAGTCACCGAACCCTTTTCGGTATATTTGACCGCGTTTGTAAGGAGATTGGTGAGAACCTGGTTGATACGGGTGTCATCGCCGAACAGCCCGGTGGGGATACCGGGATCGATATCGGCGATAAGTTCAAGATTCTTAGCCGAAGCACGCTCGGAAATTGAATTGATGAGATATGTCATCTGGGATGCGACATTGTATTTTACGGGAACGATCTCCAT